>Ga0208714_1000244_pt1 | contig 15887 bp, 15 predicted proteins | sample NGESurshal072012_3_FD_184461 | JGI IMG/M metagenome (GOLD analysis project Ga0208714, IMG submission 184461) | Arctic peat soil microbial communities from Barrow, Alaska - NGEE Surface sample 415-1 shallow-072012 (SPAdes) | ecosystem: Environmental > Terrestrial > Soil > Wetlands > Peat ... | reverse complement strand
GGCGCGAAGATCATCGCCCGCGCGCTGCGCGACGCGGGCATGGAGGTGATCTACACCGGCCTGCACCAGACGCCCGAGCAGATCGTCGAGACGGTGATCCAGGAGGACGCCGACGCCGTCGGGCTCTCGATCCTCTCGGGCGCGCACATGACGCTCGTGCCGCGCGTCGTCGCGCTCCTGCGCGAGCAGGGCGTCGACGATGTCGTCGTCACCGTGGGAGGGACGATCCCCTCCGACGATGTTCCGGAGCTGAAGGCGCTGGGCGTGGCCGAGGTGTTCACCCCGGGCGCGCCGACGCAGGACATCATCGAGTTCATCCGCGGCGCGGTGCGGGGCTAGAAGTCCCGCCGGGCGGCCGGCGGAACGACGGTCGCAACTGGCCGATTGACGCGTCAGTCAACCGGTTAGAATCAAGGTCTGAAAGACGTCAGAGAGAGCCCGTAGAGCAGCTTATTTGAGGAGGCACTGTTGAAGATTTGCGTCCTGGTGAAAGAGGTTCCGGACGCCGCCGTCGAGAAGCGCATCGACCCCTCGACGGGGCGGATGGACCGCTCAGGGGAGAAGAACCTCAACCCCTATGACACCCATGCCATCGAGGCGGCGATGCAGCTGCGCGAGGGCGGAGCCGTACAGGTCGACGAGATCGTCGCGGTGACCATGGGCCCGGAGTCCGCGGTCCGCGCGCTGCACAAGGCGGTCTCACTCGGAGCCGACCGTTCGTTGCACCTGACCGACGGCACGCTGGCCGGCTCGGACGTCGCCGCGACCGGCTACGCGCTCTCGAAGGCGCTGGAGAAGGAGCAGCCCGACCTGGTCCTGCTCGGCCAGCAGTCCGATGACGGCGAGTGCTACACGGTCGGCGCCGTGGTCGCCGACTTGCTGCAGATGCCCACGCTGACGCAGGTGATCAAGATGGACGTCGACGGTGGCTCCCTGCGCTGTGAGCGCCAGGCCGAGTACGGCTACGACACCGTGCAGGTGGAGATCCCGGCCGTGATCGCCGTCGGCGACGCGATCAACGAGCCCCGCTACCCGTCGCTGAAGGCGATCATGGGCGCGAAGAAGAAGCCGCTGGAGACCGTGGCCGGCGGCGACGTCGGCATCGACCCCTCGCAGGTCGGCCCGGAGGGCTCGCAGGTGCACTGCGGCGACTTCAAGGACCCGCCCGCCAAGGCGGCCGGCCAGATCATCGAGGACGAGGACACCGGCGAGACGGTCGAGAAGATCGTCGCCTGGCTCGACGAGAGGAAGCTGATCTAAGTGCCCGACGTTCTGACCTACGTCCTCCATTACGAGGGCTCCCTGAACAAGAACTCGCTCGGCGCCGTGTCCGAGGGCGCCGCCCGCGCCGCCGAGATCGGCGGCCAGTGTCATGCCGTCGTCGTCGGTGGCGTCGACCTCACCGACGAGCTGCTCCAGACGCTCGGCAGCTACGGCGCGACAAAGGTCTTCCGTGCCAAGGGACCCGAGGGCCTCGCCCAGCCGGTGATCGACGTGATGGCCAAGGTGGTCGAGGAGAACGGGCACGGCTACGCGCTGTTCGGCGGCGGCCTGCTCGGGTTCGAGATCGGTGCCGGACTGGCTGCGCGCCTGAAGGCCGGCGTGACGATGGAGGTCACCGGAGTGCGGGCCGAGGACGGCAAGCTCGTCGCCGAGCGGCCGATCCTGGGCGACTCCAAGATCTCCGTCTCCCACTACAAGGGCTTCGGGATCATCATCGGCCGCATCAACGCGTTCGAGATCAAGCAGGCCGGCTCTGACTCGGCCGAGGTCGTCGACGTCGAGGCCGAGTTCTCGCCGTGGTCGACCAAGGCGACGATGGTCACGCGCGGTGAGCAGCGCGGCGCCGACGTCGACATCGAGGGTGCCGACATCCTCGTCGCCGGCGGACGCGGCCTCGGCAAGGCCGAGGGCTTCCAGCTCGCTGAGGATCTCGCCGCCGCGTTCGGCGGCAACAGCGCGGTGGCCGCGACCCGCGCGGTCGTGGACGCCGGCTGGTACCCCTACGCCGCGCAGATCGGCCAGACGGGCAAGACCGTCGCGCCGAAGCTGTACCTCGCGGCCGGCATCTCCGGCGCCATCCAGCACAAGGTCGGCATGCAGTCCTCGGAGAACATCGTCGCGATCAACAAGGACGCGAACGCTCCGATCTTCGAGTTCTCAGACCTCGGAATCGTCGGCGACCTGAACAAGATCCTGCCGAAGCTGACCGAGGCCGTGAAGGCGAAGAAGGGGTCGTAGCGCGATGTCCTCGAGTAACGGAAGCGGGAGACATCACGCTCCGAGCGAGTATCCGCCGCCGGTCGACTCCGTCAAGGAGTTCGTCAAGCACGGACTCGACCCGGAGGACGAGCTGATCGAGGTTGGCGTGGCGATCGTCGGCGGTGGCACCGCCGGCCTCGCCTGCGCCAACCGCCTGCTGGCGCTGCTCGGCGACGACCCCGAGCTGATGGAGAAGCTCGGGGAGGTGCCGGTCGCGGTGATCGAGAAGGCGAAGACCTGCGGTGGCCACATCATGTCCGGCGCGGTGATGCGCCCGGGTCCGCTGCAAGAGCTGTTCCCGGACATGTCGCGGGATGACTGGCGCAAGGAGCGCTTCGCCTTCGGTGAGGTCACCAAGGAGTCGATCTACGCGCTGCCCAACGGGAAGATCAAGCTGCCGGTGCCGGTGTTCGCGGTGCCGAACTTCAAGAATCACGGCAACGAGGTCGTGTCGGTGGCGTCACTGGCGCGCTTCCAGCAGGCGAAGGCCGAGGAGGGCGGGGCCTACGTCCTGACCGAGACCTCGGCCACGCAGCTGATCGTCGAGGACGGTCGCGTCGTCGGCGTCCGCTCCGGCGACAAGGGCCGCGGCAAGGACGGCGAGCCGCTCGGCAACTTCGAGCCCGGCACCGACATCAAGGCCCAGGTCACCGTGCTGGCCGAAGGCTGCTGGGGCCACCTGACCGGGGCCGCGATCCGGGAGTTCGACCTTGCCGACGGCCGCGAACCGCAGGTGTGGGAGCTCGGGGTCAAGGAGATCTGGAAGGTCCCCAAGCCGCTCGATCGCGTGATCCACACCCTCGGCCCGTGGCCGCTGAAGCTGTCCTCCAAGTACGGCCAGGTCGGCGGCACGTGGCTGTATCCGATGAAGGACGAGAAGACGGGCGATGATCTCGTCAGCATCGGCTTCGTCGTCGACCTCGACTACGCCGACGCGACCACCTCGGTCCACGACCTGCTGCAGAAGTTCAAGCTGCATCCACTGGTCAAGGGCATTCTCGAGGGCGGGGAGCGCGTCGCCTGGTCGGCCAAGGCGCTGCCCGGCGGCGGCTACTGGTCGATGCCGAAGCTGTCGATGCCGGGGGCGCTGCTCGTGGGCGACGCGGCTGGAATGGTCGACGCCGCGGCGCTCAAGGGCGTGCACCACTGCATCAAGTCGGGAATCCTGGCCGCCGACGCGATCTACAACTCGCTCAAGAAAGGTGAGTCGCTGGAGTCCTACGAGCGGGCCGTGGAGGAGTCCTCGATCGGTCAGGAGCTCTACCAGGTCCGCAACGTCCGTCAGCCGCTCCAGAAGGGCTTCGTGAGGGGAGCGCCGCTGAGCGGGGCGTCGATCATGAGCAAGGGCAAGGTCCCGCGGGGACGCCTCGAGTGGCATCGCGGTGACGCGGTGCCGATGTTCGTCGGCAAGACGTCCGAGGGGTATCCCAAGCCCGACAACAAGTACACGTTCGACAAGCTCTCGAGCGTGTACATCAGCGGTAACGCCACCCGCGACGACGCGCCGAACCACATCCGGCTCCGCAAGCACGTGCCGCGCGAGATCGCCGAGACCTGGCGCTGGATGTGCCCCGCGGGCGTGTACGAGATCCCCGACGATGCCCCCGAGACGGGCCTGGTCGACGTGATCGTGAACTACACGAACTGCGTGCAGTGTGGAGCGATCACCGCCAAGGGCGGCCGGCTGACCCCGCCCGAGGGCGGCGACGGCCCGCTGTACACAATCGCCTGAGCGCCGGCCCGTGGCCGGTCCCGCCGGCCACGGGTACTGCCGAATGTCGCGCTCCAAGTGGAAACTTCGGGCGCCTTCCGTTGTTATGAAGGGCGTGAAGCGATTCGCCGCCATCGCGCCCGGGCTCGCGCTCGCCGTCCTGTCGAGCGTCGCCGCCGCGGCGCCGTCGTCCGGTGCGAGCGCCGTGCCTCCGCGCTCGCACCTGCGCAGTTTCGTGTGCCGGCGGGCCGTGGATCCGTTGCGACGGACGGTGTCGGTGACTGCCGTCATGCGCCCCGTTCCGGGCACGCTGCGGATGGCGGTTCGCTTCGACCTGCTCTCGCGCTCGCGGACCGGCGGCGCATTCAGCGCCGTCCGGGTCGGCGACCTCGGCACGTGGCTGTCGCCGATCGACCAGCCGACGCTCGGGCAGCGACCTGGGGACGTGTGGGTCATCAGCCACCCGGTCGCGGGGCTGGCGGCGCCCGCGACGTACCACTATCGCGTCGCATTCCGGTGGACCGGCGCCGACGGGCGCGTGCTCGCCACCCACACGCGCCAGACCGCGAACTGCTTCCAGCCTGAGTTGCGCCCCGACCTCCGGGTCAAGTCGATCACGGTCACGCCGAGCATCGGCAAACCCAGTCTCGACAGCTACGCGGCCGTGATCAAGAACGCCGGGGCCACCGGCGCCGGGCCGTTCACCGTCGAGTTCGCCCTGCCCGGCCGGATCGTCGACCGGACCGTGCGGCGGCTCGCCGCACACAGCACGCGGACGGAGACCTTCCAGGGTCCGCTCTGCAGTGCCACCTCGGACCCGACCGTGACGGTCGACCCGGCACACCGGATCCTCGACGTCAATCCGAACAACAACACCCTGCAGGCCACGTGTCCAGTCCCGTAGCGGTGGCGGCGGCGCTCGCCCGGGCCGGCCTGGGAGGCCGGGCCGGAGGGCCGCCCCGGGGCGCTGGACACGGCTCGCTAGAATCCTCAGTCCATGAAGACAGACATCCATCCCGAATACGTCGATGCCCACGTGACGTGCACGTGCGGCAATGAGTTCATGACTCGCTCGACCCAGGCCGAGATCCACGTCGAGATCTGCTCCGCCTGCCATCCGTTCTACACCGGCCGGCAGAAGCTCGTCGACACCGGTGGTCGCGTCGAGCGCTTTCAGCGTCGTGCGGCCAAGGGCCGGCGCGCAGCTCGCGCGACCACGGGCGCCTAGGCGGCCGCAGTGGCGTCCGGCGGGCAGGACGGAAGCCTGGCCGCCACGCCGTCGGGCGAGCCCGCGGGCCCGCCGGCCGGATCGTCGGCCGGGCCCTCGCCAGAGGGCCGGCTGACCGCGACGCGGGACGCCCCCGTCGGCGGCCAGGCCGTGCTCGAGGGCGTGATGATGCGCGGCGTCTCGACCTGGGCGGTGGCGGTGCGCAAGCCGGCCGAGGACGAGCAGGCGCTGGGCGAGATCTCGGTCAAGTCGTTCCCGCTCGTGGCCTGGTCGAAGCGGCGGCGCGTCTACCGCTGGCCGGTCATCCGCGGCGTCGTCGCGCTGGCCGAGTCGCTGGGGATCGGACTGCGGGCGCTGGGGATCTCGGCCAACGCCCAGGTCCCCGGCGAGGACGAGGAGATCTCCGGCGGCGCCTGGGCCGGGACGGTGATCGTCGCCGTCGTGTTCGCGATCGGGCTGTTCTTCGTCGTTCCGGTCGGCCTGACCAGCCTGATCAAGGGGCAGTTGGGCTCCTCGGTCCTGTTCTGGCTCGTCGAGGGCGTGCTGCGGACCGGGATCTTCCTCGGCTATCTGGTGCTGCTCTCGCGCGTGCCCGACCTGCGACGCGTGTTCGAGTACCACGGTGCCGAGCACAAGGTGATCTCGTGCTACGAGGCCGAGGACGCGCTCACACCGGAGCGGGCCAAGCTCTACTCGCGGCTGCATCCGCGCTGCGGCACGAGCTTCCTGCTGATCGTGATGATCATGGCGATCTTCGTGTTCGCGCCGATCGGCCTGCCGGCCTGGTACATCCTCGTCGCCACCCGGATCCTGGGCGTGCCGCTGATCGCCGGCCTGTCCTTCGAGGTCATCAAATGGGCCGGGCGCAACCGACGCAAGCGCTGGGTCCAGGCGATCATGTATCCCGGACTGCAGCTGCAGAAGCTCACCACGCGTGAGCCCGACCTCGAGCAGCTCGCTGTGGCGATCGCCGCGCTGAACGCCGTGCTCGAGGTCGAGACGCCCGGCGAGGCCTCGCCCGAGGATCTCGTCGGCATCGAAGTCGTCGCCTGAGCGCCGCGTCCTCTTTTGCGATTCCCCGCTTTCGGGTAGCTCAAGGCGGAGCGACTCCACGGGGGATCGCCGCTGTCACCACACCGAGAGGAGCCACACAATGGCTGACACCGACGGCAAGATCGATGAGGCCAAGGGCCGCGCCAAGCAGGCGGCAGGCGACCTGACTGACAACGACAGCCTCAAGGACGAGGGGCGCGTCGACCGCGCGGCCGGCAGCGTCAAGGACAAGGTCGGCGATGTCGCCGACACGGTCAAGGACGCCGTCAACCCTGACAAGTAGGCCACCGGTGCGCCGGGCGGGCGAGCGATCGTCCGTCCGGGCACAGGTCCCGGACCGGCGCAGGGCCCGACTCGCGTCATACACTCGCCGGAGATGATCGACGAGCTGGTATCGCAGATCGAAGCCCGCTTCGGGGAGCTTGAGAGCGAGCTGTCCGACCCGGTGGTGATCGCCGACCGGGCGCGGTTCACCGCGGCCAGCCGGGCCTACAGCGAGCTCGAGCCGGCGGCCCGGCTGGCGGGCGCATATCGCCGCGCCGCCGACGATGCCGCCGGTGCGCGTGAGCTGCTCGAGGAGGACGGCGACGACCCCGAGGTCCGGGCGATGCTCGAAGGCTCGCGTGAGCAGCTCGAGTCGCTCGAGGAGCAGATCCGCCTTGCCATGGTCGAGCGCGACCCCAACGACGAGAAGAACGTGATCGTCGAGATCCGTCCCGGCGCCGGCGGGGAGGAGGCGGGACTGTGGGCCGGCGACCTGTACCGGATGCTCACCCGCTACGCCGAACGACGCGGGTTCACGACCGAGCCGCTGTCGCTCGGCGAGGGCACCTACACCTTCGCGATCAAAGGCGACGGGGCCTACTCGGTGTTCAAGTTCGAGGGCGGCACGCACCGGGTCCAGCGCGTCCCCGAGACCGAGTCCCAGGGGCGGGTCCACACCTCCACGGCGACCGTCGCGGTGCTGCCGGAGGCGGAGGACGTCGAGGTCGACGTGGACGAGAACGATCTCCAGATCGACGTCTACCGCTCCTCAGGCCCCGGCGGCCAGTCGGTCAACACGACCGACTCCGCGGTCAGGATCACCCACAAGCCGACCGGCATCGTCGTCTCGATGCAGGACGAGAAGTCGCAGTTGCAGAACCGTGAGCGCGCCATGCGCGTGCTGAGGGCACGCCTGTACGAGCGGGCTCTGGCCGAGCAGCAGGCCGAGCTCGCCGCCAGCCGTTCGGCCCAGGTCGGCACCGGCGAGCGGGCCGAGAAGATCCGCACCTACAACTACGGCGAGAAGCGGGTCAAGGACCACCGCATCAACCTCCTCGTGCACAATCTCGACGCGATCCTGATGGGCGAGCTCGACGAGCTCACCGCGGCGCTGCAGGACGACGAGAAGCGCCGCCGGCTCCAGGAGCGCGCGAATGCCTGAGGTGGCGCCGGCGCCACCGGTGACGGTGGCCGCGGCTCTGAGGGCCGCCACCGCTCGCCTCGCCACCGCGGGGTGCGCCACGCCGCGGCTCGACGCCGAGCTGCTGCTGGCGGTGGTCCTCGAGACGACCCGCACCAGCCTGTATCTCCATGCGCCGGCGGCCGTCCTGGACCGCGCGGCCGGCGCCCGCTTCGGCGCCCTGATCAACCGGCGCGCCGCGCGGGAGCCGGTCGCCTACATCGTCGGCCGCAAGGAGTTCCGCCGGATCTCGCTGGCGGTGGACCGGCGCGTGCTGATCCCACGGCCGGAGACCGAGCTGCTGGTCGAGCTGGGCTGCTCGCTTGCGCCGGGGGCGAGCGTCCTCGACGTGGGAACGGGCAGCGGCGCCGTCGCGCTCGCGCTCAAGCACGAGCGTCCTGATCTCGATGTCCACGCCACCGACATCAGCGCCGACGCGCTCGCCGTGGCGCGCGCCAACGCCGCCCGGCTTGGCCTGGCCGTCCGCTTCCTGGAGGGCGATCTGACCTGCGGCCTGCGCTGTGATGCGGTGCTGGCCAACCTGCCCTACGTCGAGGCAGGGGCCGAGCTCGCGCCCGAGATCAGCCGCTACGAGCCGCCGGCGGCGCTGTTCGGCGGCGCCGACGGGCTCGACCTCGTGCGTCGGCTGGTGGCGGCCGCCGGCCGTGCGGCCGCCGGCGGTGCGGCCGCCGGCGGTGCGGCGATGCTGGCGCTCGAGGTGGGCGCCGGCCAGTCGCCGGCGGTGGCGGAGCTGCTGCGCGCCGCCGAGTGGGGGTCGGTGGAGCGCCTGCCCGACCTCGCCGGGCACGATCGCGTCGTCGTCGGGCGCCGGTGAGCGCTGACGCCGAAGCGCTCGAGCGGTGCATAGCGGTCGGCGGAGTGGCCGTCCTGCCAACCGACACCGTGTACGGCATCGCCTGCGATCCCGACAATCGCTTCGCCGTCGAGCGGCTGTACCTGCTCAAGCGCCGGCCGCCGCAGAAGCCCTCGGCGGTCATGTTCTTCGACCTCTCGCTGGCGCTCTCGGCGCTGCCCGAGCTCGGCCCGCGCACCCGCGCCGCGCTGCCGCGGCTGCTGCCCGGCCCGCTCAGCGTGCTGCTGCCCAATCCCGGCCTGCGGTTCCGGCTCGCGTGCGGCGACGATCCCTCCACGCTGGGGCTCAGAGTCCCGCGCAGCGAGCGACTCGGGGCGGTCAAATGGCCGGTGCTGCAGTCGAGCGCCAACCGCGCCGGCGGCCCGGATCCCCACCGGCTCGAGGACGTGCCGGAGCTGCTGCGCGCGTCCGCCGACCTCGTGATCGACGGCGGCGAGCTGCCCGGGACGCCGTCGACCGTCGTCGATCTGCGCCGCTACGAGGACGAGGCGGAGTGGTCGATCGCGCGGGCCGGCGCAGTGGCCGAGGATGAGCTGGTCGCCGTTCTCGGGCGCTGACGCCACGAGCGCTGCTATCGTCGCGCGTTCCGTGAGCGCAGAGCTGCCGCCCGACTTCTTCAACCGCCCCCTGGCGGAGGTCGATCCCGAGATCGCCGAGGTGCTGGCGCTGGAGCTCGACCGCCAGCAGCGCACGCTCGAGATGATCGCCTCGGAGAACTTCGTGCCCGTCTCGGTGCTCGAGTGCCAGGGCTCGGTGCTCACCAACAAGTACGCCGAGGGCTACCCGGGCAAGCGCTATTACGGAGGCTGCGAGTACGTCGACGTCGCCGAGCAGCTGGCGATCGACCGGGCCAAGGAGCTATTCGGCGCCGAGCACGCGAATGTGCAGCCGCACGCCGGCGCCCAGGCCAACGCGTCCGTCTACCACGCACTGCTACAGCCCGGCGACACGCTGATGGGGCTCGAGCTGTCACACGGCGGCCACCTCACGCACGGGATGAAGCTCAACGTCTCGGGCCGGCTCTACGACATCGCTCCGTATCAGGTCGACCGCGAGACGAGCCTGATCGACATGGACGAGGTGGAGCGGATCGCCCACGAACGCAAGCCGAAGATGATCCTCGCCGGCTGGTCGGCGTACCCGCGCCGGCTCGACTTCGCCCGGTTTCGCGAGATCGCCGACGCCGTCGGCGCCTACCTGATGGTCGACATGGCCCACTTCGCCGGCCTCGTCGCGGCGGGGCTGCACCCCAGCCCGGTGCCGCACGCCGACGTGGTCACGACCACGATCCACAAGACGATCGGCGGCGCCCGCGGCGGGATGATCCTGTGCAAGGAGGAGCACGCGAAGAAGATCAACTCCGGGGTCTTCCCCGGCCAGCAGGGCGGCCCGCTGGAGCATGTCATCGCCGGCAAGGCGGTGGCGCTGAAGATCGCCGCCTCGGAGGCCTTCCGCGAGCGCCAGCAGCGCACGCTCGACGGCGCCCAGGCGGTGGCAACCGAGCTCCTCGGCGCCGGTCACGGCGTGAGCGTGCTCACCGGCGGCACCGATGTGCACCTGGTCCTGTGCGACCTGCGCGAGTCCACGCTCGACGGTCAGCAGGCCGAGGATCGTCTGCACGACGTCGGCATCACCGTCAACCGCAACGCGGTCCCGTTCGACCCCCGGCCGCCGGCCGTCTCCAGCGGCCTGCGGATCGGCACGCCGGCGCTGGCCACCCGCGGCCTGCAGACCGACGACTTCGTCGAGGTCGGCCGGATCATTGCCGCGGCGCTCGACCCCGACGGCTTTGACGAGCGGCGGACCGAGCTCGCGGAGCGCGCCGCCGCGGTGGCGGAGCGCTACCCGCTGTACCCCGGCTTGGGTGCGGCGGCGATGGTGTAGCGCCGGGTCCGCGATCGCGCCCCTGCGACCGGGCTCCGCGACCGGGCCGCGCGACCGGGCCCCGCGATCGGCGTGTGTGCCGACTCCGGGCCGTTTGTGCCCTGGGCGTGACGGAAGTGCTGATTTTGCTTGGGAAACGGGGTTGGGCCGGCGGGGCTGGTCGATGCTTGGGGGTGTGTGTGGGCCTTGGAACCGGCTTTCTGTGGCATCTCGATCGCTCACCGGGGCGTCGTGGAACGTTGTGCCGGTAGTACCGGCACAACGTTCCAAGCTCATTCCTGAATCGGCCGAGGTACCACGTTATGCCGGTTGATCCGATCGTGGACCGGGAGGTCAGCCGCCTGGCGAGCACCCAGCACGGCCAGGTCACCAGAGCGCAGCTCCTCGCTGCCGGATTGAGCCGCCACGCGGTGGCAGCCCGAGTTCGCCGCGGCTTTCTGCGCCCGGTCCACCACGGCGTCTACTCGGTCGGCGACCCGTCCCTGATCTCCTTCGCTGCCGAATCCGCGGCGGTCCTGGCGCTCGGTCGCGATGCCGTGCTCAGCCATCGCTCGGCCGCGGCCCTCTGGGGCATCGCCCCCGCAGCCGTCGATGGCGTGGTCGACATCACGCTCATCGACCGCAAGGGCCGCCCCCGTCCCGCCATCCGCCTGCACCGCGTCACCCACCTCGACCGCGCCGACACCCGCCGCCACGCCAACCTCCCCGTGACCGCGCCGGCCCGGACGCTGATCGACTTCGCCGCCGGCGACTCGCATGCCGCGCTCACCCGCGCGCTGGCGGAGGCGCGCGTGCTGCGCCTCGTCGGCGACCGGTCGCTCGCCGCGGCGATCGGGCGCGCCGGCAGCCGGAAGGGCACGGGCGCGGTCCGGGCGCTGCTTCGCGCCCAGGCCGGCCCGACGCTCACCCGATCCGACGCCGAGCGGCTGTTTCTGCGGCTGATCGACGACGCCGAACTGCCGCGACCCGCCTGCAACGCACGAATCGAGGGCTACGAGGTCGACTTCGTGTGGCGCGCCGAGAAGCTCGTGGTGGAGGTGGACGGTCGCGCGTTCCACGCCCACCCCGAGGCCTTCGAGCGCGACCGCCGGCGCGATCAGGTGCTGGTGGCGGCCGGCTTCGTGGTCATCCGGGTGACGTGGCTGCAACTCGTCGAGGCCGGGCTCGCCGTGGTGGCGCGGGTGGCCCAGGCGCTGATCGCCCGCTCGCAACGCTGAGGTCCTCGGCGGCTGCCATGCTACGGGCACGCCATGCGGTACTGGGACGCCGTGTTTGCCTTCCTTGTAGCGATGGCCGTGGCCGCGCTGCTGACGCCGCTCGCGGCCCGCGTGGCGCGGCGCGTCGACGCGGTCGACAAGCCCAAGGACCGGGGGCTGGCCAACAAGGAGACGCCGCTGCTGGGCGGGATCGCGATCCTGCTCGGAGTGCTCGTGGCGGCGGTCATCTGGATGCCGCAGAGCAACAGCATGCCCACGCGGGCGATTCTGCTCGGAGCGGTGGTGATCACGCTCGTGGGCGTGATCGACGACATCTGGGACCTGCAGCCCTGGCTGAAGCTGATCGGGCAGATCGGCGCGGCGCTGATCGCGGTGCAGGCGGGCGTCAAGCTGACCGAGCTGACAGTGCCGTTCTTCGGCCTGCTGACGTTCCCACACGAGGGGCCGACGCTCACGGTGATCTGGCTCGTGGGCATGATGAACGTGGTCAACTTCTCCGACGGGGTCGACGGGCTGGCGGCCGGGTTGTGCGCGATCGACGGGATCGCGTTTGCCGTCATCGCGTTCGACCTGCAGGGCGGCGGCAGCGAGGCCGCCGTGCTGGCGGCGCTCACCGCGGGCGCCGCGCTGGGATTCCTGTTCCACAACTTCCCGCCGGCCTCGATCTTCATGGGCGACTCGGGGGCGAATCTGCTCGGCTACCTGCTCGGCGTGGTGGCGATCCAGGGCACGCTCAAGACGACCGCCGTCGTGGCGTTGGTCGTGCCGCTGTTCATCCTCGCGGTGCCGTTCCTCGACACCGCCTTCGTCGTCGCCAAGCGCCTCAAGTACGGGCGCAAGCCGTGGACGGCCGACGCCAACCACTTCCATCATCGAATGGCCCGGATCGGCTTCAGCCAGCGCAAGACGGTGATGTACCTGTACGGCTGGACGCTGATGCTGGCCGGCCTGGCGATCGCACTGCGGTTCATCCCGTACCACGACCACGGCCGGCCACATCACTACCACATGGGCTGGGTGGTGGTGATCGTGGCCCTGTCCGCGCTGGCGCTGGCGGCCAGCGTGTACCTGATCTACGTGCTCGAGATCTTCAAGTTCAAGGGGCTGCGCGCGCGGGAGCTGCGGGAGCTGGACCCGGACACGAGCGAGCACGAGATCGATGAGCGCGTCCGGCGCGACCTCGAGACCGGCGAGTTCGACCGCGTGGACGAGACCGGCGAGTTCGAAAGGGTGGAATAGTCCGGACCGTGCAGATCGCCAACCTCACCGCAGTCGAGTCCTTCATCACCGCCGACGGTTCGTCGATCCGAGAGCTCGCGCATCCCGCCTCGACGGCGGCGGTGAACCAGAGCCTGGCCGAGGCGACGCTGCCCCCGGGACTCCAGACCGCCGAGCACCATCACCCTCGGGCGGAGGAGCTGTACTACTTCGTCTCGGGATCGGGCCGGATGCGCCTCGGCGATGAGGAGTCCGAGATCGCGGCCGGCGACTGCGTGGTGATCCCGCCCGGCACCCCCCACAAGCTGTGGAACCCGGGATCGGAGCCGCTGGTGCTCCTGTGCTGCTGTGCCCCCGCGTATTCGCACGACGACACAGTGATGACGGGGCGCTGAGCGCTGGCCAAGCTTCGGCGCAGCGAGCGGGTGGCGCTCGTGGTCACGGCGCTGCTCACGGTGCTCGCGGGTGTGGCCCGTTACGCGAGCGGGTTCTCGGACGTGCTGGCGTTCGTGCTCGCGACGCTGGCCCTCGCGGGCTTGGCCTGGATCGTCTCCTTCGCCACGGAGCAGGCGAGCTACCGGTTCGGTTCATCGGTGACCGGCGTCCTGCACTCGACGCTCGGCAACCTGCCCGAGTTCTTCGTGGTCATCTTCGCGCTCGGGGCGGGCGAGGCGGTCGTCGCCGAGACGGCGATCCTCGGTTCGATTCTGGTCAACGCGCTGCTCGTGCTCGGGCTCGTGATCATCGCCGGGGCGCGGCGGAGCCAGGACGGGCTGATGCGCTTCAACCCGCGTCTGCCCAACGACACCGCGACCCTGCTGCTGACGGCGACGTTCATCATTGTGCTGGCCGGAATCGCGAGCTCGTCACACGATGCAGCCAGCCGCCACCTGCGGACGATCTCCGTGATTGGCGCCATCGCCGTCCTGGCGGTGTACGGGACCTGGCTCTACCAGTACCTGCGCACGCCCGCCGCCGGCGCCGAGGACTCCGACCCACCGCGGATCCCACCCGGCCCGAGCGTTGTGCTGCTCGCGGTCGCCGCCACCGCCTCGGCCTTCGTCTCCGACTGGTTTGTGCACGCGCTGCAGCCGACCATCACCACGCTCAACATCTCCAAGGCCTTCGCCGGCCTGGTCATCGTGGCCATCGCCGGGAACGCGGTGGAGAACATCGCCGGGGTGGTGCTGGCGATCAAGGGACACGCCGACCTGGCCATCTCGGTGGTCAAGAACTCGGTCGCGCAGATCGCGGCGTTCGTCTACCCCGCGCTGGTGCTGGTCTCGCTGTTGACGCCGACGACGCTGACGTTCGCGATCGCGCCCATCTACATCGGCGCGCTGTTCGGAACGGCGATCATCGTGTGGCAGATCACAGGCGACGGCGAGGCGACCGTGTTCGAGGGCACGGCCCTGGTCGCCGCGTTCGTGATCCTCGCCACCGTCGCCTGGTTCGAGCCCTAACCCGGGCGCCTTGGCGCCCCGGCACACCGGTGCTATTCTGACGTTTACGTAAGAATCAGTTTCGTAGGAGGTGGCTGTGGCAACGGTTCAGCAGCAGCGTCCCGCCCGCAGGTTCGGGGCCCAAGCCCACGAGGATTCGTACAAGTGGTGGGCGCTCTCGTGCACGAGCCTGGGCATGTTGCTCGCCACGATCAACTCGGGCACGCTGATCATCGCGCTGCCGAACCTGGAGCGCAGTCTGCACACCGGCCTGCTGGAGCTCGTGTGGGTGATCCTCGTGTACATGATCGCCTCGACCGTCCTGGTCCTGAGCGCCGGGCGCCTGTCGGATCAGTTCGGCCGCAAGAAGGCTTACGTGGGCGGCTTTCTCGTGTTCGCGCTCGCATCGCTCGGGGCCGGGTTCGCGGCCAACGGGACGCAGCTGATCCTGTGGCGGATCCTGCAGGGCGTCGGTGGTGCCTTCCTGTTCGCCAACGCGGCCGCGATCGTGACCGACGCCTTCCCGCGCGAGCAGCTCGGGCTGGCGATGGGCACCAACACCATGGTCGCCGCCGTCGGGCTCGTGATCGGCCCGGTCCTCGGCGGCGCGCTGGTGGCGCTGGCGTGGCACTGGGTGTTCTGGTTCAACGTGCCGCTCGGGCTCGCGGGCGCCCTCTGGGGAGCCAGCGTCCTGCACGAGGTGGTCGGGCGATCGGAGGATCGATCGTTCGACTTCGCGGGCACATTCACGTTCCTCGTGGGACTGACCGGGCTCGTGCTCGGGATCTCCAAGGGCGGGATCTCGGGCTGGAGCTCGCCGCTGGTGATCGGCGGCCTCCTCGCCGCCGCGATCATGCTCCCCGCCTTCGTGCTGATCGAGCACCGCCACAAGGCGCCCATGCTCGATCTCTCGATCTTCCGCAACCGCCTTTTCTCCGCCGCCGCGGGGGCGGCGTTCATCAACGGGCTGGCGCGGTTCGCGCTGATGTTCCTGTTCGTCTTCTACTTCCAGGGCGTGCAGGGCGACTCGCCGATCCTGGCCGGGATCAAGCTGGCTCCGCTCGCCCTCGGGATGCTCGTGTCCTCCCCGGCCGCCGGTGTGTGGGCCGACCGCCGCGGATCGCGCTCAATCGCCGTGCTGGGGATGCTCGTGACCGCGGCCGGGCTCGCTCTGATGACCACCCTCGGACGCGAGACCAGCTACGTGGAGAGCGGCGTCTACCTGTTCATCGTCGGGATCGGGTCGGGCATGTTCAACTCGCCCAACACGGCCGCGATGATGGGCGTGGTGGCTCCGCACCGGCGCGGCATCGCCGCCGGGGCCCGGGTGCTCGTGCAGAACACGGGCGCCGTGATCTCGATCGCCTTCGTGCTCGCGATCGTCACCTCCGCGGTCCCCAAGAACGTCCTGTTCAGCGTCTTCTCGGGCCTGGCCAACCACATCTCGACGACCCAGCTCGAGCCCTTCATCGCCAACATGCACACAGCGCTGTGGACGCTCGCGGCCGTCTCGGTGCTCGGCGCATTCGTCGCCGCGGCGCGTCCGGCTCACTC
>Ga0208714_1000243_pt1 | contig 15892 bp, 12 predicted proteins | sample NGESurshal072012_3_FD_184461 | JGI IMG/M metagenome (GOLD analysis project Ga0208714, IMG submission 184461) | Arctic peat soil microbial communities from Barrow, Alaska - NGEE Surface sample 415-1 shallow-072012 (SPAdes) | ecosystem: Environmental > Terrestrial > Soil > Wetlands > Peat ... | reverse complement strand
AATAGCGGCGCTTCGCAGTCCGCGGAGCAGAAATTCAAGAATATTCAGATGCTGAAGGGAATTCCGGCGGAACAATTGGTCCCGTCCATGCAATTCATCGCCGCGTCGCTGGGCGTGGAGTGCGAATTCTGCCACGTGGAACATGCCATGGATAAGGACGATAAAAAAGAGAAAGTGGCGGCGCGCAAAATGATCGCCATGATGATGGCGATCAACAAGGCGCACTTCGATGGGGAGCGCGAAGTGACTTGCTATACCTGCCATCGCGGAGCCGCTCATCCCGTTGGCACGCCGATTCTCTCAGGGGAACCTGCGGGAGCAATGCATAGGCACGATGAAGAAGGGGAAGAACATTCTGCCCTCCCGCCAGCGCAAAAAACTCTGGAAAAATATCTCGCAGCCGTGGGCGGCGCGGATACTTTGCTGAAAATCAAAACTCGGGTGCAAAAGGGAAATATCGACTCCTTCGGCGAAAAATACCCAATCGAGATTTTTTCCGAGGCACCTGACAAAAGAATTTCCATTTCACACCCCTCTTCAGGAGCGAGCATTACGGCTTACAACGGGCAAACTGGTTGGCTGGCAATGCCGCGCGGATTTCATCAAATGACCGCGGCGGAGCAACAGGCAGCAAGCATCGATGCGCAACTCTATTTTCCGGCGCGATTGCCGGAACTCTATCAGGAGTTTAGGGCGCAACCAGGGGAAGCGATCGACGGCAAATCGACTTTTGTTCTTTCCGCCAAAGGCACAGACAAGCCGACCTTGCGTTTATATTTTGATCAGGAGAGCGGCTTGCTGCTGCGGATGATCCGCTACGCCGAAACGCCTCTGGGTCGAAACCCCACGCAAATTGACTACGCGGATTTTCGGGTCGTGGATGGAGTGAGAATTCCTTGCCGATGGACTCTGACGCGTCCGAACGGCAGATTCACGATTCAAGTGGACGACGTTAAGCAAAACGTTCCGGTGGATGAAAAACTTTTTGTGATGCCCAGCGGGCAAGAGAGCCACTAGGCGCCTGCGCGCTTCAGGCTGCTTTAGATACTGTTCATCCCTCACTCGCAAGAGGTGCATGTCAGGATGACGTTCGATTCTGGTTTTTGGCAATCTGCAAGTAAACCAGCGCACAGTGCACACCGTTAAAAGTGGAAAATAACGCCGCCCACGAAGTTACCACGGTTCAGGAAATTCGCGACCTTTGCGTTGTAGCAGCCGAAGAACGGATCGCAATACGTTTCGTAGGAGGAACTTCCATACGTCGGCATGTAACGTAGATCGGCGCGTAATCCAATGTGACGGCTGAGGTAGTACTTCACTCCGCCACCCAACGAGAAAGCAAATTCCGTGCGGTCTGGCGTGCCATTGGAGTTGGTGTCATGCGTGAAGCCGACACTGGCAGCAATATACGGGCGCAAGCGGTGTTCACTGTTTCGCAGCATATAAAGTCCGCCAAACTGAAATTGATCGACGTCGGAATTGAATGCCTTGAAGTATTGGCCGGTGAGCGCATTGCGTCCGCTGAAGGATGTGTTATTGCGATCCCACATGAATTCCAATTGTGCGTTTTCCGTGAGATTAAAGTCCAGAAATGTTCCGTAAGAAGTGGCATCGTTTACGCGAATCCTGTTTACCGGCACGGACGTTCCGGTGCTGGAAAAAACGCTGAGGGGATACGAGCCGCTGGTTTCATAACCCCCGAAGGGTGTAACTTCAAAACGCCCTTGGGCTTTCGCCTGCAAGGATGTCAACAGCAATACTGCCATTCCAAGAAAGAACATCGTCCGGATCTTCATGAGACTGCTTCTCCTTTGGGTTAATAAATTTGCCCGGCGGATGCGACAAATACGCTGATTGAGTTGGCGTCCGATTTGGCATGGCAGCATCCGAGGGGGGGAAGAATTAGTTTCCAGCACAAAATTAGAACGAAAATTCCCCTGTGCCCATGGAGTCAAACCCCAAGTTGCCGAAAAGGTTTCCCTTACTTCACACGCTCGATTTGTTTAGATTGGATGAGCTGGGCCGAGCGAAGAGTTGCCAGGCAGAAGCTAGGTCAACTTATTAAAATTGAAAGACTTAGATTCACTTACTGCGACCCTCTGGTTAATCCGTTTTCGGTTCAGGCTTGGCTTCTCCAGGGTGCCCTGCTTCTTTGGTTCCTGTTGTGGGGATCTCTTTTTCGGTTTTTCGCCGCCTTCGGCTCTTTCTGCAGGCTCGGCGGAATCTGTTGCGGCGGTTTTCTGCAGGTACTGCATTATCAAGGAAATGCGCCGGTTGCCGGGGTCCAGTGGGGCATCTGGCTTGCGCAGGCGCTGATCGGCAAAGCCGCGAACCTGCGTGATTTGATCCGCAGCGATGCCGCTTTGCTGCATGAAGCGACGTGCGGCATTGGCGCGGCCCGCGGGAAGCTCCCAATTGGTGTACGTGGCCGTGGGCGGATACGGCTTGGAATCGGTGTGCCCCTCGATTGCCATTTTATTGGGGAGCTTGCCCAGTTCCTGGGCGAGCGTTTTCAGCCGATCGCCACCATTTCCGGTCATGACGCGATTGCATACCCCGGTAGTAGTATCCAGGCAGCCGTAAGTCGCCAGTCGGTTCATTCGCCGATTATTTACCACCGGCGGTGCGGTTTCCTCGAACACTTCGACAGCGCCCTGCACGGACCCCATGTCGTTGCGAATCGGCAACATATGCAGCTTCAGGGCGACAAAGTGGCCGTTTTTTGCTCGAAGCGAAAACCGTCCACTGTTGGCCCGCCCCTCGCGCATTGTCTTGATCAGCGGGATAGCTTCTCCCAACAGCGGATTGTTATTGGCATCGGAGTGTTCCAGGAATTCGCCGCTACAGCTTCGCCCCAGAATGTCCTGTCGAAGGTGTCCGGTGATTTTTTCCGCCCCTTCATTCCAGAAGATGATCTTGCCGTCGCGGTCGACAGCAAAAACCACCGTTGACAGTGATTCCAGAATTAAGCGATAAAAATCGGGGTTGACCTTCCCATTGTGAGCGCACCAAAAGAATGTCCATCAAAGCGATAGGCAAATGGGTTGCCAAGCAACTCCAAGTAAAAGAGCTCTACTCACCGGGAATTTGCGGGTTCCGGGGCTCGGAAGGCTGGCCCTGCGTTTCAGAAGAGAGTAGCAGTGCAGATTTGGAACTGAAATCAACCTACATCGCCTGCGGCGAACAGAAAACGCAACTAACGGATCAAGGGCAGGGGTAATAGAACCCCGCTGGCGTGGAAATTTCAATTCGTTGTATTAAATTAATGCGTGGGGTCAGTCGTTGCGCGCCTTGATAAGGTTGCCCGATGACGGCGGTACCCATTCCCATGCCGATGCTGGATCGTGGACTATTCTCGGGCTACGCATTGGATTCATTCTACGACGAGATGTTTGCGTTCAGGGGAAACGCCCGTCCGCACTACGCGCGTCTGTTCGAAAAACTTGGCGGCATGGCCCCCAAGCATTTTCAAGATCGCCGCAAATTGGCGGATCTTTCTTTCCTCTTGCAAGGAATTACGTTTACGGTCTACAGCGATGGACGCGGCACGGAGCGTTTGTTTCCCTTCGACCTGATTCCCAGAATTCTCCCCAACTCCGAATGGAGCAAGATCGAGCGCGGCCTGAGCCAGCGCGTCGTGGCCCTGAATCTGTTCCTGCAGGATGTTTACGGCAAGCAAAAAATCATTAAAGACCGTAAAATTCCCGCCTCACTTGTTTACTCCTGCCGCCACTTCCGCCGCGAAATGATCGGTTTGGAAGTGCCGCGCGGGATTTACACGCACATCTGTGGTATTGACCTGGTGCGCGATTCCAAGAGCGGAGAATTCCTTGTCCTGGAAGACAATGTGCGCACCCCCAGCGGGATTTCCTATGTGCTGGAAAATCGGCTGGTGATGACCCGCGCGTTTCCCGAAGCCTTCCAGGAACATGAAGTGCTCCCGGTAAATCACTATCCGGCAGAGCTTTCGCGGATTTTGCGCACTCTCTCTCCGCGCGGAGAATCCGATGCGCAGATTGTTTTGCTGACCCCCGGCATTCATAACAGCGCCTATTTCGAGCACAGTTTTCTGGCGCAGCAGATGGGTATTGAGTTGGTGGAAGGGCGCGACCTGCTTGTGGATGGCGGCGTCGTGTATATGAAGACCATCTACGGCCTCAAACGCGTGGACGTCATTTATCGCCGCCTGGACGATGATTTTCTCGATTCGCTTTGCTTCCGTACCGACTCCATGCTGGGCGTGCCGGGTTTGATGGGCGCGTATCGGGCTGGCAATGTGGCCTTGGCGAATGCCGCGGGGAACGGAGTTGCCGACGACAAAGCGATTTATGCGTATGTGCCGGACTTCATCAAGTATTACCTCGGCGAAGATCCGATCCTGAACAGCGTCGATACCTTCCTGTGCGAGCGACAGGATCATCTTTCGCACGTCATGGCGCATCTGCCGGAACTGGTCGTGAAGGCCGTCGGCGAGTCGGGCGGCTATGGAATGTTGATCGGTCCCGCGTCCGATGCCGAACTAGTGGAAGCCTTCCGGGAAAAAATCCTGGCCGATCCGCGGAATTATATTGCGCAGCCCGTGGTTCCGCTGTCCCGCGTGCCTTCCTACGATACGGTCACGGAGCGAATTGCCGGACGGCACGTGGATTTGCGGCCTTACTGTTTGTATGACGGGGAAAAAGTGACCATCGTGCCGGGTGGACTGACGCGTGTGGCTCTTAAAGAGGGCTCCTTGGTAGTCAATTCTTCACAAGGCGGTGGCAGCAAGGATACCTGGGTGTTGCGGGGAGAGTGCTGAGATGCTGTCGCGAATCGCAGAATCGCTGTTCTGGCTGGCGCGCTACATCGAACGCGCGGAAGATACCGCGCGCATTCTCGATGTCACCTACCACACCCTGCTGGAGCAGGCGCAGCAGCCGTATCGCTTGCGCTGGGATCCGCTTGTCGCCATGGCGGGCGAAGAGACGATTTTTCGACAGACCTACGACGAAGCCACTTCCAGCAACGTTTTCGAGTTTCTCGCCTTTAGCGAAGACAATCCCAGTTCCATCATGCAGTGCGTGAAAAAAGCCCGCGAGAACGCTCGCACCATTCGCGACCGTATTTCCCGGGAGATGTGGGAAGACTTGAACGGCCTGTATTTCATGCTGGAGCGGTTTCATCCGCAGGATGAAATCGCCGCCGGGCCGCACCGCTTTTGCGAGAAAGTGATCTTTGGCAGCCACCGTTTCCACGGAGTTACGGATGCAACGCTTCCGCACGACGAAGGATGGGATTTTCTGAAGGTGGGCTGGGCCCTGGAGCGCGCGGAAATGACCGCGCGGTTGGTGGACGTGCAATATCACACCCTGCTCGATCCCGCGCTCAGCGTGGAATCTTCTCCCGATAGTCATCAGTGGATGGCGGTGTTGAAATCCGTCGGCGCGTATGAAGCCTACCACCGTCAATACCATTCGCCGATTGAGCCGGAACGCGTGGCGGAAATGCTCATTCTGCATCCGCAGCATCCCCGCTCCATTCGCTTTTCGATGACCGAGATGCAAACCGGTTTGCGGGCCATCAGCAAGACTAGCGCGGGCTCCTACGCGAATGAAGCGGAGCGGCTGGCCGGAAAAGTGCTGGAACGCTTGCGCTATGACAAAATCGATGAAATTTTCCGCCAGGGATTGCACAAGTATCTGACAGAGTTGATTCACATGCTAAACGCGATCGGCCAGGCCATCGCGCGCAGTTACTTCTACTACGCGGTGGTGGCATGAATCGATACCGGCTGGTGCATTCCACCGAATTTATGTACGACGGAGCAGTCAGCGAGAGCTACAACGAAGTGCGGCTGCGGCCCATCGACGATGAGATGCAAAGTTGCCTGTCGTTTCGCCTGGTTACCAGTCCACCTTCGCGCGGCGCGTCTTTCCGCGATGCCTATGGCAACTGGATTCACCAGTTTAATATTCTGCCGGATCACCGACGCCTGAAGATCGAAGCCGAATCCGTCGTTTTGGCTCACTCTACGGCGATTCCGGAACCGTGCGGCCCGACCTTGGCGGATCTGGACGGCCAACGCAGTGAACTGTTTGAAGAAAATTATGATTTTGTAGCGGCAAGCCCGTACGTGCCATATTTGACGGAGTTGCGCGAGATCATGGCCTCCGCGGAATCGAATAGCGCTGGCAGTGTCCTTGGTTTCGCGCAGGCATCGTCCAACTACATTCACGAAAACTTCAAGTATGTGAAGGGCGCGACCCACGTGCATTCTTCGGTGGAGGATTCCCTCGCCCTCAAAGCGGGTGTCTGCCAGGATTTTGCGCACTTGCTCCTGGGTGTGGTTCGCATGCGTGGATTGCCCGCGCGCTATGTTTCCGGATATATGGTGCCGGGAGACTCCGCAAGCGCCGATACCAAGCAGGAAGAAGTGATTGGCGGGCAGGCTTCCCACGCCTGGGCGGAAGTGTTTGTGCCGGGGAGCGGATGGCTCGCGTTTGATCCTACCCTGGGTAAACCCGTCGGGCTTCGCCATATCCGTGTAGCTTACGGGCGCGACTACGGCGATGTGCCGCCGGTGCGCGGCGTATATAAAGGACGTGCCGGTCAACAGCTTTCCGTGGATGTGCGCGTGCGGCCTGCCTTGGACGAAGAGGGTCGCGAACGTTTGACGGAAACCACCGAAGGTCCGCACGAAGCGCCGCAGATGGCGGAGCTTCCACAGCAGCACCAGAATCAGCAGTAAGTAAATCCTTCTAAAATTCAGGGAACGATTGCTTTGGCAATGTTGGAGTCGGGGCTTTCGTGGCCCTTCGCGTCGACGGCTCTCGTAGAGTAGTAGTACGTCTTATTTCCTTCCACTCCCTTGTCCTCATAACTGGTATCAGTAACTGGCTTGTCATTCAGCTTCGGGTCGGTGAACTTATCGGGGGCAGTACTGCGATAGATGTTGTAGCCGACCACCGGCGAAGTGCTGGGCTTCCACGTGAGTTTTACGGAATGCGTGCTCGGTGTTGCCGCCGCAACCGACTTCGTCGTGGTCGCATAAAACCAATATCCCCACAAAAGCAGCGTCACGAAGACCGCCAATGCCGCGATCACCCGCGGGCCAAAAGGCACCTTGCGATTCTGAAACGCCAGAATCTGCCCCACCAGCAGAACCACACAGCCAATACTCCCCACCGCAAACACCATGATCCACTCCGGCGTGCCGGGTTCGGTGAGTAGGGGAACTTCAAAATTTAAGGAGCGAAGTGAGGGAATGATCCAGAGCGAAAAAACAGGCACAATCGCAAGGATCGAGGTGAGCAGCCAAGTAATCCGAAGAGTCCGGGAATTCCGGGCGTTTTGTTGAGGCAGGATGCTATCCATAGGGCGTCCCAGTTTGGGGTTTTACGCCCCTTAATGTAATGCAAGTCAAGGTGTAGGTCTACCTCCAGTCAGCTTGCCAGTCAGTTAATTTCTCTTGCGTGCGGGCCGGGAACAGTTTCACTCACATCCCGCTCCAGAATCGAAAAACCGGAGTCTGTTCGGCAATGTAATCTTGACCACCTTCCTTTCGTATACTCTTACGGATAGTCCCAGCAGCTTGCGCGGCTGACATTTCACCCCTTGCGGCGTTTGCCAGGGAACTGGATAACGATTCGGAATCGCCATGCTCGCAGCCAGCGACAATCTCGCCCAGTGCTTCAGCGCTTTGCGCGGGCACAAGTTGCGTGCTTCGCTGACCATCCTGGGACTGACCATGGGTGTGGCCACCCTCATCACGGTCATGACTATCGTGCAGGGCGCCAACCTATATGTTGAGCAGAAGATCGCCAACATGGGCACGAACGTGTTTCAAATCGCCCGCACCCCATTTGCGGTGACGGACTTCGACATCATCATCAAAGCGCTAAAGTTCAAAAAACTCGAGCTTGAAGACATGAACGCGATTGCGGAAGGGTGCGGCGCTTGCCAGGAAGTGGGCGCCAGCGTGAGCGCCAGCGTTCGGGCACGATCCGGCGGGAAGGATCTGCAGGACGTCAGTCTCTATGGCCAAACGGCGAACATGGCGGATATTGATTCGCGAAGAATAGAAATCGGGCGCTTCTTCAGTTCTTCCGAATCTGAACATCGCGCCAATGTCTGCCTCATCGGCGACACCCTTATGCGCGAGCTATTTCTCGGGGTTGACCCTGTCGGGAAATCCATTCGTATCGGCAATGACGAATTCACCGTGGTGGGCGGGATGGAAAAGATCGGCAGCGTGCTTGGCCAGGACCAGGACAACTTCGTAATCGTCCCGCTCTCCGTTTTCCTTCGCATTCAGGGAATACATTCCAGCATCACCATAAACGTCAAGACCAGCGAAGGAAACTTTGAAAAGGCCCAAGATCAGGCGCATCTGATCCTGCGCTCGCGCCGTCATCTATCGGGCAACGCGAGTGATGATTTTTTCATTGGCACCAAGGAAAGTTATATGGCTTTGTGGCGCAGTATCAGCTCAGCCTTTTTCGCTGTGTTCATCATGGTGAGCGCCATTTCCGTGATCATCGGGGGCATCGTGATCATGAACGTTATGCTCATGAGTGTGACCCTTAGGCGGAGAGAAATTGGCGTGCGGCGCGCCGTCGGCGCAACCAAGCAAGACATCCTACGTCAGTTCATCGTGGAAAGCGTTATACAGTGCATCTTTGGAGGACTTGCGGGCGTCTCGCTGGGATTTCTGGTCGCGACAGCACTGCGCACCTTTACGCCATTCCCTGCCTCCGTCCAGACCTGGGTGGCAGTGATGGGGGTGTTCCTAAGCTCCACCGTCGGGCTGTTCTTCGGAATCTATCCGGCATTACGCGCATCACGGCTGGATCCTGTGGTCGCCTTGAGGTCGGAGTGATGGGAATCATGACGCTTGCTCAGGCCCGGGAAAATTTTCTTGCCGCCATGGAGACGTTGCGCTCATCGAAGGTGCGCACGGCTTTAACTGTCCTTGGCATCGTCATCGGAGTTTCCTCGGTTATTTCCATGGCGGCGATAATTCAAGGCCTGAACAAGTTCGTGCAAGATAGAGTGGAGTCGCTCGGCTCGCACACTTATTTTCTCACCCGGTTTCCACCGGGCACCGATCCCGCGCGCATGCCGGAACGCATCCGCACGCGAAGGTATATTGAATATGGCTATGCCGATTTCGTTCGGCAGGCCGCCCCCGACGTGGAGATCGTAACCACCACCGGTACCAGAGGCTTTTTTTTGGGGGACAGCAACCTGATTACCAGCGGGGATCACAGCGTCGAGAAAGTCATTGTCCGCGGCGCCGAGCCTGAGTACACGCAGGCCATTCCGCTGTTTTCCATCGCGCAAGGCCGCTTCATTAGCACCTTCGACCAGGAACACGCGCGTTCCGTCGTAGTGCTGGGCGCGGCCATCAGCGAATCGCTTTTTCCAGGCACGGATGCCGTCGGCAAAATGGTGCGCATTAACGGTGGCGAGTACGAGGTCATCGGCGTTTTCGAGCACGACCAGGGCCTGTTTCTTGGTCCGGGAGTCGACATCTTCGCCATCATTCCGCTGAGCAACTTCAAAAAGCAGTACCCCGAGGCGAAAGAATTGATCATCATCTTTACCGTCCCAAAGAATGTCAACGTTGAACTGGCGCAAGGCGAAGTCATTCAAGCCATGCGCCGCTTGCGTCGCATCCCCGTGGACAAGGAAAATGATTTCGAGCTGAGTTCCCCTGACTTTCTCAGCAATTTGTGGAATCAACTTACCGGTGCACTCGTGATTCTCACGACGGTAATCAGTTCCATAGGTTTGCTGGTCGGCGGCATCGGAGTAATGAACATCATGCTTATCTCTGTTACGGAGCGCACTCAGGAAATTGGAATTCGCAAGGCCATCGGTGCTCGCCGTGCGGATATACGCTTGCAGTTTCTTCTCGAAGCTGTGGTCCTTACCTTGATCGGCGGCACTCTCGGCATTTTGATCGGCGCTGTCATATCCACACTGGTGCGCACCTTCGTGCCCTCCATTCCTGCAACTATTTCCTATCTGTGGGTGACCATTGGCTTCGTCATCTCCGTCGGCGTGGGTTTGTTCTTCGGCTACTATCCTGCCAGACTGGCCGCCAACCTCGACCCCATTGATTGCCTGCGGTACGAATGAAAATTCTGCCGTTCCATCCCGGGAATTAGGAAACCATTCCGGTCTAGAAGCCTGGTTGTGGGAAGTTAGAACAGTCCTAACTTGATTCGCCCGGCGGCAATTTTTCAGCTACGCACTGACCAATATCCGCATCCTCCACTCATGGGGCTACAAGCTGTTGAGATGTTTAACAAAAACGATTATGCTGACTGGCAACGAAGTGGATTTAGGGTAGTGGATGATTTTTATCCTTGGTACCTGCCCCAAAAACTTAAGCAATATTTCCTATCCTGATTTTTCTTGCCGTCGAGGAGAGAAAAATGAAATTCGTCAAAATGTTGAAGCGGATGAAGCTTGCCGCGCTCATACTCTTAGTGTGTTCGTTCTGTTGTTCGCGAATTGGCGCGCAGACCGCACCTGGTTCATCCGATGCGCCCTATAAGAATGCAACCCTGCCGATCGATCTACGTGTAGATGACCTGGTTTCCCGCATGACACTGGAGGAGAAGGCTTCGCAACTGGTCAATCAGGCGCGCGCCATTCCGCGGCTGAATGTACCGGAGTACGACTACTGGAGCGAAGGCTTACATGGCGTAGCCGCCGCCGGTGTTGCCACTGTATTTCCGCAAGCTATCGCGCTCGGCGCAACGTGGGACGCGCCACTGCTGCATGACGTTGCCATCGTCATCGGCACCGAGGCTCGCGCCAAGCATCACGAAGCTGTTCGCCAAGGCCGCCACAATATTTTTGAGGGGCTCACCTTCTGGTCGCCCAACATCAATATTTTTCGTGATCCCCGCTGGGGGCGCGGCCAGGAAACTTATGGTGAAGATCCGTTCCTGACCGGAAGCATGGGCGTCGCCTTTGTCACTGGATTGCAAGGTGACAATCCAAAGTATCTCCGCGTGGTTTCCACTCCGAAGCATTTCGCGGTGCATAGCGGACCGGAATCCACCCGGCACAAGGCCGACGTCAAGGTTTCCAAGCACGATGAGGAAGACACTTACCTAGCAGCATTCCGCGCCACGATCGTGGACGGCCACGCCGCTTCCACCATGTGCGCGTACAACAGCATTAATGGCGAACCCGCTTGCGCCAACACCTTCCTCCTCGAAGATCAACTGCGCGGCGCGTGGCGCTTCAACGGCTTTGTCGTTTCCGATTGCGGCGCCGTTGTGGACATCTGGGAGGGGCATCACTTCACGAAAACCAAGGAAGAAGCCGCGGCCATTTCGTTGAAGCGCGGCATGGACAATGAGTGCGTCGATTTCACCCACAAGATGACCGACAATTCAGACTACGTGAAGTATATCGACGCGGTAAAGCAGGGTTTCCTCTCCGAGAAAGAGATCGACATCACGCTGCGCCGCTTGTTCCGCGCACGATTCCTGCTGGGCATGTTCGATCCGCCGGAAATGGTGCCCTACGCGCAGATCCCCTATTCCGAAAATGATACCGAAGCGCATCGCCAGCTTTCGTTGAAAACTTCCCGCGAAACGATGGTGCTGCTGAAGAACGACGGCATCTTGCCACTGACCATTGGCCCGAAAAACATTGCCGTTGTCGGCCCGCTTGCCGACAACAAGCGCGTGCTGGAAGGGAACTACAATGGCAAGCCTTCACGCGCGACCACTGCCCTCGATGGCATCAAGAAGCAGTTCGCTACGTCCAACGTTTCGTTTGTCCCCGGCACACACTTTCTCCGCGACCCCCAGCCTGTGCCTGCCACGCTATTCACCACGCCCGACGGTAAGCCCGGCCTGCAAGCAGAGTATTTCAAAAACCGGGAGCTGACCGGCACTCCGGCCATCACCCGTACCGACAAGAACATCGATTTCAACTTTATCCAGATGCCACTGCCCGGCTTTTCCAACGGAGCATTCGCATCAGAGAATTTTTCCGCTCGCTGGACGGGTTTCTTCACTCCCTCCGAGCCGGGCACCTACCAGCTCGGATTGCGTGCCGATGACGGCTTCCGCTTGTGGATCGACGGCAAGATGCTCGTCGAAGACTGGACCACCCACGGAATCAGCACCAAGATGGCCAACATAAAACTGGAAAAAGGCCACAAGTACGCGCTCAAAGTGGAATATTTTCAGGCCATGGGAGATGCCATTGCCCAAATGGTGTGGAACAACGAATTGGTGGAGAAGCCGATCGACGATGCCGTAGCCGCAGCCAAAAAGGCCGATTTGGTAATCGCCGTGGTCGGTATTACCTCCGACCTCGAAGGCGAAGAGATGAACGTACAGATCGAAGGCTTTCAGGGGGGCGATCGCACCAGTCTCGATTTGCCGAAGGAAGAAGAGCAGTTGCTGGAAGCCGTCAAAGCCACCGGCAAGCCACTGATCGTTGTCTTGATGAACGGAAGCGCGCTCTCCGTCAATTGGGCGGAAAAAAACGCCAACGCCATTCTGGAGGCTTGGTATTCCGGAGAAGAAGGCGGTACGGCCATCGCTGACACGCTGGCGGGTGTAAACAATCCGTCGGGGCGTTTGCCGCTGACCTTCTACACCGGCGTCTCGGAGTTGCCGCCGTTTGATGATTACAGCATGGCCAACCGCACGTATCGCTACTTTACTGGCAAGCCGCTCTATCCATTCGGCTACGGTCTAAGCTATTCGAAGTTCGAATACAGCAATCTGAATTTGTCAAAAATGCAAGTGGAAGCCGGAGATTCCGTGCGCATCGATGCCGACGTAAAAAATAACAGCACGCGCGACGGTGACGAAGTCGTGGAGGTTTATCTCAACTTCCCGAAGCTCCCCGGCGCTCCGATCCGCGCTTTGCGTGGATTTACTCATGTCCACATAGCGGCCGGCGATACCGCGCACGTCCGCCTGAATCTCAACCCGCGCGACCTCAGCATGGTCGACGAAGCCGGCAACCGCATCGTAGCCCCCGGTTCCTACACCCTGTCCGTCGGTGGAGGCCAGCCCGGTACATCGGCACCCGTTGCCGAAGTAGTGTTCACCATCAATGGAAAACTGCAGTTTCCCGAGTAGTTCACTCGGACGGTTGAAGCCGCAAAGTAGCTGACATGAGAGGCTGGAGTCCCAGGCCTGGAGTTCGTATCCGTGTGTGTCGAAGAGGTGATGCAGTTCGTCTTTGGCGCACGCTCTCCTGCGCGGCGTCGATCTGTTCAATCGTCAGATTCCAGCCATGCTCTGGAACGGCGGCAATCCTTCGCATAACTTCGAAATGTCTTTCTGTATCTGTGGGGTCAATCCGGTAAACTCCAGGCCGCACATGGCTCCCAGTTTCCGCCTGATAATTGCGTCCACTTTCTTTTCCACAACCGGGGACAATTTCACCTGCTCGCCTACCTCGAACTCCGCCGTCGTGGCCACGGGCACCCCCCCGGCGCTGATCTCAAAACTCATTGCCGAGGTCCACGTTCCATCCTGCTTGCCGATGAACACCCGCTCGATGAACTTGTGCCGCGAGTGTCTTCGTCTTGTCGCCCCACCCGTCGTCACAGAAGGCTCTTTCTTCTTGACCTGTTCATCCATTACGAACCTGACCATGCTGGGTAACGGCAAGAGTTGGAGTGTTGAATTCCCGTGCAATCTCTCTAACGGCTGAACCGGCCATTTGGTTTACTTTCATTACCAACTTCTCATTTAACCACGGCTATAGCTTCTATCGCATCCGTGGTCAACCCTGGTACCAGTGCGCCATCCTTGCGCGGATGGGGGCCAGTATGGCTTGCCGAACGAAACTCACAGGATCGAAACAAACTCCGGAAAGAGAGGAGAAGGGGAATCGAAATTCGTCGTTGAGCGACCCGACACATAGGTTTTACAATAACTTACAAGACCGCGGGGACTGCCAAAATACGCGGAAATCGTACAAGACATCGCATGTTGTGGGTTGGATTGTGGTTTAGAAAAAGTCCATGAAGTATGCGGCAGTTCACATTCTCATTCTCGGTAATACCTTGGGTTCCAATCAAAGATCGGGGAACGCTCAGAGTAGGGCGGCTTGGTCTAGGAGCGTTCGACCTTGGGCGTCGACTGAGCTCCTAGCGGTTCGCGGAAAGGATCCATCGGAATCGGCTCGTACTCGACCTCGATGATCTCGAGATGCTCCGTCTTCGCTGGCGCGCGCAGTTCCACGCGGTCGCCGGGGCTCGCCTTCATCAGCGCATTAGCGAGAGGCGAGCGCCAGCTGATGTAGCCGCGGTCGAGGTCCACCTCGTCGATGCCGACGATCGAGACGACGTGTTCCAGACCGGCAGCGTCCTTGTAGGTCACGGTTGCGCCGAAGAAGATGCGCGTCGCGGCTGACCCCTGCCGCGGAGCGGCGGGATCGGTGACCACGGCAGCGTCGATGCGTTTCGTGAGAAAGCGAATCCGCGAATCAATCTGGCCTAACCGTCGCTTGCCGTAGAGGTAGTCGGCGTTTTCACTGCGGTCCCCATTACTAGCAGCCCACGCTACGACCTCTACCACCGCGGGCCGCTCGCGCCTCAGTAGGAACACATGCTCGTCTTTCAACCGCTGCAATCCGGCGGGCGTGATGTAGTTCTTGAGCGTCGGCCCCGCTGGTTCCGGCCGAGGTCCTCGGAGTGGCCGCTTTTCTCGCATTTGCCAATCTGCCATGGGATTTCGTGTACTTGCGGATGACCCAATCTCGGAAGTTCCGCGCCTCGGTCCCGATAATTCTTCGCACCGTGAACGTGACGCACGCGGGCTAGATGTCGAATGATACATCGGTCTTTCCTGTAGCACTCTGAGAAAATGCGGCGACCCGTCCGATTGCAGATCAAGGCCAAGAAGTAGGCGGTTCACCTAAGCGGTGAGACGTTGAAGTGCCCATTTCCAATGAATTGTTTGTGTTCGACCTGTAGGCTCACGCTGATTCCGGCTATACGGAAGTAATCCAAGATGGGCACCGAATGAAGCGTGGTGTGTACGAACAGGGCAGGAAAAATCTGCAAACCGCCGCCAGTCTTCAGCAACGCCGTGGAAGATCACCAAGACAATCTGCGCCTAGGAGCCCGCTCAGTGATTCGCTTCGGTTCAAGGTGATTGCGGCGGCATGAGTAGAACATCGCACCCCGCCAGGAGTCGCTACGCCGCTCGCGCGGTGAAGTCAGGTAAGTGTGGGTTGGATTGTGGGTTGAGGCGATTCAGACTTTTGGTGCAACACCCGGTAACCTTGAGCGACCCGACCAATTGAACGACCCATAGGTGAATGGTGGGCCTGGGTGGACTTGAACCACCGACCTCGTCCTTATCGGGTTTTGGCCGTGTTGGCGGTTAGTCGGAATCTCAGCGCCATGAAGCTACCAAAGGGTTTGAAGTTGTTTGCATTCGCGAATTTTGGAGTCTTTGGTAATTAGGACCATGCCCTCGGCCAGTGCCGTCGCACCAATTATGCGGTCACACGGATCGCTCGCGTAGTCTGCCGAAAACTGATTGGCCAAGGTAGCAACCCTTATAGTGATCGGACGAATGGCAACTCGCGAAGAAACCTCCTCGAGGTAGGTTTCCACAGTTTCCGTGACCTGCAAGCGGCCATGACTTACCAGCCACGCCAACTCCCACAGAGTAATTGCGGAGATGGCTATTCCGCCGGCTTTGTTCGCTCTGCGGATGGCAGAGCTAGCCTGTTTGGACAGTCTTGCTGGTTCAGAGGTTAGCCAAACCAGAACGTGGGTATCGAGCAGGATCACTTTCTCGTGACCTCCCATTCAACAGGGATTGGAGACTCGATATCCCCCACGATTTTGACTTTTCCCGACATGAATCCGAAGATGTCGTTCTTGGCCGACTCGACGGGTATA
>Ga0208714_1000241_pt1 | contig 15932 bp, 12 predicted proteins | sample NGESurshal072012_3_FD_184461 | JGI IMG/M metagenome (GOLD analysis project Ga0208714, IMG submission 184461) | Arctic peat soil microbial communities from Barrow, Alaska - NGEE Surface sample 415-1 shallow-072012 (SPAdes) | ecosystem: Environmental > Terrestrial > Soil > Wetlands > Peat ... | reverse complement strand
TTGTTTCGTCGCCGGTGGAGATGACGGTGCCGAGCAGGACGCTGTGGCCGGTGCCAACATTGGCGTAAATGGGAACGGGAGCGATGAAAGAACGCGGGACATGAGATTGATGAAGGGTGCCGCGAACCTGGAAACCTTTTTCGGTGCGATGGGAAGAGAAATCAACTTTGTAGTGTGGGATGCCGGTACCGCGGACGTATTGATCGAAGAACCAGTCCATAGAATGGCCGCCCTCGAGAGCCATCCGAGGGGTCATGACGGCTTCGACTTCGTGCTGAAGTTGCTCGGTGGAAAGAGCGGTCTGCGCATATTTGGTAATCAGAGTGTGGAGAAGAGCGATGAATCGCGCGTCGGGATCATTGGAATTGGGTTGGCGCAACAATTCATGGAGCATGTGGATGACCCAGGCACCTTTGGAATAGATGACGGCGTCGTAAGCCTCGGGAGATTTGGAAGAGGAAAGCCGAGAGCCCATGGTTAGCGGGCCGACATCGGCGGGAGCGAGGTCTTCGGTGGCGGATTTGGTGATGAGTCGTTTGCGATAGCGGTCGAGCCAGCCGTGGAGATTGGGGTTGGGATTTTTCTGCGAATCGGCGAAGAGCAAAGAGAGATAAGCGGCAATGGATTCGTCAATCCATTGATCGCGATAACTGGACCAACTGGCCACGTTGCCCCACCACTGGTGAGCCACTTCATGGAACGGAACGATGTCGGTGAAGTGTTGCTGACCGGTGGCGTTGAGGCCGGCACGTTGCTGCGCGTCTTGAGGAAGAAAAGAAAAGGTGGAGAGGTAAAGGAGGCCGGGCCAACCCTGGCCGAAGGTGCCGGGGATTTGCGAAACACTCAAGCGGCGGAAGGGGAAGGGGCCGCTGTAAAGTTCGTAGAAACGGATGGAAGAGTCAATTTCGCGGGCGAGTTGCTTCAAAGTGTCTGCGGGGCTGGGCGGGAGAACGGGAATGGTGTTGCGGGCGGCGCTGAAGGTGGGATCGGTGATGGAGACATGCATGCTGGGGTCCACCTGAACCATGGGTGAAGAGAGGCGATTGAGAAGAGATTGTTCGAGTTGGCGATTGGCGTAGACGTCAATAGAGCGGTTTTCCGAAGAGATGGAAGAGACGGCGTATTCACCAAGATTGAAGCCGGCTTCCGGGACGGGTTGCGAGGTGGACCAGTGAGCGACGTGAGAATCGCCTTCCTCGCCGTCATCGGATTTTTCTCCAGTAGCGACGAGGCGGAGGTGTTTCGGCCAGTGGAAGGTGAGGTCATAGAGAGAAAATTCGGAGGCGTCGCCAAAATGGGGATACCAACTTTCACGAGCGCCGACGAAAAGGACTCCATTGCCTGCGTCGGTGATGACGTTGCCGCGATAACGGAGATTGAGAGTGAAGGATTGACCGGGTGCGGGAATTTGCGGGAGGAAAACACAAAGAGTGTCATCGCCGCGGGTGCGGAGCTGTTGCTCGGTAAGGCCTTCATTCTGGAAGAAGATGAGCGGGGGACCATTATCGAGAGAGACGGAATCGACCTTGAGGTCGCGGGCGAGGAAAATGAAAATGATCTGTTCCGGCGAGGCAAGAGCTTTGAAATCGAGGGAAGCGTGAGCATCGAGAGAATTGTCGGGATGGATGGAAGTGTCAATGCGGTAGTGCAGGGCGTGGAATCGCGGGGGTGGAGGAGTTGTGGCGGGAAGCGCGTAGGAGGCCCAGACGTCATAGAAAGTGTCGTTGTTGGCGCGGCGAGACTGGCCCATGAGGAAATTTTCGGGATGGGATTGATCGATGAGGATGTCAAAGGGACCGGTGAGCACGCCATCCAGACCGGCATGAAAAAAATGCCGTGGAGAATCGTGGAATTTCTCGAAGAGGATGCGAAGAGAATGAGAGGGATTGAGACGTTGGATTTGAGACAGCCAAAGAGCGGCGAAGGCGTCGTCGGAGGAGGGAGTGATGGCTTCGCGTTGAAACTGGGACAAGAGGTCCTGCAGGGTGTCATCGGTGAAACGAAAATAGCCGGAAAAGAACTGTTGATCGAGGATAGGAGCGCCGAGAAAGCGGGCGACTTGCTGTTTTTCAGCGGGATCGCGGGGAAGAGCTAGGACGTGGCCGAGGCCGGAAAAGAGGAAGCCGGTAACACGGCCCTCGAACGGCTGAAGAAGCACGAGTTTTCCATCGGTGAGGGAAATCACGACATCGGGTTGGTGAAGTTCGATGCGATTTTTTGAGGCGATGGTGTAGACGGCCTGGGGGTCGGCACGAATGGCGTTGAGGGAGGCCAGGATGTCGCGAGGGGAATCCGCGGCATGCAGTCCAAGCGGCAAAAGCAAAATGAATAACAGATGAGTGGAACGAAGCCGCATGAGGAAGTGTAGTCACATTCGGCATAGGGGAACAAGGGCGGGGAGGAATGGGGAATCCTGGGCCGTAGACTATAGGGATGCGGCGGAAGAAATTGATGAAAGGCAACGGACGGGCCGGGCTAAAGCCCGGCACCTACATTCGGGTATGGTGCGTGGTAGCGGCGGTTCTATTGGGGACGGCGGAGGCGCGGGCGGACAAGATCGTGCTGAAGAATGGAAGAACGATAGTGGCGTACAGCGTGGTGGAAGATGGGGACAAGATCCGGTACGAAACACGGGCGGGTCAATTGTCGCTACCGAAATCGATTGTGGATCACATCGAGCGAGGCGGGTTGATGCCGATGATGGATTCGCCGGCGGCCGCGGCAGCGAATTTGCAGGTGAATCCGCCGGAGATGGAGCCGAACGCGGATAGCGCGGAAATCGATCATGGCGCGGTGCATGACGGAGCGATCGATAGGGAATTTATCGCGAAGGTGGAAGGGGAGGCGCGCAGCGGAAGCACCGCGGCGAATGAGCGGGCGGCGCTGGCGCATCATGCGGCGGGACAATTCGAGCTGCATCATGGCGATATGCAACATGCGCTGGACGATGAGAGGACGGCGCTGAACTACACGCCAGAGCAGGCGGGATTGCTGATGAGCGTGGCGTACATTCATTTGCGGCAGAGTGAGTTCAAGGAGTCGCTGGAATATCTGGAGCGAGCGAAGCGTTTCGCGCCGAAGAATGCGGATGTATACAAGCTCGCGGGCTGGGCGTATTCGGGAATGAACCGCCTGGATTTGGCGGTGGCGGAATGGAAAAAGGCGGTGGCGATACGGCCGGATGCGGATGTAGTGGCGGCGCTGGATAAAGCGGAGCGGGATAAAAAGGAAGAAGAAAACTATAAGGAGAATGAGAGCGCGCATTTCCAGTTGCGGTATAACGGCGCGGCGGAGCCGGCGCTGGCGCGGGAAGTGCTGCATACACTGGAAGAGCATTATGCACAGATCGAGAGCGAGCTGAATTATTCGCCGCCAGACCAGATCGGGGTGATTCTGTACACGCAACAGGGATTTGCGGATATCACGCGGGCACCGGGTTGGGTGGGAGCTTTGAATGATGGAAGGATACGCGTGCCGGTGCAGGGATTGACGGGAGTGAACGCGGAATTGTCACGGGTGTTGCGGCACGAGTTGACGCACAGCTTCGTGGGACAGAAAACGCACGGGCGAGTGCCGACGTGGTTGCAGGAGGGCCTGGCGCAATGGATGGAAGGGAAACGCAGCGAAGAGAATGCGGCGGTGCTGATACAGATATATAAGGATGGACAATCAGCACCATTGGCGCGACTGGAGGGGTCGTGGATGGGATTGCCGGAGGACGTGGCGAGATATGGCTACGCGTGGGCGCTGGCGAATGTGGAGTACATCATTCAGACGCAAGGGATGGGAGATGTGGATCGGATATTGGAGAAATTGGGAGCGGGGAGTTCGACGGAAGAGGCGTTGCGCGGGGTGCTGCACGATGATTATGGGGATTTGATGAAGGCGACGGCGGAGTATTTGAAGAAGACGTATGGGAGGTAGGTGGGGAGGCTGGGTAGTGGATTTCGGATATCAGATATCAGGAATCGGCTTTACGATGCGGAGCGTCGTGGAATTTTGGGTTGAAATTGGTGAGGTTGGCGGACGGCCCCGCAACGGCATCGAGGCGCAAATGGCGCGCTTCGGAAAGCCGTCCCTGCATGAGAATCACGTTCGTCGGAAAATGGAAAAATTAGGAAGTGGCCAAGAGGGCGGCTAGTAGGGCGGCGCGTTGGGGAAGATGCTTGGTCAGAATGTGCTCGTGGGAGGAATGGGCGCCATCGCCTACGGCGCCCAGGCCGTCGAGCGTGGGGATGCCTAGAGCGGCGGTGAAATTGCCGTCGGAGCCGCCGCCTGCTGCGGCTTCACCTAAAGAGAAACCCATTTGCGTTGCTAAGGATTTGGCGCAGGCGAAGAGGGCGGAGCTGCGTTTGCGCTCGAGTGGTGGGCGATCGAAGCCGCCACGTAGTTCGAGTTTTGCGCCGCGATGGACGGGCTTCAGGGAGTGAAGGCGCTTTTCGAGGGCGCGCATGTCGAAAAGTTTCCAGGCGCGGAGATCTAGAGTGGCTTGGGCTAGATCGGCGATAACGTTGGCGCGGGAGCCTCCGGAGATGATGTCGGCGTTTATGGAGACGCCACGGCGGGGATCGTTCCACTTTTCGATTTTGGCGATTTGCGAGGCGAGTTCGTGGACGGCGTTGATGCCAAGTTCGGGGGCGAGTCCAGCGTGAGAGGCGCGGCCCTGAACGATGAGGCGGGCTTCGCCGACGCCTTTGCGGGAAGTTTTGAGGAGGCCCCGGGGGCCGAGAGCGGGTTCGAGGACGAAGACGGCATCGCTGCGGCGGGCTTCGGCTTCGATCAGTTTGCGGGAGGATTCGCTGCCGATCTCTTCGTCGGAGGTCCAAAGAAAAATGATGGATTTATTGACCGGGAGCCGCGATTGGTGCAACGCGTCGAGGGCGAAGAGCGCTTGGACGATGCCCGCCTTCATGTCGAAGACGCCGGGGCCGAACGCTTTGCCCACTTTGAGATGGAATGGCATTTTGACGAGCGCGCCGGAGGGATAGACAGTGTCGTAGTGGCCGAGGACGAGAAGCTGTGATTTGGGGCGCGGCTTGGTCCCGGGCCAAACGATGCGGAGATGATCGCCGCGATGTCTTTGGGAGACGACGTTGACGAGGGTCTTGCGGTGTAGCCAAAGATCGGCGAGGAAATGGCAGCAGCGGTCGGTGGGGACTTTTTCGGTGCTGGGAGATTCGTGATTGACGAGTTCGCGAAGGGTGTCGAGCATTTGCGGGAGACGCGGGCGAAGGAGTTGCAGGAAAGATTTGGGAAGAGAGTTTGCTGTGGGCATGATGAGATGATGTTAACAACGGGAATTGGATACGACAACTGAAGGTGCTTGGACGAACTCCTAAGTGCGACTGGAATATTTTTACGGCGCGTCGAGGCCGTGTTGGAGTTGGTGATTGTAGAGGGATTCGTCGAAGTGGCCTTGAGATTCGGCGATCAGGCCGTCGGGGGAGAAGTGCCAGACTTCGTGGCCGCTGAAGAGGACGCGGTGGCCGGTGCCACCGGGAGCGGAGTTGGTTCCGGCAAACGTCCAGTAGTAGATGGCGCGAGTGTGTTCGATGAGAAGTTTGTTCATGGTGAGGTGGAGATCGGGGAAAGCGGTCATGTAACCTCGCGCGACGGCGGTGATGGCGGTGCGGCCGATGGCGGGTGGGGCGGCGTTGACTTGCAAGGAGCCCGTGGGGGAGAAGAAGTTGGCGACTTGGGCGGGGTCCTGGCTGCACCACGCGACGGTGTAGCGTCGGGCGAAATCTTGGAGTTGGGAGGAGTTCATTTCGTTGCCTCCTTAAGAGCGAAGAGAAATAGGAGAAGAGAAAGGATAACGCATAGACGCGGAGATGAGCAGAGGTTTGCAGAGAAGAGAAGAACTTCCCACCCGCGGAAGCGGCCTGTCAGTCAGCCGGACTTAGAGCACAGCCAAGAGTGACTGTGCCACGGATAAGGCTAGTGGTGCGGGGAGGCGGTTAGCCGGAGAGTTTCCAGGCACGGATGGCTTCGCCAGCACCGCTTAGGTTGGCGAGGCGCATTTCGGAGTACTTGCGAGAGAGAAGGACGCCTGGGGCGCCAGCGCGGAAAGCTGCCAGGACTGCTTCTTTTACGCTTAGTGGGGTGCACTTGCTGTTGCCGGGCTCAGTCGGGATATCGATATCGATGCCGGGCCAGATGAGAGTGTTCGTGCCGGCGACTCCCTGGAGGGCGCGTTTGGTTTCGCGGAAGACGTAGTCGGCGGAAAGGCCGGAGTGAGGGATTTGATCGTAGCTGCGTTCGTTGAATCCCATCAGGGCGTAGTTCATATCGAGCAGGCTCTGTTTCGAGAGATCACCATAGAGCGTAGAGCCAATGTTGTCCGCATAGAGCGCCATGCGCTCACCACCTACGTTGTTGTACATGACGACCTTGATGAAATCGGAGTATTTGGAAAGCTCATGAAGGTCTTGTTCGGCGCGATAGATAGGATTGAAGGAATTGTTGTGCCAAATGTGCCAGCCCACGGGGACCGCGGGCTTGGCGGATTTAACGGTTTTGTAGATGGCGGCGTAGGTTTCGCGGAGGCTATCGGTCCAGAGCATTTCCCAGGCGGCTAGTTCGGGATAACGCAGCAAGAGGCGCCAGAATTGAACGTAGAAGCCGTCGACCGGGCGAATGCCACTGCGGGCAGAGCGAACGAATTTTTCCAACTCCAGGAAACCCTGTTTGGCGCGATCGGGGTTGATGCCGCGCTGCTTCGCCTTGCGCTGACAGAATTCGCAAAAGCAAGTCACGTTGCCGGGATCGACCGGCGGAATGTCGTGGGTGGCACCCAAACTGTCGCAGAGAGCACCTTGCCGCTCGGAGCCCCACATGAGTCCGTCGATGTCATAGGTGCGGGCATAGTCTTCGACGAGGCCGGTCAGAAAATTGCGGTAGTCCGGATTGTTGACGCATAGCGTTTCGGCATTTCGGCCGTACAGATCGCGTTCCTGCAATTTCTGGATATTCGGCAAGTCAGTACGAAAGACGTCCTCAAGCCAGCAGATGACTTTGATGCCACGCTTTTTTGCGGCAGGAAGAACTTCGGCGAGGATGTCGAGGGTGCCATGGTCGGGAGCGCGGGTGTCCTTGAGAACGGTATTTTTGTAAAACTGGGAATGAGGGGTGGCGAAGTTGCCGCCATGAAAATTCAGGTCGTACTCTTGCTTGCCGTGATCGGGTAGCGGCTGACCGGGGATCTGCCTGCCGGCAATACCGCGACCGTAAGTAAACACGGCGAGAAAAAGAGTATTGACGGCGGCGCGTTCCTGGAGGATATCGAGGACTTTCTCGGTACCTTCATCGACAAAGGAAATGGCGCCGACCTGGATGCCGATCATTTTGGAGGATGTGGCAGAAAGTGCAGGAGCAGGCAGGGCTAGTGCAGCGCCGGCACCTGCGGCGAGTTTTAGAAATTCGCGGCGATTAACATCTGAGGTGGGCATGGAGAACTCCAGTTGTTTTTGCGGACGCTTGTGCTGCAGCGCCAGCTAGATCGAATTGCCTGACAATGCTCTGCGTTTAGACCAAGGGATTCTCAGGCCTGTAATTGTGGCGAAGGGTCAAAGTGCCATCGGGATTGACCTTTTGACGGCAGGCCCAACGGACGGGATGACGGATGCCCTTCACTTCGAGTTCAGCCTTCAAGCGCAGGCCTTCCCATTTTGCGCCGGCGGGCAGAATAAACATGGCTTGACGAATGCCGCTGGTCTTGGGATAGCCGGCGTCGATGCAGCCGGAGACATTGATTTTGTTGTCTTCGCTGAAGATGGTCAGTCGTAGGGCGCCAGGAACATCGGCGATACCGTCGTTGGCGAGGCCGATGACCAGACCGGGAACGCCGTCGCGCTGGAAAGTCCAGATGAACGAAGGGCGAATGCGGTAGCCTATGCGGCGCGCGATGGAGTCGATAGGTTCGGGATACTTTTCGTAGTAGCTCAAAATGCTGCGGGCGGACTGGTTGTGCCAACTCCATACGGAGAGATAGTTAGCGCCAACATCGGCTACGTGAGAAATGATCTGTTCGTTATTGGTGATGCCGTCTTCGTCGATGCGAAGTTGCTTCGGCTCGCCGGTGGTGAAACCAACCTCGCAGATTGCTGCAGCCCAGGGAGGACGATTGCTCAAGGCCTCGATTTGCGTGTTCTCGATGAAGATGGTGTCGGTGCGCAACCAGTTGGCAGAGCGCATGGTGCGATCGAGCATCTCGGCGTTGCCGACGTTGCTGAAGTCGGGCTGGGTATTGGTGACCAGAGGAACTTTGGTCCACTGCGCGCGCTGCATTTCGAACATGGACAACCAGGTCTGCTCTGCGACCAGGTCGCTGGGGAAGGGATTGCCTTCATATGGCCAAGTGTGACCTTCACCCCAAAAGCCGTACATCATGGTGTCCATGAATTCGACGAGGGGATGACCGTTGAGTTCCACGGCCAGAAGTTCATTCAATTCGCGAAAGGCGGCTTGATAGGCGGGATGATCGTAGCGCGGAACGCGGTTGTCTTTGTGGTAGCGGGTTTCGCCGGGGCTGCCGGGCCACTCGCCTTTAAGCTTGACTAGAGGAACCTTTTCGATGAGGAAGTCCGGCATGCCGGGTTCGGGGACGTCGGGATTTTCGAGTTGGACGCGGAAGCCGATTGGTTTGTTGTAGCGGCGCGCGAGGTCGAAGGCAATCTTCCACCACTCCGGGAAATCGAGCCGGCCGGGTCGTTGCTGGACTTCGCGCCAGTTGGGGCGGAGGTAGAGTTTTTGGACGAACGGCAACTTGACCAGATCTTCCAGCGTTTGCTCCATGGTTTGGCCGGGGACGTGAAGCGGCCCGGTGTCGTCGGAAAGATAGGCAGTGAGGCCCATGCCGTAGTTGCTGACGATGTCTTTGGATGGGGTAGTGACCATGGCGACGTCGCTGTCGGGGACAATGGCGCAAGGACCATATTGCGGGAACGGCCCTTGATAGAGGCGATCGGGAACGGCAGGCCCTGGGCCCCAATCGAATTTGTCCCAGTTGTGCTCGGGGATGGCGGCATTGGCGGGGGCAACCTTGCCAAAGCCAGCGACGAGTCCAGTGGCGGCTGCGAATTTAAATAAGTTGCGACGATTCATGGGCGCTCCTGCAAGGGCGAAGTGGGGTGAGTAGCACGATGGAGCAGATGATACAACAGGAACGAAACAGAACGAAGGTATTAGAAAGAAACCGTAACAAAGCACGGGAGCCGATGCCGAAACGCAGGGAAGCGCAGAGCTTTGCAAAGGAGGGGAGAACGAAATCGCCACCCTTTGCCTAAGGCGCTCGGGGTGGGGACCCGGCTTCGAGTCGGGCGGGGAAGGATTTGCTGAGTCTAAACCCGCACCCTGAACGGCAAAGGGTGCGGCACCCGCCGAATAACTTGCAGTCAGTGGGCAAGAAAAAGCACTGGCATAAAAGCCTGCGCTACGGGCGTCGAGAACGGGGCGGCGTTGGTGCCAGACAGAGCACTGCGTTAAAAAATTGTATAGCTAGCTTGGGGGATTGGGGCCGGAGAGGAAGCCGCCGTCTAAGGTCATGGACTGGCCGGTCATGAAGGAAGCGCGGTCGGAGCACATAAATAGGACGGCTTCGGCAATTTCCATGGGCTTGCCGAAGCGAGCCATCGGGTGCAAGCCGAGGGCCCACTTATTAATGGCTGGCTCGCCGAAGATGCGATCGCCCATGGGGGTTTCGATGATACCGGGGCAGATGGAATTGACGCGAATGCGGTGGCGCGCGGTTTCGAGCGCGGCGGATTTGGTGAGGCCCAGGACGGCGTGCTTGCTGGCGCAGTAAGTGGCGGCTCCCGCGGCACCGATAAGGCCAGCGACCGAAGACATGTTGACGATGGCGCCGCCACCGCCTTGCTGAAGCATTTGCTGAATTTCGTATTTGAGGCAGAGCCAGACGCCTTTGACGTTGATGTCGATGGTGGCGTCCCAATCTTCTTCGGATTGTTCGACGATGGGAATCCAGTTGCCTTCGATCCCGGCATTGTTGAAGGCGATATCGAGGCGGCCAAATTTTTCGACGGTTTTACGGACGAGAGACTGGACTTGCGCGGATTGCGAGACGTCGGTCTTGACGAAGATGGCTTCACCACCAGAGGCACGGATTTCGTCGATGACTTGCTGGCCTTCGCGTTCACGGCGCCCGGCGACGACAACTATGGAACCGGCGTTGGCGAAGAGGATGGCGGTGTCGCGGCCGATGCCGGAAGTTCCACCGGTGACAATGCTGACTTTGCCTTGCAAGTCCGTGGTCATGCGTTCTCCTGGGTGATTCCGTGTTGCGGGGTGGCAGAGTGTAGGCCGTACAAGATGGCGACGTCAAATCAGGATAGCGCCGCGCAGAGACTGCTAATGGTGTGAGTCATCAACCGGCGGTGCGAGGAGTGGATTCCGAGGCTTCGGATGCGGGATAGAGTTGATTGAATTCGGGTACGTCGTGGAGGATGCTGAGATCGGGATCGCGGCGCGCCCAGATAGAATCCTTGAAGCCGGCTTTCCAAGCTTGATGAAGAGCGTCCATGGCCTCGGATTTTTTCAAGAGGCAACAATAGGTGCAAGCGGCATTGTAAAGAATGGAAGCCTCGTTGGCGCGCAAGGTCATGGCCAGGTTTGTTTCGCGCATGGCATCTTCCGCGCGGTCTAATCTTGCATAATCACCACCGAGGAGGATGCGAGCACGGGCATCTTCGGGAACCTGCTTGAGGTGATTTTCCAGGGCCGCTACGCGGCGCAAAAGAATATTTCCCATGATCTCGGTTTTGCCGAGTGCTCCGAGAGCATTTACGATGGGAACGTAAACGTTGTAGTCTTCCCCGCTCGCCTCCAAGGCGATCTCGACCAACTCACTTACTTCCTGATAGCGGCCGGCGGAAAACAGAGCGCGGCAGAGCAAGTAATACGCTCCTTCGCAATCTTTCTTGCGCTCGATGGCTTTCTGAACCATGCGAACTGCTTCGTCATGAAGTTCCGTGGCGTAGAGGACCCAGGCCTGACTGACTTGGACTTCGGGCAAGTCCCAACGCAAGGCGACGGCTCTGCCGGAAGCGTTCCGGGCGCGTTCGACCCAAACGGCATCGCGGCTGTAGTTGCAGTAGAACATGGCACAAGCATTGGCACAGGCGGCGTAAGCCAGGGCGAAACTGGGATCCATGGCGACGGCGTTTTCAAACATTTGCAGGGCGAATTCAAGGTCCTGGCGGGTCTGGCGGCGGGCGTAGCGTTTGCCGCGCAAATATAAGTCGTAAGCTTGAAGGTTTTCGGTGGGCTTGATGGCCAGGGCTTCGAGCTCTTGGGGGGAGAGGGTGACGCGTAATGCTTCGGCAATTTTGCGAGCGATTTCGTCTTGCACTTCGAAGACATCTTTCATTTCGCGGTCATAGCGTTCGGACCAGATGGGATAATCGGTAGCCGCATCGACGAGTTGAGTGGTGATGCGTAAACGGTTGCCAGCGCGGCGCAGACTTCCGGTGAGTACGTAGGACGCTTTTAATTGCTGACCGATCTGCGAGGGAGCCACTTGCTTATCGCGAAAGGGAAGAATGGTAGGACGGGAAAAAGTGTTCAAGCCGCGAATCTTGGAAAGTTCGGTAATGATGTCTTCGGTGATACCGTCGCGAAGATATTCGTCTTCTTTGCCGCCGCTGAGATTTTCGAAATAAAGAACGACGACAGACTTTGTGGTGGACTTGGAGACACCGGACTTAGTTTCCGAAAGATCGGCGGAACGCTTGGTTCCGGAATCGAGATCGCGCTTCAGACGGTGCAAGTCGGTTTTAAGTTCTGTGGCGGTTTGACAGCGCATGGAGCGGTCTTTTTCCAAGAGTTTCGAAAGAATGCGGGCGAAATCGGCGGGGACGGAAGGGTTTGCTTCGGTGATGGGAAGTGGATCGCGATTCAAGATGGCGTCGAAGACCACGGCGGAAGTTTCCCCCTTGAAGGGGAGGGAGCCTGCGGCCAATTGGTATAGAACGGTTCCGAGGGAAAAGAGATCTGTGCGGGCATCGACGAGCTGGCCGCGGGCCTGCTCTGGAGACATGTAGGAAATGGTGCCCATGGCCGCGCCGGGAGTGGTGAGTTCGGTGCCGCCGCTCATTTCCAGATGGAAGGTGGTGTCGGATCGCGAGGGCGAAGCGCCGTTGGGAGAAACTTCCGGCGTAGCGATTTTGGCCAAGCCGAAATCCAGGATTTTTATTTGGCCGCGGTCGGTGACGAAAATATTTGCGGGCTTGATGTCGCGATGGACGATGCCCTTGGAGTGAGCGGATTCAAGGGCGTCGGAGATCTGGATGGCCATGGGGAGGAGTTTTTCCATAGGGAAAGATTGACGGGTCATGAGTTGGCTAAGGGTCTGGCCCTCGAGAAGTTCCATGACGATGAAGTGCTGGCGATCATGCAGCTCGATGGCGTGGATAGTGCAGATGTTGGGATGGTTGAGAGCGGAAGAAGCGCGGGCTTCGCGCTGAAAGCGTTCGATGAGTTGGGAATCCTGGGCCATTTCGTGAGGAAGGAACTTGACGGCGACTTTGCGGCCGAGGCGGGAGTCTTCGGCTTCGTAGACCACGCCCATGCCACCGCTACCGATTTCGCGGGTGATTTTGTAGTGAGAGAGGACTTGACCGACGAGAGAGCGAGTTTCCGGCATGGGGATGAGATGTTATTCCAGGTGGGAGGAGGGGTCAAGCAATGGCAATTGAACTTGGGAATTGGGCTTCCTACCGGGCGATGTAGTTGGCGCACAGGGTAGTGTCCAAGGTGTTGAAGCAGGGAAAGCTGTTGACCAGGGAACGCGGTCAATGGGCCGACTGGGAGCGGCGTGGATAGCTTCCTGTGATTTTGCGGAGTAGGCCGTGGAGGCGGTGGAGGCCAGAGGTTTCTGGCAAGAACATGAAGGGGCATTGGCCGGCAACGACTTGAATGCCCTTTTCTTTGCAGAACGCAATGGCTTGTGGGCTGACTGAGCCGGGGCCAGCGCCTCTGTGCATCCAGGCGCATTTTATTCCGGCGGCGGCGCAGTCTTGCACGGCGATTTCGGTTGCCGCAGGCTGGGTCATCAACAGGGCGGCTTCTACGGGTGGAGTGATGTCCTGCACGCGTGAGAAACATTTCTGTCCCTGGACTTCTGTGGCGTTGGGATTTACGAGGGCAATGTCGTAGCCGCGGCGGCATAATTCTGCAAACAGGTAGGCACTGAAACTTTTCGGATCGCGAGAAATTCCAACCAGAGCGAAGCGTTTTTGAGCGAGGAATTGTTCAATGGTTTCGAGAGATGCGAGTTGATTGGACACGTGCCCTCCAGGATTCCGAGAAGAGGTGAGTCTGGTTGGACGTTAGTGGTTTGGGAAATTGGGCGCAAGGATTGCGGTCACGGTGGGTTGTTCGGCCACGGGCTGCGGGACGGCTTAGTGAAGAAGGAGCGATTGTGGAGATTGCGGTGAAAGGCCTCGGGCCTGAAGGCCCGAGCTACAGGGGGGTCGAGAATCGCCGAGTGGCTTTAAGAAGAAGGCTTTGCAGAGGGCGGGGAACGTTTATAATAGAGAGTTTGCGAAGGCAAGGGGGCGCCGCTGGCAGGGTTGCGCGGTGAAGGAAGACGAATGGTAATGGACATTGTCGAGATACAGAAATTTTTGCCGCACCGGTATCCGTTTTTGCTGGTGGACCGAGTATTGGAGATGGAGCGGCTGAAGAGGATCGTGACGATCAAGAACGTGACGATCAACGAAGAATTTTTTCAAGGACACTTTCCCGGGCAGCCGGTGATGCCGGGAGTATTGATACTGGAAGCGATGGCGCAAGCGGGCGGACTGTTGCTGTTGCAGGAGATACCGAACCGAGCGGAGAAGCTGATGTATCTGGCCTCGATGAATAACGTGAAATTCCGGCGGCCCGTGGTGCCGGGCGACCAGATGCGCGTGGAAGTGAACATTGTGATGTGGAAGGGCGATCTTTGCAAAATTGAAGGGAAAGCGTTCGTAGACGGAAAACTGAGCACGGAAGCGTCGATGATGTGCGTGATGGTCGACCGCGTGACCGCGAAAATTCCAGAAGTGACAGCGCCCGAGGCATGAGCGCAAGGGCATGAATGAAGCGCAACTAATCTCTCCGCAGGCGGTGGTATCACCCGAAGCGAAATTGGGAGCGGGTGTGCAGATTGGGGCTTGCGCGGTGGTAGGCGCGGGTGTGGAACTAGGCGCGGGATGCGTGCTGCATGCGCACGCGGTGGTGCACGGAGCAGCGAAATTCGGGCCGAACAATGTGTTCCATAGTTTTTGCGTGATTGGCGGGGACCCGCAGGACTACACGTTCGCGGGCGAGCATGTGGAACTGGAAGTGGGTGAAGGAAATATTTTCCGTGAACACGTGACGGTGAGCCGAGGAACGAAAAAAGGCGGGGGAATCACGCGGATCGGCTCGAAGAATTTTTTTCTGGCGTATTCGCATGTGGGGCACGACTGCCAGGTGGGAAGCAACACGTTGTTCGTGAATGGAGCTACGCTGGCGGGGCACGTCGAGGTGCAGGATTTCGTGACCATTGGAGCGTTTTCGCCGGTGCACCAGTTTTGCCGGCTGGGGCGGTACGCGTACATCGGGGCGTGCACGGTGATTACGCAAGACGTGGTGCCGTTTGCGTTGATCGTGACGGAACGGGAGACGCGGTGCTTCGGGCCGAACACGATTGGGCTGGAGCGCAAGGGATTTTCCGCGGAGCGGGTGAAGAGATTGCAGGAAGCGTTCAAGCTGCTGGTGCGGTCGAAGAAAAACACTTCGCAGGCGCTGGAAGAGATGCGTGCGCGAATGGCGGATTCGGCGGACGTGAAAGAGTTGATTGAGTTTGCAGCGACGGCGAAGCGCGGAATCGTGAAGTAGGGCGCAGCAGAATTCATGCCAGACGTTTCACAAGGCAAAACGGGATGGGGATTGATCGCCGGGAACGGAAGATTTCCGTTTCTGGTGCTGGAGGGCGCGCGGAGCCAGGGAATTGAGATGGCGGTGATTGCGATTAAGGAAGAGGCCTCGCCGGAGCTAGAGAAGATGGCGAAGCGGCTGCACTGGGTAAGTCTGGGAGAGTTGAGCAAGGCGATTGAATTGATGCAGAGCGAAGGTGTTACGCGCGCGGTGATGGCGGGACAGGTAAAACACAACAAGATTTTTAGCGCGATCCGGCCGGACTGGAAGCTGGCGAAATTGTTGTTCTCGTTGCCACGAAAAAATACCGATTCGCTGATTGGCGCAGTGGCGAAAGTTCTGGAAGACGAGGGAATTCAGCTGGTGGATTCAACACTATTTTTGAAGCCGTTGCTGCCGGAAGCGGGAGTGTTGACGAAGCGCGCGCCGAACGCGGAAGAAGCGGCGGACATAGAGTACGGGCTGGGGTTGGCGAGACCAATTGCGGAGATGGATATCGGGCAGACGGTGGTGATTGCGGATCGTGCTTGCGTGGCGGTGGAAGCGATGGAGGGCACGGACGAAACGATTGCGCGGGCGGGACGTTTTGCGACGGGGAAGAACCTGGTGGTGGTGAAGGTAAGCAAGCCGCGGCAAGACATGCGCTTCGATGTACCCGTGATAGGATTGCCCACCGTCGAAAGCATGAAGAGCGCCGGGGCCACGGCGCTGGCGATTGACGCGACACGGACACTTCTGTTTGACCGCGAAAAATTGATCGAGCTGGCGGATGCGGCTGGAATCGCGATACAGGCGTTTCCACCGGCGCAGGTTGCGGAACCTAAGGGAGATTCCAGGGGAATGAACAAGGAATGAGTGCCGGCGGAGAACCCAGGAAAATTCGAGTGGCGGTGGTGGGAACGGGAGAGTTTGGACGGAACCACGCGCGGGTGTATGGGGAGTTGAAAGGCGCGGAGTTGGTGGGAGTGTTCGACCGGGAAATTGCGCGAGCGGAAGAGACGGCGCAAGAATTT
>Ga0208714_1000240_pt1 | contig 15942 bp, 14 predicted proteins | sample NGESurshal072012_3_FD_184461 | JGI IMG/M metagenome (GOLD analysis project Ga0208714, IMG submission 184461) | Arctic peat soil microbial communities from Barrow, Alaska - NGEE Surface sample 415-1 shallow-072012 (SPAdes) | ecosystem: Environmental > Terrestrial > Soil > Wetlands > Peat ... | reverse complement strand
CGGCTCGACCCGCCGCTGCGGTTCGTCAGCCGCCCCCGCGTGCTCCACGTCCGTATCGCGCCGCACCATCCCGGCGCGTCGCCGTCGGCAGCCATGCCCGAGGATCCCTGGCACGGCGTAGCGGGGATCTTCCGCGTGGCGCTACGGGGATCCCCCTAGCCACGGACACGGGGCCATGACCTGGGCGCTGACCATCATCGCCCTCGCGGTGCTGGGCGTCGCCTTCGTGTCACGCCGACTCTCGGGCACGCCGATCACGCCGGCGATGGTGTTCGTGGCCATCGGCGTGCTCGCCGGACCGCTCGTGCTCGACGACATCACCACCCCCGCGAAGGGCCACACCGTGCGCACGCTGGCCGAGGCCACGCTCGCCGTGGTGCTGTTCTCCGACGCCGCCCGGATCAACCTGCGCGCACTCCGCCACCAAGCGTCGGTACCCCTCCGGCTGCTCGGGATCGGACTGCCGCTGACCATCGCGGCCGGAACGCTGCTCGCGCTGGCGCTGTTCGGGACACTGTCGCTGAGCGATGCGCTGATCCTCGGCGTGGTGCTGGCGCCGACCGACGCCGGCCTCGGCCAGGCCGTCGTCACCGACCGGCGGCTGCCCGAGAGCGTGCGCCAGTCGCTGAACGTCGAGAGCGGGCTCAATGACGGCGTGTGCGTGCCACTGCTGCTGATCGCGCTGGCCACCGCGTCGGGCGCCTCGGCCCACGCGGGCACGGTGGTCGCCGACGAGATCGGGTGGGGGATCGCGGTCGGGGTCGGGGTCGGTGTGCTCTGCGCCCTGCTCACCAACCTGGCGCGGAGCCGGGACCTGATCGGTGGCGCGTGGCTCCAGGTGATCCCGGTCGCCGCCGCCGGGCTCGCGTTCGGGACGGCCGACGCGCTCGACGGCTCGGGCTTCATCGCCGCCTTCGTGGCCGGGATGCTGTTCGGCAACCTCCTGCACGGCGACACGGGCGAGGTGACCGTCTTCGCCGAGGAGACGGCCGCGCTGCTCGACGGGGTCACGTTCCTCATCTTCGGAGCCGTGCTGCTCGGCCCCACGCTCGAGCACGTGAGCTGGCAGATGGTGCTCTACGCCGCGCTCAGCCTCACCGTCGTGCGGATGGCCCCGGTCGCGTTCGCGCTCGTGGGAAGCCATGCCCGTGCCCCGACGGTGGCGCTGCTGGGCTGGTTCGGCCCCCGCGGGTTGGCCTCGATCGTGTTCGCGGTGATCGTGCAGGACTCTGAGCTGGCCAACGTGGCGCCGATCGTCGCGACCACGTATGTGGCCGTGGGGATGTCGGTCCTGGTGCACGGACTCTCGGCCGCGCCGGCGGTCGACCGCTACGAGCGCTGGTACACGGAGCGAACGCCGGGCCGGCCGGCGTCGATGGAGAGCGCGTGCGCACCCGAGCTGCGGGTGCGCGGGTCAGCGGCTCACGCCGCCGCCGCCCGACCGGAGGCGCCGGCGTGAGCGAGTGCGGTCAGGTGGAGGAGACCGACTTCTCGGCGCTCTTGAGCTCTTCGGCCAGGGCGTCGGCCTGCATGTCGGTCGCCTTGGAGACGATCCGGTTGGCCGTCTTGATGTTCTGCGCGATCTGATCGGCCATATTCGTCGCGTAGACGGCGATCAGGCCGGCCTGGCCGTCATCGAGGACCTGGCCGACCTCCTTGAGGTCGTCGCGCTCCATGCCACCGCTGGCGTGACCCGAGACGGCGCCGATTGCCGCTCCGGCGCCGCCACCGACGGCGAGCGCTCCGAGGATGCCCACGGGCGGGAACAGTGCCGCCACCACACCGGCAGCCAGGCCCCAGCCGAGCCCGACGGCAGCGCCGTGGCGGGTCGGCTCCTCGTGCTTCTTGACGATCTGGACCTTGCCCTCGTCGTCCTTCTCGATCACCGCGGCGTCGAAGTCATCGGAGGTCTTGACGGCGTAGTACAGCTGCTTGATGGCCTCGTAGTCCGCGATCGCGTCGTCGACGTTCTCGTACGAGGCAGCGACGACATACAGAGTGTCTGCTTCGTCACTCACGTGATCTCCTTCGGGTTGTCAGGGGAAGCGGTGGCGGCTCAGATGCGCCGCCGGGCCACGCGTCGGCTGGTGCGACGGGCGACTCTGCGTGTGGCGAACATGGGGTTCTCCTTGTCTGCGGTGTGAGCGGATCTCAGTCGGAGGCGCCGGACGCGGCCTCGAGCTCGGCGGCCTCCTCGGCGGTGGCCAGTCCGATCTCGACCAGGTCGAGCGGGCTGATGAAGGCATCGCCGATGCGGAAGCCTCCGGCCCTGGCGACCGCGTCGCGCAGCGGCACGGCCCAGTGATGCTCGAGCAGGATCACGGCGGCGGCGGAGTCGTTGGGGATGTCCTCGACCACGTCCCAGGCCTCCTCGTCGGTGAGGATCGAGGCGCCCTCGGCGGCGCTCTCGGCGCCGGCCACGGCGCCGGCCTCCATGCCCTCCTCACCGTCGAACCCGAGCCCGATCAGGGCGCCGACCTTGCTGCCGAGCTCGATCGCCTCGTCGGTGGTGAGGTTGCTCAGGTGCGCGACCTCGATCTCACCGTCGGCGTCCTTGTGCACGGCAAGCGCGTCGATCACGCGGACCTGGTCGGAGGCGCGCAGGCGCTCGAGCTCTTCGATGATCTCGCCGTGGAAATCCGGGTGCTTGAAGCCGATCACGATCAGCTGTACCGGTCCTATTGCCATGGGCTTTCCTCTCGCTTCGTGGACACTCCCGCCAGCATCCGGCCGCGGCGAGGCGGCGTCATCATCCTGATCGGGTGAAACCCGTCAGACCCCCGTCTGAACCGTGATCTCGTTCGCCTTCCAGGCCGCGGTCAGGCGCTCGAAGTCACGCTGATTCTGGTTCGCGTAGGCGTCGGCGAAGGCCGCGATGGCAAGGTCGAACGTGGCCCCGCGTCCGAGGTAACCGGAGATCGCGATCCGGTCGCCCGAGCGCGCGTGACCCAGCGCCAACGACCACCCACACATTCGCCCGTAGTTGACCAGCATGTCCGGGGGGAAGGTCTCGATCTCGGCCGAACGCTTCCAGTCCCACAGCTGGCGGACGTAGAAGTCGCGGGACTGCCCGTCGATCCCGACCGCCCGGACCCAGCCGAGCATGATGTCGCTCGCCGACTGCATCAGCCATTGGCCCTCGACGACCCGCCGCCCATGGTTGGAGAAGCGGCTCCTGCCGGCGAACGGCTCGAGCACCGATTCGGTCGCCTCCTTGACCTGTAGGAACAGCGGATCATCGGAGTCGCGCCCGAGCATGAGGATGATCCAGCAGCGCGTGCCGACGCTCCCGACGCCGACGACCTTGCGGGCCATGTCGACGAAGTGGTATTCGTCCATCAGGCGCTTGGCCGCTCCGGTCAGCGTCCGCTTGTAGGCGTCGATCAGCTTGCGCATCTCCCGCGTGAACTCGCCGACCGCCGTCCCGAGCAGGTCCGAGACCGACACCACGAGAGGCGGATCGCTGGTGATCCGCAGCGAGCCGTCGACCTCATGGGTGAGGCGCGAGAGCGCCTTGAGGCTGTCCTTGGTCTTGGCCTTCTCGGCCACCTTCTGGACCTTCCTGCCGGTCCTTCCCTCGGCCTGGAGCGCCCGGATCAAGCCCTCGATGTCGAGCTTGGCGTACCACACGTCCAGATCGCGCATATCGGCGAAGCGCCGCATCGCGCCCCGATACTCGCTCACGGTGGCGATCACCGCCGCCTGGCGCTGACGCTCGTCGAATCCCCGCTCTCGCCCGGCGATCTCGACGCTCGCCGCCAGCCGCTTGACGTCCCACTCGAATGACCCCGGAGCCGTCTCGTCGAAGTCGTTGATGTCGAACACGAGGTCTCGCTCAGGCGACGCAAAGCCACCGAAGTTCGACAGATGGGCGTCGCCGCACAGCTGTACGCGCAGCCCGCTGGTGGGCGTCGCCGCGAGGTCGGCCGCCATCACCGCGGCGGCACCCCGGAAGAACGTGAACGGCGAGACGAGCATGCGTCCATAGCGGATCGGGATCAGGTCCTCGACCCGGGACTCGGCCTGCGCGGCAAGGACGTCGACCGGGTCGGCGCGGTCGGGCGGCGCCTGCCACTTGGCCTGAGACGAGCGGCTCACCGCGTTGCGGGCGGCTCTCCCGGCGGCGTTGCGCTGCTCCGGCGTCGGGCGCGCTCGCAGGCCGGAGATCGCCGCCGCGGCTCCGTTGCTCGGGCGCGGCTTCTGCTTCGGCGCGACGGTCCGCGGTGCCATCGCGATCCTCAGGTCCGGTCGAGTCCGGGCGGGACGACCTTGCCCTCGTCGATGTCCTTGGCCAGCCGCGCTTTCTCCTCCATCTCGCCGGGGTTGAGCACGCCCGACCCCGCCGCGCGGGAGATCGCGTCCCCGCCGCGGCCGCGCAGGATGACCGCGCAGCCGACGGCGATCGCGGCGCCGGCCAGTGGCCCGGCGACATAGACCCAGTAGGCGGTCCAGTCGCCGCTGACCAGCGCGGGGCCGAACGATCGTGCCGGGTTCATAGAGGTGCCGCTGACCGGGGCTGACCACAGGCCGGCCAGCGCGATGTAACCGCCGACCCCGAGCGCGCCGATCGCGCCCACGTTCTGCGCCGCCGACGCCGTGCCCAGGATCACGCTCAACAGCCCGGCGGTGAGCACGACCTCCATCAGGAACGCCTGCCAGTCCTTATAGCCCGGCCCCGGCAATGTCGCGCCAAGGTGCTGGATGTTCCCGAACACCGCCAGCAGGAACAGGCACGCCAGGGTGGCGCCGACGAGCTGCACGATGATGTAGCCCGGCACCCGCTTCCACGGGAAATCGCCGCGCACGGCGAACGCCAGCGACACCCCCGGATTCAGGTGCGCACCCGAGATACCTCCCATGAACAGGATGATCCCCATCACCATCAGACCCGGCGCGACGACCGCCGCCGCGAGGCTGATCTGCCCCTCGCCATGCAGGATCCCGCCGCCCGCGGCGACGAGCACGAGGAAGAACGTGCCCAGCAGCTCGGAAAACAGGCGCCGGTACTCCAGCTTCGGGTCGTCGAAGTCCTTCCGATCCCCGAACTCCAGCATCAGCATGTGGTTCGCCCGCTGCGTGTCGTGAACGAGAGGCCGCGGAAGCTCAGCGTCCGGCATCGCGCACAAATCTTTCACAGGGGCAATCGCGCGTCGTCATCCCAATCAGGTGATGCCCGACCCCGCCGGCTGCGGCAACATGGGTCATGAGCCTGGCCGACCCGTCTGGAAGGATCGCGTCGTGACGGTCGAGAGCCCCGACACCGCCGAGTCCGCCGCCGCAGTCAAGGCCGAGGACGAGGCCAGCTTTCGCTACGGCATCGTCTTCCTGCTCACCTTCGGGCTGGTCGTGTTCACGATCGCCGCGCCCGCGGCCGACTGGTCGCGGGCGGTCGCGCTCGCGATCGAGGGTACGGCCCTGATCGTCGCCGTGGCCACGGCGCGCGAACAGAAGGAGACCACGCGTCGTCGCGAGGCCATCGGCGTGCTCGTGGTCATCATCCTGGTCATCGCCGGCGTCGCCTTCGGTGACATCCCCAAATACGTCAGCGCCGCGACGATCGCGCTGGCCACCGCGGCGATCCCGATCGTCATCAGCCGCGGCACCGTGCGCCTGATGCGCCGGCGCGGCGTGACGATCCAGGCAGTGGCGGGCGCGCTGGCGATCTACCTCTCGATCGGCCTGATGTTCGCGTGGACGATCGCCTTCATCGCCCAGGTCGACACGAGCACCTACTACTTCGCCCAGCACACGAGCGGCAACTCGAGCATCTGGGTCTATTACAGCTTCACCGTGCTGACCACCACGGGCTTCGGAGACTACTCGGCCGCATATCCGGTCGGCCACGCGCTGGCCGTGATCGAGGAGCTCACCGGGCAGCTGTACCTGGTCACCGTGATCGGACTGCTGATCGGCAACTTCGTCGGCAATCAGCAGGCCAAGCGCAGCGCCGCCAAGGCGGAGTAGTGGGCCGAATCCGTGCGCGAGCACTAGGCTAGCCGCGACCGGCCGCCAATCCGAAGGAGACAACCATGGGCAATCTGATCGGCACCTCGACCGCCGAGATCGACGCTCCGCTCGAGACCGTGTGGGCCGTCGTCGAGGACGTGGAGCGGGCCCCGAACTGGCAGGGTGGGATGAAGGGCATGACGGCGCTCGACCGCGACGGTCAGGGTCGCGCGGTGCGCTGCGAGGTCTCCACCGATATGAAGGTCCGCACGGTCAAGACGATCGTGGCCTTCGACTACGGCGCCGCTCCCGCCACGCTGAGCTGGTCGCAGGAGAAGGGCGACCTGAAGTCGGTCGACGGCAGCTGGGAGCTCGAGGACCTCGGCGACGGGCGGACTCGGGCGACGTACCGCATCGAGGCCGACCTCGGGCGGATCCTCGGCGCGCTCGTCCGGGGACCGGTGGAGGGAGCGATCCGCGACATGCTGGCCGGCGCCCGGGCAGGTGAGCTCAAGCAGACGGTGGAGGGCGCCTGACGAAGCCGACATGCTTTATTAAGGGCCATCCATGGCCTCCGTCATCGGCACTGAACAGAACCCGCTCCGCGTCGCGATCATCGGCTCCGGACCGTCCGGCTTCTACGCCGCCGGACACATCCTGAGCCCCAAGGCTCACCCCGGACTCGTCGCCGAGGTCGACGTGTTCGATCGCCTACCCACCCCGTGGGGACTCGTGCGCGGGGGCGTCGCCCCCGACCATCCGAACATCAAGGCCGTCTCGCGGGTGTACGAGAAGACGGCGGCCCGTCCGGGGTTCCGCTTCTTCGGCAACGTCGAGTTCGGGCGCGACATCTTCCACGAGGACCTCGTGTCGCACTACCACGCGGTCATCTATGCCGTCGGCGCCGAGGCCGACAAGCGGATGGGCATCCCCGGCGAGGACTTGCCCGGGAGCGTGGCGGCGACGGCGTTCGTGGCCTGGTACAACGGCCATCCGGACTATCGGCACCTCGAGTTCGACCTGTCGGTCCGACGAGCCGTGGTGGTCGGGAACGGGAACGTGGCGATGGACGTCGCCCGAATGCTCGCGCTCACCCCGGCCGAGCTCGAGCGCACCGACGTCGCCGATCACGCGCTCGAGGCGCTGCGCGATTCGGCGATCGAGGAGATCCTGCTGCTCGGGCGACGCGGGCCGGCACAGGCGGCGTTCACGAACCCGGAGCTGCTCGAGCTCGGCGAGATGGTCGACGCCGATGTGCTCGTGGATCCGCGCGACGTCCTCCTCGACGAGCACAGCGCCGCCTCGATCGAAGGCGAGGGTGAGATCACCTCCCGCCGCAACGTCGAGATCCTGACCCGCTACTCGGCGGCCCAAGCGACGGGCAAGCGCCGCCGGATCGTGCTCCGCTTCCTCGTCTCCCCGGTGGCCGTGCACGGCGAGGATCGCGTCCGCGGCGTCGAGGTCGTCCACAACCGACTCCACCCCCACGAGACCGACGGCCTGCGGGCGCGAGCGACCGACCGGAGGGAGACGATCGAGGCGGGCATCGTGTTCCGCTCGATCGGCTATCGCGGCGTCCCCCTGCCCGGGGTCCCGTTCGACGAGCAGCGGGCCACGATCCCCAACCGCGAGGGCCGCGTCGTCGGTCCCGACGGTGAGACCGTGCGCGGTGAATACACGGTCGGTTGGATCAAGCGTGGGCCGAGCGGCGTGATCGGCACCAACAAGAAGGACGCCAACGAGACCGTCGACCGGCTGCTCGAGGACGTCGCCGCCGGAGCCGTGATCGAGCCCGCCGATCCCGCCCCACAGTCCGTCGAGGCGCTGCTCAACGAGCGCCGTCCGGACCATGTGACCTACTCGGGCTGGCAGGCGATCGATGCTCTCGAGCGCGCGACGGGCGAGCCGCACGGCCGGCCCCGGGTGAAGCTGGCCAGCTTCGATGAGCTGCTCGCCGCCGCCCGCGAGACCGTCAGGTCCTAGCGTCCTGATGCAGAAAACCAGTTGTGAGCCGGCACTGACTCAGGGCACTGGGTTCAGCGGGGTCACCGGCGCCGGCGGGACACCGGCGAGCCCGTTCAGCTCCTGGACCGCGCCGACGACATCGCCGCGGTTGTAGTAGTCGGTCAAGATGATGTTCGGGACCTTGCCGCGCTGCGCGAGGCACTGCCGGGCGCGGGCGAGGATGAAGTCGCGCTGGACCAGCGGCTTGTTCGGCTTCGGGCGGGGCGGGAAGATGTCGGCCCAGTTGTTCATCATCAGCAGCGGGTTGGTCTTCGCGCCGCGGTTGAGCTTGCACGTGAACTGGGCCGGCTTGACGGCGCCGAGCGGCGTGTCCTGGATCCATGTGAACCCTGGCATATCCCACGCGTAGCCGCCGCTGACCGGGTTCTGGGCGAACACAAGCACGTTGCGGCCGGAGCGGATCAGCTCGCCGAGCGTCGGCAGCGGGCGCCCGGGCTGCAGCGTCTCCAGATGCGAGAGCAGGCCGGCGCGCTTGAACACGTTCTGCAGGTCGCGCTCGCCGACGTAGTCCTCGTCGAACAGGATCACCACCTGGCCCGGGTTCAGCTCCGTGAAAGTCCGGATCACGCCCAGGAAATCGACCATCTTGGTCCCGCCGAGCTCACACAGCGTGTGGCACAGCCAGATGTCGTGCGTGCCGCTGAGCGACCCCAGGCCGACCGCCTGGCCGAGTCGCTGCAGGGCCTCGCGGGCCTGCGGGGTGAGCTTCTCCGCGACGCGGTTGACGCGCGCGCCCTCCGCCTTGATGTCGGTCCTGACGTGCCCGGCGGCGTCCTGGATGCCGTAGTGGGTGGAGATCTTGAACGCCCTGATCCCGTCCTCGAGCTGCTGCCCGATCGCCCGGTCCTGATTGGCGATGTACCACCCCGGTGAATCGGAGGCGGACATCGCGTTGTGGGTGCCCGCGAACACCACCTGGTCCAGCCGGCGCGAGCAGAGCTGGGCGTAGCCGTTGCAGGTCTCGATCGCACTGGCGCGCACGGACGGCGCCCGCCCGCCGAGGGCGAACACGAGCCCCAACCCAATCGTCAGCGCGGCGACCGTCACCACCGCCGCCACGAGCCGGCGGCGGCGGCGGGCGCGCAGGCCCGCGACCCGCGGCGCCGCGGGCTCGATCCCGGTCAGCAGCTCGCCGATCGCGACGTACAGGAGCAGGACGCCGCAGGCGACGACGATCACCCGGAGCACCCACATCGGCTCGAGGATCAGCACGAGTCCGGCCACGATCCCCGCCCCGCCCCGGACGGCACGCTGCGCCGGAGTCGAGGGCGCTCGCGCCAGCCCGCGCAGCCGCGCCAGTCCAGCGGTGCCCGAATAGGGGGCCAGGAGCGACGCCGACGCGGCGGCCACGGTCCAGGCGAGAGCTCCGGCGGCGAGGATCCAGGTCATCAGGTCGCCCAGGTAGGCGCTCCAGAGCCCGCCGACGGCCCCTCGCACGTCCGCGTTGGTCAGCTCCTGCGTCCCGTAGACGTGCGTGCCGACGTACAGCCGCAGCAACTCGAGCACGATCGCGGTGATCACCGCCGCGGTCCCGAACGCGATTCCCAGGCGCGTGACCGCCGTCCGCCGGCGGGGCGCCACCAGGATCGCCGTGGCCACGAGCAGCACGGCGAGCAGCGGCAGGACGATGCCGAGCACGCGGATCCGGTCGGCGAACCTCAGCGTCGCGCTGGCGAAGCTTCGCCGTCGCAACGTGACCAGGACCGTCTGGGTCTGGGGCGGGATGTACTTGACGAGGTTGGGGGCGAGCTTCCGCAGCGCCGAGGTGACGACGGTGCCTGCGTCGGCGACGTCGAACGCCGCGTTCGTAGCCGCGCGTTCGAACAGCAGCCGGTGTCCGTGCTCCGCCACGAGCCGGATCACGCCGGCGAACGGCTCGGACGCCACGATCGAGTCGACCACGGACTGGAGCACCGGTCGCGCGGCGACGAGATCCTGCGAGCTGCGCTCGACCAGCTGGACGACGATCTCGCGCGCGACGACCCGCCGCACGGCGGGCTGTTGCAGCGCATCCACCGCGCGGTCGGCGAACGCGCCCGAATCGACGATCTCATCACGCACGTACAGCGTCACGCCGCCGGCGACGGCGACCACGGTGGCCAGCACGATCAGGATCACGCTGACGGCACCGCGTCCGCTCACCCCGCGGCGCTCACTCATCGTCGCTGGGATGCCCCCGGACGCTCTCTCCCGCCGGCGCCTCGATCCCGACCGGCGCCTCGATCCCGACCGGCGCCTCGATCCCGACCGGCGCCTCCAGACCCGCGGGCACCGGCACGCCCGGTGCGCCAGCGACGGCGTCAGCCCAGCGCCGGCGCCGTGCGCGGAGCCTCGCGAAGCGGGCCTGGGAGCGTTCGAGCTTGCGGCCACCGGGCTTGTAGAAGCGCCGCGCCCAGGCCGAGTCGGGTGCCGCGAGGCGGATCGCCCCGACGAGCGAGACGGGTGGGATGAAGATGCCGACCAGGCCGAGGAACAGCTTGCCCTTGAAGATCGTGGTCGACGCCAGCAGGATGTCGACGGCGACGGAGAGCACGAGCGTGTCCACCGACGCCGTGCCGTTGTGGAGGTCGAACGGGGCGATGCCGAGGACGAGCAGCCCGCCGATCAACGCCGCGACGACCACCGCATCGAGCGATGAGCGCCCCTCCTCCGCCCAGTAGACGTCGCGCAGGTGGATCCACAGCGCGAACTCGTCCAGCGTCAGCCCGGCGCCGACCCCGAACAGGGCGGCCAGGATCTCCGTCCACGGGCTCACCGGCCGGGTGACGAACCCCAGGAAGCCGGCCAGCATCAGCAGCACGATCCCCCACACCAGGTGGTGCAGATGGAGGCCGCCGCTGGTCGTCACGCTGCCCGGCCACCAAGTGACCTTCGGGCTGCGCATCAACCGAGCGCTGGTGCGGATGAACAGGAATGTGACCAGGAACGCGGCCAGCAGCACGAATCCCGCGCGCTGCTCGCGCCCGTCCAGGAAATGGGCCGAGAGCTCGTATCTGAAGGTCACGCTGCGATCCGGTTCCGTTCCGCCCTCGAGCCGAATGGTACGACGCCCGCGCGCGCTCCCCGGCCACGGCCCGGGGAGCGCGGTTCGGGAGCGGTCCTCCTCGTGCCCCTAGTGGCTGAAGTAGAAGATGAAGTCGTACTCCGTGCCACCGTTACGCGAGTTGAGCTCCATCCGGCCGCGTGCGGTGCTGTAGGCACCGGTCCCGCCGGTGATCGCCAGCACGCTGTTCTTGGTGTCGTAATACGGCCCTTCGACGGTGACCTGACCCCCGGGGAGGAACGTGGTCCAGGTGCACTCCCAGCTCCCGTCGGCCGGAGCGATCCGGATGCAACTGCCCTGATCGCGGCCGACCGGGGTGGTGTCGGTCGGGTCGAAGACCTGATTGTGGAAGGTGAGCAGGTTGCCGGTCTTGTTCTCCGACCCACCGCCCGTGTAGACCACCGTGTCGGTCACGGCGTGCTCGATCACGTGGACCCGGCTGCCGTTCGTGCCGGATGGCCCGCTGCGCTCGCGCTTGGCGGTCGCGCTGCCGGACACGGCAAGACCGATCACCACCAACGCTGCTGCCGCCAATACACCGACGGTCATCCGGCTGCGGCCACTGACGTGGAAACGCCCTTGCTCTCTCATGCCGAAGCACTCCTCTCGTTGCTGCGGTCGTCTTACCCTGCGCCGCACGCATCGGAGGAACCGAGGCGGCCGACTCGGAAGCGACCGTGCTCCCCCCACACGCGCGGTGCTGTCTTACCACGATCCGGGGGGGCATACAAGAAGAGCGCCGGCGGCCACCGGCGGCCCGACGGGAACTCAGGCGGCGCTGGCCAGCAGCTCGCGGTCGCCTTCGAGCAGCTTGCGCAGGCGGGGCCGCAGCTCGCCGTGGATCTGGCAGACCCGGCTGGCCGAGACACCGAGCACCTCGCCGATCTCGGGCAGCGTGAGGTCGTTGAGGTAGTAGAGCACCGCGACCTGGCGATCGCGGGCGGGCAGGCGGTCGAACGCCTGCTGCATGCGGAACTGAGCGTCACTGCGCAGCGTGCAGTGCTCGGGGTCGGTCTCGGGATCCTGATTGGCGATCCCGGAGATGCGCTCGGCCACGGTGCCGTCTTCGCTTGCGATGACGGCGTTCAGCGAGCCGACCTCGGCGACGGCGATCTCCTGCTGGTGGGTGTCGAGCTCGGCCGCGGTGATCCCGAGCGCGTCGGCGAGCTCAGCGCCGGACGGCCGGCGGCCGTACAGCGTGGCGAAATGATCGCGGGCACCCGAGATGTCGCGCTCCCAGCGGCGCAGTGAGCGCGGGGCCCAGTCCGAGCGGCGAAGCTCATCGAGGATGGCGCCGTTGATCCGCGTCCAGGCGAACTGCTCGAGCGTGGCGCCCTTGGCCGGGTCGTAGCGGTCGACGGCGCGGATCATCGCCTCGAGGCCACAGGAGATGAGATCCTCGACCTCGCAGTGGGCGGGGAGCTCGCGGAGCTTCCGATAGGCGACGAACTTGACGAGCGGCGCCAGCGTCAGCACGAGGCGATCGCGCAGGCGTCGACTGCCCGTGCGCTTGTACTCCTGCCAGAGTTTCAGCGAGGCCTCGGGGGAGATCCGTCCGCTGTCGAGCTGTGGGGTCATGTGGACGTATCGACGCCCTGGGACGCCCGCGCGTCCGCACCGATACCCATCCCCAATCCGTAGTAACTACTGAACGGCAGGACCCCAGGGCTGTGTATGACAATCCGCTGCGCGGTGGTCGGTCTGGCGAGTAGTATTCGGTGCAACGATTTTGGCCTGGGCGCGTGCGCCTGGCCGGTCTGCAAACAGAAGAGGGGCGACCGTGCACGTCCGGTCCGGGACTTTGATGTGGTATCGCGGTGTCTGCGCGCGAAAGGGGGGGACGCGTGACTGACCGGTCACCGCGACCGATACGGGGCGGCGGGATGGAGGACTTCGACCCGGTGGTCGGTGCGCGTCTGCTCGAGTCCGGTGAACACGTCGCCGGGGTGGGCAGCTGGGAATGGATACCCGGCCCCGACCTGTTGCGATGGACGGACAACCTGTACCGACTCTTCGACCTGCGTCCGCAGGAGATCACGCCAACCCGAGCGTTCGTGCAGGAGCAGATCCATCCCGAGGATCGCGTCGCGCGTCGCGCGGCACGTCGACATGAGCCGTCATGTGGCGGCCGCACCGCCGATCGAATTCCGCATCACGACCGCCCACCGCGGCGTCCGCTATCTGCGCTCGACGATCACCGCAATCGAGTCCGCCGGGCACGGAACCAAGCGCATCGTCGGCTCGGTGGTGGACGTCACCGATCACCGCCTGGCCGGACGTGAGCTCGCCGGCCACGTCGCCGTCTCCGGTGAGCTGGCCGCGTGGCAGAGCCTGCCGCACAGCGGGCTGCGTCTGCTGCAGCGGCTCGCCGAGGCGATGGAGTGCGCCTTCGCGGCGCTGTGGCTGCCGAGCAGCGATGTGCTCACCGCACGGCTGTGCTGGAGCGATCCGGACGTCGATACGAGCACATTCGAAGCCGCGACGCTCGCCCTGCGACTTCCGCGCGGCGTCGGCGCTCCGGGCATCGCGTGGGAGCACCAAGCTCCGCTGAACATCGCCGACGTGCTCACCGACCCCAGTTTCCGCCGCCCCCGGGCCGCCGCCGTCGACGGCCTGCACGGGGCGATGGTGTTCCCGGCTGTTCACGCGGGCGAGGTGCTCGCGGTCGTCGAGCTCTACTACCGCGACGAGCTGCGCCCAACCGCCCGGCTGAGCCAGACGATGGGCGCGATCGGACACGAGCTGGGGGCCTTCCTGTCCCACCACCGGGGCCAGCTGCGGCCGCCGTGGCTGACGCCACGCGAGATGCAGATCCTGCGCCTGGCCGCCGACGGGTTCTCGGGACCGCAGATCGCTGACCAGCTCAAGATCAGCGTGGCCACGGTCGGGACGCACATGAAGCACATCTATCAGCGCCTCGGCGTCTCGGATCGCGCCGCCGCCGTGGCGGTCGGAATCCGCACGGGCCTGATCGAATAACGCCCTGCGTGACGTCTCGGCGATGACAGCAGGGCCGACATATCCTGCAATCGCGGGATATGCGGGTCCATCCCCGGCACGAATAATGATCTGTACATGGCTCGGGCACCGCGACTGGATGTCGGCGGTCTGGGGGCGGCGGAGGACGCGGTCCGATTCCTCGCGACGATCCTCGAGGCCTCGACCGAGCATTCGATGATCGTGATCGATCCCGCCGGCCGGATCGTCGGGTTCAACGCCGGCGCCCGCCGGATCTACGGCTACACGCCCTCGGAGATCATCGGAGCACCCCATTCCGTGCTGCACATCGACCCGGACGTGGAGGCGGGACTCCCGGAGCAGATGATGGAGCGCGCGCTCGAGGGCGGGAGCTGGAAGGGCATCGTCGAGCGGCAGCGCAAGGACGGGAGCCGGTTCATGGGCCGGGTGGTGATCACGCCCCGGCGCAGCGGCGAGGACCTGGAGGGGTTCCTGATCATCTCCAGCGACGTCACCGATGAGCTGCGGCTGACCCGCGAGCTCGAGCGAACGCGCAGCTTCGCCGAGACGCTGGTGGAGTCGGCGCCCGACGCGTTGGTGATGGTGAATCCAGACGGGACCATCCGCCTGGTCAACGCCGAGCTCGAGCGGCTGTTCGGCTACGGCCGCGAGGAGTTGTTGGGGCAGCCGATGGAGGTGCTCATCCCGCAGCGCCAGCGCGCGGCTCACCCGTCCCATCGCCGCGACTTCTTCGCCGCCCCGGCGGCCAGGCCGATGGGCGTTGGGCTGCAGCTCAGCGGGCGGCGCAGCAACGGGGACGAGTTCCCGGTCGAGATCAGCCTCAGCCCGTTCGAGACCGAGGAGGGGGCCCTCGCGACGGCGGCGATCCGCGACGTCACCGAGCGGGTCGAGTTCGAGCGGGAGCTGCGCGACGCGAATCTCCGGCTCGAGAGCGCGAGCCTCGCCAAGGACCGCTTCCTGGCCAGCATGAGCCACGAGCTCCGCACGCCGCTGAACGCGATCATCGGGTTCACCGGAACCCTGCTGATGGGGCTGCCGGGCCCGTTGAACGACGAGCAGACCAAGCAGCTGGGCATGGTGAGATCCAGCGGCCGGCACCTGCTGTCGCTGATCAACGACCTGCTCGACCTGGCCCGGATCGAGTCCGGCAAGGTCGAGCTGCACCCCGAGCCGGTCGCCTGCCGGGAGCTGCTCGAGGAGGTCGCCTCCGGGTTGCGGCCGCTGGCCGAGGAGAAGCAGATCGCCCTGGAGGTGCTCGCCTCCGGCGGCGTCGAGGTCGAGTGCGACCGCCGCGCGCTCAGCCAGATCCTGATCAACCTGACCAGCAACGCGATCAAGTTCACCGACCAGGGGCACGTGCGCCTGACGCTGACGTGCCTCTCCGATGGTGCCGGGGGCGTGACACGCTTCAGCGTCCTCGACACCGGCCGCGGCATCAAGAGCTCCGACCAGGAGCGGCTGTTCGCCGCCTTCGAGCAGGTCGGTGAGCCGGGCGCCACCCCCTTCCAGGGCACGGGGCTCGGGCTCTACATCTGCCAGACGCTGGCCAACCTGCTCGGAGCGGGGATCGGCTTCGCGAGCGAGCTCGGCCAGGGCAGCGTGTTCACCCTCGACGTGCGTGGACCGCCCTGAGATGAGCGCCGCCCGAATCCTCGTGATCGAGGACAACACGCACAACATCGAGCTCGTCGACTACCTGCTCCGGGCTCACGGGTACGTATCGCTGTTGGCCCGCGACGGGCTCCACGGGATCCGGATCGCCCGCGCCCAGCGACCCGATCTGATCCTGCTCGACATCCGCATGCCCGAGATGGACGGGTTCGCGGTGATCGCGGCGATTCGCGGCGATCCCGCGCTGCGCACAACCCCGACGATCGCCGTCACTGCGTCGGTGATGAACGGCGACCGCCAGCGGATCGCCGCCGCCGGGTTCGACGGCTATCTGCGCA
>Ga0208714_1000238_pt1 | contig 16004 bp, 16 predicted proteins | sample NGESurshal072012_3_FD_184461 | JGI IMG/M metagenome (GOLD analysis project Ga0208714, IMG submission 184461) | Arctic peat soil microbial communities from Barrow, Alaska - NGEE Surface sample 415-1 shallow-072012 (SPAdes) | ecosystem: Environmental > Terrestrial > Soil > Wetlands > Peat ... | reverse complement strand
CCGGCTGCGCTGGCAACAACGGTCCAGTCCGGCCGGCTCGGCTCAAGCCGGGGAGGGGGTCGGGCGATGACGCGGGCACGATGCCGACCGGACGTCGCCCGTGGGCCCACGCGATCGCCGCATTCGGAGGCCTCGGCTTGCTGCTCAGCCTCTGGCTGCCCTGGTACAGCTTCCAGATCCCGGCCGGCGTGCTCAACCAGGCCGAGCAGGCCGGCTCGCAGTTCGGCGCACTCGCGCCGCTGATTCAACGGGGCGCCGACCTGCTGCGCCAGCTCGGTCCCCAGCACCTGACCGCCTGGGACGTCTTTCATCAGATCGACGTGGCCCTGGCCGTCGCCGCGGTCCTCGCCGTCGCCCTCGCCGCTCTCGCCCTCACCGGCCGCGCCACCGGCGTCTCAGCGGTGATCGCCGTCGCCGGCGGCGTCGCCGCCAGCCTGATCCTCTACCGCCTGCTCAAGCCACCGGGACCGAGCGAGATCCTGCATCCCGCCTGGGGCCTCTGGTTCGCCCTCGCCGGCGCCGGGGCGATCGTGGTGGGCGGCCTGCTGAGCCGGGCGGAGGGCGGCGACGACGTGGTCGCGGTCGACTTTGCGGCGGCTCGTGATGTGGCCGGGAGGCCGACGGCGGGGTCGGTAGCGCCCCCGGGCGCGTAGAGGCGGACGCGGGCGCCGCGCGGTCCGCGGAACCGGCGCCCCGCCAGTCCGGACACCGCCCGAGACACCGAGTAGGGTGTACGTATCGCCGACCGCTGGCACAACGCGGTCGGGGCCTACCGATCTAACCAGGAGGAACCCGTCATGTCCGTACTGGATCGCGCCGCGCTCGATGAGAGCCCGCTCGCCGACCTACATACGATCGCGTCAGAGTTGTCGATCGACGGCTACCGGCGCCTGCGCCGCGCCGCACTGATCGACGCGATCATCGAGAAGCAGGGGGGCGAGCCCGCGGGCCCGTCGTCCGACACGGAGTCGCCCGCCGCCGAGGAGTCGCCCGCCGCCGAGGAGTCGCCGGAGCCGGCGCCGAAGCGCACGCGGACCCGGCGGAGCCGGAGCGCCGCCGCCACCGCCGAGCACGAGGACGGCGACAAGGCCGAGGCATCCGCCGAGACCGTGGCGGCCGAGGCATCCGCCGAGACCGTGGCGGCCGAGGCATCCGCCGAGGCCGTGGCCGACGACACGAGCGGCGACGAGGACGCGTCCGATGAGGATCAGGCGCCGCGTCGCCGTCGCGGACGCCGTGGTGGCCGGACCCGCGCCCGCGGCCGGGACGAGGGTCAGGAGTCCGAGGTCCGGGATGAGCCGGCCGAGGAGGAGTCCTCGCCGGACGACGAGGAGCAGACGGTCGAAGGCGTGGTCGAGCTTCTGCCGAACGGCTCCGGCTTCCTGCGGGTCAGTCCCCCCGAGCCGTCCGACGACGACGTGTACATCTCGGCCGCTCAGGTCAAGCGGTGCGAGCTCGTCGCCGGCGACCGGATCTCCGGACCCCGACGCGCACCGCGGCGCTCGGAGCGGTTCCCGTCGATGATCCGCATCGACACGATCAACGATCGCCCGGCGTCCGAGATCGCCGAGGGCACCCGGTTCGACGACCTGCCGGCGGCGTTCCCGTCCGAGCGCATCCGGCTCGGCTCCGAAGACCCGACGATCAAGGCGATCGAGTGGCTGACCCCGTTCGGCAAGGGCTCGCGCGTCAGCATCGTCGGCGGCCCGAGGGCCGGCAAGACCGAGGCCCTGGCCCGCCTCGCCACGGCGCTCTCCGGGATCGATGAGCTACAGCTGTCCGTCGCGCTCGCCGGCGTGCGCCCGGAAGAAGTGTTCGAGTGGTCGCGGGGCCCGCTGGAGCCTGCCGCGCATGCCAGCTTCGCTGCCTCCGCCGACGCGCAGGCGGGCGCGGTGGAGCGTGTGATCGACCAGGCGCGCCGGATCGCCGCGCGCGGCGCCGACGCCGTGGTCCTGGTCGACACCCTCGACGGGCTGCATCCGTCGGCGGCCCGCAAGGCGCTGGCCGCGGCGCGCAACATCATCGACGGTGGCTCGGTGACCGTGATCGCGACGGGCTCCAAGCCGATCGGCGGCGAGACCACGGTGATCACGCTCGATGCCGGGCTGGCGAGCACGGGCCGCTTTCCGGCCCTCGATCTCGCCGCGAGCGGCACGATCCGCCCCGAGCTGCTGGTCGGCGAGGCCGGAGCCGAGGCGATCGCCCGTGCGCGCGCCGAGGCGCTCGACGGGTAGTCCCGAGCTCCAACTGCGTCAATACGCGCGGCACCGGGCCCGGTGCCGCGGAACCGCCTTGTAGCGCGGCTGCTGGCCCCGGTTCCAGAGCAGGCGGTCGACGTCGGCGGCACACGTCCCCGGCGTAGTCGGGGACGGCCCCAGCATGACCGAGAGGACGACCACCAGGGCAGCTACCGTTGTGGGTCGACCGATGACCCAGCTGGCCGACGACATCGAGACCCTGCTCGAAGGCCTCAACGAGCCGCAGAGACAGGCCGTCACCCATGGTGACGGGCCGCTGCTGATCCTCGCGGGGGCCGGATCCGGGAAGACCCGGGTCCTGACGCACCGGATCGCCCATCTCGTGGCCACCGACGTCGCCCGGCCGAACGAGATCCTGGCGATCACGTTCACGAACAAGGCGGCCGGGGAGATGCGCGATCGGGCCGAGCTGCTGGTCGGCCGACGCGTCCGCGCGATGTGGGTCATGACCTTCCATGCCGCCTGTGCCCGGATGCTCCGCGCCGACGCCCACCGGCTCGGCTACACGCGTCAGTTCACGATCTACGACCAGGCCGACGCGCGGCGACTCGTCAAGCGCTGTCTGGACGAGCTCGGGATCGATCCCAAGCGGTTCACTCCGGGCGGCATCCACTCCCAGATCTCCGACGCCAAGAACCGGCTCCGCGACGCCGACGACTACGGCCGCATGGTCGGCTCGTTCTTCGAGCAGACGGTCGCCGACGTGTACCGGACCTACGAGCGCGAGCTGCACCGCATGAACGCGATGGACTTCGACGATCTGCTCGTCCGCGCAGTCAACGTGCTCGAGCTGTTCCCCGAGGTGCGCGAGCGCTACGCCGGCGGCTTCCGGCACGTGCTCGTCGATGAGTACCAGGACACGAACCACGCCCAGTACCGGTGGCTGCAGCTGGTCACCGGCGAGCACCGGAACCTGATGGTCGTGGGCGACGACGCGCAGTCGGTGTACGGCTTCCGCGGCGCCGACATCCGCAACATCCTCGACTTCGAAGACACGTTCCCGGACGCCCGCGTGATCAAGCTCGAGCAGAACTACCGCTCGACCCAGACGATCCTCGACGCGGCCAACGCGGTCATCCGCAACAATCGGGCCCAGAAGCCGAAGTCGCTGTGGACCGAGCTCGGTCAGGGCGATCCGATCAAGGTCCGCGAGCTCGAGGACGAGCACGCCGAGGCCAGGTTCGTCACCGGCGAGATCCAGCGGCTCGTCGACGAGGGGGTGTCGCGGGCGGAGATCGCCGTCTTCTACCGCACCAACGCCCAGTCGCGGGTGGTCGAGGACATGCTCGTCCGGGCCGAGATCGCCTACCAGGTGATCGGCGGCACCAAGTTCTACGAGCGCGCCGAGATCAAGGACGCGATCGCCTACCTGACCGCGCTGATCAACCCCCAGGACGCGGGGGCGTTCACCCGGATCGTCAACTCGCCGCGCCGCGGGATCGGTTCGACGTCGCTCTCGCGCGTGCTCGCGTTCGCCAACACGATGGGCGTTAGCGTCTGGGAGGCAGCCTCCGAGCCCGAGCAGGTGCCCGGGCTGGGCGCCGCCGCGATCAAGGCGCTGCGGCGCTTCATGGGCACGATGCACGTGCTCCGAGAACGGGCCGAGAGCGCCGCGCCGATCGCCGCGCTGCTCAAGGAGACGCTGCGCGAGAGCGGGTATCTGGACGCGCTCGAGGCCGAGCGCACGATCGAGGCCCAGGGACGGATCGAGAACCTCGAGGAGCTGGTCAACGTCGCCGCCGAGTACGACGCGGCCGAGACGGAGTCCGATCAGGCCGGTACGCTGGGTGAGTTCCTCCAGCAAGTGGCGCTGGTGGCGGATGCCGACGATCGCACCGACGACGACGGCCTCGTCACGCTGATGACGCTCCACAACGCCAAGGGCCTCGAGTACCCGATCGTGTTCATGATCGGCTGCGAGGAGGGGGTCTTCCCGCACTCCCGGGCGCTCGACGAGGGCGGCCTCGAGGAAGAGCGGCGGCTGTGCTACGTCGGCATCACGCGCGCCGAACGCGATCTGTACGTGACCTATGCGCGCACGCGGACCGTGTTCGGCGCACGCAGCTATGGGGCGCCGAGCCGGTTCATCGGCGAGATCCCGCGCGAGCTCACCGACTGCGATGAGCAGCCGGCCCGCGGATACGGGTCGATCCGTCCCCGGGCCACGTCGTGGTCGACCGCCGCGCCCGACCCGCACCAGCCCACGCCGCCGCGGGCGCCCACGTTCCGGCTCGGCGAGGACGTCGTCCACGCCGCCTTCGGCGAAGGGGTGGTCACCGGGGTCGAGCCCGGTGGGATCGTCGTGATCCGGTTCAGCAAGGACCGCTCCGAGCGCAAGCTCGTCGCCGATCTGGCGCCGATTTCCAAGCGGTAGCCGTGGGTGGCCGGCGCCGAATCCCACCGATCCTCTAGCGTCCCGGGCCGTGGCGGCGACGATCATCGACGGGCGGGCACTGGCGCAGCGCGTGCGCGAGCAGGCCGCTCGCGAGGTGGAGGAGCTGGCGCAGCGCACCGGGCGGCCACCCGGCCTGGCCACGATCCTGGTCGGCGACGACCCGGCATCGGCCGTCTACGTGGCGAACAAGCGCAGGGCGTGTGCCGAGGTCGGCATCGCCGATCACCACCAGCATCTGTCGGCGGACGTCTCCGAGCACGAGGTCGCCGAGTTGATCGAGCGGTGCAACCGGGATCCCGAGATCAGCGGCATCCTGCTCCAGCTCCCGGTGCCGGCGGGCCTGAACGGCCAGGAACTGACCGGCTCGATCGCGCCCGGCAAGGACGTCGACGGACTCACCCCGATCAGCGTCGGTCGGCTGGTCAGGAACACGCCGGGGCTGCGGCCCTGCACTCCGGTCGGCGTGATCGAGCTGCTGGACGCCTACGAGGTGCCGCTCGAGGGCGCCCAGGCGGTGGTCGTCGGGCGCTCGGACCTCGTCGGCAAGCCGGTGTCGTTCCTGCTGCTGCAGCGCAACGCCACGGTCACGATCTGCCACTCGCGCACGCAGGACCTCCCCGCCGTCTGCTCGCGCGCCGACGTGCTCGTCGCCGCCGCCGGAATCCCGCGGCTGCTGGGCGCCGAGCACGTCAAGCCGGGCGCCGCCGTCATCGACGTCGGTGTCAACCGGACCGACCAGGGACTGGTCGGTGATGTCGACTTCGACGCCGCCGCGGAGCGCGCGAGCCTGATCACGCCGGTGCCCGGAGGAGTGGGCCCGATGACGATCGCGATGCTGCTCCGCAACACGCTTCTGGCGGCCCGCCTCGAGGAGCAGGCGGGCGCGGCGAGCGCGGCGGTCTGAGCGAGCGCTGCTGTCCAGGTGACGGGCGACGCATCGACCGATGGACCCGCCGCGCTGAGCGACGCACCGGCTGCACGGACCTCGCTGAGGCTGAGCGGCGAGGCGATCTCCGGAGTCAGCGCCGCGCTGCTGCTGATCCTGATGTTCGCGGCCAAGTGGTTCGAGGCGGCCGGCGCCGGAGACGCGCTGGCGACGCGGTCCTCTTTGACCAGCTCGCAGAACGCGTGGCAGGCGCTGACGCTGCTGCGCTGGCTGATGCTGCTCACCGCCCTGGTCGCGATCGGCGCGGTGGTGCTGCGGATCACCCAGCGGGCGCACGGCACGCCGACCGACCTGAGCCCGATCGTGATGACGCTGGGCAGCCTCACCGCGCTCCTGCTCGCCTATCGGGTGCTGATCAACCTGCCGTCGGCCGGCACCGTGCTGGATCAGAAGCTGGGCGCGTTCCTCGGTCTTCTGTGCGCCATCGGGATCGCTTTCGGCGGCTACGAATCGCGACGCCACGCAAGGAAGTCGTCCAGAACCGTCGTACAAAGGTCGAGAAGCTGAGCACGTTCGCTATTCCGGCCCCCAACGTCGGTATGTTTGCTGTGCGCATCGGCGTCTCGGGGGGGGCGGGATCGCGAGGTGCAGAGGCGCCAGAGCTGATCCCAGCCGGGATCAGCCTATCCATCGGAGGAGTCAGATGAATCTGGACAACGTGACCAGGGATGACTGGATTCTGGGAGGGATCGCGCTGTTCCTGGCGATCGATCTGCTGTTCCTGCCGTGGTTCGACATCTCGATCGGATCGCTCTCGTTCACCTCTACGGCCACCGGCTCGCCGGACGGCTGGCTCGGCATCCTGGGAGTGCTGGCCTGCGTGGCGCTGATCGCCGACATCGCGATCGAGCGGCTCAGCGACACCGAGCTCCCGACGATCGGCGGGGACCGGGCCAGCACGCGCAAGATCCTGGCCATCGCCGCCGCGGCGTTCGTGGCCCTGAAGTTCCTGTTCCACATCCATTTCTCGCTGTTCGGGTTCGGCTTCTGGCTCGGCGCCATCGCCGCGATCGCGCTCGTCGCCGTGGTGATGCGGCCGCAGGCTGTGGCCACCGCGTAGCCGACCGAGGGAGCCGGGACCGGTATGAAGTTCGACGCATCGAGGCTGCGCAGCGGGGAGCTGATCGCCGGCGTCAGCGCCGTGCTGCTGTTCATCTTCATGTTCGTGAGTTGGTACGGGCTGAAGGTGAACACCGCCGGTCTCGGCAGCGTCGCGCTCCCCGCCGTCGGCTATGACGCCTGGGATGCGTTCAGCGTCATCGACCTGATCCTGCTCCTGACGGTGATCGTGGCGCTGGCTCTCGTCGTCATGCAGGCGACGCAGCGCTCGCCCGCGATCCCGGTCAGCCTGAGCGTCATCACCACGACGCTGGCCGGGCTCTCCGTGCTGCTGATCCTGTTCCGGATCATCGATCCGCCGAGCATGGTCGACGTTCCCGCAGTGATCGACGCGCATCTGGACCGCACGCTCGATCTCGGCGTCTATCTCGGGCTCGTCGCCTCGCTCGGGATCCTGTACGGCGGCTACCGCTCGATGCGGATCGAGGGGCTGGCACCCAGGGACGCCCGCACCGAGATCGAGACGATCAAGCTGGGGGGCGCCCCCGGCACGACGTCGTCGCCGTCCGTCGCGCCTCCCGGCGCCGGCCCCGCTGCCTGACCCGGCCCTCGCCCCTAGAATCCACGCCCATGCTCGACTCGGCCCAGGTCCTCCACGTGGCGCGGCTCGCGCGTCTGGAGTTCACGGACGCCGAGATCGAGAAGCTGGCCGGCGAGCTGTCGAAGGTGCTCGACCACATCGAGAAGATCTCCGAGCTCGACCTCGCAGGGGTCGAGCCGACATCGCACGTCGTCGACGTCGTCAACGCCCTCCGGGCCGACGAGCCGGAGCCGTCGCTGTCGCGAGACGTGGCGCTCGCCTCGGCGCCCGACCCGGTCGACGGCGGCTTCGGGGTCCCGAGCCCGGGCGCCGCGTGAGCGAGCTGATCGACCTGAGCGCCGCCGAGGCGGCGAAGCTCACGCGCGCCGGCGAGCTCGATCCCGCCGAGCTGTTCGACGCCTACCGGGCCCGGGCGGCCGCCGACGAGCTGAACGCGTTCACCTGGGTGGCCGATGCGGTGCCCGACGGGGATGGGGTGAACGGCTCGCCGCTGGGCGGTGTCCCGCTCGCGGTCAAGGATCTCTTCTGCACCGAAGGGGTCCCCAGCCAGGCCGGCTCGCGGATCCTCGAGGACTACCGGCCGCCGTACACGGCCACGGTCGTCGCGCAGCTGGCTGCGGCCGGTGCGCCGCTGCTCGGCAAGACCAACCAGGACGAGTTCGCGATGGGCTCCTCGAACGAGAACTCGGCCTATGGGCCGGTGCTGAACCCGTGGGACCGCACACGGGTGCCGGGCGGCTCCTCGGGCGGCAGCGCCGCGGCCGTCGCGGCCGGGCTCGCGCCCTGGGCGATCGGGACCGACACAGGCGGATCGATCCGTCAGCCGGCCGCCCTGTGCGGCATCGTCGGCCTCAAGCCGACCTACGGCGCCTGCTCGCGCTTCGGGATGATCGCCTTCGCGTCCTCACTGGACCAGGCCGGACCGCTGACCCGCGACGTCACCGACGCCGCGCTGCTGCTGCGGCACATGATCGGTCACGACGCGCGCGACTCGACCTCCGTCCCGTTCCCGGGCGAGATCGCCGAGCCCAACGCGGTGGACCTGCGCGGCATCCGCCTCGGCGTGCCCGAGGAGCTGGCCGGTGACGGCATCGAGCCCGGCGTGCTCGAGAGCTTCCGGGCCACGCTGGCGCTGGCCGAGCGGCTCGGGGCCACGGTCGAGCCGTGCACGCTGCCGCACGCCCCGCACGCGTTGTCGGCCTATTACCTGATCGCCCCCGCCGAGGCCTCCGCCAACCTCGCCCGGTACGACGGTGTCCGCTACGGGCTGCGGGTCGACGCGCCCGATCTGATCTCGATGTACACCCGCACCCGGTCGGCCGGATTCGGACCCGAGGTCAAGCGACGCATCATGCTCGGGACCTACGCGCTTTCCAGTGGCTACTACGACGCCTACTACGGCACCGCCCAGAAGGTGCGGACGATGATCTCCGAGGACTTCCGGGCGGCGTTCGAGTGCTTCGACTTCATCGTCACGCCGACCAGCCCGTGGACCGCGTTCGAGCTCGGCGCCAAGACCGCGGATCCGCTGGCGATGTACCTGAACGACTTCTGCACGGTGCCGATGCCGCTGGCCGGCATCCCGGCGATCTCGATCCCGTCGGGCCTGAGCGACGGGCTGCCGGTCGGCTTCCAGCTCGCCGGCCCGGCGTTCAGCGAGAGCCGGCTGCTCGACGCCGCGTTCGCGCTCGAGCAGGCGATCGGATTCGACGGAAGCGCGGCGCGCCGATGAGCCCCGCCTACGAGCCGGTCATCGGCCTCGAGATCCACGTTCAGCTCGCCACCCGGACGAAGATGTTCTGCGGCTGCGAGCTGTCCTTCGGCGATCCGCCGAACACGCATACGTGCCCGGTCTGCCTCGGCCTGCCCGGGACGCTGCCGGTGCTCAACGCGCGCGCGGTGCAGTTCGGCCTGCTGATCGGCCTCGCGCTCGGCTCGCAGATCGCCGAGCGCTCGCTCTTTCACCGCAAGAACTACTTCTATCCCGACCTGCCCAAGGGCTACCAGATCTCCCAGTACGACGTGCCGCTGTGCTCGGGCGGCGGGCTCGGCGACGTGCGCATCCACCGCGTCCACCTCGAGGAGGACGCGGCCAAGCTCGTCCACGTCGGGGAGAGCGGCCGGATCCACGGCTCGGACCGCAGCGTCGTCGACTTCAACCGCGGCGGCACGCCCTTGGTCGAGATCGTCACGGAGCCCGACCTCACTTCGCCGGAACAGGCGCGCGAGTGGCTGACGCTGCTGCGGGCCACGCTCAAGCGCCTCGGCGTCTCCGACGTGAACATGGAGGAGGGCTCACTGCGCTGCGATGCCAACGTGTCCGTGCGACCCGTCGGCTCCGACCAGCTCGGGACCAAGACCGAGCTCAAGAACATGAACTCGTTCCGCTACCTCGAGCGCGGGGTCAGGGCCGAGATCGAGCGCCAGATCGGGCTGCGGCAGAGCGGCGAACCGGTCGTGCAGGAGACGCTCCATTTCGATCCGGCCAGCGAGCGCCTGACGCCCCTGCGCTCCAAGGAGGAGGCGCACGACTACCGCTACTTCCCCGAGCCGGACCTCGTCCCGCTCGTGATCACGAGCGAGATGCGCGGCCAGGCCGAGCTCCCCGAGCTGCCGGCCGCCCGGGCCGAGCGCTTCCAGCGGGAGCTCGGGCTGAGCACCGAGCGGGCGCGTGAGCTGGCGTTCCGCACCGAGCTCGGCGACTACTACGAGCGGGCGCTGGCCGGCGACGGCCACGACCCGATCACGGTCGCCAACTGGATCCCGTTGCTCGTCGAGCGGATCGGCTCCGACGCCGATCCGGCCGAGTCAGAGGTGACCCCGGAGGCGCTCGCGACGCTCGCCGGCATGGTCGCCGCCAAGGAGGTCGCCCGTGACGCTGCCCGTGAGGTGCTCACGCAGCTCGTCGCCGACGGCGGCGACCCGCGGGTGATCATCGAGCAGCGCGGCCTCGAGTCGATCAGCGCCGAGGACGGCGGCCTGGCCGAGATCATCGAACGCGCGATCGCCGCGGATCCCGATGCCGCCGAGCAGGTCCGCCAGGGCAACATGCGCGCCGTCGGTCCGCTGGTCGGCTTCGTGATGAAGGAGACCAAGGGCCGCGCCGACGGCGGCGAGATCACGCGGCTGATCCGCGAACGGGTCAGCAGCGGGTCCTAGAGCTTCGGAGTGTCGCCGGGCGCGGCGCCGCGTTGCCAGCGCCGGACCGCGACCCGCCGCAGAGTCACTCCCGCGCCCAACATAAGCGCGCCGACCAGCAGTCGCGGCACGACGTCGAAGCCGGTCAGGGGGAGCTGACCCGTGGTGTCCGTCGCGGTCGTCGCGGTCGGGTTCGTGGTCGTCGAGCTCGAGCTCGAGCTCGCGGAACCGTTCGAGCTCGTCGGGTTCGAGCCCCCGCTCCCACCCGTCGTGGAAGATGCCGCGGCCAGGACGACGACGGTGCCGTGCATGAACGGATGCAGGGTGCAGATGTAGGCGAACGTGCCCGCGGCGGTGAATGTGTGCGAGGCGCTCTGACCCTTCTGCAGTGTGCCCGTGTCGAAGCTGTGGTCGCTGGCCGTCGCCGTGTGGGCCGTCGGTCCGTTGTTCGTCCACGTGATCGTGTCGCCGACGTGGACCGTGATCGACGCGGGGGAGAACTGGAAGTCCGAGATCGTGTCGGCCGGATCGGATGAGGTGTGGGCCAGCAACCCGCCCCCGGCCGGTGCCGGCCGGGCGCGGGCGCGTGTCGCGTGGATCGCCGGCCTCGCCGCGGGGGCGACCCGCACGGCGAGCGTCGCGGTCCGCGTTGCCGACGCGGTGGTGATCCGGACCGTCACCTGCCGCAGGCCCGGCGCGGCGTAGACGTGCGTGACGTGGGCGAGCGCGCCGGTGTCGGTGGCGAAGCTCCTGCTCCCGTCCAGGTCCCAGCGGTAGTCGGTGGCGCCGGCCGGCGGATTCTGGATCGCCAGCACGGCGCGGGCGCCGGCGAGCACCTGCTGGGGCGTCATCACGATCACCGGCGGGGGGGCGGCCGGTGGCGGCGTGACGCTCGCGGTCGACGTGAGCGCCGGTGTTGGGCTGGGAGCCGGGGGAGCGGCCGGCGTCGCCTGAGTGCCCGCCGGCGTCGTCGCCGTGGCTGCGGTCGTGGCCGGCGCTCGCACGTGAAGCGATGCGGCGGGCGTGGCCGGCGTCTTGGCCTCGGCAAGTGAGACGGGGACGAACATGATCAGGAGTGCCGGCAACAGGTGCACGGGGCGGCAGCGGGGGAGCATCCGATTCCTCTTGACGCCGTCAGGAAGGCACTTCTTCCCCTATCGGGGTCTACCATCTCATAACCACACGCCGTCAGGAGGCTCCAGGATGTCGCGACTGATCAGGATGGACCAGACGGGCCACACCACGGTGGCGGAGTGGACCGCTGAGGACACTCCCGCCGTGGAGGCCGCGGTACTGGCGTTTCGCTCCGAGCTCGACCGCGGCTACTACGCGGTGGTCTCCCAGGGCGAGGGTCTGGCCGAGCAAGTGCGTGAGCTGCCGATCGACGCCGCGCTGGTGATCCTGCGCCGCCCGATCGCCGGCGGCTGAGCTCGACCGCCTCCTCCGCCGACGCGATGGCCCCGTCCGCCGACGCGATCGTCCTGTCGACCGACGCCTCGGTCACGGCTGCGGACGCCCTGCCGGAGCTCGCGACCGTCTATTGGCGGCCGCGGGCGACTGATCGCTCACTGACCCGGGCCGGCCGGCTGTGGACGCTGACCACGGTCGCCCACACGGTCCCGTTCATCGCCGCCGCCGGGCTGCTGATCGCGCTCAATCCGGTCACCATCCCCGTCGCGCTGTTGGCTCTCGCACACGCCTGGATCATCCCCGAGCTGTACGCGTCCCGGGGCGCCAACGTCGTGCGGCGCCGGGCCCCCGCCGGCCCGGAGGCCGAGCGCGTCGCGCTCGGGTTGCTCGGCGACCTGATCGACGCTGCGCCACGCGAGCGGCAGGCCCGGACCGGTCTGGTCATGGAGCGCGGCCGCCTCGGGGTCTGGCTCATCGGGGAGGCCGGCGCGCTGCTCGTGCGCCCCGGCGGCCGTCGCGTGCACTGTTACTGCGTCAAGGTCACCGACCGGGAGCTCCCGTCGAGCGACCGGATCGCCCATCTGCTGCTGGCGCTCCGCTCGGACGAGACCGGATTCGCCACGGTCGCAAACCTGGCCTTCTCGGGCGCCGTGTGGCGGCTGCGCCGCCGGCTCCCGATCAAGATGCGCCCGGCGCTGCGCTCCGCGGCTGAGGTCGCGAAGGGCTCGCGAGCCGAGTGAGGGAGGACGTGGACGCTCTTTTCCACCATATAGGTGGATTAGAGCGTCCAGGGCGACGCCGGCGAATCGTCCGCGCGCGTAGTCGCCCTTTAGCAAATATTGTCCGCGCGGATAGTGCGCGCTTCAGGCTCGGGGTCCATCATGCTGCCCATGACTACTCCAGCCACATCCGCCCGAGTTCTGCTCGTGGCCGACAACCGGCGCCCCTCGTCGGCGCAGGGAAGCATCGCCGTCCGGCGCTATCGCCTCGCGCGGCTCCGGCTCGAGGGTCGGTCAGCTGATCCGGTTTCGCGGTTCGAGCACATCAGGCGCGCGTTCGACTGATCGGGTCCGGCTCGCCGTCACGGCGGGCCGGTTTCGGGTCGGCGCTACGCTGTGCGTATGGAACAAGAAGCCCCAGCCCACACGTCATTCCTGAAGCGCGTCCTCGCGTTCGTTGTCCTCGTCGTTGCGGTCGCCATCGCGTTCAAGATCCTGCTCGGCTTTGTCATGGCCGTGTTCTGGGTCATCGTGGCCGCCGCCGTCGTGATCGCGATGCTCTGGGCGCTCAAGGTCCTCATCTGGTGAGCTGATCCGTGTCCTCGCAGGGCTCGGGTCTGATCGTCATCCTGTTCTCCTTCGGCCTCGCCGGCGGAATCGTTGCGCGCACGAAGGGGAACTCCTTCATGCTCTGGTTCCTGATCGCGTTCTGCGTGCCGTTCCTCGGCCTGATTGCTGCCGCGATGACCCGCTCCGAGGCCCGGGAGCTGCGACGCCAGTGCCCCAGCTGCGGCCGGGTGCTGAAGCTGCACGACACGGTGTGCATGCGCTGCGGGGAGGAGCTGGAGTTCCCGGACGAGGCCATCGCCTCCGAGCTGGCGATGAAGCAGCGCGCCGCCTGACACCGGCGCCAGGACCGGCAGGCGCTGCTCCCGAACGCCGAAAACGCGCGCTAGACTGCCCTTTCCCGCCGCACGCGGAACGGCCGCGTGCGCCCACAGGTCCGTGAAAGGAGGAAGCGCCAATGCGTGCAGTCGACGCTCTGATGGAATGCCTCAAGGCTGAAGGTGTCGATGTCGTATTCGGTCTGCCGGGTGGCGCCAACCTCCCGACCTACGACGCCTTCTACGACGCCGGCATCCGTCACATCCTCGTCCGCCACGAGGCCGGCGGTGGTCACGCCGCCGAGGGCTACGCCAAGGCCACCGGCAAGGTCGGCGTCTCGCTCGGCACGAGCGGCCCCGGCGCGACCAACCTGGTCACCCCGATCTGCGACGCGATGATGGACTCGGTGCCCGTGGTGTTCATCACGGGCCAGGTGCGCACCGAGCTGCTGGGCACCGACGGCTTCCAGGAGGCGGACACGATCGGCATCACGATGCCGATCGTCAAGCACAGCTTCATGATCCAGCACCCGCTGGAGCTCCCGCGGTCGATCCACGAGGCGTTCCACATCGCGCGGAGCGGGCGTCCGGGTCCGGTGGTGGTCGACATCCCGCAGGACCTGAGCCGCGCCGACATCCCCTACGAGCCGGTGACCGACGTGCATCTGCCGGGGTACCAGCCGACCACGGACGGCAACCAGAAGCAGATCCGCCTCGCCGCCAAGGCGTTGGCCAACTCTCGGCGCCCGGTCATCTACGCCGGCGGCGGCGTGATCAACGCCAACGCCGCTGCCGAGCTGACCGAGCTGGGGCTGGCCGACAACTTTCCCGTCACCTGCACCGTGATGGGCCTGGGCGGCTTCCCGGCTCCGCACGCGCATTGGCTGGGAATGCTCGGGATGCACGGGACGCGGGCGGCCAACTACGCGATGGACGAGGCGGACCTGATCATCGCCATCGGCGCCCGCTTCGACGACCGCATCACCGGCAAGCTGTCGGAGTTCGCGCCACGGGCGAAGTTCATCCACATCGACGTCGATCCGGCCGAGATCTCCAAGAACGTGCCGGCGCACATCCCGATCGTGGGCGATGCCAAGAACATCCTCCCGCGGCTGACGGCTGAGTACCGCGCGCTGGAGCCCGATCCGGCCCGGCTCGAGGAGTGGTGGTCGCGGATCCGGGTCTGGCAGGAGCGTCACCCGCTCGGCTACGAGGACTCCAAGGACGCCGAGATCAAGCCCCAGTACATGATCCAGGCGCTGTACGAGGCGACCAAGGGCGACGCAATCGTCACCAGCGACGTGGGCCAGCACCAGATGTGGACCGCCCAGTACTTCCACTTCAACCAGCCGCGCCGGTGGATCAACTCCGGTGGGCTGGGGACGATGGGCTTCGGGCTGCCGGCGGCGATGGGCGCCAAGGTCGGCTGCCCGGACCAGACGGTCGTGTGTGTGGCCGGTGACGGCTCGGTGCAGATGAACATGCAGGAGCTCGCGACGTGCGCCCAGGAGGACATCGCGATCAAGGTGTTCATCATGAACAACGGCTACCTGGGCATGGTGCGCCAGTGGCAGGAGCTGTTCTGGGACAAGCGCTACAGCCAGGTCGAGACCGGCCAGTGGCCCGACTTCGTCAAGGTCGCCGAAGCGTACGGTGCGACCGGGATGCGGTTCGAGGACAAGAGCACGCTGGTGAGCGACATGCAGGAAGCGCTGGCCACCGAGGGGCCGGTGCTCGTCGACGTCCGGGTCACCCGCGAGGAGAACACCTATCCGATGATTCCGGCCGGCCAGGCAGCCCGGGATATGGTGGGCTGAGATGGGCGAACCGGGCACCAAGGAAATCCTCTCGCTCGACGAGCTCGACGCCGTCGCCGGTCTGCGCACCGGGCGCAAGCATATCCTCTCGATCCTGGTCGAGAACAAGCCGGGTGTCCTGACCAGGATCGCCGGCCTGTTCGCCCGGCGTGGGTTCAACATCGACACGCTGGCCGTCGGGCCGACGGACGACGACTCCATCTCGCGCGTGACGTTGACGCTCGACGGTGCCGTGCATCCGATCGACCAGGTGACCAAGCAGCTCCACAAGCTGGTCAACGTGCTCAAGATCCGCGATCTCGAGCCCGAGGAGACGCTGGCCCGCGAGCTGGCGCTGTTCAAGATCAGCGCTGACGGCGCCGGTCGCGCGGAGGTGATGCAGGTGTGCGAGATCTTCCGCGCCAAGATCGTCGACGTGACCAAGCGCTCGGTGATCTGCGAGGTCACGGGGACCCACGCGAAGGTGGAGGCCTTCGAGCGGCTGGTACGGCCGTTCGGGCTGATCGAGATGGCACGCACGGGCGAGATCGCGATCTCCCGCGGGCGGTCAGAGACCTAGAACGGGCGAGCGGTCCGGTCGCGTGAGAGGCGTCGCCACCGGATCGTCGACGCCGCGCTGGCTGGATGCGCGGGCGCGGGAGCGCCTGGGCGAGCGGATCGACACTGCACTCCGCCGCGCTCGCGCCGGCGGCTCGCCGGTGCTGGCCAGCGTGATCGTCGCGCTCCCCGCCGGCGTCGATCCGACCTCCGTGGTGGTCGGCTCGCGGCGACCCTCCG
>Ga0208714_1000237_pt1 | contig 16027 bp, 15 predicted proteins | sample NGESurshal072012_3_FD_184461 | JGI IMG/M metagenome (GOLD analysis project Ga0208714, IMG submission 184461) | Arctic peat soil microbial communities from Barrow, Alaska - NGEE Surface sample 415-1 shallow-072012 (SPAdes) | ecosystem: Environmental > Terrestrial > Soil > Wetlands > Peat ... | reverse complement strand
CCCGCTTGCCTGCCAGTCCAGCCGCGCACCAGGCCCACGGCAGCGCCACCATGCCCGCCTCGTCGATCACCACGACGTCGACGGGATCCATCAGTGACCGCGACTGCACCGCCTTCTGCACGGTCGTGCGCAACACGCGGCACCGGGCCCGCACCGTGTTCGCGACCTCGCGCCGCGCCTTCTCCGCCTGCGCCAGGTCTTCTCCCAGCCGCCGCTCCCGATCGCGGAGGCGGTTCAGCGGCTCGGCCCCGGTCAACTGGTGACGGCAGCGGCGCACTTCCTCGGTGGCGGACTGCTGCTCCACGCGACGAGCAAGGAGCTCGGCCAGCGCGCGGTCCCGGTCCGCGCGGTACCGGCCGGCGGCCACGCGGCAAGCCCTGGTGTCGGCCTCCAGCGCTTCGATCCGCCGTTGCTTACGGTGGGCGAAGAGTCCACCCGGCGGCCCGAGCCCGTCCCGCTCCTGTTGTTGGGACTGCGCCTACTTGCTCGATCGACCCAGGGCGGCGTCCGCGTCCGCGGCGCATCGCTCCAGGGAGTCGCGACCGGCGGTGAGCTCTTGGAGCCGCCGCTCCGCAGCCGCGGCCCGGCGGTGCAGCGCGATGTCCGCCCGCACGGCGTCGAGCTGCGCGCTCAGTTGAGTGGACCGCCGGGCGAGCTCCTCGGCCGCGCGTTCCACGATCCGATCCGGGCTGATCGCCGCGCCGAACCGGCGCTGCAGCGACGGCAAACTGATGTCACCCGCGCGCTGGAGGAGCCCCAGCTCGAACCCGTCCTCCCGCTCCAGGAGCGCGCAGATTCGCTCGACGGCCTGGTCGACGGCCACATGGGTCGGCGAGAGGAACAGCACCCGCAGTCCCTGCCGGACGCATCCCTCGACGATCCGGCCGACCACCTCCGTCTTGCCCGTGCCGGGTGGACCCCAGATGAACGTGATGTCGCAGGCCAGGGCTCGTTCGATGGCGTCCCGCTGGCGCTCGTTGAGCGCGAGGTCGCGGTGCCCGTCGACGAGCCGCTCGACGTCGGGCCACCGGGCCATGCGCGGTGCACCGTCGCCGAGAACGAAGCCCGCGGTGGCGAGGTTCACCCCACCCGGGCGACCCGCGGCGGAGATCCGTTCAGCGAGCTGCTCCAGCGGGACGGTAGCGTCCTCGCGCAGTTGCGCGTAGCCGACTCGCGGCCGAGGTCAGCCGGGGTCGTGACGCGAACCTTGCCGTCCGGCAGGACCGCAGCCGTCGCCCGCTCCCATCGGCCCCGTGTGGTGGACGATGTGGATCAGGGACCGTCGAGCGACGTCCGGCTTCGACCGAGCCTGGAAGACGTACTCGAAGTCGTCCCCGTCCTTACCGGTCCGGGTGCCCTGGCGGAGCGGGATCACATCCGTGGCCGATCCCATGAGGATCGCCTCGATCTCAAGGTCGATGGCCTGGAGGAACGCGTCCGTCGCCTCCGCCCCGCGGCCCGTAGTCATTCCCCCGCTCCGCTGCTTTGTCGACGAATCCGTCCCGGTTCATCGACGCATCCCGGCCACACCCACCACAACCGCCACTCCGGCGGGCGAGGCTCGTCACGGCGATCCCGACCGCCGGTGATCCGTTAGCCTGCCATCCCATGCGGTCGGCCCACTGGGGCACCTCCGAAGCGAAACCGGGAGCCACCGCGCTGACGCGTGCGGCAGCGCGATCGTCAGCCAATCTGCCCGCCGCCGTGTCCAGCTCGGAGCGGCAGCTCTCGATCACGTCCGGCCTCGAGTGGTACCATCAGTCGGTACGGGTGGAGGTGATGACGATGGCGATGTCCGCGAGCGAAGCCCGCAAACGCCTGTTCCCACTCATCGAGCAAGTCAACGATGACCAGGAGCCGGTAGAGATCGTCTCCAAGGGCGGCACCGCCTACCTGGTTTCCGCTGACCAATGGCGCTCACTCATGGAGACCGCGCACCTCCTCCGCTCTCCCGCCAACGCGGAGCGGCTACTGCGCAGCATCGCTGACGCCGAGGCAGGCCGCACCGAGGTCCAAGAGTTGATCGATCCCCAGCACGACGTCGCGTGAAGATCAGCTTTACCCGCGACGGTTGGGCGGACTACACCTCCTGGGCGAACGAGCGGTCGGTCCTCAAGCGGATCAACCGTATGATCGAGGAAGCGGCTCGCGATCCCGCCACAGGCATCGGCAAGCCCGAGCGCCTGTCCCACAACCTGTCCGGCTACTGGTCCCGCCGCATCACCGACGAACACCGACTCGTCTACCAGCTACGCGACGAAGAACTCATCATCGTGCAAGCCCGGTATCACTACTGACGACGCTCCACAGCCGAGTCGGCCACCCACCACAGAGTGGTTGAGCGCCCCGGCCGTTTGGTCGGGGGCGCTCGCTGTTTCCAACCTGGGGGCTCACTCGGGCCAGGTGCGTCCGAGGTCGAGGTGGTGGAAAGTGGGCGGTCCGCCGCCGAGCGCCGCCATCTTCGACGCGAACTCGGCTGTCTCGGGGCGGTTGCCGTCTTGCATGGGGCCGACTCCGTGGGAGTCAAACTCAACCGCGCGGAGTATGTCTTCGAGCTGCACGGCGACATCGCCAGCGCGACAGCGGTGATGCGGCGGGCGCTCGAGGACTCGACCAGTTCTGCAGACCAGGCGTTCGCGCACTATGTCGGCGAGCTGGCCTTCAACGCGGGGAACCCGTCCGCCGCGCTCGCGGAGACGAAGCCGGTCCGCAGGCCGACCCCGGCTACGCAGCGCTTCGGCAGGGCAAGGCCCGAGCGGAGGTGGCGCTCGGGGTGACCGACGCCGCGGTCCGCGACTACGCCACGGTGGTCAGCGAGGTCCCCCAACCGCAGTATCTCGTCGAGTTCGGTGAGATGCTGGCGTCGCTCTCGCGCGACCAGGAGGCGCAGGCGCAGTACGCCGTGTTCGGCACCGAGGTGGCCCTGTTCCAGGCCAAGGGCGTCACGCTCGACATCGACTCGACCCTGTTCTACGCCGATCACGGTGACCCCGCCAAGGCACTCGCGTTCGGCGAAGCCGGCCTGAAGATCCGGCCCCTCATCGAGATGGAGGACGCCTACGCCTGGGCGCTGCACGTCAACGGCCGCGACGGTGAGGCGTTGGCGCATGAGCGGCAGGCGATGCAGCTCGGCACCCGCAACGCCCTGTTCTTCTTCCACGCCGGCATGATCGAAAAAGCGCTGGGCCAGAACGCTGCGGCTACGGCCAGCCTCAAGCAGGCGCTGGCGAGCAATCCGCATTTCAGCCCGTACCAGGAACCGGTCCTGCGCCAGGCGCTGACCGAGCTCGGAGGCACTCCGTGAAGTCCTCGACCCGGTGGCTGGCTCGGCTGGCGTTGGCGGCGGTGTGCTTGCTCCGATGGTGGTCGGACTCTCGCCGGCAGCGAGCGCGCATCCGTTGGGAAATGCCACCGTCAACGGCTATGACGGGCTGCATCTTTACACCGATCACATCACCGACCTCGCTGTCGAGGACGTTTCCGAGATCCCCACGCTGCAGCGCAAGAATCAGGTGGACACCGACGGCACCGGGAGTGTGTCGGACGCAGAGCGATCGGCGTACGCGGCGAAGCAGTGCTCGTCGCTCGCGGCCACGAACAAGATCGGAGTCAACGGAGCGCGGTTGACGCTGACCGTCGCCGGCAGCGACTACACCGAGCGGCCCGGCGTCATCGCACTCGTCGTCGGTCGGCTGGTCTGCGATCTGGTCGCGAGGTTGATCTGACTTCGACGTCGACCGTGCGCATCGATAGCGGTTGGGACGGCGACGGCATCGGCTGGCACGAGATCACCGCGGTCGGGTCCGGCGTCTCACTGGCGAACTCGCCGGTGCCGGCGCAGAGCGTCAGCGACACCTTGCTCCGCTATCCCAACGACTTGCTGTCCTCGCCGCTGGACCAACGCGCGGCGATCTTGCATGTGGTTCCGGGTGCCGCCGCCTCCAGCTATGCGGCGGCACGAAAGATCCCGGTCGCCGGTGTGGCCGTGCGCGAGCTGAACAAGCTGTCGAACGCCTTCAATCGGGGTGGTCGGCAGCCGGCATGTCACTGTCGGCGTCGGCCTGCTCGCGGTCGTGCTCTCGATGCTGCTCGGCGCGGGTCACGCGTTCCTGCCCGGGCACGGCAGGACCATCATGGCGGCCTACCTGGTCGGGCGACGCGGACGGCTGCGCGACGTTGTCACCGTCGGTGCGACGGTGACGGTGATGCACACGGCGGGTCTGCTTGTGCTGGGTCTGCTCATCTCGGTAACCGCTGCGTTCGCCCCGACGGCGGCCGAGCAAGCCCTCGGTGTGGTTTCCGGCGCGATCGTCGCCGGGGTGGGTGTTGTCCTGCTTGTCTCGGCGGTACGCCGGACGCGACCGAAGGACGCTTCGGTCACGTTCGGCGAGAGTCTCGCCCCAGATGGGAAGGGTGCTGTCACCTCCCTTCCGGTACTCGTCTCCGCCAGCATCGGCGCTGCATCCGAAGCCGACGTGCTGGACCTGGACCCACATCGTTCGCGCCAGGTGTCGGCGCACGCCCACTCGCACGCCCACCCGCACGGTCATGGCTCCGGCAGCATCCAGGACCAAACCAATGCCCATCCGGACCACGAGAGCAGCCGCCCGCACCAGTTCGGGCGCGCGGGTCTGGTCGGCCTTGGCGTCGCGGGCGGCCTGGTCCCGAGCCCGTCGGCATTGCTGGTCCTACTTGCAGCCGTCGCCTTGGGCCGGACGGTCTTCGGGGTCGTTCTCGTCCTCGGCTATGGCCTGGGAATGGCGGGTGCCTTGATGGCAACCGGGCTGCTACTGGTGTCGCTGCGCAACCGGCTGGTCCGACTTACGCTCGGTCGGCGGGTGACTCGAGCCAGCGGCTTGTTGCGCCTTATGCCGGTGCTGACGGCCTTGCTGGCACTCGTGGTCGGTGCTGGCCTGATGCTGCGGGCGCTGGGCGGCACAGTATGAACGGCGTGCTGCATCGCCGCCGGAAAGAAGCCGTCGAAAGACCACTTCGCCGGGGGTCGGCGCTCGCGGCCGGTCTGCTGCTCAGCGGTGGCTTGGTGGGCTGCCAGGGCTCTGCGGTGTCCGCTCCGGCGTTCGACAACGAGGCCGGCCATGCGCTTACCTGCATGACCCATCAGAAGCATCGGCCGACCAGCGCGTACACCGGGGGTCAGCAGGCCAGTAGCGAACTCCTGTTGGGCATGTTCGCCTACTACACCGCGAACGGCACCAAGGCCTACTGCGATCGAAAACCACCAACCGACACTGACCGAACCTGGGCTCGCCGCTACGTCGGGTTGGGCGGGACTTCCGAGAACGTGGCCCCGATCCTGGCGACTCAATGAGACCGGTGTCAGCTCCGGCCGTCGACACCGGCGGCACATCTTCGGCCTCGGTTGAGCTGCCCCCGCCTCTAGATCTAAACGCGTTGACGGGATCAGCGGGCCCGCTGGGGATGGGGCGGCGCCGGAGGTCCACCGGCGGCCGGCGCGGGCAGCGGCGTTGGGGTGCTGATGCTGGCACGGATGTTGACGAGCTGGACCGGTTGGCCGGCTCCCTCGACAGGCATGCGGACAGCCTGCAGCCGGCCGAGGACTTCGACGTCGCAGTCCTGCCGTACGACGTGCGCCTCGACCGGGACCTGCTGCGAGCGTTCGCCGCCGAGGCGGACACTCCTCGAGGCGGACACTGGACCCGAAGCCAGCCGCCGTCGTCGAGGAGCTGGCCGCCATCGCCGCCATCGCCCAAGCCGAGCTCGAGCGAGCTGGTCCCCACCCCCCCGCCGGCCCCGCTGTTCCAGACGCCAGCCGCCGTGGTTGCCGCCGACGGTCAAACCCTCATGTGCCTGTGATCTTCGGAGGCCCGGGCTGACGTCCCGCTCCGCGTCCGTCCCGTGCGAGTGGTGCCGTCGTGTCTGCGGCTCGTCGCCCTACCAGACCGGTTGGTGGCAACCTCGGGTTGGCCTCGTCTGCCGGCTTCGACCTCGCCGCCCGGCGCTCATTGCAGTCCGAGCGCGGCGCGCAGCCGATCCGGGTTCATCATCCCGGGTCTGTCCTGCTCGGGTGGGAAGGAGTCGAGCAAGCGGATCAGGTCGGGGCGACGGGTGGGATCGGCCGCGGCTTCGCGCGGTGTCTGGCCTGCCAGTGCGGGGATGGAGTCGTCTAGCCAGGCCTGCTCGTACTGGCGTGCCATCTGGCCGAGCATCGCGGCGACCTCAGGGTCGCTGGAGTCGAGCACGTTCGTGGGGGTCTCGCCGCCGGTCGGTGATGGGATGCCCGCCCGACGCATGGCCTCGCCGATCTCGTGGGCCGGCTGGCGTCCTTCGTCGATGATCGTCAGTGATCGCAGCAGGGTGCGCAGGGTGGCGAGCACCCGGTCCAGGCGCGCTTCGCTGTTGGTGTCGACGTGCAGTTCGTCTCCCTCGAGGCGCAGCGTGGCGCGGATACGCGGCATGCCGTGCGTCGTCACGTGTTCGAACCATTGCGGTGCCGCCGGGTCGGAGTCATCGCGTTCGTACGTCGCGTCCAACGCCGCGGCCAGCGCCGCGGGATCGGGAACCCACAAGGTCGCCTCGCACAGCACGAGCGGATCGCCCTCGGTGTTGCGCAGCTCCGGCGGTGCGAAGCGTCGCGACAGGAAGGTGATCAGGTCGACGGGATCAGGGGCCGTGTCGAGCAGGGCGATCAGCTCGTCGCGTTCGTGCAGGCCGATGACCTCGATGCCGCCGAAACATTGGGTGGTGTCGCCGGCGGGCACGATCCGGCCGCAGATCAGCGTGCCCGTCTTCAGTTGCCGGCTGGCCGCCCGGTCGCGGACGTCGTGGCGGTCACCGTTGCGCACGTCGCGCACCGTGAAGCCCTGGCCGGCGCGCACGGCCTCGACCTCGTACAGCGAGCGTTCGACGAGCAGCCACTGCCCGGCCAGGAGCCGCTCGTCGTCGGGGAGCAGGACCCCGCGTTCGTGGAGGAAGTCGGCGAACGCGCCGCCCTCGAACAGCACCGCGTCGGTGACGAGCGGATCCTGGCACGCCGCGTACAGGGCGTCCGGGGTGTCCCAGTGCTGGGCGCGCACGACCGCGGCGTCGAGCACGTCGGCCCGCCACGGTCCGTCCGACAGGTAGATCCCGGCCTTCTGGTAGAGCCAGGCCGCGCGCTCGGCCAGCGGCAGCTGCTCGCGGTGCAGGTGACACTGCTTGTACTTGCGGCCCGACCCGCACCAGCACGGCTGGTTGCGGCCGAGGTCGGTCCGGATCTGGGGGCGGAAGTGTTCGAGCAGCTCGACAAGGCTGTCATCGGATCGCGCCCCGGCGCGGCGCAGTAGCGCCAGACCGCGTTCGGCATCCCCGCGGTCGCTGGCGTAGCGGGCGAGATCAAACAGCACCGGCGGCCACGTCGGGTCGAGACCCTGCGCCGCATCGAGCGCCGCCTCCGCGTCGATGACGTTGCCCAACCGCTCGTTGGCCTTGGCTCGCAGCCACCGCAGCGGCGGCCGCGCCGCGCGCGGTGCCATTGGCTCCAGCGTCTCCGCGAACAGTCCGAGCGCTGCCGCCCCGTCGCGGCCCGCGCCGATTGCCCCGACGAGAACGGCCTCCGCCACGTCGGGGTCGGCGAGGAACTTCAACGTGGCTCGGACGACGCTGCTCGCCACGACCTCACGGTCGGTGCCGCTCGGCCTGCGGCCGGCCACCGCCTTCGGCCCGGCCTCGCTCGGCTCCAGGACGGCCTGTGGCGCCTCGTCGTACAGCTGGGCCGCGGTCGCCGCGTCGTAGGTATCAGCCAGCTGCCCATACAGACTCAGGATCACGAGTACGGCCAAGGCTTCGTCGTCATCGAGATCGTGCAGGAGCTGGATCGACTCGATCCGCTTCCCGATCCGCCAGCTGTCGAAGTCGAAGCCGGCCGGAGCGATCTGGTCGCCCTCGCACGCCAGGCCGGCCGCGTCGAGCATGTCCGCAAGCGGCGGAAGGGGCGTGCGAAACAGATCGGGGTCATCCGCGCACGCCGTCCAGACCACCGCATCGAGCTGATCGGGTCCGTCGTCTCCACGCGCCGCCAGGATCGCCGCCAGTCGCGTGCCCACGTCTGTCTCGGCCTCGGCCTCGGCGGCGCCCTCGTGGACGCAGGTGACGTCCACACCCGCGCCGGTAATGCGGAATCCGACCAGACCCCCCGGGCGCAGGCCCAGTGCCTGAAGCCGATCCGGCGGGAGGAGGAAGGCTGGCGCCTCACTGATCGTGTCGACCGGGATGCCACGTTCGGCGAGCAGATCGGCCTCGAGGTCAGGAAAGATCACCACCAGGGGCGCGCCGTCGAGCAGCTGCTGGTATGGCTCGCTGTCCGCCAGCATCGACAGGGGTTCAAGATCGGGACTGACTGCGACCAGACCCTGCTCAATCTCGGCTGCCGAGAGGCGGTGGGTGAACACGCGGCCATCGAGCAGCGCGGGGAGCAGGGCGTGCCGTTCGTCGATCAGCGGCATGACCAACGGCAGCTCGTCGGAGTCAAGCAGATCGGCCAGCGTTTCTTCGGGATCGCGACCGAGCTCGACCCCCGCATCGTGCAGCGCCACCAGGAGTTGCTCCGGTGTCATCGGGCCCAACGCAGTGAGCAGCCGCTTCACAGCAGCGAGGATGACGGTGACCGTCGCGGGAATCTGGGCAGCCATCAGTCGAACGCTACCGGTCCGCCTGGTTGTGGGTCGAGCACCTGGGGAGCAACTTGACGCCGCGGTCAACCCGCACGGGTGTGCTCACCGTCGGCTGTCCCAGAGACGCCGGTTTCGGACGCTGGTAGAGGGTGCTCGGCTGACGCCGACCGCTTCTCCGGGCTCAGCAGCGGCGAGCGGCTGGCCAGCCGCGCGCGGGTCGTCTTCAAGGGCCGGTTTCAGCGTGGCCGTCGAGAACGTCCCGGACGCGACGGTCGAGGCGCCGACCGACGCGGTCGCAGGGATCACGACGACGATCATCTGCGGGTCGGATCTGCACATGTGCCGGGGCCGCACCAGCGTCCAGGAGGGCGAGGTCCTCGGTCCCGTTCAACATCGCCTGTGGCACCGGCCGCAACTGCATCCAGGGATGGACGTCGTTCTGCCTGCGCACCAACCCACCAAGGGCATGGACGGCGCCGCCTACGGCTAAGCGGTCGCCACCGGAAGTCCGTGGGGTGACTGGCCGCCGACCGGAAGTGCGTCGCGCGCCCATCGTCGCGGGCCTGCCGTCGGGATCGTGGTGCGCGCAGTGCTCGGTCGTACGGCGGGTCGCGGACGCCGGCCGCACCACGATCATCAAGGACGCACCGGCGGGCGGCTGATTGCCACGATCGCCGCCAACGAGCGCAATCGAGGCCCGGCTCGCCGCCTTCGATCGGCGCGACAACGCCACCGTGACCACCTTCGACCGGAGGTTCACTGCCCAGCGACCTCGACGCTGCGGTTTGCACCTTCACCATGGCGGCGTCGACGTGGCCACCGTGAGCGGCACTATCCTTAAGGAGGGCTTAAGGGGGCTCAAGCGGCGTAGTCGCCGTCGTCGGAGGGGCAGGTGGGCCGTGCTGTCGGAGGACGCAGCCGCCGAGGTCGTCGCGGTCGCCCGCCGTGCCCGGGAGGCGGCCACCACGATGGCGCCGCTGCCCCGCGCGGCCAAGGACGCCGCCCTGCTGGCCATGGCCGCCGCCTTGGAGGCCCGCTGTGCCGAGGTGCTGGCGGCCAACGAAGCCGACCTGGAACGCGCTCGGGCGGCGGGCACCTCCGCGGCGATGCTCGACCGGCTGACGCTGACCAACGAGCGGGTGACCGCGATGGCCGACGGTCTGGGCGAGGTCGCCGCCCTGCCCGACCCGGTAGGCGAGGTGGTACGCGGCTCGACGCTGCCCAACGGTCTGGAACTGCGGCAGGTCCGGGTCCCGCTGGGCGTGGTCGGGATCATTTACGAGGCCCGGCCCAACGTCACGGTCGACGCGGCCGGCCTGTGCGTGAAGAGCGGGAACGCTGTGCTGCTGCGCGGTTCCGGTTCGGCCGCGAGCTCCAACCAGGCTCTCGTCGACATCCTCGCCGACGCCGGCACCGCGGCCGGCCTGCCGGCCGACGCTGTCCAGCTGGTGCCGGGCGCCGGCCACGAATCTGTCAAGGCGCTGATGCGGCTGCGCGGGCTGGTCGACGTACTCATCCCGAGGGGCGGCGCCGGGCTGATCAACGCCGTGGTCACCGAGTCGCAGGTCCCGGTGATCGAGACCGGCGTCGGCAACTGCACCGTGTACGCCGACGCGGACGCCGACCTCGACATGGCCCTCGCCATCGCGCTGAACTCCAAGACCCACCGGCCATCGGTGTGCAACGCCGCGGAGACCCTGCTCGTGCATGCCGACATTGCGCCCGAGTTGCTGCCGCGACTGCTGCCGGCGCTGGCCGGCGCCGGCGTGACGGTGCACGGGGACGCCGAGGTGACCGCCGCCGGCGCCGGCGCGGGCGTCGACGTCGTACCGGCAACCGATGCCGATTGGGGGACGGAGTACCTCTCGCTGGACCTTGCCGTCGCGGTGGTGCCGTCGTTGGACGCCGCGGTGGCTCACATCCGCCGCTGGAGCAGCGGGCACACCGAGGCGATCGTCACTCGGTCGCAGCCGGCTGCCCGGCGGTTCGTCTCGCTGGTGGACTCCGCCGCGGTCATGGTGAACGCCTCCACCCGGTTCACCGACGGCCACCAATTCGGCTTCGGTGCGGAGATCGGGATCTCGACCCAGAAGTTGCACGCCCGCGGCCCGATGGGGCTGCCCGAGCTGACCTCGACCAAGTACGTCGTGACCGGCGACGGACACGTCCGGAGCTGAGCGGCACCCTTACTGGCAGGCGGTGAAGGTGATGCCGGCCGCCGTGTCAGCGTCGATCGACACCTTGGCGGCCTTCGTGGCGGCCTTCGCATTTCGGGACCAGGCGCGCAGTGCCTGCCGGAGCTCGTCGGTGTCGCGGGCCGAGTCCATGACCACGGTGTCCCGCAGGCAGCTGCGGGCGCCGTCGCGCCAGGCGATATAGCGGTCACCGCCCCAGCCGTTGGTCGCGATGGTGACCGTGCGCTGATCGATGGCCGGACCCAGCGCGAGTCGCAACCCCAGCTCGCCGAGTACTCCCTCGTCCGCTTTGGGTCCGTCGCCGGCCGGGACTGGGACCGGCTTCGGCGCCTCGCCGGCCAGGTAGCGCGCTGGGTCGATGAGTTGCTCCGTCGATGTCGGCGGCGCGGCGAAGGCGGCGTCGACGCGGGCCCGGCCGCCGGCTTGCATCAGGTCGCCAACGAACTTTGGGCCGGCCGAGTACGGAAACGCAACCATCTGCAGCAGGACCGGCGGAACGTCGGGGATGGCACCGCTGCTGGTCTCGCGATCAGCGGCGGACAGCTCGCTGGGGGAGAAGGTCAGCTCGTACGCCGACCGCACGAGCTCGGCGTCGCCCTCCGCTAGTCCGGAGAAGGCCAGCGAGGACTCGTCCAGCGCCCGGTCGAGGTCCGGCCGGTCGAGGTTGAAGTGCTGGTCCTGCAGGGCGTGGGTGAGCTCGTGCGCCAGCGTGGCCCGGACCCCGGGCGTCGCCCGGCTGCCGCGAACGACCAGTGCCTTGGTCTTCGGGTCGTAGTACCCCAGTACGGTGGCCCCGAGCAGGCGATCGGTCTGCGCCTGCAGGTCGGTGCCCGGCGGCAGCAGGCCGAGCGCGGTCAGCGAGACCTGGCTGGCAGTGGTCCGCGCCGGGTCGGCGTCGCGACTGTTCACCTGGCGCAGCCGGTCGGTGAAGGCGGCATCGTCGAGCAGGTCGGCCCGGACCGGCGTGGTGAATCGCAGCCCGCGCTGCTTCTCGACGAATCGCTCCAGCTCGGGCAGCACGGCAGAGACGTCACCGGGCGCCGTAGTGGGCGATGCCACGCCGGGTCGGGATGACGCGTTTCCCCGCAGCGCTTCGACCGCCGCGGCCAGGGCGCCACCGAACACCGCTAGGGCTACGACCGCGGCGAGGATCGCTCGCAGCCGGCGGCGGGGCGGCGACGGCTGTGGGCTCGGCCCGATCCAGAGTCCGTTCAGGGTGAACTCAGACTCAGTGCGAGTTGGGGTTGCCCTCGAAGGCCAGGAAACCGGCCAGCGAGGCGTAGTCGTCGTCGGCATGCCCGGCGGCGATCGCTGCGTGCGCCACGGCCAGCGCGGCTGCCGTGGCCGGCAGCTCGGCGGTGGTTGCACCCACACATAGGCCGAGGTCCTTGGCCAGCAGGTCCAGCGAGAACGCGACGGGGGTGTAGTCCTGCGCCTCGAGCATCGGCCGCTTCTGCGCCAGGGTCCACCCGAACGGGCCGGTCGCCAGCGCGTCCATCGCCTCGGTGCGGTCCACCCCGACGTCGGCTGCCAGTCGCAGCGCCTCGCCGACGCCGCTGATCGCGACGCCCAGGGTCAAGTTGATGACCAGCTTCAGCGCGCTGGCGGCGCCGACGTCGCCCACCCGGCGTACGCCGTCGGGAGCGCCCCACAGGCCCAGCAACGGCTCCGCGTCGGCGTAGTCGGCTTCGGCGGCGCCCACCAGCACCCGCAGCGTCCCGTCGGTGGCGGGCTGGACCGAGCCGGCGACCGGCGCGTCGACGTAGCGCAGGCCATGGGCGGCGACCTCCGCCGCCAGCGAGCGGGCGGTGTCCGGGTCGACGGTGGTGGCGTTGATCACCAAAGCGCCGTCGGCCGCGCCCGGGCCCGCCGTGACGCCGGACTCGCCGAGCAGCACCTCGCGGGCGTCGTCCGGACCGCGCAGCATCAGCACGACCGCGTCGGCGTCGCGGGCCGCGGCGGCGGGAGAGTCCGCCTCGGTCGCGCCGGCGGCCAGCAAGTCGGCCGCCTTGCCGCGGGTGCGGTTCCAGACCACCAGTTCGTGACCGCCGGTCAGCACGTGCTGGGCCATGGCGCTGCCCATCCGACCCATCCCGAGGAACGCGACCCGCACGGAGACCTCCATCTGCTCGCCCGGCCATCTGCTCGCCCGGCCATCTGCTCGCCCGGCAACGCCGCACGCTACGCCGCCAACCGATGAGTGGCCCCGGACGTGCCGTGGTATTGCGTTTGGCCCACCGGGGTAGGAGGGTCCGCGGTATCCGACGGCGAGCACACGCGGAGGTCGGCATGGGCCAGCCCGACGGCGTCAGCGTCACCGGTCCGATGAAGGACGACTACGCCGAGATCCTGACCGAGGAGGCCCTGGCCTTCGTCGCCGGGCTGCAGCGGCAGTTCGGCGGTCGCCGCCGCGAGCTGCTCGAACGGCGCGACCGGGTCCAGGCCGAGCTCGACGCCGGCGGCACGCTGGACTTCCTCGCCCAGACGCGATCGGTGCACGACAGCGACTGGAAGGTCGCGAAGGCGCCGCCGGCGTTGCGGGACCGGCGGGTGGAGATCACCGGTCCGACCGACAAGAAGATGCTGATCAATGCTCTGAACTCCGGCGCCAAGGTGTTCATGGCGGACTTCGAGGACTCCAACACCCCGACCTGGGACAACCTCATCCAAGGCCAGCGCAACCTGATCGACGCGATCGAGCGACGGCTGGAGTTCACCAGCCCGGAGGGCGCGCACTACGCCCTGGGCGCCAACCCAGCCGTCCTGATTGTGCGTACCCGCGGCTGGCACCTGCCAGAGAAGCACCTGTTCGTCGACGGGGAGCCGATATCCGGTGCCCTGTTCGACTTCGGCCTCTACTTCTTCCACAATGCCCAGCGACTTCTTGACAAGGGCGCCGGTCCCTACTTCTACCTGCCCAAGCTGGAGAACCACCTCGAGGCCCGGCTGTGGAACGAGGTGTTCAACTACGCGCAGGACGCGCTCGGCCTCCCCCGCGGCACGATCCGGGCCACCGTGCTGGCCGAGACCATTCCGGCCGCGTTCGAGATGGAGGAGATCCTCTACGAGCTCCGCGACCACTCCAGCGGCATCAACGCCGGCCGGTGGGACTACATCTTCAGCGTGATCAAAAAGTTCCGTAACCGGGGCCAGGAGTTCCTGATGCCGGACCGCAACGACGTCACGATGACCGTGCCGTTCATGCGGGCCTACTCCGAGCTGGTGGTCAGCACGTGTCACCGCCGTGGGGCACACGCGATCGGCGGCATGGCGGCCTTCATCCCGAGCCGGCGCGACCCCGAGGTCAACGAAAAGGCGATGGCCAAGGTTCGCGACGACAAGCAGCGCGACGCCCGGGACGGCTACGACGGCAGCTGGGTCGCCCACCCCGACCTGGTGCCGATCTGCCTGGAGGCTTTCGACGCGACGCTGGGCGAGCGCCCCAACCAGCTCGACCGGCAGCGCGACGACGTGCACGTCACCGCCCAGCAGCTGCTGGACGTCGCGTCGACCCCGGCCGGCATGACTGAGGGTGGCCTGCGCAATGACGTCAGCGTCGGCCTGCAGTACCTGGAGTCGTGGCTGCGGGGCACCGGCGCCGTTGGGATCTTCAACCTGATGGAGGACGCCGCCACCGCGGAGATCTCCCGCTCGCAAGTGTGGCAGTGGCTGCACAACGACGTGACAGTGGCCGAAGGTCAGAAGGTCACCCCCGACCTCGTCCGCCGGATCATCCAGGAGGAGCTGGACAAGATCCGGGCGACGATCGGGGAGCAGATCTACGACGCCGGTCGCTTCAAGGAGGCGCAAGAGCTCTTCGAGCAGGTGGCGCTGGACGACAAGTTCGAGGACTTCCTGACTCTGCCGGCGTACCAGCACATCGACTAGGACCGGGAGAGCCCATGGACCGGGACGCGACGATTCTGGACGTGATGACTCTGCCCGTGCTGGCGGCCCGGCTGCGGGCTGCGCTGCCGGCCCGGGCGGTCCTCACCGACCATGCCCAGTGCCGGACGTACGAGTGCGACGGGCTGGCGCACTTCACCGTCACGCCAGCGATCGTCGTCCTGGTCGAGACGCCGGAGCAGGTGCAGACCGCGGTCCGGTTGTGCGCGCAGTCCGGCGTGCCATTCGTGGCCCGGGGATCGGGCACCGGGCTGTCCGGTGGTGCGCTGCCGGTCGCGGACGGCGTACTGATCGTCACCAGCAGGATGAACAGCATCCTCGAGGTGGACATCCCCAACCACCGCGCGGTGGTGGAACCGGGGGTGATCAACCTGTGGGTGACCCGGGAAGTGGCGCCGCAGGGCTACTACTTCGCCCCGGACCCCTCCAGCCAACTGGTCTGCTCCATCGGCGGCAACGTGGCGGAGAACTCCGGCGGGGCGCACTTCCTCAAGTACGGCTTCACCTCTAACCACGTCACCGGAGCGAAGGTAGTGCTGCCCGACGGCGAACTGGTCACCCTCGGCGGGAAGGCCACTGATCATCCCGGGTACGACGTGCTGGGGGCCTTCGTCGGCTCTGAGGGCACGCTCGGTATCGCCACCGAGGTGACCGTTCGGCTGATGCGCCGACCGGAGGCGGTGCAGACGCTGCTCGCCGGGTTCGCCGGCACCGACGAGGCCGGGGCGGCCGTGTCAGAGATCATCGCCGTAGGCATCGTGCCGGCCGCGGTGGAGATGATGGATGCGCTGGCCATCGAGGCGGCCGAGGCGGCGGTGCACTGCGGCTACCCGGCCGGCGCCGGCGCCGTACTCATCGTCGAGCTCGACGGGCCGGCCGCCGAGGTCGCACACTCGTTCGCCGAGGTGGACCGGATGTGCTCGGCCAACGGTGCCTTCGAGATCCGCATCGCCGCCGACGAGGACGAGCGGACGCTGTTCTGGAAGGGCCGCAAGAGCGCCTTCGCTGCGGTCGGCCGGATCAGCCCGGACTACCTCGTCCAGGACGGCGTGATCCCGCGGACCGCGCTGTCGGAGGTGCTGAGCCGGATCGCCGCCCTGTCGGGAGAGACCGGGGTCCGGGTGGCCAACGTCTTCCACGCCGGGGACGGCAACCTGCACCCGCTGGTGCTCTTCGACGGCTCGGTGCCCGACCAGGACGTCCGCGCCGAAGAGGTTGCCGGCGCGATCCTCGACATTTGCATCGAGTACGGCGGGTCCATCACCGGCGAGCACGGCGTGGGCCACGAGAAGAAGA
>Ga0208714_1000236_pt1 | contig 16095 bp, 17 predicted proteins | sample NGESurshal072012_3_FD_184461 | JGI IMG/M metagenome (GOLD analysis project Ga0208714, IMG submission 184461) | Arctic peat soil microbial communities from Barrow, Alaska - NGEE Surface sample 415-1 shallow-072012 (SPAdes) | ecosystem: Environmental > Terrestrial > Soil > Wetlands > Peat ... | reverse complement strand
GGCGGCCGCGCGCTCGGCGGCAGCTTTCTCCTCGGCCTCTTTCTTTGCCTGTTCCTCGGCCTCGCGCTTGGCCTGCTCTTCGGCCTCGCGCTTGGCGCGGGCCTCGGCCTCGATGCGCGCTTTCTCCTCGGCTTCCTTGCGCGCACGCTCCTCCTCGGCGCGGAAGATCGAGTGACCCTCCTGCACGACCTGGCCGATCGCCTGCGTGATCAGGGCGCAGGAGCGAATCGCGTCGTCGTTGCCGGGGATCACGTAGTCGATGCCGTCGGGGTCGCAGTTGGTGTCGACGAGGCCGATGATCGGGATGCGCAGGCGCCGCGCCTCTTTGACGGCGATCTCCTCGGTTTTGAGGTCGATGACGAACATCGCGTCGGGCACGCGCTGCATGTTCTTGACGCCGCCGAGGTTGGCGCGCAGCTTGGCCAGGTCGGCCTGCGCGGCCATGCGCTCGCGCGTCGGCAGCAGCGCCAGCTGGCCCTCGGTCTCGTAGCGTTCGAGGTCGTGCAGGCGGCGGATGCGCAGGCTGATCGTCTGGAAGTTGGTCAGCAGACCGCCGAGCCAGCGGTGGTTGACGAACGGCATGTCAGCCGATTCGGCGACCTCCTTGACCGTGTCGCGAGCCTGCTTCTTGGTGCCCACGAACAGGACTGTCCCGCCGCGGTGGGAGAGCTCTGAGGCGAACGCTTGTGCCTGATCGAGCAGCGCCGACGTCTTGACGAGGTCGATGATGTAGTTGCCACCACGCTCGCCGAAGATGAAGCGGCGCATCTTGGGGTTCCAGCGGCGCGTCTGGTGGCCGAAGTGAACGCCGGCCTCCAGCAGCTCCGCGATGCCTACCTGAGCCACGGGGTACTCCCTTTTTCCATTTATTGATGAGTTCCGCCCGGTCGGCGCGGACCCGAAGCGCGACTTGTGTCGCAACTGCGGGCAGGGCCACGACCGAGAACCGGGCGGGTAGAGGTTCTGGTTGGCCGCTCAGGATAGCCGTTCGGCGCGGCGCAGCGCCGCCTGCAGATCGGCGGGCAGCGGCGAGGAGACCTCGATCCGCTCGCCGCTGATCGGGTGCGCGAAGGCCAGACGCGTGGCGTGCAGGAACTGGCGCTGCAGGCCGAGCATGCCGGGCGTTCCATATTCGGGGTCGCCGACGACCGGGTGGCCGATCGCGCGCAGGTGCACGCGGATCTGATGCGTCCTGCCCGTCTCCAGGCGCAGGCTCAGCAGCGAGTGCTCGGCGAGCGCGCGGTCGAGCTGAAAATGGGTGCGGGCCTCGCGCGCATGGGCGCCGCCGACGGCCATGCGCGTGCGAACGCGCGGGTCGCGCCCGATCGGCGCCTCGATCGTGCCCGAGCGCGCCGGCGGGCGACCCTGCACGAGGGCGAGGTATTCGCGCTCGATCTCACGCCGCGCGAGCGCCGCTTGCAGCAGGGCGTGCGCCTGATCTGAGCGCGCGACGACGAGCAACCCGGAGGTGTCGCGATCGAGGCGGTGGACGATGCCGGCGCGCTGGGGATCGCCGCCGGACGCACTGGGTGCCAGAAGCTGCGAGAGCGTGTCCTCGCGATGGCCCTTTGCCGGGTGCACGACGACGCCGGGCGCCTTGTCGACGACGAGTAGGTGCTCATCCTCGTAGGCGATCTGAAAGGGCGGCGGGGCGTGCGGGCCGCCGGCGTCACCGCTGGGCATGTCGCGAATGGTCGATCACGAGGAACAGAATCACGACGCCGAGCGTGATCGACACGTCGGCGAGGTTGAACGGCGGCCAGCCGAGCGGCAGCTTGATGAAGTCGGTGACCGATCCGGCGCGCAGGCGATCGACGACGTTGCCGACGGCGCCGCCGATCAGCATGCCGGTCGGCAGCCAGATCAGCGGCGTGGCGCTGCGCAGCGCGAAGTAGAAGAGCAGCGCGAGCAGCGCAACGCCGATGGCGATCGTCACGCCGACGTCGCTGCCGGGCAGGAAGCCGAAGGCGATGCCGTGGTTGCGCGTGTCGACGAGCTGCACGCCGGGCAGCAGTCTGCGCTCTTCGCCCTGCACGATCGAGCTTTCGACGGCGCGCTTTGTCAGCTGGTCGACGACGACGACGACGACGAGCACGAGCGCGGCGCGAAGCCACGGGCCGGCGAGCCGGCGCGCGCCGGCGCTGCGAGCGCGTCGCTCGCTCGGCGCCCGATCCTCGACCGCCGGCACGGCCTCAGCCGTGGATCAGGTTGTTGACGACGATCGTGTTGACGATCTGCAGCGTGAAGATCGCGAGGATCGGGCTGAAGTCAAAGCCGCCGAAGGACGGCAGCACACGGCGGAAGATGCGCAGGAACGGCTCGCAGATGTCGCGCAGGAAGCCGAGGATCACGTCGACCGTGCGCGAGTAGGGTGGGCGCACGCCGACTGAGAACAGCAGCTGGATGACGATGTAGAGGATGATCAGCAGCGTGTACACGTAGATCAGCGTCGACAGGTATTCGGCGATCTGCGTACGTGCGCTGGCGAGAACCATGGGCGACCTCAGCCCCTCGGCTCGAGCACGGCATCGAGTGCGTCGCTGAAGGCGGCGCGCAGGCCGCCACGCTCCAGCGCGTCGACGCCGCGCGCGGTCAGGCCGCCGGGCGAGGAGACCTCGCGGCGCACGGCGACGGTGTCGTAGTCGCGCCGGCGCAGCAGCTCGGCGGTGCCGGATAGCGTCTGCACGACCAGTTCGGCGCCTTGGGGGGCGGGGATGCCACGGCGCACGCCGGCGTCGATCTGCGCCTCGGCGACGAGCGCGACGTATGCGGGCGCGCACGACATCAGGCCCATGGCGACGTCGACGAGAGCATCGTCGAGCTGCACGAGCGTGCCGAGCTCGGCAAACAGCGCGCTGACGGCCGCGTCGAGGTCGTCCTCGGCGCCCGTCGGATCGGCCGCCTGCACGACGGCGCCCTGACGAACCTCGACGGGCAGCGACGGGATGAAGCGGTAGACGGGCCTGCCGGGGTAGGCGTCGCGCAGCGCCTGCAGCGGCGTCGCGGCGAGAATCGACGCGACGGCCTTGGCGTGCGGAGCGACTTCGCGAGCAACGTCATGCAACTGCGCGGGCTTGTGGCAGAGCACGACGAGATCGGCGCGTCGTGCCACCTCGGCGTTGTCGGCGAGCGCCTCGCCGCCGACCTCCTCGGCCAGCGCTCGGGCGCGCTGCGCCAGCGGGTCGGCGCACAGCAGCGGCCGCCCCCATCCGCGCGCGAGCGCGCGGGCCATGTTTCCTGCGCCGATCAGACCAACTTGCATACCGGGTCCTGACTAGAGGCCGGCCGGGCCCAGCAGTGCCCGGCTAGCTCTGATTGAAGAAGCCCTTCTCGATCAACCGCGCGCGCTCCTCGGCGGAGATCTCGACGTTGCGCGGCGTGAGCATGAAGACCTTGTCGGCGATCCGCTGCATGCCTCCGTCGAGCGCGTAGGTCAGGCCGGAGGCGAAGTCGATCAGGCGCTTGGACAGGTCGGTATCCGAGCTCTGCAGGTTGAGGATCACGGGGATCGAGTCCTTGAACTTGTCGGCGATCTGCTGGGCGTCGTTGAACGACTTGGGGATCACCAGGTGCACGCGCACGTCTCCGTTGCCGCGGGCGCCGCCAACTGACTTGAGCTGGGTCGTCGAGCGCCCGGCGCGCCCGCCCTCGCGCTCGTCGTCGGCGAAGATGTCGTCGAACTCGTCGCGGCGCCGGCGCAGGCGGCGCACGTTGGGCCGCTCGCGGTAGCGATCCTCGATCTCCGCCTCGGGCGGAGCTTCGTCGAAGTCGTCGTGATACTCCTCGGCTAGGCCGAAGTAGACGAGCGCGCTGTGCCAGGAGTCGCGGAAAGCCATTCGTGTAGGTGCGTTTTCGCCCGGAGGGACGGATTCCCTGCTCATGCTAGACATTCGCCGGCCCAGAGCACCGGCCGGCCGGCGCTGCGCGCGGAGGACTAATCGTACAGCCTCGTGCCGATTCGCACGATGGTCGCGCCCTCCTGCACGGCGACGACGTAGTCCTGCGAGGTGCCCATCGACAGGTGCTCGAGCGCGTGCTCGTCGGCGAGATCGCGCAGCGCGGCGAACCAGCGCCGGTTGTCCTCGGGCCTTGCCGCCAGCGGCGGCATCGTCATCAGGCCCGCGACGGGTACCGGCGAGCGCGCGACGAGCTCGCCGAGCTGCTCGGGCGCGACGCCCGCCTTGCCCTGCTCGCCGGCGACGTTCACCTCGATCAGGATGCGCAGCCCCGGTCGCGCCTGCTCGCGGTGGCGCTGCAGCTCGCGCAGCGCCGACTCGGAGGCAACCGAATGGATCAGGCGCACGTACGGGACGATCGCGCGCACGCGACGGCTCTGCAGCTGGCCGATGAAGTCCCACTCGAACAGCTCGCCGTGCGCGGCGTGCTTGGCGGCCAGCTCCTGCGCGCGGTTCTCGCCGACCAGCCGGATGCCCGCTTCGGCCAGCAGCGGCAGGTCGTCGCTTGCGACGTACTTGATCGCCGCCAGCAGCTCGACCTCGTGTCGCTGGCCCGACGGCGCACGCGCGGGCGCGCGCTGTCGCGCATCGGCAATCTGCTCGCGGACCCGTCCGAGGTTGGCGCGGATGCGCTGAACCTGCAGGCCGGAGATCAGCTGCGCCACGCGACTCCCGCCTGGCGCCCGGCGCGCTCGCCTTCGCGCCGGTGAGAGAAGAAGCGCGCGTCGCAGATCGTGCACGCGCGCGCGTCGAGCACCTGCGCGACGCCCGCCGCCAGCAGGCGATCGCGCGCGATCTCGCGCAGGTCGATGTTCTCGCCGGCGCGATGGACGCCGCCGAACGCCGCGTGCACCTCCGGCCCGACCTCATAGCAGCAGACCGCGGCACCCGGACCGATCGCGGCGACGAGCGGCCCCGCACCGCCGACGTCGCGCAGCGCGCGCACGCCCTCCTCGAGCACTCCCGCGGCGAGGCCGCGCCAGCCCGCGTGCACCATCGCCACGGCGCCGTCGCCGGCGAGAGCCACGGGCAGGCAGTCGGCGGTCAGCACCATCGCGCCGACGCCGCGCACGCCGGTGGCGTGCCCGTCGGCGTCGATCGCCACCGCCTCTCCCCCGCTCCCCTGCACCTCGCGCACGCGCTGGACGGTCGTCCCGTGCACCTGGCGGCTCGCGCACAGCCAGTCCGTGGCCAGCTCCTGGCACAGCCGGTCGCGCGCCGAGCGCCCGCGCTCGTGCCCGTCGCCGCGCTGTGTCGACAGGTTGCCGTGCGCGCGCGAGGTGAACAGCGCTCGCGCGCCGCCGGGCAGCTCGCACGAGAACCCCTCGGCGTGTTCCACCACGCGTGCCTGGGCGGCACTCACGATCGCTCGCACGCCTTGCTCACAGATCCTCCAGCGCGGCGTTCAGCTCGGCCTCGCGTCCCTGGTCGAGCTCGCCGTCGAGCTTGCGCGCGAGCGCATGCGCCAGGCGCCTGCCGACCTCCGGTCCCGCGGCGACGCCGGCGGCGAGCAGGTCGTCGCCATTGATCGCCAGGCGCACGTGGCGCAGCTCGCAAAGCCAGCGGCGCGCGAGGTCGGCCGCGTCGCCGCGTCCCTCGGCGTCGGCCAGCGCAGCGGCGAGCGCGACCGCCTCCAGCGGCGCGTCGTGCGTGGTCTCATAGACCTGCGACGGCGTCTGCGCGTGTTGCAGGCGCTCGGCGACGCGCGGCGCGAGGATCGCGCTGTGCACGGTTCGCTCGCGCTCGGCCGCAGGAATCTCCAAGCCGTCGAGCAGCGCGCGCAATCGCGTCTCGTAGTCGGTGGTGTCGTAGGAGTGGGCGGGCAGCAGCAACGACGCGAGCAGCAGCACGTCCGGCCATGCGTCGGCCCCCGGCGGCAGCGCGGCGAGCGCCGCGCGCGCGAGCGGCGCGTCGAGCTCGATCGCCTCGTGCAGCGCCGCGAGCACGCCGAGCTGCGCCAGCGACTCCAGCGCGCCGACCGGGTCGGGCTCGGCCAGCGCCAAGCGCAGCTCCGCGCCGATGCGCGCGTGCGAGACCGTCGCGAGCGCCCCTCGCGCGATCGCCTCGGCCGCCAGGCGCGCGGTGTGCGCGTCGGGCTCGAAGCGCAGCCGCGCGCGATAGCGCGCCAGGCGCAACAGGCGCGTGGGGTCGTCGGCGAAGCTGTCGTCGTGCAGCACGCGCAGGCGCGACTCGGCAAGATCGTCGAGTGCGTGCGCGACGGCGCGCAGCTCACCGCGCCGCGCGCCGCCAAGCGAGACGGCGATCGCGTTGACGGTGAAGTCGCGGCGCAGCAGGTCCTGCTCGGGCGTGCCCGCGCGCACGCCGGGCAGCGCCCCGGGGAACGCGTAGGACTCCGCCCGGCGCGTCGCCACGTCGATCCGCCCGGCGCTCCAGCGAACTACCGCCGTGCCGAAGCGCTCGTGCGCCTGCACGCCACCACGCACGCCATCCTCCGCGAAGCGGTCATCGAGAGTGCAAACGAGCAGATCGGCGAAAGCCTGTGCTGTGCCGTCCACGACGACATCGAGCTCGCGCGGGTCGCCCCCGAGCAGCAGATCGCGCGCAGCGCCGCCGACCAGCTCGACGTCGTCGCGCTCGGCTGCGAGATCGAGCAGCTCAGGACCGCCCGGCAGATCGCGCAGGCGTCCCAGCAGCGCCGCGCCCCTGTCGCGCATCTCACCCATGCTCGCCCCCGCGACGCCCGGCCCCGGCCTCAACCGATCCGCACGGGGATGCCGGCCGCGGCCAGGTGTGACTTGGCCTCGGCGATCGTGTGGTGGCCGTAGTGGAAGATCGATGCGCACAGCGCCGCGTCGGCGCCCGCGCGCAGCGCCTGCACCAGGTGCTCGAGCTCGCCGGCGCCGCCCGAGGCGATCACGGGCACGCTCACCGCCTCGCTCACGGCGGCCGTGAGCGCGAGGTCGTAGCCGTCGTTGGTGCCGTCGCGGTCCATGCTCGTGAGCAGGATCTCCCCGGCGCCGCGCTGCACGCCCTCGCGCGCCCACTGCACCACATCGCGCCCGGTCGGCGTGCGCCCGCCCGCCAGGTAGGCCTCCCACTTCGACGGGTCGTCGAGCCCACCGCCGACGAACGGGTCCGCTTTCGCGTCGATCGCCAGCACGACGCACTGCGAGCCGAACACCTCCGCCAGCTCGTCGATCAGCTGCGGACGCTCCAGCGCCGCCGAGTTGATCGACACCTTGTCGGCGCCCGAGTCCAGCACCGCCTGGGCGTCCTCGATCGAGCGGATGCCGCCGCCGATCGTGAATGGCACGAACACGTCGTCGGCCGTCGCACGCGCGAGCTTGGCAATCGTGTCGCGCTTCTCGTGCGTGGCGGTGATGTCCAGGAACACCAGCTCGTCTGCGCCCTCGCGGTCGTAGTGCGCGGCCAGCTCCACCGGGTCGCCGGCGTCGCGGATGTCGAGGAATTCGACGCCCTTGACGACGCGTCCGGCGTCGACGTCCAGGCACGGGATCACGCGCTTGAAATGCACGCAGTCACCGTAGCGATCGGTGGGGCTCCGATCAGCCGGCGAGCGCCTGCAGCGCCTCGGCGACGGTGAAGCGCTGCTCGTACAGCGCCTTGCCGACGATCACGCCGTCCAGGCGCTCCAGCGCGAGCTGCGCCTTCAGCTCGACAAGCGCCTGAAGATGGCTCAGCTCGCCGATGCCGCCGGAGAGGATCACGCCCCCCTGCCCGCTCTCGCCGGCCGCCCCGCCGACCCAGATCGCCTCGTCGCGGTTGGCGCCGTCGAGCATGCCGTCGTGGTCGATGTTCGTGAAGACGAAGTTCGCAACGCCCTGCGCGCGCAGGCGCTCGAACGCGTCACGCGCACGCACCTCGGTCGTCTGAAGCCAACCGTGCGTCGCGACGTATCCGCCGCGCACGTCGACGGACACGAGCACGCGCTCGACGCCGTGCGTGTGCAGCGCAGCGCGCAGGAGATCCGGGTCGGTGAAGGCGGCCGTACCGAAGATCACGCGCGAAGCGCCCGCGGCGAGAGCGTCGTCGACGGCCGCCGCGCTGCGCAGCCCGCCGCCGTACTGCACCGGCAGCCCCAGCTCGTCGGCGATCCGACGCAGGTGCTCGAGATTGACCGGCTCGCCGGTCTTCGCGCCATCGAGGTCGACGACGTGCAGATGGCGAGCGCCGGCGTCGGCGAATGCGCGTGCCGCCGACAGCGGATCCTGGTCATAGACCTGCTTCGCGTCGAAGTCGCCCTTGACCAGGCGCACGGCGTTGCCGCCGAGGATGTCGATCGCCGGATAGAGGTTCACCGGGCGCTGTCGGCGCCGGCGTGACTGGGCGCGAGCGCGCCGACGCAGATGCGCGCGAAGTTCGCCAGCAGGCGCAGGCCCGCGGCGGAGGACTTCTCGGCGTGGAACTGCACGCCGTAGAACGAGCCCTTCTCGACGGCTGTCACGAACGGCGCGCCGTAGGTTGCCGTGCCGAGCACGTCCTGCTCGCGCGACGGGACGGCCGCGAAGGAGTGCACGTGGTAGAAGGCGCACCGCAGCGGCAGGTCTGCGACGAGCGGCGAATCGGGTTTGCTGAAGCTCACCTCGTTCCAGCCGATGTGCGGGAGCTTGAGCTGATCGGCCCGCAGTCGGTGCACCTCGCCGGCGATGATCCCCAGGCCCTCGGCGCCGCCGAGCTCTGAGGAGTAGTCGAACGCCAGCTGCAGCCCGAGGCAGATGCCGAGCACCGGCGTGCCTGCGGCGACGCGCTCGCGCAGCAGCTCGTCCAGGCCGAGCTCGCGCAGGCGCTCCATCGCGCGCGGGAACGCGCCGACGCCGGGGACGACCAGTCCGGCCACGCTGCGCAGCCGTTCGGCGTCACCGCTGACGGTCGCCCGTGCGCCGACGTGTGCGAGCGCCTTCTCGACCGAGCGGCGGTTGCCCATTCCGTAGTCGACGACCGCGATCTCGACAGGCTCGTCGATCAGGGCGGTCATGCGGTCAGCGTTCCCTTCGTGCTCGGCACGCCGCTCTCACTCGGGTCGATCGCGACGGCTTGGCGCAACGCGCGCGCGAACGCCTTGAAGGCGGCCTCGATCATGTGGTGGGCGTTGCTGCCGGCTTCCACGCGCAGGTGCAGCGTGAGCTTGGCCGCGTTGGCGAGCGCGCGGAAGAACTCCTCGGTCAGCTCGTGCTCGAAGCCGCCGGTCGAGCCCGGCGGCAACTGCGCGTCGAAGGCCGTGAATGGACGTCCGGAGATGTCGACCGCACAGCTCGCGCGCGCCTCGTCCATCGGCACGGTCGCCGATCCGTAACGCACGATGCCGCTGCGCTGGCCGAGCGCCTCGTCGAGCGCCTGCCCGAGCACGATCGCCGTGTCCTCGGCCGTGTGGTGCGCGCCCGTCTGCAGGTCGCCGCTGACCTTCACGTCGAGGTCGATGCGCCCGTGGCGCGCGAGCAGGTCGAGCATGTGGTCGAGAAAGCCGACGCCCGTCTCGCGCGTCCCCGCGCCGGAGCCTTCCAGCGTCAGCGACAAGCGCACGTCGGTCTCGCCCGTGCGGCGCTCGATCGTGGCGGTTCTCTTCGCTGCTGATGCGGACATCGGCTAATTGTCGCCCATGCGCGCCTCCATCGACCGCGCGTGCCACTCAAACCCCTCCGCGCGGGCGATCGGCGCGCCCGCATTGGCGAGCTTGCCCGCCCCGGCGGCATCGATGCGCACCTCGGCCATGCGGCGGCGAAAGTGTCGCGGGGAGAGCATCGAGGCAAAGCGCGCCGCGCCGCCAGTGGGAAGGACGTGGTTGGAGCCCGCCACGTAGTCGCCGAACGCGGTCGCGCTGGCAGCGCCGACGAACACGCAGCCAGCCGACTGCACCCGCGACGCGAGCGCCTCGGCGTCCGCGCCGATCAGCTGCAGGTGCTCGGGGGCGAAGGCGTTTGCCAGCTCCACGGCGTCGCGCGCGTCGAACGCGTCGACCAGCGCAAACGTGCCGCCGGCGGCGGGAAGCTCCGCCTCCAAGCTCTCCAACTTCGCCGCGAGGGCATCGTTGACCCCAGGACCGGACGAGACCGCGACGACGAGTGTGCCCTCGCCGTGCTCGGCCTGCGCGAGCATGTCCAGCGCCGCCAGGTGAACCTCGCGCTCGCCGACCTCGGCTCCGAGCACGACCAGCAGATCGCTGGGCCCGGCGAAGCCGTCGATGCCGACCGTCGCCGAGAGCTGGTGCTTGGCCTCCTGCACATACAGGTTGCCGGGACCGACGACGACGTCCACGCGCGCGACCGTGTCGGTGCCGTAGGCGAGCGCGGCGATCGCCTGCGCCCCGCCCATGCGGTAGACGCGCTGCACGCCGCACAGTCGGCAGGCGCCGAGGATCACCGCGTCTATCTCGCCGTCGACGCCCGGTGGAGCGCACACGGCGACGTCGAGCACGCCGGCGGCGCGCGCGGTGACGACGCCCATCGCGACAGTGCTCGGATAGGGCGCACGACCGCTGGGGACGTAGATCGCGGCGGAGGCGACGGGGATCTCGCGCAGGACGATGCGCTGGCCCTGGGGAAGATCGACGGCCGCGTCGTCGCGCACGCCGGCGTCGGCGACCTGTGCGACGTTGGCGATCGTCACCTGCAGCCCGGCGACGACGTCGAGCGGGAGGCGCTTGATCGCCTCGTCGAGCTGCTCGGGCGCGACGACGAGCGCCCGCTGGCCGATCTCCGATCGGTCGGCGGCGGTGGCGTCGAAGCGCCGCGTGTAGTCGAGGACCGCGGCGTCGCCCTCGGCGCGAACGCGCTGCACGATCTCGCGCACGGCCTGCTCGACAGAGCTCGCGCCGGGCACCAGCGAACGCACGTGGGCCGCCACCCCAGTGGCTCCGCCGAGTCCTTCGAGCTCTGCGACGCCGATGCGCTGCAGGCGCATCTCTTCACGCGCTCGCGGCGGGCAGGCCGCGCAGCTGCCCGAGCAGGGCGTCGATCTGCGCCGCCTTGAGCTTGTGTGCGACCGGGTTGGCGATCAGCCTCGCGGTGCAGACGACGATCTCCTCGCGCACGACCAGGTTGTTCTCGCGCAGCGTCGTGCCGGTGGCGGTCAAGTCGACGATCGCGTCGACCATCCCGGTCAGCGGCGCCAGCTCGACCGAGCCCTTGACCTCGACGATCTCGCCCTGGCGGCCGGTCTCCTCCAGGTGCCGCGCTGCAATCCGCGGGTACTTGGTGGCGACGCGCATGACGCCGAGGCGGCGCAGCGACTCGACGGCCGGGTCTGGGCCCGCCTTGCTGGCCATCACCATCGTGCAACGCCCGAAGCCGAGGTCGAGCAGCTCATAGACATCGCGGCCGTGCTCGTTCGGCGCGTGCCCGAGCTGCTCCAGCAGGACGTCCTTGCCGGTCACGCCCAGATCGGCGGCGCCCGCCTCGACGTACGTGGGCACATCTGACGGGCGCATCGTGATCACGCCGATGTCCTCGAACAGCAGCTTGCGGTCATTCGCCCGCAGCTCGTCGGTGTCGAGACCGAGCGCCGCGAGCAGATCGACGGTGCCCTCGAACAGGGCGCCGCGGGGAACGGCGATTTTCAGGCCGTGGATCGGGCTCACGAGAGCGCCCCCCCGCCCGCGCCGTCGGCCGAGCCCGCCAGCAGCAGCCCCGTGCCGCGTTCCTCGCCGGCGAGCGCCTGGTGCAGCTGATCGACGTCGAGCGCGAAGCCGACGGCTGGCAGCTGGCGCCCGAAACGCCCGAGCAGCTCGTCGTAGCGCCCGCCGCCGCCGATCGGAGCGCCGAGCGCCGGATCGTAGACCTCGAAGACGGCGCCCGTGTAGTAGCCGATGTTGCGGATCAGCCCAAGGTCGAAGATCACGCGTTCGGCGACGTCGGGGTCGAGCAGCTCGTAGACGCGGCGCATCCCCGTCACGGCCTCCACGGCGGGCTCGGGCGCATCGGTCAAGAGCTCGGGGCCTCCGCGGCGCTGGGGCACGTCGAGCAGCAGGTCGGCCGCCTCCCCGTCGAGGCCCGCGTCGTGCAGGCGCTGTCCGAGCTCGACGAAGTCACGCCACACGAGCGCTTCCAGGAGCCCGTGGCGCACCGGCTCGCGCACCTGCAGGCTGGCCATCAGTGCGGGAAACAGCGAGGCGTCGCCCATGCCCACGCGATAGTCCTTCAGCCCGACCGCGTCGAGCGAGCGACAGAGCACGGTGAGCGCCTCCGCGGTCCCCTCGGGCGCGGGCGAGCCGATCAGCTCGATACCCGCCTGCAGCAGCTCGCGCAGCTGTCCGCGCTGCGGGCGCACGCCGCGGTAACAGTGCGCGAAGTAGCAGAAGCGCAGCGGCGGCTCGCTGGACGCGTAGCGCGTCGCGACGACGCGCGCGATCGGCACGGTCATGTCCGAGCGCAGCGCGAGCACCACGCCGGTCTCGTCGAACACGCGGTAGGCGGGCTGCGCTTCGGCCATGTCGGCGCGCGCGAGCACGGACTCGTACTCGAGCGCCGGCGTGTAGATCTCGCCGTAGCCGTGGCGATCGAAGGCGGTCCGCAGCGTGTCGGTGATCGCGCGCACCTCGCCCGTCTCCTGTGGAAGCACGTCGCGCGTGCCGCTGGGAATGGGATGGATCATTGCCGCCCCGAGGTTACGCGGTTGCCTGGGACGCTACGCGTGGACGGGCTCGATGGCGACGCGCTCGATGCGTGCGCCAAGCTCGCGCAGGCGCTCGTCGATGCGCTCGTAGCCACGATCGATCTGGCGGATGTTGCCGATCTCTGAGCGTCCGTCGGCGCACAGCGCTGCCAACAGCATGGCCATGCCGGCGCGGATGTCCGGCGACTCCACGCGCTCGCCGCGCAGCCTGCGCGGTCCGGTGACGATCGCCCTGTGCGGATCGCACATGACGATGTCCGCACCCATCAGGATCAGCTTGTCGGTGAAGATCAGGCGGTTCTCGAACATCCACTCGTGCACCAGGATCGAGCCCTCGGCCTGGGTCGCCAGCGCGACGGCGATCGACGTCAGGTCGGCGGGAAACGCCGGCCACGGCCCGTCCTGGATCTTGCTCTTGTATTCGCCGACGTCCGCCTGCGCGACGAGCTTCTGCCCGCCGGGGACGAGCAAGTCGTTTCCGTCGAGCTCCGAGCGCAGCCCGAGGCGCTCGAACACCAGGCGGATCATGCGCAGGTCGCCGGGGACGGTGTCCTTGATGCGCAGTTCGCCGCCGGTGACGCCGGCGAGCGCCATGAAGCTGCCGATCTCGATGTGGTCGGGCGCGACGTCGTGCTCGCAGCCGTGCAGACGCTCTGCGCCGTTGACGGTGATCAGGTTCGAGCCGATGCCCTGGATGTCTGCGCCCATCTTCACGAGCATGCGCGCGAGGTCTTGGACGTGCGGCTCTGAGGCGGCGTTGCCGATGACCGTCGTGCCGGGTGTCAGTGCGGCGGCGAGCAGGACGTTCTCGGTGGCCATCACCGAGGGCTCGTCCATGAACACGTCGGTCGAGCGGAGTCCGCGAGGAGCGTCGAGCACGATCTCGCCGTCGCACTCGACGTTCGCGCCCATCGCGCGGAAGGCATCGAGGTGGGGATCCAGGCGGCGGCGTCCGATCACGTCGCCGCCAGGCGGCGACATGACCGCGTGCCCGAAGCGCGCGAGCAGCGGCCCGGCGAGCAGGAACGACGCGCGGATCAGCTCGGCGAGCTCCCGCTCGACCTCGACCTCGCGCGCGGAGGCGGCGCACAGCGCTACCTCGTTGGGCCCGCGCCAGGTGACGGCCACGCCGAGGGCGCGCAGGATGTCGAGCATCGCCTCGACGTCGCGGATGCGCGGCACGTTGCGCACGATCACCTCGTCCTCGGTGAGGAGGGCCGACGCGAGGATCGGAAGCGCACCGTTCTTGTTCCCGGCCGGAACCATCGTGCCGGACAGCGGCAGGCCACCTTCGATGACGAACTTCTCCATGAGCTGTGCACGCCGCCGTCGGCCCCACGGCGGGGCGTTCGCATCGCGCTTGGCAAGCGTAACAGCCATCTGCTCAGTCAAGTTCGCGCCGCACGCGCACTACCCTCCCCGGTCGCTGCAGACGTTCGCGACCGTCGCCGCGGCCGACCGTCCGAGACACCCCTTCCTGCAATCTTCCTTGCACGCCGACCGGCCCGAAAACGGCTCTGCAATGCGAGTTTGAGGCATGACATCGGATACGTACGTACGTTCGCATCCGGTCCGTCCGGAGCCGGGCCTACCTTCTACGAACAGATGTTCGCAAACGCAAGAACCCCCACGCTCGCGCGGCGCACGCTCGGTGCCCTGCGTCTCACCCGCTCGTTCCTATTGCTCGAGGACGACTACGACGTCGACTGGGAGGTCGACCGGGACGAGGCCTTGACGCAGGCTCATCCTCACCGAGTGCCGCTGCGCGGGCCGGGGAGGCGCTCGCGCCGCGCGGCAAGCCGCCGCGCGGGCCAGGGCGTTGCCCCGCAACACATCTGCCTGTCCCCCGTCAACCCGACTCCGGGCCCGGCATACGCGTCGCGCAAGCGTCCGGCCTGCGCGCGGTCCGACGGGCAGCGCTCGCGCCATTGAGCGGTGGCGCGCGGACATCCCGGCGTCGAATCTATGCTTGGAGGCCGGATGAAGCAGCGATTGACCGCCATCACCCTCGGCACTAGCGACCTGAAGCGCGCGCGTGCCTTCTATGAAACACTCGGATGGCGCAGCAGAGCCGCCGAGGACGCTGACGTCGTGTTCTTTCAACTCAGCGGCAGCGTTCTGTCGCTGTGGGATCGCGCACGTCTGGCCGAGGACAGCGGCCTCGCGTTGGGCACGGGCCACGGCGGGATAACGCTGGCACACAACGTGAAGTCGCCGCGCGAGGTCGATGAGATCATCGAGCAGGCCGCGCAGGCCGGGGCGACGATCGCGCGCGCCCCGGCGGAGACGTTCTGGGGCGGCTACTCGGGCGTATTTGTCGATCTCGACGGGTACCCGTGGGAGGTCGCGCACAACCCCCACTGGCAGCTGGACGACAACGGCAACGTCACGCTGCCGGCCTGACGGCCGCAGCGACGGAGCACAACGACGCCGGGCCGCCCGATGGGCGGCCCGTGTCTGAAATAAACCGGCGGCGTCCTACTCTCCCAGGCCCTTGCGGGCCAAGTACCATCGGCGCTGAGGGGCTTAACTGCTCTGTTCGGAATGGGAAGAGGTGTTTCCCCCTCGCCAAAGCCACCGGAAAAGGCGAGAGACCAGCCCTCCCGGTCCTTCAAAACTGCACAGCGCCACGCAAACGAGCATCACAAAAAATCCGTCAAGCCCTCGACCCATTAGTACCGGTCTCCTACGGACGTTACCGTCCTTCCAGATCCGGCCTATCAACCTGGTGGTCTACCAGGGGTCTTACTCCCTCTAGGGGATGGGAGAACTCATCTTGAGGCCGGCTTCCCGCTTAGATGCTTTCAGCGGTTATCCGATCCACACGTAGCTAGCCTGCAATGCCCTTGGCAGGACAACAGATACACCAGAGGTGCGTTCATCCCGGTCCTCTCGTACTAGGGACAAATCCTCTCAATTCTCCAACGCCCACGGCAGATAGGGACCGAACTGTCTCACGACGTTCTGAACCCAGCTCGCGTACCGCTTTAATGGGCGAACAGCCCAACCCTTGGGAGCAACTCCACCCCCAGGATGCGACGAGCCGACATCGAGGTGCCAAACCGGGCCGTCGATGTGGACTCTTGGGCCCGATAAGCCTGTTATCCCCGGAGTACCTTTTATCCGTTGAGCGACGGCACTTCCACTTGCTACCGCCGGATCACTAAGACCTACTTTCGTACCTGCTCGACCTGTCGGTCTCGCAGTCAAGCTCCCTTGCTACCTTTGCGCTCTACGCACGATTTCCGACCGTGCTGAGGGAACCTTTGCGCGCCTCCGTTACATTTTGGGAGGCGACCGCCCCAGTCAAACTACCCGCCTGGAACTGTCCAGCACCCGGATTCACGGAATGCTGTTAGAAACACAATACACCAAGGGTGGTATCTCAAGGTTGGCTCCACGCAAGCCGCAGCCTGCGCTTCAAAGCCTCCCACCTATCCTGAGCGAAATGCACCGAATTCCAATACCAGGTTGTAGTAAAGGTTCACGGGGTCTTTCCGTCTAGCCGCGGGTACTCGGCATCTTCACCGAGACTGCAATTTCACCGAGC
>Ga0208714_1000234_pt1 | contig 16253 bp, 12 predicted proteins | sample NGESurshal072012_3_FD_184461 | JGI IMG/M metagenome (GOLD analysis project Ga0208714, IMG submission 184461) | Arctic peat soil microbial communities from Barrow, Alaska - NGEE Surface sample 415-1 shallow-072012 (SPAdes) | ecosystem: Environmental > Terrestrial > Soil > Wetlands > Peat ... | reverse complement strand
ACGTGCTGGTCGTCTCGGGCATCGTCACGACGGTGTTCCTCGGCGGCTGGCTGTTGCCGTTCGGCATCCACCCCCCCGGCTGGGTCGACCCGATCGTCGTGCTGGGGAAGATGTCGTTGATCACGTTCCTGTTCATCTGGGTCCGCGCGACGCTGCCGCGCCTGCGCTACGACCAGCTGATGAGCTTCGGCTGGAAGGTGCTGCTGCCGCTGGCGACGCTCAACACGCTCGTCACGGCGATCGTCGTGGTGGCCACGCACTGATGTCCGAGACTCCCGCGAACACCCCGCCCGAGAACGAAACGCCCGTGAGTCCGGCGCCTGAGAGCCCGGCGCCTGAGAGCGGAGCATCTGCGGATGCGCTCGTGCCGTCGCTGAACGTGACCGCGTGGAGTCCGGGCGAGGACGTCATCCAGGTCACCCGCCACCCCAAGCCCGGTCCGACGCGCAGCACCTGGCGCGCTTTTGCAGAGACTGCGCGCGGGCTGAAGACGACGTTCGCGCGGATCGCCGAAGGTCCGTCGACGATCCAGTATCCCGAGGAGAAGGTGCCCGTGTATCCGCGCTTTCGCGGGCGCCACAAGCTCCATCGCTTCGAGGACTCGGGCCTTGAGAAGTGCGTCGGCTGCTCGCTTTGCGCGGCGGCGTGCCCGGCCGACTGCATCCGCGTGGTCGCGGCGGAGAACACGCCGGAGAACCGCGTGTCGGCGGGCGAGCGCTACGCGGCGGTGTATGAGATCAACCTGTCGCGCTGCATCTTCTGCGGCTACTGCGAGATCGCCTGCCCGTTCGACGCGATCACGATGGGCCACGACTACGAGCTTTCAGACTACGACCGTCACGACCTGATCTTCACCAAGGAGATGCTGCTGGCCGAGCCGCTGGAGCGCACGCCGCTGAGAAACGAGGGCGAATGACGGCGGGGGGCGCGCGATGAGCCAGGTCCTCTTCTTCATCGCCGCGATCGGTGTGATCTCCGGCGCTGTCGGCGTGGTGATGCTGCGCAACCCGTTCTACGCGGTGCTCGCGCTGGTCGCGCACCTGCTGTCGCTGGCGGTGCTGTTCCTGCTGCTGCGCGCGGAGTTCGTGGCGGCGATCCAGGTCGTCATCTACGCGGGCGCGGTGATGGTGCTGTACGTGTTCGTCGTCGCCTACGTCGGCGATCAGACCCAGCCGCTGGGCGAGCGCATCGGAGCTCCGGGCGCCGTCGGCTCGCGACTGCGCCTCGGCGGGCTGATCCTCGCCGGCGCGCTGGTCGTCGAGTTGCTGATCGCGCTGCTGGGCACGGGCCTGGCGGCGATCGACGGCAAGGGCGCCGGCTACACCCCGGGGCCGGAGGCGTTCGGCACGCCGGCGTACATCGGCAAGCTGCTGCTCACGCGCTTCTTGCTGGCGTTCGAGGTCGCGTCTTTTCTGCTCTTGATTGCCGCCGTTGGCGGCGTCGTGCTCGCGCGTCGTCGTCACGGGCTCGACGAGCAGGAAGAGGAGGATCTGCTGGTGCCGATGGACCTGCTGCGGCCCGGCAGCGCGGGCACGATGGCCGAGGGAGTCGGGCGACGATGAGCATCGCCTGGTATCTGGCCGTGTCGGCGATCGTCTTCTCGCTGGGCGCGATCGGCGTGATCACGCGCCGCAACCCGCTCGTCGTGCTGCTCTGCCTGGAGCTGATGCTCAACGGCGGCAACCTCGCGCTGATCGCCTTCTCGCGCATGTGGGGCAACGGCGACGGTCAGATCCTGGCGATCGTCGTGATGACGGTCGCCGCCTGCGAGGTGTGCATCGGCCTCGGCATGATCGTCGCGCTGTATCGCCGCCACCTGCCGATCGACGTCGACGAGCTGCGGGAGCTGCAGGGCTGATGAGCCAGACGACGTACGGCTGGCTGGTGCTGGCGTTCCCGCTGGCCGGAACGCTGACGATCGCCTTCGCCCGCGACCACCTGCCGGGGCGCAGCGCGGGGTGGATCGGCACGGGGGCGATCTTCCTCGCCTTCCTCGCGGCGCTGGGCGCGCTGCTTGAGATGCAGAGCCACGCCCCCGAGCACCGCCAGATGGTCTCGTCTCTGTGGAACTACGCCTCGACGGTGGGCGTCGACGCGCAGATGTCGATCCTCGTGGACCCGCTGTCGGTGTTCATGATCCTGATCGTCAGCGGCGTCTCGACGCTGATCCACCTGTACTCGATCACCTACATGAACGAAGACGAGGGCTTCAAACGGTATTTCGCCTACCTCAACTTCTTCGTCTTCTCGATGCTGGTGCTCGTGCTGGCGGGAAACTTCCTGCTGCTGATCGTCGGCTGGGCGTTCGTCGGCGCGGCCTCCTACCTGCTGATCTCCTTCTGGTACCGGCGCACGACGGCCACGCGCGCGGGCATCAAGGCGTTCGTGATCAACGTCATCGGCGACGTCGGGCTGGTGCTGGGCACGTACTTCATCTTCAAGCACACCGGCACGCTGGACTTCCTGCGCGCCTTCCACGCCACGACGGCGGGCGCGTTCGGCCACGGCTCGGACGACGGCGACCTGGTGGCCGGCTGCATGCTGCTGCTGGTCGGCGCGTTCGCCAAGTCCGCGCAGATCCCGCTGCACACGTGGCTGCCCGACGCGATGGAGGGCCCGACGCCGGTCAGCGCGCTGATCCACGCGGCGACAATGGTGACGGCCGGCGTGTATCTGATCGCGCGCATGCACCCGCTGTTCGAACTCGCGCCGGCCGCCGAGGACGTGGGCGCGATCGGCGGCGCGGCGACGCTGCTGATCGCCGGCTCGATCGCACTGGTGCAGACGGACATCAAGCGTGTGATCGCCTACTCGACGATGTCGCAGATCGGCTACATGATCATGGGCGTCTCGGTCGGGGCGTACGCCGCGGGCCTGTTCCACCTGATGACGCACGCGTTCTTCAAGGCGCTGCTGTTCATGGGCGCCGGCTCGATCATCGGGGCGATGGCCGGTGAGCAGTCGCTGGAGAAGATGGGCGGCTTTCGCAAGGTGATGCCGTTCACGTACGGGTGCTTCATCGTCGGCGGCCTGGCGCTGTCGGGCATCCCCCCCTTCTCGGGCTTCTTCTCCAAGGACGAGATCCTGCTCGTCACGGGCGAGCGCGGCGGCTGGCACTGGGCGCTGTACGTGGCCGGCTACATCGGCGCATTCCTGACCGCGATCTACACCTTCCGGATGATCTTCCGCGCCTTCCACGGCGAGCCGGTGCCCGAGGCGGTCGAGTTGAAAGCGGGCACGCTGCACCACGCGCACGAGCCGACGAATCCGGCGACGGGCGAAGTCGAGGACACCGACGTCGGCTTCCCCGGGCCGTTTCACACGATCGCCGAGCGCGCGCAGCCGATGCGCGTGGCGATGAGCATCCTCGCGCTGGGCGCGTTCGGCGCCGGGCTCGTGCAGATCCCGAAAGTCGACTTCGTGATCGACGACTTCCTGGCGCCTTCGTTCGTGGGCTCGAGGCTCTATCAGACCCACGAACGCAGCGGCCTGTTGATCTTCGGCGTCGTGCTCGGCACGGTGCTCGGCCTGGCCGGCATCGCGCTCGCATACCGCGTGTGGGTGCAGCGCCCGGGCACGGCGACGGCCGTGCGCGAGCGCCTGCGCCCGCTGTATGAGCTGCTGGTCAACAAGTGGTACTTCGACGAGCTCAACGATGCGCTCGTCGTGCGCCCCGCCGCCGCCGTGGGGCGCTTTGCCATGGGCACGTTCGAGCGAGTGTTCGTCGAGGAGACGCTGGTCGGCGGCACGACTGGCCTGGTCCGTGCCGGGTCGGCCGCCGTGCGCGCGGTGCAGAGCGGGTTCGTGCGCTACTACGCCGCGCTGCTCGTGCTCGGCCTGGCGGGCGTCGGCTTCTACTTCCTGCTGCAGACATGAGCGCGGAGACGACCTGAAGATGCCGCCGCTTTCGATCATGCTCTGGCTGCCGCTGGCGTGCGCGCTGCTCGGCGCCGCGCTGTCGATGCTCGGGCGCCAGGCCGGGGTCGTCGAGCACGCGGAGATGCCGGCGGGCGAGACGAGCGTGGTGGGCGCCCCGTGGTCGCGCTTGAGCACATCGGGCGGCTTCGCGCTGCTCGGCTCGCTGGGAGCGCTGGGACTGGCGATCGGCTACATCGCCGACTACTCGCCGAGCTCACACGGGCTCACGCACGTGACCGACCTGGTGTGGATCTCCGAGCTGGGCATCCACTACAAGCTCGGCGTCGACGGCCTGAACGTGTTCATGATCGGCCTGGCGACGCTGCTGTTCGCGGCCGCGGTGATCGCGGCGAACCTGCGCGAGTGGGACCGCCCACGGTTGTTCTACTTCAACTTCATGCTCGCCGAGTCGGCGGTGCTCGGCGCGCTGCTGGCCCAGGATCTGGCGCTGTTCGTCGCGTTCTTCGACCTGATGCTGATCCCCTTCTACTTCTTGATCGGGGTGTGGGGGGCCGAGCCCGGGCGCGTGAAGGCGACGATCAAGCTCGTCATCTACACGCTCGTCGGCTCGCTGCTGATGCTCGCCGCCGCGGTCGCCACGGGAGTGCTCGCGGCGCAGCAGGGCGGCGGGCACATCACGTTCGTGCTCAGCAGCCTGCAGCAGCTGCCGCTGAGCCGCGGCTCGCAGGAGTGGATCTTCCTGTTCTTCGCCGCCGCGTTCCTGGTGAAGATGCCGGCGTTCCCGCTGCACGGCTGGATGCCCGACGGCTACAAGGCGATGCCGATCGAGGTGCTGATGGTCTTCTCGGGCGTGCTCTCGAAGGTCGGCGCGTACGGCTTCCTGCGCATCGTGCTGCCGCTGTACCCGCAGGCGGCGGCGCACTTTCAGACGCTGATGCTGCTGATTGCGCTGGCGTCGATCGTCTATGGATCGGTGGTCGCCTTCACTCAGACCGACGCGCGGCTGATCGCCGGGTACTCCTCGGTCGCACAGCTCGGCTTCATCACGCTGGGCATCTTCTCGCTGAACCCGCAGGGCGCGCAGGGCGCATTGCTGCAGATGGTCAACCACGGGCTGGTGGTGGCGGCGCTGCTGTTCATCGTCGGGCTGCTCGCGCAACGTGCGGGCGGCTCTGAGGACATCCGCGAGATGGGCGGCATCGCCTTCCGCGCGCCGGTGCTCGCGACGATCTTCCTCGTCGTCGCGCTGGCGACGCTGGCGATGCCGGGCTCGTCGAACTTCGTCGGCGAGTTCCTGATCCTGCTCGGCGTGTTCAAAGCCAAGCTGGCGATCGCGGTGATCGCGTTCAGCGGCGTGGTGCTGGCGAGCGTGTACGCGCTGCGGCTGTTCATCAGGGCGATGCACAACCGAGTCGGGTCGAAGGTCGACTCTCGCGAGCTCAGCTTCCGCGACGGCGTCGTGCTCGTGCCGCTGCTCGCGGTGATCGTCTTCATGGCGCTGTACCCGCAGCTTGCGCTGCACCGCAGCGAAGGCTCGGTCAAGACGGCGGTCGCCGCGGCGCACAGCGCGCTGGAACCGTCGTCGGCAAAACTGGCGGGCGGCCTGGAGAGCGGCGCTGCGCCGCTCTCCACCGCTGGCGCCTCCTCTGAAGGAGCCGCCCCATGACGTCGCTGGCCACGCTGGCAACCGCCCACCTGAAAGGCCCGCATGTCGACTTCGCGGGCCTCTCGCCACTGATCGCGCTGCTCGGCGGCGCGACGATCGTGCTGCTCGTCGGGCTGATCCGCACGCGCTGGGTGCGCGCGCACCTGGTGCCCGCACTGAGCCTGGTCGCTCTGGGGGCGACGGCGGGGCTGACGATCTGGCAGTGGAACGCGCAGAAGTCCGTTGTGTCCGGGGCACTACGAATCGATGACTTGTCCCTGGTGCTCAACCTGATCCTCGTCACCGGCGGGGCGCTCAGCGTGCTGCTGGCGTGGCGTTCGCTCGCCGCGCGCGAAGCGGCGCACGGCGAGTTCCATGCGCTGCTGCTGGCGTCGATCGCCGGAATGTCGCTGCTGGCGGCGGCGCAGAACACGGTCGCGCTGTTCGTCGGCCTGGAGCTGCTGTCGATCCCGCTGTACGTGCTGTGCGCGAGCGAGCTGCGCCGCGAGCAGTCGCTGGAGTCGGGGTTGAAGTACCTGATCGTCGGCGCTGTCGGCTCGGCAACGCTGCTGTACGGCCTGGCGATGATCTACGGCGCGACCGGCGCGACCGACTTCGACGCGATCGCGCACGCGTTGTCGGGCGGCAGCCTGGCGAGCGACCCGCTCACGCTGACGGGCATCGCGCTGTGCGTCGTCGGCCTCTGCTTCAAGGCCTCGGTCGCCCCGTTTCACCAGTGGACGCCGGACGTGTACGAGGGCGCGCCGACGCCGGTCACGGCGTTCATGGCCGTGGCGACGAAGGTCGCGGCGTTCGGCGTGTTCCTGCGCTTCTTCGACGTCGCGCTGATCGGCGCGCAGAGCAGCTGGGGACCGGCGATCGCAGTGCTGGCGACGATCACGATCCTCGTCGGCAACGTCGGCGCGCTCGGACAGTCCTCGCTGAAGCGGATGCTCGCGTACTCCTCGGTGGCGCAGGCCGGCTACATGCTGGCGGGCGTCGCCGTCGCGACCCAGCTCGGCGTGCGCGCGACCGTGTTCTACCTCGCCGTGTACGTGTTCATGAACATGGCGTCGTTTGCGGTGATCGTCGCGCGCGAGCGCGAAACCGGCTTGGGCGACTCGATCCAGGCGGTCGCCGGGCTCGGGCGCGAGCGCCCGCTGCTGGCCTGGCCGATGACGATCTCGATGCTCGCGCTCGCCGGCATCCCGGCCACGGCGGGCTTCACGGGGAAGTTCTACTTGATCGACGCGGCGGTCTCGGGCGGGTACACGTGGCTGGGGGTGGCGATCGTGATCGGCTCGATGATCTCGCTCGGCTACTACCTGCCGGTGATCGCCGCGATGTGGATGCGCAAGGCGCCGAGCGAGCAGCCGGGCGTCGGCCAGCTGCCGTCCCCTACCGGCGCGCCGCTGGGAGGCGGCGAGGGCCTGCCGGTGCTCGCCGGAGGCTCGCCCGAGCTCGACGAGCCCTCCAACGGCGTCCAGCCGGAGGTCGTGCTGGTGGCGGCTTTGGCGGGGGTCGCGACGCTGTTCTTCGGGATCGTCCCTGAGCCGCTGTTCAACCTCGTCCACCACGCCGGCAGCGCGCTCGGCGGGCTGTTCTTCTGAGCGCTCGCGCGCCGCGCGGCCCCGCAGTGGTGGGACGGGCAGGGCTCGCCCGTCAGACCACGAGGGTGTGGCTGGCGCCCCGCCTCTAGAGTTGGATCATGAACGCTGCCAGCGAGGGACCGTTCGGCATTCTGCTCGACATCGACGGGGTGCTGTACGTCGGCGACGAGCCGATCGCAGGCGCGCACGACGCGCTGGGGGAACTGCGCGAGCTGGGCGCGGGCATGCGCCTGGTGACGAACACGACCTCGCGCTCGCGACGCCAGGTCTGCGAGCACCTGGACGAGCTCGGCTTCGAGGTCGCCGTCGATGAGGTGCTGACGCCGGCCGCGATGGCCGTGGCCTACTGCGACGAGCGCGGGTATGAGTCCGTCGAGCTGATCGTCAGCGACGGCCTGCGCGAGGATCTCGCGCAGTTCGGCGAGCCCGCGGCGGGCGCTAACGTAGACGCCGTGATTCTCGGCGACGTCGGCGCGAGGTTCGACTCCGAGTTGCTCAACCGGGCCTTTCGCCTGATCATGGACGGCGCCGAGCTGGTGGCCCTGCAGCACAACCGCTACTGGCGCAGGGCCGACGGCCTGGCGCTGGACGTCGGCGCGTACGCGGCCGCGCTGGAGTACGCGACCCGACGCGAGGCCGTGGTCGTCGGCAAGCCCGCGGAGGCCTTCTTTCAGGCGGCGGTCGTGGACATGGGGCTGAACAGCGCGGTGATGATCGGCGACGACGTCGAGGCGGACGTCGGCGGCGCGATGGCCGCCGGCCTCCCGGGGATCCTCGTGCGCACGGGAAAGTACCGCCAGGACGCGCTGCCGCCGGAAGTGACGCCGACGGCGGTGGCCGACTCGATCGCCGACGTCCCGGCGCTGCTCGCGCGCATCCTGCCGGGTTAGGCGGCGGCCGAGTTGGCTTACCTCACAAGGCCCGTGCCTGAAACAGATCCTGGTCGGGGATGCGCCGCACCTTGGTGCGCTTGGGTGCGCTGAAGCCGGCCTCGGCGAAAAAGCCGGCGAGCTCGTCGGGGCTGTGCAGGTCGGCGCCCGAGGTCAGGTGGAAGAGCAGCCCGACCGCCGCGGCAGAGGCGCGCTGTCGCTTGGCGTCGGAACGGAACATGTCGAGTACAGCGAGCGTGGCGCCCGGCTGCAGCGCCTCGCGCACCCGTCGCAGGAGCGTCACGACCTGCTCGCCGGAGAGGTGGTGAATGATGTCGAACACGAGCGCGCCGTCGTAGGGGCCGCCGAGGTCGGACTCGAACATGTCGCCCTCGCGGTGCTCCACGCGGTCGCTCATGCCGGCCTTGGCGATGATCTCGCGGCCCACGCGCGCGCTGCCGGGGAGGTCGACGACGGTCGCCTTGAGCGCCTCGTGGCGCCTGCACAGCTCGGCGGAGAACCAGCCGTGCGCGCCGGCCACGTCGAGCAGCGCCGACGGCCGGGAGGGCAGGCGGATCGCCTTGGCGACTTCCTGCGCGGAGAGACGCGCGATCTCGTACTGGCCGGTGATGTACAGGCGCCAGTAGGCCTCGTCCTCGGCCGGCTCGCGGTGGATCTCAAAGCTGCCGCCTTCGCGCACGATCCGCTCGAGGTCCGCGTACCACTCCCAGTAGGTGACGGTGTGCTCCAGCCACGTGCCGATGTAGGTATCCGACGCCGGGTCCAGCCACTTGCGCGAGCGCTTGGGCAGCGAGAAGGTATGCCCGTCCTGCTCGAGGATGCCGAGGCCGCCGAGGTTCTCGCACAGCAGCCGCGTGCCGGCGACCTGCAGCTCCAGCTGCTCGGCCAGGCGGCCGGCCGTCGCCGGCCCGTCGAGCAGCTTCTTGAACAGGTCCAGGCGCTGGGCGATTCCCAGCACGCGGCCGGAGGTCAGCCCGTACAGCGCGTAGGCCGCGGGCAGCGGCACGAGGTTGCCGGCGATCGCGACGCGCTCGAGCAGGTCGTCTGCGGCGGGCTTTACACGCATGGCGCCCGCAGCCTACAGTCGCGCGATGGGCTACAACCGCCCGGATGCCTCGGCGGCCTCTTCGGCCTCGCGCAGCTGACGCTCGACGAGGTCCAGGCCGGCGTCCCAGAAGCCGGGATCGGCGAGGTCGATGCCGACGATCTGCCCCAGCTCCTGGGGGCTGCGCGAGCCGCCGGCGGCGAGCAGCTGCAGATATCGCGGCACGAGCTCGGCGCCTGTCTGCTCGTAGCGCTCGTAGACCGAGAGCGCGAGCAGCTGTCCGTAGGCGTAGGCATAGACGTAGCCCGGGCTGCCGATGAAGTGCGGGATGTAGGACCACCAGGAGCGATATCCCTCGGTCAACTCGACCGAGTCGCCGAGCAGCTCTGACTGGCTGTCGGCCCACAGCTCGCCGAAGCGCGGCACCGACAGCTCGCCCTCCTCGCGTCGCGCCGTGTGCACGAGATCCTCGAAGCGGTTCATCGCCACCTGACGAAACACCGTGGCGATCGTGTCCTCGAGGTTCTCCGCGAGCAGCGCCAGGCGCGACGCCGGCGAGGAGTCCTCTTCGAGCAGACGCGAGAAGACGACGGTCTCGCCGAACACCGACGCAGTCTCGGCGAGCGTCAGTGGCGTGCCCTGGTGGAAGATCCCCTGGCGCGCGGCGAGCGAGAAGTGCACGCCGTGACCGAGCTCGTGCGCGAGCGTGAGCACGTCGCGCCGGCGCGCGGTGTAGTTGAGCAGCACGTACGGCTCCACGGAGGGCACGGCCGAGGCGCAGAAGGCTCCGCCGCGCTTTGCCGGGCGCACGGGGGCGTCGATGCGCCGCTCGTCGAAGAAGCGCCTGGCGACGTCGCCGAGCTCGGGTGAGAACGACGAGTAGCAGTCGAGCACGATCTCGCGCGCGCGTGCGAAGGGAAAGCTGACCTCGTCCTCGCTGACCGAGGCCATCCGGTCGTAGTCGGCCAGCCGCTGCACGCCGAGCAGCCCGGCCTTCAGCCGGTACCAGCGGCGCGGGATCTCATAGCGACCGCGCACCGCCTCGATCAGCGCCGCCACCGACTCGTCGCTGGCCTCGTTTGCGAGGTTGCGCGCCGCCAGCCAGTGCGGGTAGCTGCGCAGGCGGTCGTCGATTCCCTTGTCGGCGAGCAGCGTGTTGAACAGGAAGGCACGCGTGCGCAGCCCGGGAGCAAGCGCCTCGGTCACGGCGTGCGCGCTCGAGCGTCGCGCCTCGCGATCGGGCAGCGACAGGCGGCTGAGCGCGACGTCGAGCGCCACCTTCTCGCCGGCGCCGGAGGCCGCGTGCTGCGCGCCGGCGTCGCCGGCGGAGTCCTCGCCCGGGAGCTGCACCTCGATCGCCGAGGTCAGCTCCTCGAACAGTCGCGTCCACGCGCCGGCGCCGGTGAGCGACTTCTCCGCGAGGATCTTCTCCTCGGGCTCTGACAGCAGGTGATCGCGGTAGCGGCGGACGTTGCGCAGGTGGTGGCGGCAGAACTCCAGCCCCTCGCCGGCGAGCAGCTGCTCGGCACGCGCATCCTCCAGGGCGGCCCACTCGAGATCGAAGAACAGCAGCGTGGTCTCGATCGCCGTGCCGCGCTCCTGGGCCACCTGCAGCAGGGCTCCGTTGGCCGGATCGGCCGTGTCGGTGGAGAAGCGCAGCGCGGCGTATGTCCCGGCGCGCCCGACGAGATCGTGGATCGTCGCGAGCTCCTGCATCGCCTCGCACAGACGCTCGCTGTCGAGCTCGCCGAGCTTGCCGGCGTAGCGCCCGGCGAACTTCTGCGCCCGCTCCAGCGCCTCGGCCAGCCGCCGCTGCACGCCGTCCGGGCCTTCGCCGTCGACGAGCGGTTCGAGGTCCCAGGCGGTCGCCTGGAGCTCTGGATCTGTCGACTCTGGGGCGGCTGCGGTGGCCATCGCCCGGGCAGCTTAGCTGCCCGCAAGCCGCGCGCGCGAAACGAGCGGCTGCGATCGCTCGACGAGCCGGCCCTACTCGCTGGCGAGCGCCTGGAGCATGTCCAGGCGCGCTGCTCGACGCGCCGGAAGCTGGGCGGCCAACAGGCCCGCAAGCGCGGCCACGACGAGCAGGATCGCCAACGTGCCGACGGGAATCGACTGGACGTATTCCGAGCTGGACAGGGTCAGTGAGGTGACGACGACCGCTCCGACCACGCCGATCACCAGGCCGAAGACCCCGCCGATCAGGGCGGTGATCACCGACTCGTAGCGGATCATCTGGCGCACCTGGCGGCGCGAGGTGCCGATCGCCCGCATCATGCCCAGCTCTCGCGTGCGCTCGTAGATCGAGAGGATCAGCGTGTTGACGATGCCGAACAGCGACACGATCACCGACAGCGCGAGCAGCACGTAGATCAGCGCGAGCAGCGTGTTGATCTGGTTGGACTGGTCCTGCTTGAACTGCGCCGCCGTGCGTGAGCGGGCCTGTGGGAAGGAGCCGGCGAGCAGCCTGTCGACGGCCGGCTGCACCTGGGCGGTTCCGGCGCCCGGCGCATAGGAGACGAAGTCGAGCGCATCTTCGCGCTGCCCGAACGCGGTTCGCGCCAGCGGCAGGCTGATCGTGATGTCGCCGAGCAGGCGCACGTTGTCGGAGATGATGCCCAGCACCTTCAAGGAGACGTGCTGGTTGCTGGGCGTGAGCAGCGAGATGATCTTGCCCACCTTCAGGTGATGGGAGCTTGCGTAGCCTTTCGTCACGACCGCGCCGGTATCGCCGAGCCCGAGCAGGGTGGCGTTTGAGCCATGCTTCCATTCGATCCGGTAGACCTGCTCGAACGAGCGCGGGTCGATGGCGGCGATCGTGGCGTTACCCGAGCTACCGCGCAGCCGGCCCTGCGTAAAGGCGATCGGCGTGACGCTCGCCACGCCTGGAACCCGCCGCACCGCGAGGGCGACGAGGGCGGGGATGCCCTGCTGGTTGCCGGCCTGCGAGTTCTCGACGATCAGATCGCCCGCGAAGGATCGACTGACCGCGCGGTCGATCGTCGCCTTGGTGCCGTCGGCGAGCACCGCGACGAACGCGACGAGCGCCAGGCCGACGGTCAGAGCCGCGGCGGTGATCAGCGTGCGACCGGGCTGGCGGATCGAGTTTTCGCGCGCCAGGCGCCCGGTGATCCCCCGCCACGCGACGAGCACGCCGATCACCCGGGCCAAGCCCGGAACGATGCGGTGGCGGGCCGGGCGTCCCGCGCGCACGAGTCGGACGAGCAGCCTGGTGACGTAGACGGCGAGAACGACGAAGAGGACTGCGAACACGGCTCCCGACCCGATCAGCGCAGCGATGACGAAGGCAACGGCGGCGGCCAGCAGGCCACGGATCAGGACTCCGACCCCCGTGAGTGCGCGGGGCTCGATCTCCACGCCCTCGCCCATCGCCGCTATCGGCGGCACGCGCGTCGCGCGCAGGGCCGGAGGCAGACCCGCGAGGACCGTCACGATCGTGCCGACGAGCAACGAGACGACGATCGTGCGCGTCTCGAGCACGGTCCCGCTGTCGGGAAGGTCCGCGCCGAATGCCTTGAACAGCTGGTCGAGCGCCGGGGCCAGCGCGATACCTCCGAGCAGGCCGAGCACGGAGCCGCCCACGCCGAGCAGCAGTCCTTCGATCACCACCGAGCGCATGATCTGGTTGCGCGACGCGCCCAGCGTACGCAGCAGCCCGAACTCGCGCGTGCGTTGGGCGACCGTGATCGAGAAGGTGTTGAAGATGATGAAGGCGCCCACCACGAGCGCCACATAGGCGAAGATCAGCAGGAAGGTCCGCAGGAAGCTGAGGTTTTCTTCCAGATTCGAGGTGTCCTTGCTGGCCTGCTGGGCGCCGGTGCGCACCGCGACCGTGTGGGGAAGAATCGCCCGCAGGCGTGCGCGCAGCTGATCGGCGGTGACACCGGGGTCGGCGGCGACGTCGATTTCGTCATAGCGCCCCGGCTCGCCGACCACCCGCTGCGCCTCGGTGGGGATCAACACGGCGGCGCCGGCGCCGCCGAAGGATTCGCCGCCGCCGAACTCGACGATCCCGGCGATCGCGTACTGCTTGGCCACCGCGGAGCCGGCCACGATCATCCGCTCGCCGAGCTTCAGACCGGCGCGTTCGGCGGTCGCCTGATCGATCGCGACTTCGTCCGGACCTGCCGGCAGGCGGCCCTTGATCGGTTTGAAGGACTCAAAGCGCGCCGGTACCTCCGAGGCGACGAAGGCCGGCGCACCGCCCGTGGTCAGCCGTTTGCGCTTGGCATCCAGGAACGTCGCCGGCGTGAAGATCGCGCCCGTCGCCTCGGCGACGCCCGGCGTCGAGCGCACCTGGGAGAGCATCGCTTCGGTGACCGGAGAAGTCTGCGAGCGAGTTTGGCTGCCGAGCGCTTCAGTCGGGCTGACGACGACGTCGTTGCCCTTGTTCGCGGTCTGGAAGATCCCCGCGAAGGAATGGTTGATCGTGTCGGTCAGCACGTAAGTGCCGGCCATCAGCGCCACGCCGAGGGCGATCGCGATGGCGGTCAGCAGCACGCGCAGCTTGCGCTGCACGAAGCCGCGCAGCACGAGCGACAGCATCAGCCGACGGCCTTCATCAGGTCGAGCGCCTGATCGGCCGTGACCGACTCCCCGTCGTGCACGATCCGCCCATCCGCGAGCACCAGCAGGCGGTCGGCGTAGGAGGCTGCGTGAGCGTCGTGGGTGACCATCACGACGGTCTGGCCGAAGTCGTCGACGGCGTGGCGCAGCAGGTCGAGCACGTCGCCGGAGGCTTTGGAGTCGAGGTTGCCCGAGGGCTCGTCGGCGAACACGACCGCCGGGCGCGAGACGAGCGCGCGTGCGACGGCGACTCGCTGCTGCTGGCCTCCGGACAGCTCCGCGGGCCGGTGGCTGAGCCTGTCGCGGATGCCGACCGTGTCGATCAGGCGATCGAACCACTCGCGATCCGGCTTGCGCCCGGCGATCGAGAGCGGGAGCAGGATGTTCTCTTCGGCGTTCAGCACCGGCAGCAGGTTGAAGGTCTGGAAGATGAAGCCGATCCGGTCTCGGCGCATCTCGGTGAGATTACGGTCGTTCATCGTCGTCAGCTCGGCGCCGTCCAGGCGGACGCTGCCGGACGTCGGCCGGTCGAGCCCTGCGAGGATGTGCATGAGCGTCGACTTGCCCGATCCCGACGGACCCATGATCGCCGCAAAGCGAGACGACGGGAAGCCCACGGTCACGTCCGACAGAGCGTCCACCGCCGCTTCGCCCTCGCCGTAGCGACGGCTCAGCGTCCTGGCCTCGACGAGTGCCTCGGTGCCGTTTTCGCCTGACGGTGGATCCACTCGCGCCAGCCTACAGCCAAGACCACGGGTCAGCGCTTGCCCGGGTCTCGATGGACCCGCGGCGCCCCGCGCGGCTCAGGGCGCGAGCACGTACACGCGCGGGCGCAGCGAACGCCTTTGAGCATCGTCCGAAAGACGGCCTAGCATCGTCGCCCCGATGCACGAGACGACACCCCAGGTCTTCCTGATCGCCCGACCGTCGATCGACGTCGAGGGGATGCGCGGCTACCTGTCCGACGTCGGCGGAGAGTCGTGGCTGCAGCGCCGGCTCGACGAGTCCGCGGGCGCACCGAACGGCGGCGAGCTGGTCGTCGAGTTCGGCGGGCGTGCTTGCTATCGCAGCTGGGAGCCGGGACTGAACCCGAACGTGACGAAGGTCCGCACCGATCAGCGCGAGTACTTCGCCAACATCCTGCGCTCGGCTCACGGCAGCGTGCTGGAGCACGCGAACTACTCTTTTGCTATTCGGAATTGTTCGAGAGTATTCACCCATGAGCTTGTCAGGCATCGCGCCGGCTCGGCCTTCAGCCAGGAGAGCCTGCGCTATGTCCGCCTCGCCGACATCGGCTTCCGTGTGCCGCCGGCGCTGGAGCCGGTGCGCGAGCAGGTGCTGGCGATCGTCGAGCAGCTCGAGGAGTTCCAGGTGAGCGCGGCGTCGGAGCTGGGAATCGACGAGGAGGGCGTCCCCTTCCACGTCAAGAAGGAGGTCACGTCGGCGCTACGGCGCCTGGCGCCGATCGGCCTGAGCACCGACATCATCTGGACGGCCAATGCGCGCACGCTGCGCCACGTGATCGAGATGCGCACCGCCCCGGGGGCCGAGGAGGAGCTGCGCCTGGTGTTCGACACGATTGCCCGCACGATGCAGGCCGAGGCGCCGGGGCTGTTTCAGGACTTCGCCTGCGAGGACGACGGCTCCTGGGTGCCCGAGCACCGCAAGGTCTGAGTAGCGCCGAGTCCGACGCGGCAGCACGCGCCTGGGGCCCGAACACCGCGGCGTCGGCTCGCGCAAAGCGCAAAGCGCAGGCGCGACAGCCTGCCTCTAGACCAGCATGCCTCGCCGGCGACTCGAGCTCAGTCCTCTTGCGCCTGCATCTCCTTGACCTGCCCCTCCAGCTGCTCGGTCACGGCCGGGTCGCGCAGCGTCGTCACGTCGCCCAAGGCCCGTCCCTCGGCGATGTCGCGCAGCAGCCTGCGCATGATCTTGCCCGAGCGCGTCTTTGGCAGGTCGTCGGCCCAGATGATCCGCTTGGGGCGGGCGAACTTGCCGATCCGCTCGGCGACGGTCGCGCGGATGCCCTCTACCGTCTGCTCGTCGCCGGCGAGATCTCCCTGCAGGGTCACGAAGGCGACGATCGCCTGACCGCTGTCCTCGTCGTGCTGGCCGATCACGGCAGCCTCGGCCACGTCGGCGTGCGCGACGATCGCCGACTCGACCTCAGCCGTCGACAGCCGGTGCCCGGAGACGTTGACGACGTCGTCGATGCGCCCGATCACCCACAGGTAGCCGTCAGAGTCGCGCCGGGCCGCGTCACCGACCAGGTAGGTCTCCTTGCCGAAGCGCGAGAAGTAGGTCTCGATGAAGCGCTCTGGCTCCTTGTAGAGCGTTCGCAGCATCGACGGCCACGGGCGCGTAAGCACAAGCAGCCCCTGGCCTTCGCTGACGGGCTCGCCGGTCGACTCGTCGCGCACCTCCGCCTCGACTCCCGGGAAGGGCTGCGTCGCTGAGCCCGGCTTGGTCTGAGTGATGCCCGGCAGCGGGGTGATCATGATCGCGCCGGTCTCGGTCTGCCACCACGTGTCGACGATCGGACAGCGTTCTGAGCCGATCACCTTGTGGTACCACAGCCACGCCTTCGGGTTGATCGGCTC
>Ga0208714_1000233_pt1 | contig 16354 bp, 11 predicted proteins | sample NGESurshal072012_3_FD_184461 | JGI IMG/M metagenome (GOLD analysis project Ga0208714, IMG submission 184461) | Arctic peat soil microbial communities from Barrow, Alaska - NGEE Surface sample 415-1 shallow-072012 (SPAdes) | ecosystem: Environmental > Terrestrial > Soil > Wetlands > Peat ... | reverse complement strand
TCCGGGTCGAAGATGGGGACGGAAAAATGGAATTTGGAGCCAATAGCAACTTCACTTTCGACCCAGATGCGTCCGCCGTGGGCTTCGATGAGGTGCTTCGCGATGGCCAGGCCGAGGCCGGTGCCGCCGGCTTCACGGGAGCGGGCGGCATCAACGCGATAAAAACGCTCGAAGATGCGAGGTTGATCGGATTGCGGAATACCAATACCGCTGTCGGAGACGGTCAGGATAACCTCATCGTTTCTGGTGTCGGCGCTGAGAACGATTTTTCCCTTCGGCAAAGTGTATTGGATGGCATTGTCCAATAGATTTTGCAGTACTTCTTGAAGACGGCGAGTGTCTCCGGCTACGTCGGGCAAATTGTCGGTCAGTTCGAGAGAGAGAAAAAGGTCCTTTTCGGCGGCGCGGCGTTGCGCGGTTTCGTAGCACGATTCGACCAACTGCGTAACGCTGACGCGGCGCACTTCGAGTTCCAGGCGCTCGGCATCCATTTCGGACAGACGAAGCAGATCTTCGGTGAGTCGCGCGAGGCGGCGGGAATGATCGAGGATGATGGCCAGAAAGCGATCGCGGTTGATGGGGTCGTTGATGGCGCCGGCGATAAGGGTTTCGGAAAAACCCTGAATGGCGGTCAGGGGAGTGCGGAATTCGTGCGAAACGTTGGCGACAAAGTCGCGGCGGATGCGCTCCAGCTTGCGCAGCGCGGTGATGTCGTGCAACACGATGACCGCGCCGGACGTTTCTCCCGCGCGAACCGAGGCGACGGTGGCGGCGAAGAAATGCTGGCGGAGCGTGCCGGTGACGATTTCCGCTTCGACGCGAGGTTCGCCGCCGAGGACCAGGCGAACGGCATCGATGAGTTCTCGTTGCCGGACAATTTCCAGAAGGGAGCTGCCGGAAACGGGAGGCACATCGAGACCCAAAATTTCCGCGAAACCGGGATTGGCGAAAACAAGGCGTTCGGCGCCATTGACGACGGCGACGCCTTCCACCATGGAACCGAGAATGGCGGAAGAAAGATTGCGTTCTTCGGTGAGCGTGCGGATGGTGCGATCGAGGCGCGAAGCGGTCTGATTCAGGGAACCGCCGAGAGCCTCCAGGGTGTCGCCCTTGCCATCAGGAGGCAACGGCCGAAAGTCACCTTCGGCGACACGGCGGGAAAATTCACGAAGACGCTCGATGCGATCGGTGAAGGAGCGGGAAATCAGCAGCGAAGCAACGCCGGCCAGCAGAAGAATGAGCAGCGACCACAGCCAGAGTCTGGCGCGAAACCGTCCGAGGGCTTCATCGACGCCATCCATGGGCAAAGCCAGGCGAACGATGATGGCGACGCCATTGGGCAGCGATTCGCGTTTGGCGTAGTACAGGAGGGCTTGTTTGACAGTAACGCTATAGCGGGTGGAGTGGCCCTCGCCTTTCTGCAAGGCGTCGATGACTTCGGGGCGCTGGGCGTGTGACTCCATCGTTGAGGTGTCGGAGGAGGAATCGGCGAGCACCGTGCCGTCGGAGGAAATGACCGTGACGCGCGCGCCGCTGCTGGCTGCGCGGCCGACCCAAGCGCGCAGCGCGGCGGTTTCTTCCGGAGATTGCGGAGGAACGGTGGTCAGCGGCAGAGGTTGTTGCTGAAGAACGCGGGAGAGGGCCTGAAGTTCCTGGTAGCCCCCGTTTTCGTAACTGTTGCGGAGAGTGCGCTCGGCAAGGAAATCCACGGCGAGCAACACGATCAGCAGCAGCGCGAAAAAGGTCAGCGCGAGTTTCCAAAAAAGTTTACGCGGCACGTGTCTCGAACAAATACCCGGCGCCGCGCACGGTCTTCAAGTGCAGCGGGTTTTCCGGATCGGATTCGATTTTTTCGCGCAAGCGTCGGACGTACACGTCCACGCTGCGCGGAGTGACGAAGCGATCGGTACCCCACACGGCATCGAGCAGTTGATCCCTGGTAAAAACGCGATTGGGGCGCGAGGCAAGGTAATAAAGTAGACGAAATTCGAGAGTGCTGAGCGGCACGGGCTTGCCGGAATGGCTGACGCGGTAGGAAGCGGGGTCGATGGCCAGACGGCCGATTTCCAGCACGCGCGGCGAATCCACGGGAGGCTCGGCGCGGCGGATCAGCGCTTTGACGCGAGCGATGAGTTCGCGGGGGCTGAACGGCTTGGTTACATAATCGTCTGCACCCATCTCCAGGCCGACAACGCGGTCGGCTTCATCGCCGCGGGCCGTCAGCATGAGGATCGGAAGGCGATTGAGCGACTCGTCTTTGCGAACTTCACGGCAAATATCGAGGCCGGACATTTTAGGAAGCATGAGATCGAGGAGTAGAAGGTCTGGCGGGGTCTTCTTCAGGGCAGCAAGGCCACTGACGCCGTCAAAAGCGGCGTTCACCTGAAAACCTTCGTTAGCGAGGTTGTATCGGACCAGTTCCACGATGTCACGGTCGTCTTCGATAATTAAGATGCGCTTCATAGACAAATCTCGATAAACGGATCGCATCGGTAGGAGTCTACCGTAGCGGGCCGAATTGCGGTAGGCATGGTTATGAATGGACTCCAAGGGCACTTGCACCTGAGAGATTGTGTCAGAGGAGCGGGTGGTTGATGGTGAGCGGAAGGTGACAGAAATGTGAATGGCTTGTAAACAAGAGTAAGCCAAGCGATTAGTGGATGTTAGGGGAAAGTTACGAACCGTACACAGAAACTAGGCATGAACAGCTAATTGTAACAATGGACCGATGATCGCGATATTTTTCAGAAGTTCGGCGGGGATTTTGTGGCGCTGCTGAAGATATTCGGGGGAGTTCTAGGAAACCCATACCTTGTTTTTCGCGTCCTGCCAGATCAAGGCTTTCAGGGGAAGGTCGATGGCGAGGGTAGGAGAGGCGAGCATCAGAGGTGTGCCGCCTTTGGGATGGCCGAAGATAAGTAGTTGCGTGGGATGCATGTGCAGCCCGATTTTTTCCGCTTCGCCGCGGTGATCGATGTGGCAGAAGAGAGCAATGCCTTTGGATTGCAGAGCGGCTTCAAGACGCGCGGTGGTCTCCGTGACGGAGTAGGGGCTGCTGAGATGGATCAGGCCATTGTCACTCGAGGGATTCATGCGAACCTCGTATCGAGAGTTGAATGGGTCGTCGAATGATGAATCAGATTCAGACAGGGAGCAAAAAGTCTCTGTCCATCTTGCCGCGAACTGGCTCAGGAATTTGGCGTGGTGGCGAAGGCCAGGGTGATTAGGGTTTTTTGCTCGAGCTCGTGGGCCTTGGCGGAGCCGGTGGCCGGGCTGGCGCTCGATGAGCGCTTGACCGAGCGGACGCGGATATTTTTGGCCTGGGCGATGCGCTCGAGGCGCGGGAGAACGTAGAAGAGCGCGCCCATGTTGGCTGGTTCTTCCTGAACCCAGACGATTTCACGCGCGTTGGGATGCTGGTCGATGGCGGCGGCGATTTCGATTTTCGGCAACGGATAGAGCTGATCCAGGAAAAAGATGGCGGTGGTGGTGTCGTTGCGGCGGCGGCGTTCGGCGCGGAGTTCGTGACCGACTTTGCCGCTGGCGATCAGGATGCTCTGGGCGTCGGTAACTTCGCGGTCGATGACCACGGTCTGAAAACGCGGGCGCTCGAACTCTTCGATGGGAGAGATGGCGTCGGGGTGGCGCAACATGCTTTTCGGCGTGAAGACCACCAGAGGCTTGCGCCAGGGACGGCGAGCGGCGCGGCGCAGTAAATGAAAATATTGTGCGGCGGTGGAAGGTTGGCAGATGTTCATGTTGCCTTCGGCGGCGAGCTGCATAAAACGCTCGATGCGCGCGCTGGAATGTTCCGGGCCCTGGCCTTCGTAACCGTGCGGAAGCAGGAGGACCAAACCAGTGGGTAAACCCCATTTGTCTTCGCTGGCGCTGATAAATTGATCGATGACGATTTGCGCTCCATTCACGAAATCACCGAACTGCGCTTCCCAGAGAACCAGCCCTTCGGGATAATCGCGTGAGAAACCGTATTCGAAACCGAGGCAAGCGGCTTCGGACAGCGAAGAGTTATGAATTTCGCAGAAAGCCTGTTTTGGTGAGAGGTGCGCGAGCGGCAGATACTCTTGCTCAGTTTGCGTGTCGATGAGCATGGCGTGGCGCTGGTTGAAGGTGCCGCGTTGCGAATCCTGTCCAGTGAGTCGAACGGGCGTGCCTTCCAGAACCAGCGAGCCATAGGCGAGAAGTTCGGCAAAGCCGTAATCCACGGGGCGCTTGCCGTGGCCCATTTCCGAGCGCTGCTCGAGCAGCTTGACGATTTTGGAATGGACATGGAAACCGGCGGGAGGACGGACCAATCCATCGGTGATTTCCGCCAATTTTTCGTGGGTCAGTCCGGTGTCGACTTCATAGGCCGGGTCGTATTTGCCGTAATGATAGGGCGACCAGTAATCGGGCAGCTTACGGAGGTTTGGCGCTTTTGTGAGCTTGCCCGCTTTGCGCTGATCCTCTTCGTATTCTTTTTTTACGGCGTCGACGATGGCCTCGGCGGAAATGCCGGTGGATTGGGCATAAATTTTCCAAAGCGCCGGATGGTTCTTGATGCGTTCGTAGAGGCGCGGTTGCGTGATGGTGGGATCATCGACCTCGCTGTGGCCGTGGCGGCGGTAGCCGATGAGGTCGACGACCACGTCGGAATTAAATTCGGCGCGATATTCGGCGGCCAGGCGTCCGATGCGCACGACGGCGTCGGGATCTTCAGCATTGACGTGAAAGATGGGGACGCTTTGGCGCTTGGAAATTCCGGAAGCAAAACGCGAAGAGTGCTCTTGCGTCGGGCGGGTAGTGAAGCCGATGAGATTGTTGACGATGATGTGCACGGTGCCGCCGACGGAGTAAGCGGCGAGGTCGGCGAGATTCAGAGTTTCCGCGAGCACACCCTGGCCGGCATATGCGGCGTCCCCGTGCATCACCACGGCCCAAACTTTGTTGAGGATTGCTTTGGAGCGATTGAGTTGCGCGCCGGATACGCCGTGACGGGTTTGCTTGGCGCGCGCGCGGCCCATGGCTACAGGATCGACGGCTTCGAGATGGCTGGGATTGGAGACCAGATGGATGTTCAGCAACTTGCCCGCGGAAGTAGTGTAGGTGCCGGTGGCGCCGACGTGATATTTTACGTCACCCGCGCCGAGCACGCTGCGCGGATCGACGTCTTCAAAGCCGGCGACGACCTGATGTGCGGGCTTGCAGGCGACGTGCGTCATGACGCTAAGACGGCCGCGATGGCTCATGGCCATGACGGATTCCACGCCCCCAAGTTCACCGGCGGCATCGAGAATGGAATCGAGCAGCGGGATAAGCGAAGTATTGCCTTCCAGAGAAAAACGCTTGGTGCCCAGATAACGATTCTGCAGGACTTGCTCAAAAAGATCGGCGCGAACGAGGCGCTCTAGAATTCTTTCTTGGTTGACTTCAAATTCGGGGCCTTCGACGCGCTCGGCAATCCAGCGGCGGCGTTCGGGCTCGGGGAGGTGCATGAATTCGACGCCAATGGTGCCGCAGTAATAGCGGCGGGCTTCTTCGGCGAACTCGCCAGAGAGTCCCTGCAGGTCGGGAAATTTCAGGGGAACGAGAAAGCCGAGGGGATCGAGCGTGGCTTGGTAATAGCCCCAGCGACGGAAGAGTTCGAAGATGCGTTCGCGCTCGGCGTGATCGGAGTTGCGTGCCGACGCAGATTTTTTGGCCGACTTGGCGGCTTTTTCAGGAACGAGTGTCGTACGGTTGGCCATGGTCGTTGGGTACAGCTCTACCATTTTGCCATAAGACGAGCAGGGTGCCGAATTTGCCCAAAAAGTGTGTGCCGCGAATGGCTGCGGTCCATGTTCAGGTTGGCTGTCCTCTGTCGCTCGAATGTCGAGTTTGCGACAGGCGTTGTTGTTGCAAGATTCGTTTCAAACCTTCGCTTTTGTCCCTTTTTCCTTTGCGCGAAGATACGATGCGAGCTCTGTTCTGCCCGCGTGGCTTGCCCAACCCGCCGGAGTGGCATGCCAAAGGACATCTTTCATATCGGCGCTGGCTCCGCGTTCGAGGAGTAGCTGAACCAGTTCTTGATGGCCTTCGGCGGCGGCCTGGTGCAGGGGCGTGGAATGGGAATGACCTCCGACCGGGTTGTAACGATTCGGGTCTTCGCCCGCGTCCAGTAGCACGCGAACGATCTCGAGGTGATCAAATTGTGAAGCCAAGGCGAGTGCCAGGTGGCGATCCTGCGGGTTGGACGCCGGAAGTTGCCGGCGAAATTCCTCGGTTTGCCCCAGTGCGGCCGCGATTGGCAGAGTGATTCGAGCACCGCGTTTGATCAGAGCATTCACGGATTGAAACTCACTATGCAAGGCCGCTGCTTGGATGGCGCTGTTGGGGTCGGCTCCGTGATCGCAGAGGAGATCGATCAAAGGAAGTTGCACACGGCATTCGCGGGGCACACTGCCGGTGGCGACGAGCAAGAGCGTTTGGTTGAGTGCGGAGTGTTCCACGCCAGTATGGAGAATGATTTTTGCGATCGCTACGATGTTGGCTGGCACCTTTCCATGACGAACAGGATTCTCTGCGATGAATTCCAACAAGGTGGGATTGCGGAAATAGTTGCCGCCTTCAAAGACAACGTGCTGATGTGTGAGATTCGGGCGTTGTTTGAGGAGAGCGGACAAACCTGCGGCGTCTCCTAGATCGATCAGATTGACGGCTTTGCGAAATGCAGCGTCCTCGATTCGCTCGTGGTGAGGGAGTTGGAGTTGATCGGAGAGAATTGGTTTTTCGATGTGGGCTTTGAGTCTGGCCCAACTGGGAAAGCCATATTCACGAGCGATGGTCAGTTGCGCGTCGGTCAGGGTTAGCTTTGACTTGAAAATTTCGGGGTCGGTGGCGCCATGGAAACGTGGATGAAATTCGCGGACTTTCTGCGCCGCCCCTAGATCGCGAACCGCGTGCTCTCTTAACAAGTCCTTGGCCTGATATTTGAGATGGTCGAGATTGGGATTAGACGGGAGTTTTCCTACTGGCATGACGAACTTCCTTTCCTATGCCCAGGTCCGCATTTTACGGGCAGAAAGTCAGTTCGCGAAGCGAATTGTGAACATCAGGTGGACTTCTGTCCTTTCCGCGGACCGGATGCGCCCTTAGCGCGAGGGTTACGATAGCACACGAAGAAGAAAATGCAGGGAAAGAAAATTTATTTCGGTGCTGGGCTTAGCGCTTGCAAGCGGTCTTTGTTGATTTTTAGGACTACGCCGGCGTTGCGGTCGGCTACTTCGCTGATCTTATATTCGGCGGCTGTGCCTAAAACCTGGGCGAGCTCGGAGGCAGTCAATTTGTAATCGTTGGTGAGCCAATCGGCCATGTTAGAGGTCGCGTCGCGGAAAGCTTGGTCGAGCGAGCCACTTAGCCCCATGGCCATAATGTGAGTGGGAGATTCAACTCTGGGGCCATCGATATTTTTGGCGGGAATTACGTCGACGGAGAATTCCACATCCATGGAAGTTTCCAGCGCATTGCCGTTGAGTTCGCCATCGCCTTGGGCAGCGTGGCCATCGCCGATGTACAGGAACGCACCGGTGACGTTGACAGGTAAATAAATGGTGTTGCCTTCCGCGACTTCGTTGAAATCCATGTTGCCGCCGAAGCCTCCAGAATCACCGCTGCCTGGAGGCGCGGAAGAAGAACGCGAGGCGGTGGCGAGGCAGCCCATCATGGGTTTGAGTGGGATGGAATAGTTTTTCAAGTGCTCCGCCGGTTTTTCCGGAGTGGCGATGCCGTGCCCGATGTCCAGATGCCAGCGAATGTTTTTGCCACCATCTTTCATCTTGACGGCGAGGTCGCTGTTGGTCGCGCGACTAACTAGGAAATCATCGCTCTGTGCCCAATCGCGATTCAAACGCACTTTGCTGAGGTGCACGACGAGAGTGTCACCGGGGAAAGTATTCTCGACATAGAAGGGACCTGTTTCGGGATTTCCTCCGAGTACCCTGCCAACACCTTTTTCGTCCGTGCCGCCGGCATCCACCGTGGTGGTGTGAATGGTGTCGCCGGGAGACACGGTGAGCACTGGTTTGATGTGCGGAGAAAATTGGCGATAAAACGTGGTGGGGACAAAATCGTGGCGTTGTGGAATGGTGGGATGAAACGGGGTGGCAAGTTTTGCAGTAAACGGCATGGTGGCGGGATGAGAAGGATTAGAAGAGTCGACGAAGGTTATCGTTCCACTGAGCCCATCCCCTTTGAGGGCGGCGGTGGCTTCTTCCGAGCCGCCTTGATCGTCCTTGGCAAGGAAATGGAGAGAATTGCCGGTGAGCGAGCCTTCGAGTTTGTCACCGTCGAAGTCGCCGGTAAATTTGTTGCCGTCCTGGATCAGATTCAGAGCGGAGTTGACGGGAGTGCCGAAGAAATCAAGTTCGACAATCCACCGGGCCGCGGGGGTAGCGCTGGTGGATGGCGAGGATTGTTGGGCATGGGCCGATGAAAGGAACAAAAAGAAAGCTACGAGGAGTAGAAACACACTGCGCATGGCGGGACGGCCTCCTAAGCCACTGTTTATATACGACGTGAGATACGAATGGTTAGGGTGAATAGTTCAGGAAGGGTGATTCGAGGAGCTGGATGCAATTAGCCAATGGGTTCGAGCCATTAGAGAGTGCGAACCATTTCTTGAAGGCGGGCCGCGATTTCTGCGGGAGGAGTGTTTGCCGGGAAGGTGACGGGGGCGCCGAAGTGGACGGTTAGTTCGTTGCGATGGGCGAGGCGGCGGCGCTGCTGCTTCATTTGCCAGACGCCATCGAGGCGGATGGGGACGATGGGGATTTGGAGGTTTTCGGCGAGCAGACCGATGCCTGGTTGGAAGGGGAGCATGGCGGGATTGTCGCGGTCGTTGACGAAACCTTCCGGGAAGACCAGGACGCTGTAGCCGCGGTCGACGGATTCTCCCGCGAAGCGGAAGCTCTCGCGGAAGCCAGAAAGTTGCGGGAGGGGAAAAACGTTGAAGAGCGCGACGACCAGGAAATAGTTTAGTTTCCACAGCAGTCGCTTGGCGAAAAACCAATCGGGCGGCGGGGTGCGAAATTCCTGCAGAGTCTCGCCACCCATGGCAGTGGCGAGGCGATGGCGATAGCGCGCGGGGAGAGAAAAGAGAATCAGGCCCATATCGGCGCGGCGGGTGATGTGGTTGGAGATGAAGATGACCGGGCCGCGCGCGGCGGAGAGATTTTGGCGGCCTTGAATGCGCGGATGGGCCAGGAAGAGCGTGGCAGGCCAGGTGAGTAAGTAATAGATAAGCAGACGGAAGAAGCGGACGGGCGCGAACTGCGGCCAGCTCGGGTAAGGGTAGTTGCTACGGCGGGCGGTGGGCTGCGCGAGAAGTTTTTGCAGGGCTTCGGTGGTGCGGGCGTTAGCGAATTGCGTTTCGTTTAGCTCGAGTTGGTAGCGTTGCTCCAGTTTAGAGAGAAGTTCAACGCGGTCGAGGGAGGACATCGAGGCGAGGGCGACGGTGCTAGGGAGTTGGGATGGGGAACTGAGATCCCTCGCTTCGCTTGGGATGACATTTGTTGTTGCGGTTGGCTGAAGGAGTTCGGCGGCGCGGGAAGCGATTTCGGCCAGGCGGGGCTTGCCGGTTGGGGTGCGGGGAAAGTCGGGGTCGGGCCAGAGCACCTGTCGGCGGACGCGTTGGTATTCGGCGAGGGTGGAATTGGCGGCGTCAATGGCGGTCTGGGCCAGGGATGCAGGAGCACAGTCAGGAGCCACACTGCCACCGGAGCTGATTGCGTTTAGAAGTAGAACGGCACAGGGTTCGGCGTTGGCACCGGATTCCAGGGGAATGACTACGACGTCGCGGATATCGGGTTGGCGGCGCAGGGCGGCTTCCAGATCTTCGGGATAGATGTTGAGGCCAGCGGGAGTGACGATTACGTTTTTTTTGCGGCCCTTGAAACGCAAGTTCCCTGCTGCGTCTAGTTCGCCAAGGTCGCCGGTGCGTAGCCATCCGTCGTGTTCGCCGCTCTGCTGGCGAACAGCGCCTTTTTCCCAATAGCCACTCGAAACATTTTCGCCACGGACCAGAATTTCGCCATCAGTGGCGAGGCAGAATTCCCGGCCGGGAAGAATTTTGCCGACGGAGCCTTGTGTGGCTTTGAAGGGATGGTTCAGGCTGATGAGCGAAGCAGTTTCGGTCATGCCGTAGCCCTGGACCACGGCGTAGCCGATGCGCTTGAAAAACTCCTCGCTCTCTGGAGAGAGGGCTGCGCCGCCGGAAATGAAAGCCCAAAACCTCCAGCCGAGCAGGCGATGGATGCGACGGAAGCGCCAGGCACGGCGAAGGAATGATTCGCTGGTGGGGGCTGCCAGCGAGGCGGTCGAATCGTTGCGCCAACCGCGTTTGTCGATTTCTTGGTCGAGCGCGGTGCGCAGCGCATCGAGCATGCGCGGCACGGCGACGAGCGCAGTGGCTCGTTCGCGTTTAATGGAGCGCAAGATTTCGGCGGGCTGCTGGGAATTTTCAAAGACCACCGTGGAGCCGAGGAGCGGCGGAACGAAGAGGGTCATGAATTGGCCGAAAACGTGGCTGAGCGGGACGAGCGAAACGAAGCTGAGCGGATGGAGCCAGCGCTCGTATTTTCGGTACTCGTCAATTCCCTTCTCGAGTGGTTCAAGATTGGCCAGGAAATTTCCGTGGGTCAAGACTACACCGCGCGGTTCGCTGGTGGTACCGGAAGTAAAAAGAATTTGCGCGACGTGATCGCGAGAGATGGACTCCCCAGAGAGAGTTTTGCCAGTGAGAAGATCGTCGGCGCGCCCGTGATCGGCGACATCGTTTTGGCCCGCATCCAAATTGGCTATTTCATCGAGGATGAGAGAAGGAACAGAAATGGCGAAAGAAGTCTTCGAACGTGAGAGGAAGGCGAATTTGATGGAGGCGTCATTGATCACCCGGGAAACGAAATCGATGGTAGAGGAATCGTCTAGCGGTACGGCAACGGCGCCAGTCAATAGACAGCCCCAGAAAGCGGCGACCCAATTGCAGGAGTTGGGAGCCCAAAGAAGCACGCGGTCGTTGATTTGCACGCCGCGGCGGATCAATTCCTGAGCGCAAGAAATGGAGCGGCAGGAGAGCTCGGCGTAGGTGCGGACTTCGCGCCGGTAGCCCTGGTGCTGAACGAAGGCGGGACTGTTGGCGTATCGGGAGAAGTTTTCGAACAAGGAGAGAAGGTTGGGCCGGGGCATAGCGAGCCAATGATACGACGAAAGAAGGATGACCCAGAGACCTTAGAGGGGCGCGGGGAAGAGACCCCCAGCACCCTTAAAGACGAAGGGTGCGGCACCCGTCACCCGAGCAGTATTGGGAACGCCATTCAATGGAGAGGGGAGACGCCGGGTGCCACCCAAGCACCTTTCAGTGCATCAGAATAGAAACACAGCAGAAAGGGCCTTAGTATCTTTAGGTGACAGATGGGGTTGTTCATCGGTTAAAATAGAAGTTCGGGGGCTGGGGCTTCCGCATCCAAATAAAGAGCTTGAGTAGATAAAGGAAAGAATGCCTGTACCTATATCACAGATGTTTACAGTAGCTAGCTACGTGCTGAAGCAGAAGCTCAGCGGGCGGGAGAAATATCCGCTGGTGTTGATGCTGGAACCGCTCTACCGCTGCAACCTGGCTTGCGCGGGCTGCGGAAAGATTCAATATCCCGCGCATGTGCTGAAGCGCGAGCTTTCGCCGGCAGAATGTTTTAAAGCGGTAGACGAATGCGGCACGCCGATGGTGTCTATACCAGGTGGTGAGCCGCTGATGCATTCGCAGATCGCGGAAATTGTGGAAGGGCTGGTCGCGCGGAAGAAGTACATCTATTTGTGCACCAATGCGCTGCTGCTGAAAGAAAAGCTGCACCTGTTCAAGCCGAGCAAGTACCTGACATTTTCGGTGCATGTCGACGGGCAGAAGGAACATCACGATTTTTCCGTGTGCCGCGAGGGCGGCTACGAGCTGGCAATTGATGGGATCCGAGAAGCGCTGAAGCAGGGGTTCCGGGTGACCACGAACACGACTTTGTTTGACGGCGCCGATCCGAAAAGTGTCCGGGCGTTTTTCGACGAGATGATGGAACTGGGCGTGGAAGGAATGATGCTTTCGCCCGGCTATTCCTATGATAAAGCGCCGGATCAGAAGCACTTTTTGGGGCGTGCGCGGACACGGAGATTGTTTCGGGCGATGCTCTCAAACCGCAAGCCGACGTGGAAATTCAACCAGTCCATGCTGTTTCTGGAATTCCTGATGGGCAAGCGAGATTTCAAATGCACACCCTGGGGCATGCCGACGTATTCCATTTTTGGGTGGCAGAAGCCTTGCTATCTGCTGCAAGACGGCTATGCAGATACGTTCAGCGAGTTGATGGAAACTACGGAATGGGCGAATTATGGGACGGAATCCGGGAATCCGCAATGCGCGAATTGCATGGTGCATAGCGGATACGAAGCTTCTGGCGTGGATCACACGTTTGGTTCGCTGAAGGGCCTGCTGGCGACGGCGAAGGCGACTTTGTTCACCAAGAATCGAGACCCGGAAGCGCTGCTGCTGCTGAATGAGCCGGTGCAGCCGGTGCATTCCTACAATCCGCTGGTGCAGATCGCCGCGGATCCCGCAAAACTCGAGGAGACGCGGGCATGACCGGTCCTCGACATGCCGAGCGCCCGGAACATTCGGTGAATCCGGACGAACTCGAAGTAGCGCCGGGATTCCTGCACGAAACGCTGCAAGGTTGGGTGCCGGATCTGGCGAAGGAAGAGGAAATTCGCGAGGCACTGGAAAAAGCGTTTGATTACCGCGGAGATGTGACCATTACGCGCAAGGACGGAACCAAGCTGGACGGATATATTTTCGATCGTGTGGGTGGGAAGACGTTAGAGAGTTCCTACGTGCGGGTTTTGCCCAAGGATTCGAATCAAAGACAGAAAATTGCGTACTCGGACATCGCGGCGCTGGCTTTTTCTGGGCGGGATACGGCGGCGGGGAAAAGTTGGGAAGCGTGGGTTGGAAAATATTGGCAGAAGAAGACGGCAGGGGAAGCAGATATTCGGATTGAGCCGGAGTCTTTGGAAGAGTAAAAATTGCCCCCGGAAAGGCTGCTGGAAGGGTCAAAAGCAGCGTAAATCTATAAAATTCAAGAGCTTACCAAATTACGGAGGCAGAGGTGTAGGCGCAGGCGGGAGTGGACAGTAAGCCCTTTCTTGTGATAGTGTTAGGTATAGCGTTTGTTGCTCTTGTACTAACCTTTTGATTCGTCAGGGGGCTGCGAGAACACTCTCGGAGCCTTTTTTTTCGAGTAAAGAGGCTGTCACGACGCAGGGGATCCGCGCACGGACCAAGAGGGCTAATGCAATTCAATATCGAGGTACAGCAGTGTCAAAGGAACAAGGAACAGTGAAGTGGTTCAATGCTTCGAAGGGCTTTGGATTCATCCAACGCCAGACCGGGGAAGATGTATTCGTACATTTTTCCGCCATTCAGTCGGAGGGTTACAAGTCGCTCAATGAAGGTCAGGCAGTGGAATTTGAAGTCAAGAAGGGTCCGAAGGGCCTTCAGGCGGAGAACGTAACAGCCCTCTAGCCTGTGCATTGGAAAGGTCCTCGAGGGGTCGGGGACCTTTCGATTGCGAAGAAGTTGAGTAGAAAAAACCAGCAGCGCGGTACAGGAGGAAGTTGTGCAAGTAATGCAAGAAGGACAGACCATCAAGCATGAAGTGTTCGGACTGGGAATCGTCACGGCAGCGGATGCGGAACGCACCTCGGTGGATTTTGATGATCACGGGGCGAAACTGTTCGTGACCAGCATTCTCACGGCTGAAGTGATCGGTGAACCGCCCGCTACCCCGCCCAAGACCAAACGCCGCCGGAAAGCCTCTGCAGCAGCCAAGGCGAGCAAGAAGGCCGCCGTCGCCGCGGCAGCCGCGACTGCTCGCGCGTAGTCATTTACCCTTGAAGTAAACACATTCCCGCGCTGAACTTGGCGCAGGGGTGTGCCTGCTGGCCAGGCATTGCCATATGTTCCATGTGCAACATTCTTCCCCCTCCTCCCGATTTCGCCTCATCCAGCCGATAAACACTTGAAAGCACGTATTGTGCGCGTAAAGTACAAACAACAACTGCTGTACGCCCGGGAAAGCAAATTCAGCGAGGTGAAGCATGGGGACGGAGATCAAGCGCCACATCAAGAAGTGTGCCCTGACGCTGGGGCTTGCCTTGGTATGGACTGGCGCGGGGAGAGCGCAGACCACTCCTGGGGTAACTGAGAAAGAGATCGTGATCGGGTCATGCGCGGCACTGGAAGGGCCGTCACGCTTTTTGGGACGCGAAACAGTTACCGGAGCCGAAACCTATTTCCGGATGGTGAACGACGAAGGCGGAGTAAACGGCAGAAAGTTGAAGCTGGTTTCCTTCGACGACAACTATGATCCGGAAAAGGCGCAGGGATGCTGGGACAAGTTGATGGCGGACAAGCCGTTTGCCCTGGGCTTTTTTGTGGGGACACCAACGGCGGTGAAGTATGTGCCGCTGGCGGAGAAAAATCAGATTCCGATCGTGGGATTGTTTACCGGAGCGCAGACGCTGTATACGCCGTTGCGCCATTGGGTGATCAATGTGCGGGCGTCTTATTTTGACGAGACGCGGGCGCAGGTGGATGGATTGTGGAAGGACTTGCACTACCGCAGGATTGGGATCATTTATCCCGACGATTCGTTTGGGGCCGCAGTGCTGCTGGGGGTGCAAACGGCGTTGACGGCGAATGAAGGAGCGCCAGTAGCGGCAGCTTCCTATGAGCGGCAGACCAATCAGACGGCGAGTGCGATAGAGACCGTAAGGGCGGCGAATCCGGATGCGGTGATCGTGGTGGGGCCGTCAAATACCGTGGCGCCGATTATCAAACAGGCTCATGCGAAGGGCTGGAAACCGTTGTTCGTGACGGTGTCGTTTGTGGGCACCGATGAATTGATTCAGCAAGCCGGAGAGGATGCGGAGGGAATGGTCATTACCCAGGTGGTGCCGCCCTATTATCTGACGGACTTGAAGACCGTGGCGCTGTACCGGCGGACGATGCTGAAATATGCGCCGACGTCGAAGCCAAACTTTGTGAGCCTGGAAGGATTTGTGGATGCGATGGTGCTGGTGGAGGGATTGAAGAGGGCCGGGAAGGATTTGACGCGGGAAGGATTGATTCACGGCATTGAAACAATTCACGAATGGGACGCGGGCCTGGGGCAGGAATTAAAAGTGGATTATTCGGCAAAGGACCATAAGGGATTCGAGCACGTAATTCCGACGGTGGTACGCGGCGGGAGAGCGGTGCCGTTCACGGATTGGACGATCGTGCTGCAGAAGTAGTCGCCGCTCGAAACGGACCGCGATTGAGGTTTTGTGAAAATTCAAGAGCGCTGCCATAAAAGCCAGCGCTAAATGATTGTGAAAAACTTTCGCTGGCCGGGCTAAAGCCTGGCACCTACATTCGAAATACGACTGAAAATTTAAATTAGCGAATGGCGGATTCGGCCTGGTCAAAGGCGTGATAGGAGGAGCGGACCAGGGGGCCGGATTCGACGTGCTTGAACCCCATTTGCTCGCCGGCGAGCTTGTACTCGGCGAATTCGTCGGGATGCACGAAGCGGATTACCGGGAGATGATCGCGGGTGGGCTGGAGATATTGGCCCAGTGTGAGGATGTCGGTGCCCTGGGCGGCTAGATCGTGCATGGTAGCCAGCACTTCGTCTTTTTCTTCGCCGAGGCCGAGCATCAAGCCGGTCTTGGTGGGAACGTCGGGGTGCATTTTTTTTGCGCGAAGCAGCAGCTCCAGGGAGCGTTCGTAAAGGGCGCCTTTGCGTACCTGGCGATAGAGGCGCGGAACAGTTTCGGTATTGTGATTGAGAATGTCGGGCTTAACGGCAAGGACGATATTGAGGGCCTCCCAATCACCGCGGAAATCGGGGATCAGGACTTCCACCTTGCAGCCGGGAACGCGGTTGCGAATTTCCTGAATAGTGCGGGCAAAGATGCGCGCGCCGCCATCGGGCTGGTCGTCGCGATTGACGCTGGTGACTACGGCGTAGCGCAAGCCCATGCGGGCGGCGGCTTCGGCTACGCGGTGCGGCTCTTCTTCATCGGGTGGGCCGACGGGTTTGCCGGAGGGCACGGCGCAGAAACCGCAGGCGCGGGTACAGATATCGCCCAGAATCATAAAAGTGGCGGTACCGTGTTCCCAGCATTCGCCCATGTTGGGGCAGCGCGCGGATTCGCAGACAGTGTGCAGATCGAGGGTGCGCATGATGCGCTTGAGGTTGTGGTACTTTTCGCCGCCGAAGAACTTTACGCGCAGCCA
>Ga0208714_1000232_pt1 | contig 16360 bp, 15 predicted proteins | sample NGESurshal072012_3_FD_184461 | JGI IMG/M metagenome (GOLD analysis project Ga0208714, IMG submission 184461) | Arctic peat soil microbial communities from Barrow, Alaska - NGEE Surface sample 415-1 shallow-072012 (SPAdes) | ecosystem: Environmental > Terrestrial > Soil > Wetlands > Peat ... | reverse complement strand
GGCAGCGTCCGTGAATGCAACGGGGTCACGGTCGGCCTCGGCGACGCTCGGCGCCCGTCCTGGGAAATACACATTGCGCAGCGCACCGGGGCGACCGGCGAGGGTCAGGGGCCCGAACGGGCTGTCGTAGGTCATCCAGGTCATGTCAGATCGCCTTCTCCAGGGTCAAGAGCTGGGTCTTGGCGGCGACGCCACCGAGGTACTGGCCGAGCGCGCCGTCGCTGCGTAGCACGCGGTGGCACGGCACTAGGATCGGGAGCGGATTGTTCGCCAGCGCCGAGCCGGCCGCCCGCACCGCTTTCGGCCTGCCCGCGGCCGTCGCGACCTTCCGGTAGGACGAGGTCTCGCCATATGGGATCAGCGCGGTGGCGTGGAGCACTTCGCGCCGGAACGCCTTAGTGAGAGTCCAGTCGAGCGGGACATCGAACGTGCGGCGGCGTCCGTCGAAGTACTCGTCGAGCTCGCGCCGAGTCGTGGTGATCGCGGGGGTGCTGACGCCCAGGATACGGCCGGACACCTTGCGTGCGAGGTCTTCGAGGACCTCCTCGGCGTTCTCGGCCGGGAGGATGATTCGCAGGATGCCGGTGTCAGTGGCATTGATACGCATCCGCCCAAGCGGGGTCTCATGATCCTCGAAGGCGATGTCGACGAGGCCCTCGGAGGCTGCGCGCGCCGCGAAACCCGCGCGCGCCGCGGCCCACTCCTCATCGCTCGCCGGAACGACGTCGCGCAGGAGGCTCTCTAGGTGTCTGTCCTCTTGTTGGCGTTCCATGATGGTCATGTTTGGTAGACGATGGCCCAGGTGAATTCGTGATGTTCGAGGCTACTCGGCGTCGTGGAAGATGATGCCGAGCGCGGTGCGCGAGCCGGCCGTGATGGTGGAGACGCCGTGTCGCAGCCCGGCTCGGTGGTAACCGTTCTTGCCCGCCTCGGGGCGCTCGCGAGTCGGAAAGATGACGAACGCCCCGCGGGTGGGACGGATGACGTGCGCGCGGCTCTGCGCACGCGGGCGCTGCTCCATCAGAACAAACTCGCCGCCCTCGTAGTCGATGCCCAGGTCCGAGAGCACGGTCAGGACCTGGAACGGGAAGTACACCTCGCCGTAGAGGTCCTGGTGCAAGGCGTTCCAGTCACCCTCGTGGTAGCGCAGCATCAGCGGCGTCGGGCGCTCTTGGCCGGCCGCGCGGCAACGTTCGAGCAACTCCCGATGGCGCGCTGGGAATGTCGGGTTCTCACCCGACAGCAGCGCGGCCCAGCGGTTGGTGACCGGCACCAGGCGCTCGTAGAAGGCAACGCGAGCAGCCTGGATCGCCTCAGGCAGCGGATGTGCGAAGTAGCGGTAGCGCCCGTCGCCAAAGCGGTGGCGGGCCATGTCGATCGTCGAGCGAAACCGATCGCTCTCAAACAGCCCGGCGAGCTCGACGCACTCCTCCTCGCCGAGTACGTGCGCGGTGACGGCAAAGCCCCGGCTATCGAGCTGGCGCTTTAGCCCATCCCAGTCCAGCCTGCCGATGCGGGCGCTGACAGAGTCAAAGATCTTCTCGGTCATGTGCCAGTTCCTTCCTCAGTCGCTTGAGTCCTTCAAAGACGTTGCGCCGTGCGGCCTCCGAGCTCGTCCCCATCGCCTGCGCTATGTCGGCGTGCGAGAGGTCGGCGAGATAGCGAAGGGTCACGGCCTCGCGCTGCTTTACGGGAAGCGCCGCAACATGTGACCACAGGTCGCCGGTGGCCGCATCGGGGTCCTGCCAGGGGGCTGCTTGCTCCTCGAGCTCATCGCTGGGGATCGCCGTGTTCGCTTGAGATCGTGCGATATCGACGATCTTGTGTCGCGCGATCGAGAACAGCCAGCCGCCGACCGCAGCGGGGTCGCGCAGCTCGCCGTAATGCCGGAGCGCCGCGACCAGGGTCTCCTGGAAGGCCTCCTCCCCGCGATCGGGACCCAGACGCGCGACGCACAGCCGCAGAATGGCCTGTCCGTGACGCTCGAGCACAATCTCAAATGGCACCACGCACTTCGCATGGGCTCGCTTGGACAGGGTTGGCGCGATGGGGTTATTGGGACTAGTCATCGGCACCTTCCCAGTAGACGAGCGACCGTGGCGCAACGTGAGGTCGACGGTCGGAATCGGTGTAGCCCACCTCACATCCAACGCGTTTCATTCGTCATCAGAGTGAAACCACGCTCGCCAAGGAGCACGCAGGATGACTCCAAAGACCCGAGATCTGGCTCCTCCCGCGTGGGAGTCGAAGCAGCGAACTCACGTTCAGGGCTTCGCGAGCGTCTGACATGCGACTGCGGCCGAGCGGCCGCAAGATATCTCCAACCGAGAGGACCCGATGACACAGCCACGCTAAGTCGGCATGAGGCCGGGTCGCGGACTGCGAGACCCTTGCGCTGGTGCGCCGCGGCGTCGCCGAGACGGCGCTTGGCTGCGAGTACGAAAAAGCGGAGGCCGCGCCCACCCTTCTTCGCGATTGGGTGACCAACTTCATGAGCTTGCTGATCCGCTTGGCGCTGCGAGAGGCGATCTTGCGTTCGCACAGAGGCGCGGGCCTCGGCCTTCACCCACGTCGCAGGCACACCGAGCAGCGCACCGGCGGCGGCGTAGTCGAGCAGCGCGTCGGGCGGCAGCGTCTGGGCGACGATGGCCGTGGCGAGGGCCTCGATGCTGGCCTCATCGAGCGTTACCGGGCGTCGGGATCGTTCGTTCGTCGGCCGTGAAGGCGGCGCGGCCGTTCGAGGCGTGGGCGGCCGCGCCGTCCGCCCGTCGCCGCCCACGTGAACACGTCGCCGGCGCCGTCGAGCACATCGCGCCGCTCGAAGTCGCGCAGCTTCGCGCCCGCCGGCCATTTCGCATCGTTATACTTCGGGAGCGCAATGGGCCAATCCGACACGTCGACCGCCACTTATATCGATGGCAAGAGGGTGCCCGATTTTTTCATAGTTGGGCATATGAAGAGCGGCACAACTGCGCTGTACGGGGCACTCATGCGCCATCCGCTCGTGTACATGCCCCGGAGCAAGGAGCCGTGGTTTTTTGCCGATGAGGTCAAGCTCGACGCCCCGCCGAGACCATATGGCCACGGGTGGACTCCACGCTCGCTGGAGGAGTACCTTTCCTTGTTCGAAGCAGCAGAGCCGAGCCAGCGCGCAGGAGAGGCCTCGGCGATCTACCTCTCGTCTCCTACGGCTGCACGCCGGATAGCCGAGGTGCAACCCGCGGCACGCATCATCGCCGTCATACGCGAGCCGGCGAGCTTCCTGCGGTCACTTCACCTCCAATTTGTACAAAACTATCTCGAGACTCAGCACGACTTCCGCAAGGCGCTTTCCCTCGAGAAGGCGCGGCGTCGGGGCCAGAAGGTGCAGCGCAACGAATATTGGCCCGGAGCGACGCTGTACTCAGACCATGTCCGCTATGTAGAGCAACTGCAGCGTTTTGAAGCCGCATTTCCAGCTGCGCAGATCAAGGTGATTATTTACGACGACTTCCGTAGCGACAACGAGGCCATCGTCCGTGACATCTGGCGCTTTTTGGATGTTGACGACACCGTGCCAGTCAAGATGAGGGAGGCCAACCCGTCAGTCCGTGTGCGCTCGCAGCGCCTACTGGAGCTCACGCACGCGGTAGCTCAGGGACGGGGTCCGGCCACCCGCGCAGTAAACGCGACGGCCAGGATGCTCGCGCCTTCGCAACTGACCCGAGAGTCCGCCATGGCGATCCGGGACCGCCTCTTCTTTGGCTCCCCCAAGCCGCCTGACGAGGCGCTGATGCTTGAGTTGCGCCGCCGCTTCGCGGGCGAGGTATCCGCGCTGAGCGAGCACCTCGGCCGCGATCTCGTGAGTCTCTGGGGATATGACCGCCTCGGCTGAGACGCCGGCGCCTGACGAGCTGCGCGACACCTATTAGGGAACGCGCAAACGCTCGACGCACGCCGAGGCTGATTTTCCGGCCATCGCGGTGGTGGTCCCCACGTTCAACGACGCGCATCGGCTCGGCGACGTGCTGCGCTCGATAGTCGGGCAGACTTTGACGCCAAGCGAGATCGTCGTCGCCGACGATGGGTCGACCGACGGCACCGAGGGTTTTGTGCGTGAATTCGTCGAGCGCCAAGCGGACGGCGTGGACGTCCGCTACATACGGCTTCCCTCGCGCTCCGGCGTTGTCGCGGCACGCAACGAGGGGATTGCGGCCACGCGGGCAGAGTGGATCGCGACCTGATGCGGTAGCTAGCTGACCTGCCCACATACGTTGTGAACAGCTGAGGAGGCATCCGGGCCTCATCCCAGGCTGTGGGTCTACGAGAACTCACTTCCTAGGAGGACCCGGATGCAGATCCACGGTAGAGCGAAGCTCGGACCGGCAGGACGCTTGGCGCTGTGCCAAGCAATCGAGCAGGGATGCACGTTCAGGCAGGCAGCGTCGTCGTTGGGCGTCTCGCCGGCGACAGCCCATCGCTGGTGGCATCGATATCGCGTCGCTTCTGCGCAGAAGCGACATTCTTTGGCGTGGGCGGTCGATCGCTGCAGTCGCCCTCATCGCTCTCCTAGGCTCCTTGATCGGACGGCTCAAGAGGGGATCTGCGAGGCGCGCAGGCGCACCGGCTGGGGGCCGCGGTTGATCGCTGGAGAGACAGGTCATCCACACTCGACGGTCTGGAAGGTGCTTCACCGCCACGGGCTCTCGCGCCGGCCGAGTGCGCCCCGAGATGCCGTGCGTCGCTATGAGTGGCCGTGCCCGGGTGACCTGCTGCACATGGACACCGCACGCTACGCACGTTTTGAGCGACCTGGCCATCGCGCCACCGGAGATCGCTCACAGCACAGCCGCAACTGGATGGCCGACGGCACGAGGGTGGGCTATGACTTCGCGCACGCGATCGTCGATGACCACTCGCGCCTGGCCTACGTCGAGCTGCACAGCGACGAGCGCGCCCAGACGGTCACAGAGTTCGTCTCCAGAGCGCTCACATGGTTTGAGGGGCACGGAATCGTCTCGCGGCGACTGATGAGCGACAACGCCTGGAGCTACACCCACAATCGCTCCCTAGCAGAGCTCCTGCTCACACGAGAGGTGCGCCATCTGACCACCAAGCCCTATCGCCCGCAGACGAACGGAAAGGTTGAGCGCTTCCACCAGACAATGCGCAGAGAGTGGGCCTACGGCATGACCTACCGCTCAAGTCGCCACCGCGACGCAGCCCTGCCACACTGGCTCGAGCACTACAACGAGCGCAGACCGCACTCAGGGATCGGCAACCGGTCACCGATCAGTCGCGTTCACAACCTGTGTGGGCAGGACAGCTAGCTAGCGAGCTAGCTAGCTGTTAGACTCCAGCCATGGAGTTCGGAATGCACGAGGCAAAGACGCACCTCAGCGAGCTCGTCGAGCAGGCACTGCACGGCGGGGAGGTAGTTATTACCCGCCGAGGCAAGCCCGCCGTGCGGCTCGAGCCCGTCGGTCCGACGACGGGCGCGCTCGCGCTCATGGGTGCCTGGAAGGGGCAGGTTGAGATCGCGGATGACTTCGATGAGCTTCCAGCCGACGTCGCCGCGGCGTTCGGCGGCGAGTGAGCCTGCTGCTAGACACGCACGTTCTCCTCTGGCTTCTCGCGGGAGAACAGCGTCGCTTCGGCCCTAGCACGCTCGAGGCGTTGCGGGACCGCGCGGCGGTGGTCAGCGCCGCAACGGTTTGGGAGATCGCTATCAAGCGGCGTCTCGGCAAGCTCCAAGCGCCAGCTAGTCTCGTCGACACCGTGGCCGCAGCGGGTCTCCAGCTGCTCTCGATCACGGTTGCACACGCTGAGCATGTGGCCGACCTCCCGGACCTTCACCGCGATCCCTTCGACCGCATCCTTGTGGCCCAGGCGAGAGTCGAGAACCTCGCGATCATCACCGCCGATCGGGCCGTCGGCAGCTATGAGGTCTCGGTGATCGATCCCGCAAGCTAGCGAACCGTGTCCCGAAACACGTCCCGAACTCCGCAAATCTCAGGTGCCTGTTCTGGGTCTGCTCACCCGGCAAGAGGACAGGCCGCGCGCGAGCTCGCCCGCCGGAGTCGTCGAGTGCGCCGCCGAACAGCTCGCGCAGCTTCGCCATCCGATATCTCTAATGCTCTCCAGCGGGGCGAGCAGCTGTCCAGCGAGCTCGCGTGCGAGCTTCGGATCGGCGCTGAGGAGGAGTGCGATGTCGTGGTGATTGGCATCGACCAGCGCTCCCGCCTGCACCAGCGCCCGCCGTGTGAGCCCGTGGAGCGCCCTTGCCCTCGCGAGGCTGCTCCTCGTGTCGGCGATCGCCACCGCCGGACCCAACGCGAGCTGGATTTCCCGCCCGCTCGGCCGCTGCGGCCAGCTGGCGGCGGCACCCCGGTCGGCCGCGGCATGCGACGGGATCGGTGCGGTGGCAGTCGGAGCGCAGATGAAGCGCCTCAGGCTCGCCCTCGCGGCGCTCGGGCACCGCGCTGGGGAGCCCGAGCGTCTCCGTAGCTCGCCTAGCGCCCGTGTGCGTGTAAGTACCGATGACGCAGGCGCCGCGCGGCGTGAGTATTGCCGACGTGGCTCGCGCCGGACTGGAAAGAGCACCGCTGCGGTCTGGGACTGTCTCGCGGCAGGGAGCGACCTCGACCTCGACCGCGCCGCCGCGCCGTTGGTGGGCGCTCGCCGTGCTGTGTGTGCCGCTGCTGATCGTATCGCTGGACAACACGGTCCTCAACGTGGTGCTGCCGACGCTCGTCCGCAAGCTCCACGCCACCACGAGCGAGTTGCAGTGGATCGTCGATGCCTACGCGCTCGTCTTCGGGGGGCTGATGCTGGTGGCGGGGAGCCTCGCTGATCGGGTGGGGCGCAAGCGGACGTTCATTGCCGGTCTGCTGGCGTTCGCCGCGGGCTCCACGTGGGCGGCCTTCTCGGGGTCGGTCGGCTTGCTGATCGCGGCCAGGGCGAGCATGGGGATCGGCGCGGCGCTGATCATGCCGTCCACGCTCTCGATCATCACCAACACGTTCACCGACCGGGGCGAGCGCCAGCGCGCCCTGGGTTTCTGGTCGGCGACCAGCGGGGCAGGGGTCGCGCTCGGTCCGATCGTCGGAGGGCTGCTGCTCGCGCATTTCTGGTGGGGCTCGGTGTTCTTGATCAACGTGCCGGTCGCCCTGTTCGGCGTGCTCTTCGCGGTCCCGCTGGTGCCCGACTCGAGAGATCCGGAGGCCAAGCGCCAGGACTCGGGCGGCTCGGCGCTGTCGATCGTCGGGCTGGGACTGGTGCTCTGGGCGATCATCGAGGCGCCGGTGCACGGCTGGTCCTCGGCGCTCGTGCTAGGCGCCGGCGCCGGCGGCCTCGCTGTGCTCGCCGGCTTTGTTACCTGGGAGCTCTCGAGCTCCCATCCCATGCTGGACCTGCGGTTCTTTGTCGCCAGAAGATTCTCGGCCGCCGTCATGTGCAACGGGTTGCTCGCCTTCGGGCTATACGGCTCGCTGTTCGTACTGACCCAGTTCCTGCAATTCCAGCTCGGCTACTCCCCCCTGCAGGCCGGCCTGCGGGTGCTTCCTGCCGCCGGGGCGATCGCCGTCGCGGCGCCCCTGTCCAGCGTCCTGGTCCGCAGGGCCGGTGCCAAGCTCACCGTGGCGGCCGGCCTGCTGGTTGCGGCAGCCGGCCTGTGGCAGGTCTCCGGCGCGTCGGTCGCGACCACCTATGGGGGCGCGGTGGCCGGCATGGTCATGATCGGCGTCGGGGCGGGCCTAGTCATCCCCTCGGCCACCGGATCGGTCATGGGGTCGCTGCCTTCCGCCCACACCGGTGTCGGCTCGGCGACCAACGGCTCGTTCATGCAGGTCGGCGGCGCACTCGGGGTGGCGGTCGTCGGGAGCTTGCTCTCCACGCGCTACCAGCACCGGATCTCTGGAACGCTGGCGCCCTACCATGTCCCGCAGGCGGTCGAGGAAACCATCCGCGGATCACTCGGCGGCGCCCTCGGGGTGGCCAAGCAGATCGGTGGGGCCACCGGCCAGCTTCTCACCCGGTTCGCCCACTCGGCGTTCATCAGCGGGATGGGCCTCGGACTGTTCGCAGCGGCAATCGTCGCCCTCGCCGGTGCGCTGTTCGCACTACTCGCGCTTCCGACCGGACCAGCCCTCGAGGAAGACACGCAAGCAGCGCCTCCGCCAACCGACGGAGCGGCGCCGGCCTGAGCCGCGCGGGCACAGCCGTCGGGCACGGTGACCTTCGACAGGGCGTTCCATCTTCGCAACTGTGTAGACATCCAGCTCGATCGTCAGGCCCTGCTCGGCGGGATCACGTAGCGCGCCTTCTCGATCTGACGACCCTCGATCAACGGCCACAGGCCTGCGCCACACGCTGATCGGATAGCGGTCCACTCGGGCGGAAAGTGGGTGAGAAGGAGCTTGCGCTCGATCTCCATCGCGGGCTCCTGCGCTCAGGCCGTTGGCCAGCCTGCGACGATCGCGAGGTCGGCGGTCGGCCGTTCCTCCTCGATCTGCACAGCTCCGGCGAACACGCGGCCCGACTCGCCGTCGATGCTGATCTCATCCCCTTCGGCGAACTCGCGGTCACCGATCCTGACGCGGCGTCGGTCCAGGTCGATCTCCATCCCAGTGGCACCCACGACGCAGGGCTTGCCCAGCTCGCGCGCGACGACGGCGGCGTGTGAAGTGCGCCCTCCGCTGCCGGTGAGCAGGCCCGCCGCAACGATCATCCCTGCGAGATCCTCGGTGCTCGTATTGCGGCGTATCAGCACGGGCGCCCGGCCCTCTTGGGCGATGCGCTCGGCAGCCCTGACATCGAGAGCGATCGGACCGCTTGCGACACCCATGCTCACTGGCTGCCCCTGGCAGATCGCGCCGGCTTCATCGCCGTCGCGCACATGCGCGCGCCGGATCTCCTGGAGCTCTAGGCTGGCGAGGCGCTCGCGGGCCTCGCTGATGGACGCCAGGCCTTCACGGACCTGATCCACCGCGATGCGCAGCGCCGCCCACGGCATGCGCTTGGCAGTACGTGTCTGCAGCAGAAAGAGCTCGCCGTCCTGAACGGTGAACTCGAACTCCTGTGCGTCGCGGAACTCGGCCTCCAGCACCTGGCAGACCTCGTCCAGGCGCTCGTGCACCTCGGGTGCTAGTAGCGCCAGCTGTCCGGCTCCGTCGGGCGTGCGTCGGCCGCCGACGATGTCCTCGCCCTGCGCGTCGAGCAGGAACTCGACGTAGGGTCGGTGCTCGCCGGTAGCGGGGTCGCGGGTGAAGCCGACGCCCGAGCCCGACACGCCGCCTGCGTTGCCGAACACCATGCGCTGCAGGATGACCGCCGTGCCGAGCGTCTCGGGCAGGTCGTGCAGACGGCGATAATCGCGCGCCTTCGGGGCCTTCCAGGACTCCAGCACGCCGCGCACGGCAGCCTCGACCTGATCGAGCGGGTTCTGTGGGAACGGCTTGCCGCTGAGAGCGCGGAAGCGCTCCAGGTGCTCGCCGGTGAGCTCGGCCAGCGTTCGCGCGTCCAGGTCGCGCGGACGTCGCACGCCGGCCGCCTCCATGCGCGCACCCGTTGCCTGCTCGAAGGGCTCCAGCGGGCAGTGCGCGACGACGTGGGCGAAGGACTCGACCAGGCGTCGGTAGGAGTCCCAGGCCAGGCGAGGGTTGCCGGTCAGCGCGAGAAGGCCCTCGACGCTCTCGTCGCACAGCCCGACATCCAGCACCGTCTCCAGCATGCCGGGCATCGACGCGGGAGCCCCTGAGCGCACCGAGAGGATGAGCGGGCGGCGAGCGCTTCCGAGCCGCAGACCGCTGCGTACCTGCAGCGCGCCCACCGCCGCGGACACGAGCGTCCGCAGGCGCACGTCGTCGCCGCCCGCCGCCGTGTTGCGGTACACCGCCGTGCTCAGGATCGCCGCCTCGGGAACAGGCAGCCTGGCGCGCACCATGCGCGCGAGGCCGTGACCCTTCGCGCCGATCGACGCGATATCGGGCACCTCGGCGTCCCCGTGGCCGACGACATAGAGCTCCTCGATCGACTCGCTCTCATCGCGCGTGGGCACGGTCTGCGTGGGCAGTGGCTCCGGCCGGGAAGGCGGTGGCTCGGAGCGCACCACGTTCCCGAGCACCTGGCGATGCAGCAGTTGAGCTGCCCGCATCAGCGCGTCAGCCGCTTCCTCACAAGCCTGCGTCGCCTGCACGATCACGAACAGCTCCCCGGCCGCATCAACCTCTCTGACGAGCGCTGCTTGCACCTCACGCAGCGCATCGTCGGTATCCCGCTCGAGCGCCACGATGCGGTGTGTAACCTCCAGGAAGGAGTCCATGTCCTCGCTGGGGCTGCCGCGCTGAACCTCGCGACCGAGGTGCACGGCGCGCATATGACTGCGAGCCGCGTCGAGCACGAGCGCCATCATCTGCTGTGACTCGTTGAGCACGTTCCCGGAGACCCGACCCTGGGGCAACAACGACCAGTAGTAGGTGGCCTCCTCGAGCGCGTCGGCTACGTCGTCGGCCTCCCGGACGAGGTCCAGGAAGGGCGCCGGATCCTCGGCGCGCGCGCAGGCCCCACGCACCTCGTTGACCAGTTCGTCGGCGCGCTGCTCCCAATCGCGCGCCAGCCGGGCGATGTCGGAGCGATCCCGGCTGGGCTGCGGCAGCGCCGCCTGCTCGAGCGCGTCGCGCGCCGCCTCGCCGATCGCCACTACGAGCTCGGCGTGGGCGCCGATCAGGTCGAGCAGCTCCTGGCGGGCGGTGCGCACGTAGCCGATCAGCTCCGCGCGGACCTCGTCGCCGACCAGCGACAGCGATCGTCCCGCGAGCAGGCCCTCAGAGCAGGTGCGCAGGACGGCTCGCAGGTAGGAGACGGCCGCTGGCCGGCCGAGCACGTCGATCAGCGACTCGCCGGCGCGCGTGCCCCGCCCGGTGGCGAAGTTCAGCGCGTCGTAGACGAGCTGCTCGCCACCGGCGAGCAGGAACGCCATGTGCCCGTGCTCGCGTTCGGCGCCCCAGTCCAGCAGCTCCACCGCAGCGCGGTTTCCCACCAGGCCGCGCAGGCGCTTGCGCGCGCGGTTCCAGTCGATCAGGAAGACCATGCGCGACCCGAGCAGCTCCAGGAAGGTTTCGAGCGCGGGCTGGGAATCCGCCTTGAAGCGGCCGACGGCAAGGTGGTAGAGATCGTCGCTCGCCGCACCGCTGCTGCGCGAGCGGGTGTCCTCCCAGTGGATCTCGCGCTCGGCGAGCATGCGCTGCAGGAACAGCAGCCGCGGGAGGTGCACGTCGGTATAGGTCACCGTCACCGCGCGGTCGACGACCTTGACCACGACGACATGCGCGTCGGTCTCTCCGATGTCGTTCTGCACGACGAGCGCATCGCCGCTGCGCGTGGCCACGGTCCCCAGGCCCGGATGGTCGAAGCGCAGCCGCTGGGTGCGCTCGACGCCGCGCGCAAAGGCGCGCACCAGCGGACGATCGACTGCCTCGATTCCGTAGGCCAGCGCTCCCGCGATCGATTCGCTCGCCAGGCGCCCCGCCAGCCCGTTGAGCTCGCGATGAGCATCCATCACCACGAGGTGAAGACTGTCCTGGTCGCGCCGACGGCCCGCCGTCAGACGGCTGATGTCCTGCGCGGTAATCGCATCCCCGCCCGGCCGCACTGCTTGCCTAAGCTGGTGCAGGCGGTCGCTGAGCTGGTCCGATGTTTGCACGCCGGCAACGCGCAGCGGCACGAGCATGGTCTCCACCTCGGCGAAAGCCCCGTGGGTCAGCTCGCAGACGCCAGGGATGGCGTACGAGCCGCCCTCGCGCCGCTCGCTGGCATGCACAACGCGATCGAGGCTTAGGTCCGAGACGCCGCTTGCGAGCCGCTCCTCACGCAGGTCGGAGGCATCCGCGTCGCCGTCCGCCGCGGCGCGTGCACTCTGTAGGAGCGTGAGCAGGTACTTGATCCGGTCGTTGGCCGACAGCGCACGGCTGATCAGATCGGGTAGCAGCAGCTCGCTCTCGCCGAGCGTGGCAATGATGCGATCCTTCGACATGGTGCCTCCTGTTGTCTGTCGCGCGCGAGCCTAAAGCTAGCTCGGACGTTGGCTGCTCGCGCCTCCGAGTATCGCTGGCCGCTTCGCTAGACCCTCCTAGGCCTTGTCCCAGAGATCGGTCGCTTCGAAATGCTTCCTCTCGGTGCTGATCCTCTCGCCTTCCGCCAGCGCAGCGACATACGTGCCGTGAACCTTGGCGTAGGAAGCCATCGTCTCGACCATCTCGTCGGACCACTCGGGTTTGTGTTGGCGATAGGGATGCCACTGGCCCTTGTGACCGTAGAGATCACCGCGCTCGAAGCCCGTAAGGATGAAGCCATGACGGGCAAAGACCGTGGCCACGTCGCCGAGGACGCCGTTCAAGCGACCTGCCACCGCCTCCGGCACCGACTTGTGGATGCCGGAGCTCTTGGTCTTACTCGCGTCGAAGGGGCCACTGGACCCGTGTGGACGGAAGGCATCATCACGCGGGTCTATCTGGGGCTTGAGGTGCGGCCAGTCCCCGGGGCGGTCATCGACGAGACGGCGCTGAATATGGGGGCGAGCGTTCGCGATCAGCCTCGCCGCGTCGTCCTTGACGGCCTTGCGGTCATCGTCGCCGAGGGCCACGACGGCGTCGGGGTCCTCCTTGACGGCCTCGGCGATCGAGCGTTCCCAGAACTCAGCTGCCCATGGTGCGGTCGCATCGAGCCAGGCTCTTAGCGCATCCGCCAGCTGCGGATTGAGTGCCTCGGCTTCCTGGCGTGCCCGCGCGATCTCGGCGTCAAAGTCCCTGCTGGTCGGCCGCGAGCCGCTTTCCGATGCCATCGGTCGGCCTTGCCGCGACCTGGAGTGCCACCGTATCGCCACTGCTTCTCAGCCTAGAGTCGCGCCCGGCTGCGGTCGTTAAGGGGGCGTTACCGTCTCGGCCTCTATTACGCGGTGCTCGGCCAGCGTGGTGGTGCCAGCGCCGGAGGGCTCGGCTTGGTGGCCGGCGGCGAGCCTGGGGTCGGAGTACGCTTGCCAGGTCCACGAAGAACCACGTTCTGGAGGTGAGCATGGCCGTACGCACCACGCCGTTCATCGCTGCAGGGACCTGGGCGGTCGATCCCGCGCATTCGAACGTCACGTTCTCGGTCAAGCACATGGGCATCGCCAACGTGCGCGGGAAGTTCACCGGGTTTGAGGGTACGCTCGAGGTCGGCGAGGACCTCGCCAACTCCCGGGCGCGTGGCAAGGTCAAGGTGGCGTCGATCGACACCACCGAGGAGGCGCGCGACGCGCACCTGCGCTCGCCGGACTTCTTCAATGCTGAGCAATACCCGGAGATCATGTTCGAGTCCACGCGCGTGGAGCCCATCGACGAGGGGTCGTCGCACGTCTTCGGCAACCTCACGATGCACGGCGTCACTCGTGAGGTGAAGCTCGCTGTCGTCCTGCAGGGGACCGACACCGACCCGTGGGGCAACGAGCGCACCGGCCTCGAGGCCGTCGGTACGCTGAAGCACAGCGACTTCGACCTGAAGTTCAACCAGGCGCTTGGCAGCGGCAACGTGCTAGTCGGCGACAGGGTGAAGATGTCGCTCGACATCTCCGCGGTCAAGCAGGATTGACCACTCGGGATTGGCGGAGCGCCCGATCTTGCGAGGTGGCGGCGGAGTCGCGCCGGCCGCCGCTCCACGCTCTGACGGCACGCTGGTGCGCGGAGTTCTTAGCCTCCCTCGGCCGACCCGATCGCGCGATGCTGGTCGCCATGAGGGTTTCCTCCGCCTTGCCCGTGGTCGTAGTCGTCTTGCTGGCGAGCGGGTGCGGCGGGTCGGTGTCCATCAACGACAAAGGGCGGGTGGCGGTGGGTGAGAAGACCCTCGAAGTCGCGTCCGTGCCGTTTACGTTCAGCTATCCCGGCTCCTTCCAGGAAGCGACGGATGCAAGCGCCAAAGCGACGCACTCCGTCGCCGTCGTGGGAATACCCAGCGAAGACTCCTACATCGCCGTTCACCACAACGGGAGTGCCCCGATGTCCCTGGACGCCCTCGAAGCGCAGGCACGCCGAGCGCTGGGGAGCAGCGTGACGGGCACCCGGCGTGCGCGCCACGGGGGGATCGAGATGGTCGCGGTGACGACGCGGGTGGCCGGGGGACGGGATATCAGCGCGACGATGAACGGGTTCTCCACCGCCCAGGACACGTGGCTGATCGAGTGCCGCTCCAATCTCGCGAACCGCAAGCTCATGGCGCGCTGGTGCTCGCATGCGCTCGACTCGTTGACGCTGCGCAAATAGGTCCGCAGCGCCGGTCGCTCCACCGTCTCCGTGGATTGGTGGTGGGAGGCTATGGAAGCCTCAGTGGTCACCAGAGGACCCGCAGAGGCCGGTAGGCTGGCGCAGAACGCCGCGGAATTGCTGCGTTCCTCATGATCCGGCCCGCAGAGATCGCCAGCTGCTCGCTCCTCGTAATGAAGGGGTCCGGGGTTCGAGTCCCCGCGTCGGCTTGAAGAAGGGCCCGCACATTGTGGCGATTACTAAGGGAAGTCGGCTGGCAGTGAGACTTGGGGATCTGGATTGGTGGCTGTGGCTGACGACCACCGCCTCACACGAGATCAATCCTCGAGCGATCATCAGCGCGCCGCCGCCAGACGAGCGCGGGAGCTGATCGAACCGAACGGCTTGACTACGGCATGAGGATGAGCAGCGTGAGGATGGTGCCGACGAGCACCGCTACGGCGAGAGCGCCCCGAGAGAGCAAGCGTCGCAGCCGCACCACCGACGGTTTGATCACTGGCCGGATCCATCGAGCGGGAACCAGTCGCAAGACTGGCCGTTGCCGGCACACCCATGTAACGATTAGCTCTTCCAGCCAACTGTCGATCGCGGTGCCCACCCCACTGCGCATCGAGCGAGGATAAGCTCGGGATCTCCTCAGCCGCGACCGTGCAAGCCGCCGCCCACGAACCGGCGCGCAAGCCCGCATTGATCGCGACGGAGTCGACCGCGGGACCACCGAGAGAGGCACCAGCCGCTTTTCCTGCTGCCACAATCCCGCCGAATCGCGTCTAATCCCGTCGCATATCCGAGGACGACAACAGAGCCGATCTCTGTCCAACCCCGCCGGGAGGGCGTTACGGTTTAGAACGCGTGCACATGGGTAGATACGCGTGCATTCCAGATGGTGCCGGACCAAAGGACCGGACCGGGGTTAGGGACCGAGCTTTTGCAGTGCGGGCGAGATGGGAAGAGATGCTGCGTGCCAATCGAACGAGGGGATCGTCGGGTCATGAGCTATGCGGGAGAAGGTCGGCGCTTGGTGGCAGGGTCTGCGCTTCGGCGTCGTGCGCGGATCGGTGTCACCTCTACGCTCGTGGCGTTCGCTGTCTGGCTGGTGGCGGCCGCGAGTGCATCCGCCTTCACCGCGCAGGGGAGCGTGGAACAGGTTGACGTGACGGGCTTGGCGGCGAACGCCCAGGCGTCGCTGATGAAGAAAGGCGCGACCGTGTCCACGCAGAACGCGGACTCGCTCGGAGGGCTGCTGTTCCGGGAGGTGAAGCCCGGTAAAGGCTACACCGTCAGCGTGACCTCCACGGGCGAAACGTCTGAGCCGATCACCGTCCACAACGGTGCTGCGGCGCCGTGGGATCCCAGCATGTATGAACAGTCGATCCCCGACAACGGATACACGTACCTGACGACGCGCGACGGCACGCAGCTGTCGATCGACGTCCACCCGCCGACGAGCCCGGCGGGCGAGCCCGGCGCGCCGTCGATGTTCCACTTTCCGACCTTGCCGATACCCGGTGTGCCGACGCCGAGCTACACGCCGCCGTATCCGACGATCATCGAGTACTCGGGCTACGGGTATGCGAACCCGGCCGGCCCGGAAAATGGCATCGCCGTGCTCGCCAACCTGATGGGCTTCGCCGTGGTCGACGTGAACATGCGGGGGACCGGCTGCTCGGGCGGCGCCTTTGACTTCTTCGAGAAGATGCAGAATCTCGACGGCTACGATGTGATCGAGACGATCGCTCACCAGCCGTGGGTGCTCGGCAACAAGGTCGGCATGCTCGGCATCTCCTACGGCGGGATCAGCCAGCTGTTCACGGCGCAGGAGCAGCCACCCGACCTCGCAGCGATCGCTCCGCTGTCGGTGATCGACGCGACGGCGACGACGCTCTACCCGGGCGGCATCCGCAACGACGGCTTCGCGGTGGCATGGGCCGAACAGCGCCAGCAGAACGCCGAACCGGCCAGTCCCGGCCACGGGCAGGCATGGGCAACGACGCGGATCGAAGAAGGCGATCAGACCTGCGCGGCCAATCAAGACCTCCACGGCGAGGCGGCGAACCTGATGGAAAAGATCGAAGCCAACTCGACGTACA
>Ga0208714_1000228_pt1 | contig 16459 bp, 11 predicted proteins | sample NGESurshal072012_3_FD_184461 | JGI IMG/M metagenome (GOLD analysis project Ga0208714, IMG submission 184461) | Arctic peat soil microbial communities from Barrow, Alaska - NGEE Surface sample 415-1 shallow-072012 (SPAdes) | ecosystem: Environmental > Terrestrial > Soil > Wetlands > Peat ... | reverse complement strand
AGAGGATCTGACCGGTGTGTGGATCGAGGTCGTAGGCGGCCCACGTGTTGCGTGCCGATATCAGCAGGGTCGAGTCCTGGTCGAGGTTGATGGAGTTGATGTGAAAGTAGTCAAACGGGGCGGGCACCGAAGCGTGCGACGCGTTTTCAAAGGACTCGCCCAGCGCGACGTGGTCGAGGCTCGTCCACTGGAACATCACCAGACCGGTCTTGACGTCGATCTCCTGCAGCAGCCCGTCGGTGACCCCGTCGTAGGAGGAGCCGCCAGCCGAGGAGAGATCGCAGAGGATCGGGTCATACGCGGTGATCAGCGCGGTGCCCTGTCCGGTGAGCTGGAAATCGTGCAGGTCGGCCTGCACGCCGTTGCCGGCGCGCACGTGAGCGACGTCGGCGTAGGACCGGTCGAAGATCACGCCTTCGCCGAGTCCGTAGCCGTGCACCGAGATGTCTCCCTGCCACCACGTCAGCACCGGCTTGCCGAGGTATTCCTGCGCGCGGAAGTTCGTCGCGAAGGTGTCTGTGGGCAGCGGCTTGAACCACACCAGTCCTCCGCCCCCGTCGAGGATCATCGGGCCGGCCGAACCGGCGCCGGTGTACGGCGCGACGAACTCGTAGCCGGGGGCCACGAGCGGCGACTGCGCCGTGACGGTGACCTGTGGCGGGTGCAGGTCGCTGCGCGAGTAGAAGCTCTGGACTTCGCCGGGGTGTCCGGGGTGGATCGTCTCGGGCGTGCGCGTGATCTGGTCCTGATCGGCGATCGCGAACGTATCGAGCACGCGCCGCCGCGCGCCAGCGCTGCGCACGCTCGCGCGGGCGACGACGCGCTCGCCTTCCACGAACGGCCGATCGGGCACGAAGCTGGCGCCGGCGCTCTGACCACCGCCTTCGGCGGCGGTGCCCCCGATCTTCGATCGGTAGGCGAGCAGACGCCCCGTGTGCACGCCGCTGCGCGAGCCGACGACGCTGACGTCGCCGATCTCCCGCGCGGGCACGCCGAGGAAGCTGATCTGCGTCTGCGCGGTGGCGTCGCGGCTTCCCGACAGCGGCGAAACGGTCACTGAGCCCGCCTTTATCGCGGATGTGTTCAATGTCGTCGGCGTACAGTCGGGAGCGCGGCCCGCGGCGAACGCCGTGGCGGCGGCGAGAGCGAGCCCCAACGTCGTCATCAGCCCTACGATCAGCGCGCGTATGGAGAGCATGGGCCCGGAGCAGGATAGGAAAGTCGATCGGCGGACGTTCGTGAAGCGCGGGGTCGCCGCGGGCGGCCTGCTGGCGGGCGCCGGTCTGGGAGTCGCGCGGCTGGCCGACGCGACCGAAGACGCCGGTCAGAGCGCCGCAGCCTCGCGAGCGCGCCCGGCGCCGTTGTCGGTGGACCCACAGCACCCGAACATACTCGTCATCCTCGTCGACCAGATGCGCTTCCCCGCGTGGTTCTCGCCGACGGGCGACGGGTCGGGGCTGCCGCCGAACCTCGCAGAGCTGCGTCAGGACGCGGTTTCCTTCTCCGGGCACTACACCGCCGCCAACGACTGCACGCCGGCTCGGGCCACGTTGCTCACCGGGCTCTACACGCACCAGACGGGGTGCATGATCACCGGCGGGAGCACGCTGGATCCGGGATTTCCCACGTGGGGCACGATGCTGCGCGAGCACGGCTATCGCACGCGGTGGTACGGCAAGTGGCACCTGACCCACCGCGACGGCAAGTGGGGGCGCCGTCGCGGGGAGCGCGCGATGCAGCGCTACGGCTTCCACGGCGGCACGTATCCCTCGCCCAACGGCGCGCCCGGGCAGGGCTGGCGCATGGACGGACGCATCGCCCACCAGTTCGCCCGGTGGTTCGAGCAGGAGGGCGGCGCCGGTCCGTGGTGCACGACGGTGTCCTTCGTCAACCCCCACGACATCGCCTGGTGGTACCTGTGGAGCAATCGCGTGCGCGCGGAGGTCAGCGCACAGCCCGTCGCGCAGTCGCTGCCGGGCAACTTCGAGACGCCGGAGCTGCTGATGGCGCGCAACAAGCCCGTGCTGCAGCGCTCGCTGCAGGACACCGCCGCCGCCTCCTTCGGCACGGTTCCCTTCGAAGGCCCGGAAGCGGCGCAGCTGTGGATGACGTTCCTGAACCTCTACGGCAAGCTGCAGCGCGAAGTGGACGCGCACATCGGCCAGCTGCTGGCGACGTTGAACAGCCGGCCGCAGGTCGCGGCGAACACGGTGATCGTCTTCACCTCCGACCACGGGGAGTACGGCGGATCGCACGGGCTGCGAGGCAAGGGCGCGGGCGCGTACGAGGAGGCGATCCGCGTGCCGTTGCTGGTCAAGGACAACCGGGGCGTGCTCACGCAGGCCCCCGAGATCACCCGCAGCCAGCTCACCTCGAGCGTCGACATCGCACCGCTGTTGTTGACGATCGCCACCGGGTCGAACGACTGGCGCGACGAAGCGCGCTACGACCACATCGCCGCCCGCGCCGACCTGGCGGCGATCCTCGCCGATCCCAACGCGCAGGGCCGGCCATACGTGCTGCATGCCACCGACGAGACCGTGACCGAGTACGCCGTCGCCTCCTACGCGGCCGATGCACCGCTGCACGTGGTCGCGGTGCGCACGCCCGAAGCGAAGTACGCGTCCTACTCCAGCTGGCAGCCGGGCGGGATCGAACCGCTGACCGTCGGCGATGAACGCGAGCTGTACGACTACGCCACCGATAGCGGCCGCCTGGAGCTGCACAACGGCGCCGGCGAGAGCAAGCTGGAGGACGGCCTGCGCGCGACCCTCGCACAGGCCTTCGAGCTGGAGTTGCGCGCTGCTCTGCCGGGGCGCCTGAGCGCCGCTCATGCGCGTGGCTTCGCCGACTACTTCGGCGTCGCCAGGAACGCGGCCAACAACGCCGCTGCGGCGCGCGAACGGCGCGCGGAACGGTACTTCGAAGGCCTGCAGGAACAGGGCGGCGTGTCGCCCGGCGAAAGCCGGGTCAAGCAGCTCAGATCCGCTTCACGGGCGAGGCGCCGATGACCGCGCCCGCGGCGTCCAGCGCCTGCGCCTGCACGTAGCTGCCGGCGCCCGCGCGGGGCAGCGGCACGGCTGTCTCAAAGCCACCCCTCGGCGCTTGTCCGGCCGGCGTGAGGCTGCTCGGCGACGTCCCTGCGAGCACGCGCCATGAGGCGACGTTGGTCGCGCCGTTCCAGCTCGCGTAGACGATCGCGCCTGCTCCGGAGGACGATCGCACGGCCGCGAGCGCAGGCGCTTGCGAGGGATCGCCGCTCCACGGCAGCCGGTACGCGCGGTAGGACTCATAGGCGGCCGGCAGGTGCGCGTCGAACAGCAACTGTCCGGCGGTGCCGAATTCCGAGACGTAGGGAGCCTCACCCCAGCCGACCATCCACGCTCCCCCGGCCAGCGCCTGCACGTTGCCCTGGCTGCCGGCGACGAGCGCCTTGCCCGGATGGTCCTCGGCGCGCACGAGTGTCGCGGTCCTGCGCACGGGATCGAGCCTGACGTCTATCGCACGCGACTGCGAATGCACGGCCGGCGTGGCGCCGTTGTCGAACAGCGTGATCGTCCCGTCCGGCTGCTCGCGGGCATCGTGCTGCCAGGCGGTGCGCGCGCCCGGACCCAGCGCGAAGCTGCTGCGCTTGCCGCCGAGCTGCCAGCGCACGCGCCCGCTGCGCGGGTCGACGTCGTAGGCGGCCCACGTGTTGCGCGCGTCGACGAGCAGGTCGCCGTCGCCGAGCACGTCGACGGAGTTGATATGGAAGAAGTCGAACGGCGTCGTGCGGCTGGCGTGCTTGGCCGAGGCGTAGGAGTCCGACAGCGCCACGTGGTCGAGGCTGTGCCACTCGTACATCACCAGGCCCGTCTTCAGGTCGATCTCCTGCAGCAGCGTGTCGGCGATCGCAGCGTCGCGCGGACCGCCGACGCTGGACAGGTCGCAGTCGATCCCGTCGAACACGGTGATCAGCGCCGTGCCCTGTGGCGTGATCTGGAATTCGTGCAGGTCGGGCTGGTAGCCGTTGCCGGCACGCACGACGGCGACCCGGCGGTAGGAGCTGTCGACGATCATCTCCCCCGCCTTGCTCTGGCCTCCGGCGATCAGCGGGTCCTGCCACCACGTGAGCACGGGCTTTCCCTCGTACTGCTGCACGCGGAAGTCAGACGCGCGTGCGCCGGCGGGCGACAGCGCCTGAAACCAGATCAGCGAGCCGTCTTCGCCGAGGATCATCGGCCCGTACTGGCCCGGCCCGGAATACGGCGCGATGAAGATGTCGCCCGGCGTCGTCCCGGCGGCGCGCGCCGTGACGGTCACGGTCGGCGGCTGCAGGTCCGGCCGCGAGTGAAAGCCCTGGTAGGAGGCCTCTTGCGGCGCCGGACGCGGACTGCCACCGGCGACGCCGCCGTGATCTTGCACGGCCGCCGTGAAGCTCCATGCGAACGGCGTCGTCCCGGCTCCGTCGCGCTGGCCGATCTCCGCGTGGACGCTCACCTTCTCTCCCTGCGTGAACGGCGTGTTGGGCACGAAGCTCGCGCCGTCGCCCTGGGAGTAGGCGACCAGTCGTCCCGCGTGCGCGCCACTCAGCGAGCCCTTGACGGTGACGCGCGCGAGCTCGCTCGCCGGCGGTCCGAGCATGCTGATCTGCGTCGAGACCGAGGCGTCGCGCGAGTCCGGCGCCGGCGAGACGGTCACGCGCGAGCCTGCCAGCGCAGCTGAGACATCCAGTCGCGGCGGTGTGCAGCTCGGTGAGACGCTCGGTTCCTTGAACTTGCTCGCCGTCGCTATCGCGTCGGCCCCGGCGCGGCCCGAACGCAGCGCCAAGAGCGCGATCAGCCCAAGGGCGACGAGCAGCAGCGCCGCGCCGAAGACCGCGGCGCGTTGGGGCGCGCTGCGCCCGCTCACCCCTTGACCGTTGCCGACGTGCCGAGCACGGCGCCCGAGCCGTCAAGCGCCTGAGCGGCCACGTACGGGCCGGCGGTGTGCGCCGTGATCGTCGTCTGAAAGCCCGCCTTTGGCGCGGTCGCGACCGGCGCGAGCGTGCTCGCCGTCGCCCCGCCGAGCACGCGCCAGGAGGCGACCTCGGTGGCGCCATTCCAGCTGACCGCAAGGCTGATGGCCCCGGCGCCGGCCGAGCGTGCAAGGACCGACGGCGTGATCGTCGGCCGGCCTTCCCACGGTGAGAGGAACGTCTTGAAGTTCTGTACGTTCGTGCCGAGCGTGCCGTCGAGCAGGACGCGTCCGGACGCGTCGAACTCGGTGAAGTTCGGCAATCGCCCATAGCCGAGCAACCAGTTGCCCGCAGGCAGGCTCAGCGCGTTGCCCTGGCTTTCGGCCAGCAGGGTCTTGGCCGGGTTGATGAACTGTTTGACGAGGTTGACCGTATGGCTGGACATGTCCGGTCGCAACAGCAACCCCCGCGATTGCTTCTCCTTGGGGGGGTCCGAGCCATTGTCGAACACGGAGATCAGCCCGCCGGGCTGGAACTCCGCGTCGTGCTGCCAGTAAAAGCGCGTCCCAGCTCCGAGCTTGAAGCTGCTGTGGCGCCCCCCCAAGCGCCAGACGATGGCGCCCGTGCGGATGTCGATGTCATACAACGTCCAGGTGTTGCGCACGGAGACCATCACGTCGTTGGCGGCCCCCGGATCGGCCGAGTTGAGGTGTGCGTAGTCCCATGGGTAGCTGTTGGGCACAGGGTTGTTCGAGTCGGCCAGCGGGATGTGCCCGAGCGCGTGCCACTCCCACATCACCAGGCCGGTCTTGATGTCGATCTCCTGTACCACGGAGTCAGTGAGAATTCCGTCGGCGGGACCGTGCACGCTGGACAAATTCATGCGAATCGGGTCGAACACGTCGATCCAGGCCGTGCCCTGAGGGGTGATCCGAATCTCGTGCAGGTCGGCGTGGTAGCCGTTGCCGGCCCTGACCGTGGCGACGCGGCGATAGGAGTTGTCGTAGATCACGTCCTCGCCCTCGCCGAAGCCGACCTGGATGATCCGCCCCTGCCACCAGGTGAGAACCGGTTTGCCCTCGTACTGGTCGACCTGGAAGTTTGTCGCCTCGACGCCGGGCGGGAGCGGTTTGAACCACACCAGGTTGCCCTTCTGATCGGCGATCATTGGGCCCGGCGACCCGTCACCCTGGTAGGGCGCCAAGAACAGATCGCCGGGCGTCGTGCCGGGCGTCGCGGGGGTCGTGATGCGCACGGTCGAGGGGGTGAGCGTCGGCGCGGAGCTGTAGTGCTGGACGGCCTTTGCGTCACCCGGGGTGATCGGGAACTCCTTCTGACTGACGGCGGCCTGGCGGGCGATCGTGAAGCTCGTGCTCACCGACGTGCCGCCCGCCTGCGCGTGCACCGTCACCTTCTCGCCGGTGTGAAACGGGTGGCTGGGCAGGAAGCTCTCGCCGGTACCCGTCGAGTAGGCGCGCAGGCTGCCGGAGTGAGCGCCACTGCTGGAGCCGACGACATGCACGCCGGTGACCGTCGTTCCCGGGCCGCCGAGGAAGGAGATCTGCGTCGACGGCGAGGCGTCCGGCGTGCCCGGCTGCGGCGAGACGCCGACCGAGCCGGCCGCCGGCCTGGCCAAGAGTGGGTTGGATGCGGCCGAGCTTGCCGGCGACGCGCCACCGCATGCGGCGAGACCGGCGACGGCCGATAGCGCGGTGACGAGGATGCCGGCCGGGCGGAGCACGCCGGTCATCCTACGAGCGCCGACGGCCGAAACGCTCCGATCACGCGGCCGTCGGCGCCGAGCGCTTGCACCTTGAAGCTCTTGTAGCCCTGTGGCAGGGGGATCGCCGTCTCAAAGCCGGCCTTCACGTGGGTCGCCACGACCGCCATGCGGCTGGCGCTGGAGCCTGCCAGCACCCTCCAGGACGCGAGCTGGGTTGCGCCGTTCCAGCTCGCGTACACGGTCGTCTTGCCGGCGCTCTGGCGCACGACCGCGGCGGGCGAGGACAGCGGCAGGCCGACCCACGGCTCGAGCGTCGCGCGGTAGGTCAGGTTGGGCCCGGGGAATTCGCCTTCGAACAGCAGCTTGCCGGATCGGCTGAACTCGGAGAAGTACGGTTCGTTGCCCCAGCCGACGAACACGTTGCCGTTGGACAGCGTCTGCGTGTCGCCCATGTAGGCCGCGTTGAAGTCCTCGCCACGCTCGTACTGCGCCACGAACGTCACCAGGCGCGCCCGCTGGTCGAGCTCGAGGACGAGACCGCGGGAGGGCGCCGTCGGGTTGACGTAGGTTCCACCGCCGGTCAGCTGGCAGCAGTGGTCGTCGTACAGGGTCACCGTGGAGCCGCCCTGCAGTTGCACGTCGTGCTGCCACTGGAACGCGGCCCGCCGGCCGAACTTGAAGTCCGAGCTGCGCCCGCCGAGCGTCCAGCGGATCCTGCCGCTGGCGATGTCCACGAGGTAGGCGGCCCAGGTGTCGCGCATCGAGACGAGGAAGCTCCCGTCGCCGGTCAGCTGGATCGAGTTGACGTGATAGGCGTCCCAGGGAAAGCCGTTGGTCGGCAGCGAGGCCTGGGACTGGCCCAGCGGAATGTGCGCCAGCGCGTCCCAGTTGCGCAGCAGCTTGCCGGTCTTCAGGTTGTACTCCTGCACCGCCGAGTCGATCAGCGCGCCGTTGTAGGCGCCGCCGTACTTGGACAGGTTGCGCGGCACGTTCTTGTTCGCCGTCACCCAGACGTTGTCGCCGTCGAGCACGAACTCGTGCAGCGTGAGCACCCAGCCGTCCTTCGCCTTCAGGCTGGCGATCCTGCGGTAGTGCTGGTCGACCATCACGTATTCGCCGCTTTCGGTGGCGCCGGTGTTCGTGACGACTCCCTGCCACCAGGCCAGGGCCGGCCTGCCGTGGTAGCTCTGCAGGCTGAGGTTGGCTGCGACGAGCTTTTCCGACACCGGCTGGAACCACACCGGCTGCAGCTGGCGGTCGAGGATCAGCGGCCCGCTCTGGCCGACGATCGGGGGTTTGTTGAGGTCGTAGAAGTTCGCCGTGAAGATGTAGCCCGGCGCCAGCTGCCCCTCGGGCGCCCGCTTGGCGCTGCGTATCGCCGGCGGGTGAAGCGACGGCGCGGTGACGAAGCTGTAGGTGTCGTCGAGCGTGTACTTGCCGATCGGGGCGCCGTGCGAGCCTGCGAAGGCGACGTTGAGCGCGAGGAACGCGGCGAGCACGGCGCCGATCGCCAGCGCGAAGCGCCGGCTCGCCGGCGCCAGCGCGCCGTCGGGTTTGGGCAGCGCCGTGAAAGTGATGATCGCGGCGGCTCCGGCCAGGCCGGCCGCGATCAGGTAGGCGAGGGCGAAGCCATGGGCCAGCGCCGGCGCGACCTGTTCGCCCGAGCCGATCAGGTGGGTCGTGCGCTGGGTCGCGAATGTGATCAGCAGCGCCAGCCCCAGGCCGCCACCGACCTGGCGCGAGGTGTTGACCAGTCCCGATGCGAGCCCGGCCTGCCCCTCCTTGGCGCCGTGCGTGGCGGCGATCGTCGAGGGAACGATCGACATCGCGATTCCCGCCGCCGTCAGCACCCCCGGGACGATCACGTAGACGATCGGGCTGCCGCTGGAGCCGATCCGCGTGAACAGCAGCAGTCCGCCGGTCAACATCAGCAGCCCGCCGCCGAGCACCGTGCGCACGCCGAAGTGACTGACGAGCTTGCCCGCGCGCGAGGCGACGAGCATGATCGTCAAGGTCATCGGCAGGAAGATCAGCCCGGTGTGCAGCGGCGAGAGGCCGAGCACCTGCTGCAGGTACAGCGAGCTGACGAACCACATCGGAAACAGCGCCGCGCTGAACAAGAGGACGATGTTGTTGGCGATCCTCAGCGGCTTGGTCAGCTCCTTGAAGGGAATCAGCGGCGCCGAGGCCACGCGCGTCTCGATCCAGCCGAACACGCCGAGCAGCGCCAGGCCGACGGCGATCGGGCCGAGTGCGGCGAGCGTGCCCCAACCCTTCAGGCCCGCTTCGACCACCCCGTATACGAGCACCATCTGGCCGATCGTCAGCGTCAGCGCGCCGGCGAGGTCGAAGGGAGGAGCGTCGGGTCCCCTGCGGCGCTCGGCCACGACCGCATAGGCCACCAGCGCGGCGGCGACCGCGATCGGCGGGTTGATCAGCAGGACCCAGCGCCAGCTGAGCACTTCGGTGATGATCCCGCCGAGCAGCACGCCGGCGGCGCCGCCCAGCCCGTTCATCGCCGCCCAGATGCCGATCGCGCGGTGCAGCTTGGGACCCGCAGGGAAGGACCCCGTGATGATCGCCAGCGACGTCGCCGCCATCAGGGCACCGGCGAGGCCCTGCACCGCCCGAGCGGCCACGAGCACCACCTGGTCGGGCGCGGCGCCTCCGGCAAGCGAGGCCAGCCCGAACAGGGCCAGCCCGGCGACGAGCGTCCGGCGCTGGCCGAAGTGATCGGCCGCACGGCCGCCGAGCATGAGAAAGCCGGCGAACGTGATCGCGTACGCGTCGACGACCCATTGCAGGTCCGGCGAGGTGAAGCCGAGATCCGATTGGATCGACGGCAGCGCGACGTTGACGATGCTCAGGTCGAGGATGACCATGAACTGCGCCACGCAGCACACGGCCAACAGCCAGGGCGAACCGCCGTCGCGCCCGCTCTCGGCCGGGGGCGTCTCGGCGACCCCCGCCCCTGCCGTTGCCTGCGCGCTCACGGCCGCCCGCCGAGCTGCGACCTATCGTCCGGGATCGGCCAACACCGCAAACGCCTGGTACGTTGGGCGCCCGAGCCCTCGAGCGACGATTGGAGCCCGCCCCATGAGAAGAACGCCACTGACCGCCATGCTAACGGCCGTCGCCGTGCTGGCGAGCACCATCGCGGTGGCCGGATGCGGCAGCAGCTCCTCCTCGTCGAAGTCGACGAGCACGACGCCGACGAGCACGACGCCGACGAGCAGCACGACGCCGACGAGCACGACGACGACGCAGAAGCACAAGTCCAAACCGGCCTACTAGGCCGCCGGTCGATCAGCCTGCCGGACTGCCCATCCGCCGGCCTCACGAGCGTCGCCTCATCCCGTCTGCCGGGCGCTCGGGAGCGAGGCGGCGTAGCTGATCACAGCAACCGTCTTTGACGTGCCGAGCACGCGGCCGGCCGAATCGAGTGCTTGCACCGCCGCGTAGGCATGCTTGACGGGCAGCGTCGTCGAGCTCTCAAACCCGGTCGCCCTGACCTCCGCCTGCGCCGTCAGCGTCCCGGGGCTCTTGCCCGCGAGCACGCGCCAGGAAGCCACCTCGGTGGCGCCGTTCCAGCTGGCGTGCACGATCGTCTCTTCGCCGGTGTCGTTGAGGCCGGCGAGGACCGCGGGCGGGCTCAGCGGGCGACCGCTCCAGGGGAAGCGGAAGGCTCGGTAGAAGGACATGTCATACGGCTGGTGGGCGTCGAACAGCAGCGAGCCATCCTTGGCGAACTGGCTGATCGCCGGCACCCCGCCGTAGCCCAGCAGGGTGCTCCCGTCGGGGAGCGTCTGCATGTTGCCCTGGCTTGCGGCCAGCAGCGGCGGGTTGGTGTGCGTGTAGACGGACGCCAGGCGCGCTCGATGGGCCTTGAGGTCGAGCTTGATCACCACGCCGCGCGACTGGTGGTGGATCGGCGGGTTTGAGCCGTCGTCGAAGAACGTCAGCTCGCCGTTTGCCAGCACGCGGCCGTCGTGCTGCCAGGCCATTCTCGTTCCCGGCCCCATCTTGAAGGAGCTCTTGTTGCCGCCGAGGCGCCACAGGACCTTGCCGCTGGCACCGTCGAGTTGATAGCCGGCCCAGGTGCTGCGCGCGGAGATGAGGATCTTGCCGTCGGGCTCGGGCTCGATCGAGTTGAGGTGCAAGTAGTCCCACGGTGTGGCCTGCGTCGGCGCTTCGACTTCGGACTCCGCAGCGCCGATGTGGTCGAGGCTGTGCCATTCCCAGCGCACCAGGCCCGTCCTCATGTCGATCTGCTGGATCGCCGTGTCGACGATCGTCCCGTCCGGCGCTCCGTTGATCGACCTCAGGTCGCAGCGGACGGGGTTGTACGCGGTGATGTAGGCGACGTCGTGGGGGGCGATCTGAAAGTCGTGCAGGTCGGCCTTCAGGCCGTTGGCGCCGGGGATCCTCGCGACGGTCTGATAGCGGGAGTCCATCACGATGTCTTCGCCCTGGCCGAAGCCCAGTGAGAGCACGCGCCCCTTCCACCACGTCAGGACGCGCTGACCTCGATAGGTCTGCTCGCTCAGGTTCTCCGCGGTCTGTCCCGCGGGCAGCCTGTCAAACCACACGAGCCGGCCCTGCGGCGTGTAGATCAGCGGTCCGTACTGACCGGGGCCGGGACCGTTGGTGGTGAGGATGTCGCCGGCGCCGGGGTCGCGATCGGGCGCGGTGACGGTCAGGACCGGGGCCTGCATGCCGGGCACGGTGTAGAAGCTCTGATAGTCGGCGGGCGCCGCCTGCGCGTTGGGGAACCCTGGAGTGGTTGCGGTCGGATAGGGAGTGTCGACGCGGAACCGAAAGCCGACTCGCCGGCCGCCGTTTCGCGGGCCGATCACGGCGCGCACGGCAACGCGCTCGCCGGCCTGGAATGCCGTGTCGGGCGCGAAGCTCGCGCCGTCACCCTGCGAGTAGCTGCGCAGCCGGCCGGAGTGTCGGCCGCTGCGCTGCCCGACGACGGAGACCTCGCGGATCTGCGTGGCCGGCACGCCGCGGAAGCTGATCTGGGCGTGCGGGTTGGCGGTTCCCGTTTCCGGTGCCGGCGAGACGTCGACGCCGGCGCCGGGCAGCGCCGCCGTGTGTTCGAGCGTGGCCGGCAGGCAGGCGGGCGAGACGCCGCGGGACGCGCTCGAGCCCGACAGCAGGTTCAGGCTCGGGGAGCCCAGCGCGATCGCCAGCGCGCCCCATGTGAGCGCGGCGACTCCCAGGATGATGAGTACGTTCAGGCGCATGTGCGAGTGCAGGACAGCCGATGCCCGGGCCGGTTGCGCCCGCGGGTGTCGAGGGCGGAAGGGTGCCACATCCGCCGCCGGGGAAACGTAAGAGTTGCTTGAAAACCTCTGCCGCTGCAGGTGGCGCACACGTGCGAGCACTGCGTGACGCACCGTCGCGATGCGACCACCGGCGCCCCGGTCTCGGCGATCTCAGTAGCCTCGCAGGCATCCGCCGTCTCGCGCTCATCTCGGCCTCGCTGATGGCCGTCGCGCTGGTGCCCGCGCCGGCGCTCGCGGCATCGGCCGACGGGTCCGCAACCGAAGCTTACGTGCGTGCGAACTACGCGCTGGTGTCATCGGCCCACGCCAAGCTCGGCGTCGCCGAAGCGATCCTGCAGGCGCTGCTGCGTCGCGTACGCCGCGAATGCCCCAGGGTCGCCGCCGGGTCGCCGCAGGACACCGACTCCGAACAGCTGACCTTCGAGCTCGTCGGGGAGATGAGGCTGGCGGCGACGCGGCCCAACGCAGGCGCGGTCACTACGTTCGCGCGAGCGGTCGCGCGCCTGCGCTGGAGCAACGCCAGGCTCACCAACGCCGTGCGCTCCTACTCGGCGCAGCTGCGCAAGCAGTCGCGGTTTGCGGTCCCCGATGTCTGCGCCGAGGTGCGCGCGTGGGTCGTCAGCGGCTTTCAGACGCTGCCCGAAGGCACGCGACGATTCAACCGGGCCCTGCCCGAATACGTCGCGATGGGCATGCTGCCCACGCGGCTGATAGCTCCGTATGTGACGTCCTCGCAGCGAGGTCTTCTGCAGCGAACGCGGCAGCTCGAAGAAGACATCGCAGAAATGGAAGCGTTCGCGGTGGAAACCTGGGGGCAGATCATGGACGAGCTCGCGCTGAATCCCTAGCGGCGCCGACGGGCGGTGCGAGGTCGCGTGCGACGATCACACGCGCGATCAGCTGCGCCACGAGCGCTCCGCCCAGCGCGATCGTGAACGCCGCCGTCACACCCAGCGGCACGACGAGCACGGCCACGAGAAAGCAGAAGGCCGTAAAGCCGAACGCTCCGCGCAAGAAGCCGCGCAGCAGCGCGTCTGCGGGCACCGCGCCCTCCAGCGCGAGCACGAACGCGGCGAGGACGCTCGTCGACACCGGAAACGGGGTGAGAACGCCGGTCAGGGTGGGACCGAGGCCGGCCGCCGCGCCGGTCAATCCGAGCACGAGCAGCGCGGTCGCGGTCGCGCGCGCGGGAAGATCCCACGCGGGTAGCGCGCCGATCGGCTGATCGTCGACGTACGGGTCGGCGGGCAGCAGCAGCGGCGCGAGCGCAAACGCCGCGGCCGCGAGGGCGGCGCCCACGCCGGCCGGGATCGACGTCGCCGAGAAGGCGAGCGCGACGGCCAGGAAGGCGAGCCAGCCGGCCGCCACCGCGAGCGGCCAGCCGCGATCGTGCGCCACCCTGGCGAAGACGACGACGAAGGTCGCGAGCGCCACGAGCCCGAGCAGCGAGGCGGCCGCCGCGCGCGCGGCGAAGTGCGCGCCGTGCTCCAGCTCGGTGATCAACAGGATCGGCCCGGCCACGAGCGGCAGGGCGACGAGCAGGCCCGAGACCTCATGCCCCCAGCGCCGGCCGGCCAGCGACGAGCCGACGACGAGCAGCGGAGCAAGCGCGAGCTTGACAAGCAGCAGGGACACCCGCGCATCCTCGCAGCCGATCGCTCAGCGCGGCGGGCGTGCACACGGCGCGGACCGGCCCGTCACGACTGCTCCCAGCGGTAGTCGGCGCCGACTTGCGTGGAGCGTTGCGCGCGGCGCAGCGCAGCGTTGACGATCCACACGATCAGCGCTCCGCCGAGCGTCGAGGAGAAGCCGCCGACGGTGAAGCCGTCGACGATCCTGCTCGTCAGCCACAGCATCAACGCGTTGATCGCCAGCAGGAAGAGCCCGAGTGAGAGGATCACCGCGGGCAGCGTGAGGAAGATGATCGCCGGGCGCACGACGAAGTTGACCACGCCGAGGATCAGCCCCGCGAGCAGCAGCGTGCCGAGGTCCTTGCCGTAGCCGATCGCCGGGATCACCGCGGCCGCTACGAGCAGCGCCACGCAGTTGGACAGCCAGGCGACCAGCAGGCGGACGACGACGGTGCGGGTCATCGCCTTCATCCTCGCACGCCCAGCTGCCCGCGCGCTCGCGGCGACGCTAGACCGGCGCGGTCGCCTCGGCCGTCTCGCGCACGAACTCGCGGATCGCCCGCGCGAACTGCTGCGGCTGGTCGCGCATGATCAGCGTGTAGCTGTCGGCGATCTGCACGAGGCGTGAGTCTCCCAGCAGCGCTGCGAAGCGACGGCCGTGCTCGGGGCGCTGCACTTTGTCCTCCGGCGTCCACACGACGAGCGCCGGCCGCGTGAATGCGCGCAGGCGTTCGCACACCTCGACCATCTGCCGGCGCCGCCCGCCGGTGACGTACTTGCGAAGGTCGCGCCGCACCGCGCGCTGTCGCTGAAGCGGCGCAAACCAGCGGTCGAGCAGCTCGTCGGGCAGCGGATGCTTGGCCATCCAGCCGAAGGCGATCGGCAGCCGGCGCAGCGCCCGTATGCGCAGCGCCTGCATCGTCAGGAAGATGCCGCCGGGAACGAACGCGGTCAGCCGCACGTTCTTGCCGGGCAGGCCGGGCGGGTAGTTCTCGAAGGCCTCGCAGGAGGAGATCACCAGGCGCGCGACGCGCTCGGGATTCTCGCCGGCCAGCACGAGCGCGGCGGCGTGGTCGTTCTGCACGAGCGTGACGTCGGACAGCGCCAAGCGCTCCAGCAGCTCGGCGACCATACGGGCAAAGCCGTGCAGCGACAGGTCGGCGTCGGGATGCATCGCTTTGCGATGAGCTCCGAGCGGCAGCGTCGGCACGACGCAGCGATGGTCGCGACGCAGGTCGGCGACCAGCGGGTCCCACACCGAGCCGTCCATCACCAGCCCGCCCAGCAGCACCAGCACCGGCCCGTCGCCGCCGGTGTCCTCGTACTCGATCGTCCCCGCCGTCAGCTCGATCTCAGGCATCTGCGCGACTCCCATTCTCACTATTAATAAATAGATAGATCGCTCTAGTCACGAGGTAACGTATCATCTCGGACATGGCAGCGCAGACCAGGGATCGAATCGTGCAGCACAGCGCCGAGCTGTTTCGCCGCCAGGGCTTTGCCGGCACGGGCGTCAAGCAGATCGTCGCCGAGGCCAGCGCGCCGTTCGGCTCGCTCTACCACTTCTTCCCCGGTGGCAAGGAGCAGCTCGGCGAGGAGGTCATCCGCTGGTCGGGCGGCATCTACGGCCTGCTGATCGACGCCTTCTTCAAGCCCGGCGAGGACCCCGTGGCGGCGACGCGCAACTTCTTCGCCGCGGCCGCGCAGACGGTGCGCGAAAGCGACTACGCCGATGCCTGCCCGATCGCCACCGTCGCGCTGGAGGTCTCCAGCACGAACGAGCCGATGCGCCAGGCCTGCGCCGACGTGTTCAACGGCTGGGTCGACGGCGCGACCGACCGCCTGAGCGAATGCGGCCTGTCGCGCAAGCGCTCGCGCGCGCTGGCGTTCTCGATGATCGCTTCGCTGGAGGGAGCCTTCGTGCTCTCGCGCGCGCTGCGCAGCACCGAGCCGATCGAAGTCGCCGGCGCGGCCGTCACGGCGGAGGTTCGCGAGGCGATGGCCAAGCAGCGCCGCCGCCGCGCCGCGCGATGAGCGACATCGAGCAGTGGTGGGCCGGCGGCGAGCGCGTGGCGCTCACGCTCGGCGGCGCACAGCGCGAGGTCTTCCTGCGCCGGCTCGGCAGCGGCCCGTCGATGACGCTGCTGCACGGCTTCCCCAGCTCGTCGCACGACTGGGCCAAGGTCGCGCCGGCGCTCGCCGGGCGCCACGCGCTGCTGATGGCAGACTTCCTCGGCTTCGGCGCGTCGGAGAAGCCGGCCGAGCACGAGTACTCGCTGCACGAGCAGGCCGACCTCGTCGAGGCGCTGTGGGCGCACGAGCGCGTGGCAGCGACGATCCTCGTCGCCCACGACTATGCGGTGTCGGTGACGCAGGAGCTGCTCGCACGCCGCGCCGAAGGCAAGCTCGCCGTCGACCTGCTCGCCGTGCACCTGCTCAACGGCGGTCTGTACCCCGACCTCCATCGCCGCCAGCCCACCCAGACTGCGCTGCTCGATCCCGAGCACGGCCCGCGGATCGGCGAGCTGATGAACGAACAGCTGCTCGTTGCAGGCATCGCGCCGACGTTCGCCGAGGACTACGCCGCCGCCGACGACAGCGCGCAGATGTGGCGCGCGATGAGCCGCGACGACGGCCAGCGCATCGGCCACCTGCTGATCGGCTACATCACCGACCGCGAACGCCACGAACGGCGCTGGGTCTCGGCGCTGGAGCAGACCGACGTGCCGCTGAGCTTCGTCTGGGGCATGCTCGATCCGGTATCGGGCGCACACATGGCGCAGCGGATCGCCGAGCGATTGCCCGACGCGCCGATGCTGGCGATGGCCGACGTCGCGCACTGGCCGCAGCTGGAAGCTCCCGAGCGCGTCGTGCAGGC
>Ga0208714_1000227_pt1 | contig 16463 bp, 13 predicted proteins | sample NGESurshal072012_3_FD_184461 | JGI IMG/M metagenome (GOLD analysis project Ga0208714, IMG submission 184461) | Arctic peat soil microbial communities from Barrow, Alaska - NGEE Surface sample 415-1 shallow-072012 (SPAdes) | ecosystem: Environmental > Terrestrial > Soil > Wetlands > Peat ... | reverse complement strand
GTCCGCTTTCGTTTTCACCCCAGGCGACCACCGTCCCGTTTGTCAGCAGCGCGAGGCTGAAGCTCGCCCCCGCCGAGATCGCCTTCACGCCGGAGAGCCCTTTGACGGCGACCGGCACTTCGGATTCTTCGACGGAACTGCCGACGCCCAGCTGCCCGCTTTCGTTGTTGCCCCAAGCCATCACGGTTCCGTTTGTCAGCAGCGCGAGACTGTGGCTGGCGCCCGCCGAGATAGCCTTCACGCCGGAGAGCCCTTTGACAGCGACCGGCACGTCGCTGTCTGCCGAAGTGCCGTCGCCGAGCTGGCCGAAACTATTGGATCCCCACGCGACGACGGTTTGGTCGGCGAGCAGCGCCAGACTGTGTCGCCCGCCGGCGGCAACCGCTGTCACGAACTTCAGCCCGGTGACCGGGACCGGCGCCCCGCTGGAGAGCTCTTTGAACCCATCACCCAGCTGTTGGTGGGTGTTATCGCCCCAGGCGACGGCACTGAAATGATTCGTCGCGACGCTGAGCGTCCCGACGCTGCTCGTCGCCGTCCCGGCCACGTTCGTGAACACCGCACGGAACTGATGGCCGCTGTCGGAGGCCGTGGCATTTTCGATGCTCAGCTGCCCTGTCGTGGCACTGGGTACCGCGCTCCAGGTGCTGCCGCCATTTGTCGAGATCTGCCACTGCACCGAAGGCGCCGGGAAGCCTGAAGCAGCGGCTTCGAAGACGGCGCTTTGACCGACCTCGATCGTCGTGCTTGCCGGCTGTTGGGTCACGACCGGCACGGCGTGAACCGTCAGCGTGGCCGCTTGACTGGTGACGCTGCCGGCCGCATTGGTGAATACGGCGCGGTACTTGTTGCCGTCTTCGGACAGGAGCGTGCTCGCGATCGTCAGCTGGCTCGACGTGGCTCCTTCGACGGTGCTCCACGTCGAACCGTTGTCGGTCGAGACTTCCCATTGGACGACCGGCGCGGGGAACCCCGAGGCCGTCGCTTCGAAGACCGCGTTCTGGCCTTCATTCGCGGTGACGTTGGCCGGCTGTGCGGTCACGCTCGGCGCCTTCTGCACGGTCAGCGTCGCGGCTTCGCTTGTCAGTTCGCCGACAGTGTTCTTGAAGGTCGCGCGGTATTGATGGCCGCTGAGCGACGTTTTCGCACCGACCAGCGTCAGCGTGCTCGCCGTCCCTCCGGCGACCGCCGTCCAGGTCTTGCCGGCGTTGGCCGAGGTTTCCCACTTGATCGTCGGCGAAGGAGAACCTGAGGCAGTTGCTTCGAAGACCGCGTTCTGGCCTTCTTCAACGGTGACGCTCAGCGGCTGTTTGGTGATCGCCGGAATCTGCTGGACGGTCAGCGTCGCGGCTTTGCTCGTCGCTTCCCCGACCGCGTTCTTGAAGCGCGCGCGATACTGGTTGCCGCTTTCCGAAGGTTCCGTGCTGGCGATCGTCAAGGAGCCGGCAGTTGCCCCTTCGATCGGACTCCACGAGGCACCGCCGTTGGTCGAACGTTCCCATTGGACGGCAGGCGTCGGCACGCCGGAGGCGGTTGAAGTGAAGGAGACGCCCTGGCCGGCTTCGACGGTCGTGCTCGCCGGCTGTTTGGTGACTTTCGGCGCTTTGGTCGTTTCGGCCGCGATCACGGCGCTTCCCGCCGGGCGTGACCAGGCTGGGCCACTCGTCGCCGCGGCGACGAGCAGGAGGATCGAAAGGGTCACGAGCACGATCCGGCGTGCGCTGAAGTCGCGACGCCAAACGGTTGGGCGACCGGATGCGCAGTTCTTCTCGCCCGCCCGAGTACTGCTGGGCCCCCCTGACATCTGTCCCCCTTCCTCGCTCCCCCACGATGCGCAGCAGCTAAACCCTACAGCCTCCGGGAAGACCCGGCCGCGCTACCCGTACACGGCAAACGCTGAGACCCAGTCGACGGCGACGAGGCGCTGCGCGGTTGCGAGGGACATCCTGCGCTCACACACCAGGCGCTTGAGCGCTCCCTCCAGGCGGTCCTTCGGGTTCAAGTAGAAACCCGCCCGAACCGGATAGTCGGGCTCCGGCCAGAGGTTGCGCGGGTCGTTGACGGCGCCGCCCAACTCGAGTGGCACGAGATGGTCGTACTCGTATGCCGACGGCGCAGCGTGGTCGCCGTAGGCGGCCATGCTCGCGAGCTTCTCGCGCGCCGTGATCGACTCGGGCGGCCGGACGGTCGACGTCCAGCCCGCCCGGCAGATCGTCGCGTCGATCGTCGCTCGCGTCGCAGCGGGGTTGAGCGCTCCCGGCGTGCACCGCGCGTCGGGCTTGGAGTTGAGCCCGGACCCGCGCGCGTGGCACGCACCGGGCGCCGGCTGGGGCTGGACCACGTGGGCGCTGGCAGTGGAGTACGGGATGGTCCTGGCTCGCGCCTGACTCGCCGGTGCGGCGAGAGCGACGGTGAGGGCAGAGGCGATGATCCATCGTCGGGGCCTGGCTGTCGAACCGAATTCGCTCATCAGGCGCTCGGCCGCGCAACCCCGGCGATCAGCGGCTGCACGATCGGCGGCGCCTTGCGTATCCGATCGTGCTCGAGCTCATCGATGAAGAAGCTTGCCCTCTCGATGTTCTCGAGCGTGCGACGGTTGCAATGACAGCCGTGCCCCACACGCAACTGCAGCCCGTGCAGCCGGTCCTGCCAGCGCGCCAGCCGCGGATCCTCAGAGCGAACGTGCTCGAGAAAGAGCAGCTGTCCCGTCGGCTTGAGAACGCGCCGGACCTCATCGAGCGCGCGCACCGGATCGGCGACGGTGCACAGGACGAGCGTGGAGACGGCGAAATCGAAGCTGCCCGACCCGAATGGGAGTTCCTCGGCAGGCGCACGAACGACCCGCGCGGGCAGTGTGCAGTCGGCCAGCTTTGCCTCCAGGCGGCGCGCCATTGGCTCCTCGGGCTCGGTGAACACCAAGTCCTGCACCGCCCCTCCGTAGAAAGGGAGGTTGGCGCCTGTCCCGCCGCCGATCTCCAGGACGGCTCCCTGCGCATGCTGGATCAGGCGCGCTCGATGGCGAGCCAGAACAGCCTTCTCGGGTGCAGCCATGACCCTGTCGTAGCCCGCTGCAAACACGCGGCCCCATACGCTCATGGCCTCAGGCTACGCTTTCGGCGCACCCCGGTCACTGGGCGGGCTCACGCGACCGGCGTCGAAGGCGTCGCAGACCGCAATGATCCGAGCGCCAAGAGCCACCCGGTGCTAGGCCCTCCGGTCGAGTGCCAGCGCTCTAGGGGAAGGTGACGCCGTCCCCATTCGATCGCTCCTCGGCCACCCTCTGCGCCCGTCGGCCGATCTCCGCATTGACCTCCGCTCCAAAGATCAGAGCGACATTGGTCAGCCAGAGCCAGACGAGCAGGATGATTGCCGCTGCGAACGAGCCGTACGTCACATTGAAGCTCTTGAAGTTGGCGAGGTAACTCGAGAACGCCGCCGATGCCGCCAGCCACAGCGCCACTGCGACCAGTGCCCCTGGCGGGATCGCGCGGAACCCGCGGCGAGGCACGTCTGGCGTCACGTAGTAGATGAAGCTGAAGACGACCAGCGCGCAGAGAAACGCCCCGGGCCAGCGTACGATGCGCCAAATCGAGGCTGCTTCGGATCCGAGCACTTCGCTCACCACTCCTCCGCCGGCGAACATGAGGGCAAGCGTGGTCACCACGAGCGTCATCAACACCAACGTCGAGGCGACGTCGATCAGCTTGCGGCGGATGAAGCTACGCCCCCGGCGCGACCCGAACACCACGTTGAGCGCGCGCCGCGCAGCCTCCAGGTAACCGGTGGCCCCGTAGAGCGCGGTCACGATCGCGAGGGCGAGACCTGCCGCGGCCGTGCCCTTGCTCTTCAGCGCAGCCCGCAGCGCCGCGTCGAGCGGCGCCAACGTCGCCGCAGGCACAACCCCCCGTAGGTGGCCGATGATCGAGTCATACGTCTCCGGGAGCTCGCCGAGCAGTCCAAGGAGCGACACGCCCAGCAGCAGCGTCGGGAACAGCGACATGAGCGCGTAATAGGTCAGGGCGGCTGCGTGGTGCGTGCCCTGGTCGTCGTAGAAGGACACGACCGATCGCTTCACGACCTGCCACCAAGCACCCACACGCGGAGTATGGGTCATGGGAGGGCATCGCGGACTCGATCTGCCGGCTGCGCGCGCTCGCCGGCACTTGAATTCGTCCGGGCAGGCTCTGATCGCCGGCACTCTCGGCGAACGGTTCGGGACGGCCGATGTAGGCGAGGGCGGCGTAGGCCTCGCCGAACCCTCCGATGCCGAACGTCAGCCAAATCCCAGCGGCGATCGTTGCTTCGCGCATCCGCATCACGGACACGTCCATGACCTCGGCTTCTCTACTCCGCACGGGAGCGCATCGGTATGACGAGCGATCGCCTGAATGTCTCGAGCACGGTTGTGGACGCGTCGCAGAGCTCCGCGCCGCGTGTCGGGCGAGCGGATTCGCGGCGGGTAGTTCACCGCGCCGCGCGTGTGGCAAAGGACGGCGGCGGCGGCTCGCACGCGTACGTAGGGTCGCCAGGTCACACTGTTTTCGGCCGCGAAGCGACAACACAAGGAGCACTCATGCCTGCCACCAAGAAAAAACCCGCCAAGTCCACCGTTCGGCCGCGAGCCGCCAAACCGACGCGTGCCCGCCTGGAGCAGAACGACCGTACGATCGGTCGCGTGGGAAAGTCGTTGGAAGACGCGCAGAAGGATCTGACCGCAATCGGTGCCAGCCTGGGAACCGGCGCGACGGACCTGAGCAAGGATGTGGTCAGGCTTCTGCGCGTGGCGCGCCGCGACGTCACGAAGATCGGCAAGACCGTCCGACGCGACCTCGAGCATCTTCAGAGGGACCTCGGCTCGGCGGCCAAGGCGAGGCCCCGCCGCGCGCGAGCGACCAAGGCCAAGTAGCTGGCAGCGAGCGTGCGCCGCGCGGTCCAGTAGTCCAGGCTGGTGCTACTGGACTTGCGCGGCCCAGTACGCCTCGGCCTCCACCACAGCCAGACGGGAGTTGTAGTCCGGGAACTTACTGTTCGACGTCGAACGGCGAAGCGGTCCAGTCGATGCCGATCCGCTCGCGCGCCGCCCGAGCTTCCTCAGCAGTGAAGTTCGCGGCCACGCTCATGCCACGAAGACTGCGATCCTGTAAACCGAGGACCCGGCTGCGTCAGTGCTTGGCAGCCTTGCGCGCCCGTTTCTTTGCCTCGGCAGCCGCGCTCTTGGCTCTGGCGACCGAGACAGCGGTGGCATAGGCGGACTTCAGGTTGGCCAGGGACTCGTGCGAGGTCTCGCCGACGCCGGGAAGATCCTGTGCGTCGGTCGCCCCGGCCGGCAGTATTCCGATCTCCAGATGGGGCGCGGAGGAGATGCCGACGGCTCCGCATCCGACCTCGGCGATCGGCTGGCCTGCGCTGACGTGCGTGCCCAGGGCAACCAGGGCCGGAGAGGCATGGCCGTAGTAGATGTAGCGGCCCGCATCGGGACCGCTGTCGGCAAGCAGCACGGGCGCCGAGCTACCGAAGCCGGGGAGTCCCTCGCGCACGATCGTGCCGCTCGCGACCGCGAGCTCGATCAGCCGCGAGCCGCACTGGTCGGCGTTGCCGCCGACGTCGACGCCCTGGTCCAGAGACCACCAGCTCGTCGCGGCAATGCGCCCGAGGGGGTAGAGGGGGAAGACCCAGCCGCGCGGGCTGATCGGGTACGGACTAGCGCTGAAGACCGGCGCGGGCGCCGCGACCGGGGCGCCGCCAGATGGCGTCGTGCCTCCCGGCGACGGCGCGGTTGGCCCGGGGACTGGCGCAGTCGCCGGCGTGGGCGCCACGCCTCCCGTGGCGTCCCCAAACGTGCCCTGAGCCGCGCCGAGCAGGCCGAGGAGTGCGAGCAGCATGAGCGTGACCGTGTACGCCGCTGAGCGTCGATGCTTGCGCATTTGCCTCTCTTCGTCGGCCGGCGGGGTTAGCTGACGGGCTAGCGACTTGCGCCTCCCGCGGATTACCGCGGAACTCGCCCCAACAACTTGGTTCCCCCGCTCCCGGGCAACGACCCGGGATTAGGCGTGGCGCAGCTTAGCGAACGCCTCGGTCCCGTGCAAAGAAGGACTGGCGCCGAGCCGTGTCGTTTGCGCAGCGGAACCGACCTACGGGCCCCCGACGGACGAGACAGCTGGGGCGCGGCATCTTTGGCCGACCGGCCATATGGCCACGCGATTCCCGGAGGGACGATGCCCGTCATGGCTCTCAGGCCCTTTTCGGCGGAAGAACTGGCGGAAACGCCAACGCTGTTCGCCAGCTTCATGGGTCATGTCGATACGAGCTACAAGACGCTAGGTCAGTTGCGAGCGATATATCGGGAACGCAGTCAAGCGCTCCACGCAGCCGAAGACCAAGCGGAAGACCTGCGAGTCGACCGTTTCATAGACGATATGGAGAGCGGCAGGTGGAACGCGGACGTTGTGATGCGGATCGGCGTGTTTGACGCTGCAGTGCTCGTCATTGACGGAATACATCGCGGCATCGCATACCTGGCGTGCATAGAGAAAGGGATCAGCCCGGACATGCTCCCTGCGCTGCACGTCGACTCCTGAGGAGCAGCTTCAGTAAGGGTGACCGGCCGCTCGCCGAGCTTCTCATAGCCGCGATCCAGAGCGCCCGGGTGACCCCCGCGATTGTCAGCGAGCAGTGTCAAGCGGCCACTTGCCTACAGAGCAAGGGTCACTGTCGAAGTGGGCAAAACTGCTCGGCGCGCAAGCCGTTCGGCGCAAGGTCAACGGCACCTGCAGGGCCCAAGGCAAGAGCAGCCGCCGCAAGCCCGCGTGCAAATGCACGGTGACTGCCGGCACGCTCCTGTTGACCGGGCATGCCGGTCTGAACAATGTTGCCTTCCAGGGCGGATCTCAGCGTCGAAGGAGCTTCGACTGCTCCGAGCATCAAACGACCCAACATGGTTGTCCTCCTAATCCCCTTCTGACCTATCGCGATGCCTGCCGGGCCGCCCAATCGCCGAAGGGGGATCGTCAGAGCGGTTGCTGCGCCATTCGGCGGGGATCCGCCATAGGTAGTTCTCACGCTGCGCGTGCGGCAAAAGACGCTGGCGAGCGCCCGCGCGTCGACCTAGTCTCGCCAGACGCCAGACGCCAGACGCCAGACACGCAACGCGAGTTTTCTCGAGGACGGCGTGACGAAGGAGAGATGATGGCTCAGAACGGTCCACGGGTTCCTCGCGTCCTTGCGATCGACGCCGGCGGCACGATGACCGACACGTTCATCGTGGACGAACGAGGCTCGTTCGTGGTGGGCAAGGCGCAGACGACTCCCGAGGACGAGTCGATCGGCTTCATGGCCTCGGCGCGGGATGCGCTCGGCCAGTGGGGCTCAACGCCCGAGGAGGGCTTTCCCGCGATCGTCTCGGGCATCTACTCGGGCACCGCGATGCTCAACCGGCTGCTGCAGCGCCAGGGCCTGCGGATCGGCTGCATCGTCAACGCCGGCCACGAGGACTACCTGCGGCTCGAGCGCGGGATTCAGACCCACCTCGGCTATTCCTACTCCGACCGCCTTCACCTGGCGACCCATTTCCACAACGAGCCGTTGGTCGCGCGCGCGCAGATGAAGGGCGTGCGCGGGCGCATCGACGTCTTCGGGGACGAGGTCCTGCCGCTGCGCGAGCAGGATGCCAGCGAGGCGGCGATCGAACTGCTCGACGACGGCGTGGAGGGCATCGTCGTCTCGCTGCTGTTCTCCTACCGCAACGCCGAGCACGAGCAGCGCGTTGCCGAGATCGTCGAGCGCGAGAAGGCCAAGCGCGGGATCGACGGCGCGGTCCCGGTGTTCCTCTCCTCCGAGCTGTACCCGATGCGCCGCGATCTGCCACGCCTGAACTCGACGGTCATCGAGGCCTACGCTGCGGAGCCCTCTCGCACCACCCTGAGGGCGGTGCGAGACGTGACCAAGGCACACGGCGCCCCGTTCGAGCTACGAGTCATGGCTGCGCACGGGGGCACGATCTCGATCGAGGCGAAGGAGCTGGGACGGACGCTGGTCTCAGGTCCCGTCGGCGGCGTCGTAGGCGGGCAGGCGCTTGCAGAGCGGATGGGGTTGCGCAACGTCCTCTGCACCGACATCGGCGGCACCTCGTTCGATATCGCCTTGATCACCGACGGACGCTTCGAGATCACCCAGACGCCCGACATCGCGAAATTCGTCCTGAACATCCCGCTCGTCCGAATCGATTCGATCGGCGCCGGAACCGGATCCTTCGTACGGGTCAACCCGAACTCGAACAGGCCCGAGCTCGGGCCAGAGTCGGCGGGGTCCAGGATCGGGGTCTGCTGGCCGGAGGGCGGCACGGAGACCGTATCGGTCACCGACCTCAACCTCGTGCTCGGCCGCCTGAACCCCGACTACTTCCTCGGCGGCGAAGTGGACCTGGACGTCGAGCTCGCCCGGGCGGCCATCGAGCGCCAGATCGCGCGGCCGCTCGGCCTGGAGGTCGATGCGGCCGCAGCGGGGGTGATCGAGCTGTTCGAGCAGACGCTCAGGAACGAGGCGGTCGGTCGGATCCTCGGCAAGGGCTACTCGCCCGCCGACTACACGCTGCTCTGCTACGGCGGCGGCGGCCCGCTGCATGTCGCCGGCTACACCGACGGCGTCACCTACCGTGACGTGCTGGTGCCGGCGTGGGCCGCCGGCTTCTCGGCCTTCGGCTGCGCGTGCGCCGACTTCGACTATCGCTTCGACCAGACGGTGGACATGCCACTGCTGCCGAGCTTCGGCGAGCCCGAACGGGCGGCGATCGGCGCGATGATCACCAGTGCCTGGCTCGGCTTGCAGGACCGCGTGGGCAAGGAGTTCGATAAGTCGGGGATCGCCCGCGAGAGCATTCGCTTCACGCACGCAGTGCGCATGCAGTACTACGGCCAGCTCAACGACATCGAGTTCGTCTCTCCCCACGCCGCACTGCAGGACGCCTCCCACGTGGCCGCCCTCATAGACACCTTCGAGGACGCCTACGCGAAGATGTTCGCGTCCTCGGCCCGCTCCCCGGAGTTCGGCTACCTCGTCACCCACGTGATCGTCCACGGGACCGTGGACGTCGAGAAGCCGGCGCTGCCGCAGCTGCCCGAGGAGCCGGGCAAGCCACCGGTCAAGGCCAGCAGGCCGGTCCACTGGGGCCGCGCCAGCCGCGATCGCTTCGTCGAGACAGAGATCTTCCAGCTCGAGTCCGTGGTGGCCGGCAACTCGATCCACGGCCCCGCGATCGTCGAGCACTCGGCCACCACCTTCGCGATTCCCCCGGGCCGCCAGGCGAGACTAGACGGACATCACATCTTCCACCTCACCGACATGGAGGGCTCAAGCAATGGCCACCGTTGAGAGCAACCCCGAGCTCGAGCGGGGCCGATCGAGCATCGGCTGGGATGGCAGGCGCCTGGACGAGATGCTCGCCGAGTCCGAGCGCCTGTTCGCCGACACCGGGCATTACGGCGGGCTCGACGAGCTCGCGATGATGGTCTCGGACCCGATCGGCTACGAGAAGCTGTTCTCGCGTATCCGTGGCGGGCTCGTGTCCGCGCGAGAGACCGCGCTCAACATCTCGGCCTCGCCGATCGTCCGCGAGCTGGGCGAGCTGTGCTTCGCCCTGTACACGCCCGAGGGGGACTCGGTGGCGCTCTCCACGGGGATCATCGTGCATGTCCACACCATGTCCGATGCGATCAAGTGGATGGTCCGTAACGGTTATGAGGACAACCCGGGCATCAGGTCGGGAGACATATTCGCCAACAACGACCCCACCATCGGCGATGTTCACAACGCCGACGTACAGACCTTCGTGCCGATCTTCTGGGAGGGCGAGCTCGTGGCCTGGGCGGGCGGCGTCACGCACGTCCTGGACATCGGAGCGAGCACGCCGGGCGGCGTTCCCGTCGGGCCGACCATGCGCTACGAGGACGGCATCGACCTGCCCTGCATGAAGATCGGCGAGCACGACGAGCTCGCCAGATGGCACCTCGAGCGCTGCAAGAAGCGCACCCGCGCGTCGGTCTACTACCTGCTCGACGAGCGCACCCGCCTGGCCGGATGCCACATGGTCCGCGCGTCGGTCGAGCGCATCCTCCGCGAAGAAGGCGTCGATCGGTTCAAGAGCTTCAGCCGCGAGGTGATCGAGGAGGGAAGGCGTTCGTTCAAGTCGCGCATCCGCGAGATGACCGTCCCGGGGCGCTACCGCTCCCCCGCCGGGTTCGATGCGGAGTTTGCCGACAAGCTGCAGCTTCCGGCGCGCGCCCGACGCGACGTGATCATGCACTCCCCGTTCGAGGTGCGGATCGGCGGCGACGGCACCTACGAGCTCGACTACGACGGCTGCTCGGCCTGGGGCTGGCATTCGATGAACTGCACGCCGTCAGGCATGCAGGGCGCGATCTGGGTGATGTTCACCCAGACGCTGATCTGCAACGACAAGGTCAACGACGGCGCCTACTTCGCGATCGAGACCAACTTCCCGGAGGGCACGATTGCCAACCTCGGCGATGCCGAGGGCTCGACCGCGATCGCTTGGGCCTTTCTGCAACCCTCGTTCACCGGCTTTCCGCGCACCATCTCCCGCGCGCTGCAGGCCCGGGGCTTCATCGAGGAGGTGCTGGCCGCGTACTCGGTGTCGGGCAACGTCCAGCAGGGCGGCGGCATCGACCAGTACGGCAGCTCCTCCGCGATCATGAACTTCGAGATCTCAGCGCAGGGCATGGGCGCCAAGTACGTCCTCGACGGGACCGACTACTGCGCCGCGATGTTCAACCCCGAGGGCGACATGGGCGACGTCGAGATGTGGGAGCTGATCTCGCCGTTCGTGTACCTCTCGCGGCGGGTCAAGGCGTCCTCCGGAGGAGCGGGTCGCCATCGTGGGGGGTCGAGCTTCGAGTCGCTGTTCATGGTCAACAAGACGCCGTTCTGGGAGCTACAGAACATCGGTACCGGGCGCGTGCTCTCCTCCTCGGGGCTGTTCGGCGGCTACCCGGGCGCGACCGCGTACATCCACAACATCCGTGGCGCCGACCTGATCGAGCGCGCCCACCGCGGCGAGGCCTACCCGGTCGCCGACGGCGATTTCGAGAGTCCCGCGCTGATGGAGATCCAGGGCAGCTCCCGCGACTACAAGCGCGACGGGCTCACGCTGCTCGAGCCGTTCTCAAACGGCGACCTGTACCTGTCGGTGATGAAGGGCGGCGCCGGCCTCGGCGATCCCCTGCTGAGAGACCCGCAGGACGTCCGCCGGGACGTCGAGGAGGGCCATCTGCTTCCCCGCTTCGCCGAGTCGGTCTACGGGGTCTCCGACCGGGGGGCGTTTCGCAGCCGCCGGCTGGCGCGGGCGATCCCTGTGCGCGAGTGGGTGGCGGCCGAGCGCAAGCGGATCCTCGCCCAGGAGTTCGTAGAGACCGTCAAGGCGATGTACGCTGAATCGATGCGGCTGTCGCCGCGATGGGCGGCTGAGTACCGCGGCTTCTGGGACCTGCCGGAGGACTTCGAGTACGAGGTGGCCACGCCAACCGTCGTCGCCGTGCGCTCGCAGGTCGGCAAGCTCGACCCCGACGACGCGGCCGATGCATTCCTTGCCGCCTCCGACCCGCGGTCGGGCGAGGATGGGATCCCCCGGGCGAGCGGTGCTCAGCTCGACGCCGATACGCTCGCCGCCCTGCTCGATGAGAAGCTGTCCCGTCGCGAGGTGAAGGACATCCAGTCCGGCTACAAGGACTCAGACCGCTTCGAGAAGTGGCTCACGGTGCTGCAGGAGCGCGCCGTCTATGAGGATCCGATCGTGCTGCCGGCCGGCGAGGGGCTGAACATCGTCCGCCGGCGGGCCGACGGGCAGCTTGTCTACCGCTGCGACTGCGGTCACGACTTCTGTGCGCACAATCGCAATTGGAAGATGGACGCGGTGATCCACGTGCGCGAGACCGACGAGGCGCTGCTCGAGGTCTATCCGAAGATGGCCGGCCCGGACCCGACGCTCCAGCAGATCCGCGAGTACTACTGCCCCAGCTGCGCGCGCCAGCTGGAGGTCGAGGCGCTCCAGCCCGGCTATCCGGTCGTCCACGAATTCCTCCCCGACGTCGAGGGCTTCTACCGTGGCTGGCTGGGGCGCGAGGTGCCGGCGTAGCGGCGTAAGGCACTCCCACGCTCGCTGCGAGCGCGAACAGGCCTAGTCGATCAGAGCGGCGGCGAGTGCAGCCCACTCCCGGCGCGGGACGCCGCTCACGCCGACTGGCTGCAGGCAAACGTGATCCGCCCCGGCGTCGAGGTGTGCCCGCGCAACGGCAGCTATCTCCTCGGCCGTGCCGTGGGGGATGATCGCGTCGATCAGCCTGTCCGAGCCCCCGCCGGCGATGTCCTGCTCGCTGAAATCGAATCTGAGGAGATTGCTCGTGTAGTTACGCAGCCCAAGGTAGATCTCGGCGTAGCGGCGCGCCTTGATGCGAGCGCTGGTGGGGTCCTCGTCCAGGACACACGCGAGCTCGGGTGCGACAAGCGCGGTCTCGCCAACCCGTTCGCGGGCAAACCGGGTGTGCTCGACGGGCGTGAAGTAGGGAATCGCCCCGAGTGAGCGCTCCGCGCTCAGCTCCAGCATCCTCGGGCCAAGCGCCGCCAGACAACGCTCGTCCGGCGGCACCGGTTGGCGTGCGGCATCGAGGCCATCGAGGAACCCGCGCATCGTCGACAGAGGTTTGGCGTAGTCGCTCGTGGCCTCAGGATGGCCGATGCCGATACCGAGCAGCAGTCGACCGGGGAAGTCGTGCGTGAGTGTCGCGTGGTCGCTCGCAAGCTTCGCCGGCTCGTTCTGCCATACGTTGACGATGCCGGTGGCCACGATGAGACGCTCGGTCGCGTCCAGCAGCGGACGTACCGTCGGCAACTGCGGCGAGCCCCCCAGCCAGAAGGCGCCGTAGCCGAGGCCCTCGACGAGCTTGGCGGCCTCGGCGGCGTTCTCCTCCCCGACTGCGCGGTAGGAGGTCCAGATGCCGATCTTGCTCAACTCCACCTGCTGGAGCATCGCAAATCCACGTCTCCGTCGTCTAGGAGTTGAAGCGGGCCCCGATGTTGCGCCCGAACTCCGGTGGGGACACCTCGGGCCGAATCACCTGATCTCGCCAAGCTCGAGAGGGCTCCATGATCCAGCGCAGATCAATCCGAAGGACCTAAAGGCTCTCGAGGGCGAGCGTGGGATCAGGACCACCAGGACGGCCGTCTGCCGGCTGGAAGCGTAGGCTCACACGGCACGCGAACCATCAACCTGGGGAGGCTGAGGTTGTCCGGTCTGAATGAAGCCATTGCCGGAACCTTCGTGGAGCCGCGCGGAATGATCAGGTCGATCGTCGCCGGCGTTGCCGGCAGAGAGGTCCTGGGTGCGCTCGGCGGCGCGGGGGCTTCGGCCGCTGCATCTCGTGGAACAGGCGATGCGTCGCCGCTGTCGAAGGGCCAGATCGCCTATCTGGGCGTATTTCCCGACGAGCTGAGGATGTTCCGTGCGAAGCGCGGCGCATTTCGCCCGAAGCCGACGGACGCGATGATCGCCACTGCGCCCCGCAGCGATGTGCGCGCTGCCACAGTCGAGAAGGGCCGCCTGGCGGGCGTCCTCGAGATCGGCTTCAACGACGGACAGTCCTGGTCATTCGACGTCCCAAAGGTGCACCTCTCCGGGGCCGCCGCCATCGTCGCCTCACTGACCCAGGGGTGAAGAGGCACGCGGAGAGGTTGGGTCGACGAACGTGGCGATCGGGTGGCGAGCTCGGGCAACCGTGCTCTGATGTTGGCGCCGACGGTGCGGGTCGGCTTGCTGTGCCCGGCTGCGTGTAGCACGTTTTGCGCTACACTATACGGATGAGCCGTTCCCTGCATGTACGGCTGGACGACAGCTCGGCTGCAGCTCTGAGCATCATCAGCAACGGGGGGCTGAGTGATTCCGAGGCCGTCCGCACGGCTCTACGAGAGGCGGCCGCGAGGCGCCGGGTTCGCTCTTCGCTTGTCGCCGAGGCCGAACGGCTTGCGGCTGACGATGCTGATCGGGCGGAGATGCGGGCCATCCGCGAACAGATGGCGGAGCTGGCGCCCGAAGCCATCGACTGACGTGGTGCGCGGCGAGATCTTTCGCCTGCCAGCTCCACGAGGCGTACGGGGCCGAGAGCAGCGTGGTGCTCGATACGCCGTGGTCGTCCAAGCCGATGAGCTCCTGGGGTTGAGCACCGTCCTCGTCTCGCCAACCTCGACTGGTGCCCAACCGGCGAGCTTTCGACCAGCTATCAAGATCGAAAGCACCGCCACTCGCGTCCTGGTCGAGCAGACGACTGTTGTCGATCCTAGGCGTTTGGGGCGCTCGGTGGGACGCCTGGATGCGGATGAGCTGCAAGCTGTCGACGACGCGCTTGCTCTCGTCCTCGGTCTGTAAGTTCGCGCGCCGCAGAGAAAAATGGGCGAAGCTGTCCGGTGCGCAGGCCATAGGCTGGGCCCGACGTCGGCCAAGCGGCCGAGGCCTCGGCAAGAGCGCGCCGCGCCGACCCGCTCGCACTCGCCAGAGCCGCCGACCCGATCCCTGTCAGCGAGGCGGTGATGGTCGCGTGGGCACGGCTCGTAGACGACTGCCGCCGCGCCGACATCCACCGAACCGTCAAGCTAACCGACGCGCTGATTGCTGCAACCGCAATCGAGCATGGGCTGCCTGTCATCACTCAAGACGAGGACTACAGGCAGATCGCACACGCACACCCTGAGCTGCAGGTCGTCACGGTCTGAGACTCCACGTGAAAGACAGGCCAGTAAAGGACGCTCAGTACGTCGCGCTCTCACAGATGCTCGATTCCGGCTCGTGCCCGCGGACGAGCGTCTGATACGAGGAGTCGCCCGGCTCGGCGCCGTAAGACCTCGTGAGCCGTGAACAACACGAATTCGATAGCTCGGCTCGGTTAGTTCGCGCCGAGAAAAGTGGAGCTAGGGGGACTCGAACCCCCGACCTCCTGGGTGCGATCCAGGCGCTCTCCCAACTGAGCTATAGCCCCGAGTCGCGCTCTTGGCGCGCCGGTCAGGCAGAGTTTAGCCTCCGAGCCGACTCGCGATAACGCGACCGGCCCGGCTAGGTATCGTTTGGACGCGCATGGGATTGCTCGACGACGCCATCCGCGAGCATCTGGAGCTCAAGCGCCGCCGTGGCGCTGATCCGGGAGAGGTCGCTCGCGAGCAGCGGGAGGCACTTGATTCGGCTGCGGAGCGGAAGTCCGCAAGCGCCGGCGATGCCGCGACCGATCCGCCAGCAGCCGCGACGGGGGACACGGCAACCGATTCCCGCGAGATCAACGGAGACGGCGCGTCGACCGTTGGCGATCTCGGCGAGGACCCGGCGCTCACGCAGACGGCGCATGCCAATACCGCGGGCGAGACTGCGGAGCTGGACATGAGCAGCGTGCTCGACGATGACGGCGACGCGGAGGATCTGAGCGCCCTGCCATGCGAGGCCGGCGCCGAGGCCGGCGAACAAGCTCGCGCGAGCACGCGACCGGTCGCCGCGCGATCGAACACCGAGGAGGACTCGCTGGAATGGGAGGTGCCGGGGGACGCGGCCGAGGACAACGCCGACGAGCCAGCCGAGGATGTCCTCGAGGAGACGCCCGACTTCCTGCGCGACACGCCCGAGCAGGATCGACTGTGGTTCGAGCAGCGCCCGCCTCGCGACTTCGACTTCGACAAGTAGCGCTCCGCATCGGCCAGACCGTTTCCGGTCGGGCAGCTCGTCCCTTACACTCGAAGTGCCTCGGGGCCATAGCTCAGCTGGGAGAGCGCCTGCTTTGCAAGCAGGAGGTCACCGGTTCGATCCCGGTTGGCTCCATTAGAAGAAACGCCTGGTAATTGGGCTGTTCTGCGACTCCGTGTAGCGGCCGATGCGCGCGAGGGACTAAGCAGGAACTAAGCAGGGACGAAGTAGCGACTCGTTATGGCCGTACGAAGAGCCGGTCGCCGACAGCTCGCGGAGCGGGGTTCATACACCCGCAATCGGCTCTTGGCTAACCATCGTTCGGTGCTTGGGCCTGCCTCTGGGCATCGGCCAGCGCATCGCTGAGTTGGTGCAGGTCGGCGCCGATCGCTGAGAGGAGGCGCTGGAGCGTGCTCCACCGAATGTCGCGCCAGCCGCCCTCGACACGAGAGAGGTACGGCGCGTCGATGCCGGCGCGGGCAGAAACCTCGTCCTGTGTGAGCCCCGCTCGTGTTCGCAGGATGCGTAGGGCAGCGCCGATGTCACCGTGGGCAGGGGTTGTCATATCGCTAAGGTTGCGCTACGGTCGGCGCACCGAACATACAAGTTGGCGCCCGCGCGGGTACGCACCGCCGGGCGCCGTGGCACCGAGAGTTACAGCCTCCCGGCACGCCAGCCAAGCTACCAGCCAAACGGCGCGGCTCGCTTGCCAGAGCAGTTCTCCCGGGGCCTCCCATCG
>Ga0208714_1000226_pt1 | contig 16508 bp, 18 predicted proteins | sample NGESurshal072012_3_FD_184461 | JGI IMG/M metagenome (GOLD analysis project Ga0208714, IMG submission 184461) | Arctic peat soil microbial communities from Barrow, Alaska - NGEE Surface sample 415-1 shallow-072012 (SPAdes) | ecosystem: Environmental > Terrestrial > Soil > Wetlands > Peat ... | reverse complement strand
GACGACCATCAGCGCGAGAAAGCGCGGGACGACGAGGTTCTTGACGGGGTCCACGCCGAGCACCTGCAGCGCGTCGAGCTCCTCGCGCACCTTGCGCGCTCCGAGGTCGGCGGTGATCGCGGTGCCTGCGATCCCGGCGACGACGGTCGCCGTGATCAGCGGCCCGATTTCGCGGATCGCCGCGAGCACGAAGAACCCGCCGAGACGATCGAGCGCGCCAAACAGCGTGAGGAAGTTCGCCGCCTGCAGGCCGGGGGCGCCGTAGCTGATCGCCACCGTCGTGATCAGCAAGGGAAACCAGACCAAGCGCAGCGCGAACAGGAACTGAGAGACGAACTCCCCTCCGTAGGGATATGGCGGAACCACGGCTGAGCGAATCGTCCTCCCCGTCAGCAGGACGACGTCGCCGAATTCTTCGAGCACGCGGCCGGCCGGTGCAAGCGCCCGCCCGACGCCGGCCTGGCCGCCGCCAATCTCCGCGGACGGGCCGGTCAGACGAGCCGCGCGGTCTCCTCCGCCCTCTACAGTCATTCTATTATACTACTAGTTGACTAGCACACTGTAAATCACGTCTCTCACTCGGTAGCCTTTGATCATGGTCGACAAACCGCACGACAGCCCGTCAGACTCCGGGCGATCGGGGCTGGCGACGCTCGCCGTGGACCGTGGCGGCGAGGTTCCGATCGGCGTCCAGCTCGCGTGGGCGCTGCGCACGCGTATCGGCGCCGGCGAGTTCAAGCCGGGACAGCGGCTGCCCGGCCTGCGCGACATGGCCGATGCGATCGGCGTCAACCTGAACACCGTGCGCACCGTCTACCAGCGCCTCGAGCACGAGGGTCTTATCGAAAGCCAGCAGGGCAGCGGCACTTTCGTCGCGCCGTCGCCCGCCCGCGGCACGGCGGTGGGGACGATCGCCGCCACAGCCGCGCGCGCCGCGCGCGAGACGGGGGTCGACCCGCGCGAGGTCGCCGCGGCGCTGTACGTCGCCCCCCAGCCCCCCACGTTGAGCAGCGACGAAGCGGCCGATTTGTCCGAGGTCGACCAGCGCCGGCTGCTGCGCAGGCAGATCGCCGCGTTCGAGTCGGCGCTCGGCGAGATCGAAGCTGCCAACCCCGGCCTCGCGCCTGCGGCCGAGCCGACCGGCCTCATCGCCGGCCCGGCGCTGCTCGACACGCGCGAGCTCGAGCAGGTGCGTACCACGCTCGTGCGCCGGCTCGCCGCCGTGCAGGCGGCGATCGACGCGCAGGATCAAGCAGGTACTGGGCAAGAGCCGCCCACGCCTCCCTCCCGCAGCCGCAAGACCGTGTCGCAACCCCACGCCACGCCCGACCCGGCTGAGACCCCCAAGCGCGCGCGCCGCCCGCGGGCCACCGTGCGTACGCTCCCAGCGGGCACGTGAGCGGCGGCCGATGCGCGAGCTCGCTCCCCCGATCGACGAGCCGCAGAAGCGAGCGATTCGAATGCTGGCGCTGAAGCGGACGGGGATGGCCGCCGCCACGGCCTTCGTTGCCGCGAACATCTGGACGGGCTGCCCGCTGCTTGCACTGTGGGTCGGCTCCCAGGCCGCGGGACGCCAGACGCTGAGCATGGGGGCCGTGGGCATTGTCGTCGTCGTGCTCGCTGTGCTCGTGTTCGCGATGGCCTTGCTGCTGACTTGGCTGAACAACGTCTACGACGAGCTGACCGGCCGCCAGCGCGTGGAACGGCGCTCGGCATGGCTGCGTAGCATGCGCGCGGAGTCCGAGCGCCACGTCAGCCAGCGCTCGCGGATCACGGCGCTCGAGCGGATCGTGATGGTCAACATCTACGTCGCCGTCGTCACGCTCGTCGTCTGGTACGTCTTCTTCGCGTCGGCGCCCGCGCCCACGCTCTGCACGTTGCACTGCTGAAGCAGACGGCCTGAGACGACTCAGCCGGCCGCGCAGCCCTCGGTGCTCACGCCGTCGGCCGTCGTCGAGCGCGCCTGCGCCTGCGCGATCACGCGCGCGACGGTCGCGTTGGCGACGCCGTAGCCGCCGCGCGGCCTGCCGCCGACGGTGCCGGCGAACACTGTCGTGAGCACCGCGCCATCGCCGTCGACGAGCGGGCCGCCGGAGTTTCCCGGGCGCACCAGGCCGCGCAGCGGCGTGAGCAGGCGCGAGACGGGCCCGCGGCCGTAGGCGTCGTCGGTGAGCACCGTCTGCGTGCGCCCGATGCGGCCCGGGCGCGCGTCGAACGGCCCGTTCTGCGGGTAGCCGAGGATCGCGCCGCCGCGGCCCGAGGAGGGATCTGAGGCGAGGCGCAGCGCGGGCAGACCGAGGCCGGGGACGCTCAGCACTGCGACGTCGTCGGTCGGATCGAAGGCGATCGCTCGCGCCGGCAGGCTCGGCGAGCGCCCGCGCACCTGCACGGTCGTGTCGCTCTCGCCGGCGACGACGTGCGCGTTGGTGACGACCAGATCCGGCTCGGCCACCCATCCCGAGCCCTCGATCGCCAGCCCGCAGGCGGTGCCGAGCACGCGCACGACGCTGCGCGACGCCGCCCTGACGCCGGGTGCGCGCGCGATGCGCGACGGCGGCGCAGAGACGTCGGGAGACGGCCCGGCGATCGACGGCAGCGGGTCCAGGCGCGAGAGCGCGTTGAGGATCGGGCCCGACGGCGGCAGCAGGACGTTCAGCTGCTGCAGGATCGCCGAGCGCTGGATGTCTTGGCGCAGCTTGCTCTGACCGGGCGCCTGGGCGACGACGGCGGCGACGATCCACACCACGCCGAGCGCGAGCGCCGCTCCGAGCACGGCCCCGAGCAGGCCGTCGAGCGCGCCGATGCCGGGGACGATCAGCGCCCGGCGGACCCTGAAGCCGAGGCCCTCCATCCCGCTTGCGAGGATCGCCCCGGCCAGCAACGCCCCGATGAGGCCCAGCGCCGGCGCATATGGCGAGGACGAGCCCTCGTTGAGCAGTAGAGGAGCCAGGCGAGTTCCGAGGAATGCCCCTATGACGAAGCCGCCGAACGACAGCACGCCGACGATGAAGCCCCTCCGGAAGCCGAAACCGGCGAGGATTGCCGCGAATCCGACGATGATCCAGTCGAGTCCCGTCACCCGCCATGTTCTACCGCGCTCTGACTGACGAGCAGACGCTGCGCGTGCGGCGCGCGCGCCCGGTGATGGCGCTGGCGGCCGTCGCCTTCGCGATCGGCGCGATCATCGGCGCCAACGGCGGGCCCTCGTCGTCGGACTCGCTCGCCGGGCGGTTCGTCGCAGCGTGGTCTCGCAACGACTTCGCGGCGATGTACGCGGACATCGACGACGCGTCGCGGCACTTGCTGTCGGCCGATCAGTTCGCCTCCACCTACCACGAAGCGATGCGCACCGCCACGGCGACGAGCCTGCGCGCGATCGGCAAGCCCCGCAGCGCGCCCGGCGGATTCGTGGCCGTGCCGGTGCGCGTGCGCACGCGCCTGTTCGGCACGCTCTCGCTGGCCGTGCGCGTGAGGATCGTCCACGGCGCCGAGGGCGGCGACGCGATCGCCTGGTCGCGATCGCTGGCGTTCCCCGGCATGCGTTCGGGAGAGACGCTGAGCCGCCGCACGACGCTGCCACGGCGCGCGACGGTGCTGGCGCGCGACGGCTCGGTGCTGGCCGAAGGAGAAGCGACGGGCGCCGGCCCGCGCAGCTCACCGCTCGGAGGCTCGGCGAGCGCGGTCGTCGGCGAAGTCGGCCCGATCCCCAGCTCGCGCCGCGTGGCCTTGGAAGCGGAGGGCGTTCCCACCGACGCGGTAGTCGGCACCAGCGGCCTGGAGCGAGCTCTCGACGCCCGCCTGCGCGGCACGCCCGGCGGCGAGCTGCTGGCCGGGCAGCGCGTGCTCGCGAGCGCTGCGCCGCTCGCCGACCACGCCGTGCGCACGAGCGTCTCGCCCGCCGTGCAGAGCGCCGCCGTGGAAGCGCTCGGCTCCCAGCTCGGCGGCGTCGTCGCGCTCGCACCCACCGGCCAGATCCTGGCGGTCGCCGGGATCGGCCTCGACAGCGTGCAGCCCCCCGGCTCGACGTTCAAGATGATCACGCTCACCGGCGTGCTCGACGCCCACGTGGCCACGCCGACCACCACATTCCCCTACGCGACGTTCGCGACGCTCGACGGCGTCAAGCTGAGCAACGCCAACGGCGAGGAATGCGGCGGCTCGCTCACGCTCGCCTTCGCCGTGTCGTGCAACTCGGTGTTCGCCCCGCTCGGCGCAAAGCTCGGCGCGCCGCGTCTGGTGGCGATGGCCGAACGCTTCGGCTTCAACCACCCTCCCGGGATCGAAGGCGCGGCCGAAAGCACGCTGCCGGCCGCATCGAGCATTCAGGGCGAACTCGACGTCGGCTCGACGGCGATCGGCCAGGGTCAGGTCCAGGCGAGCGCGCTGCAGATGGCGATCGTCGCGGCGTCGATCGCCGACGGCGGCAGCCGGCCGCGGCCGACGTTCACGCCGGAGAAGCTCCTGCCCGCCGAACGGGTGACCAACGCCGACGTCGCACACACCGTGCGACGGCTGATGATCGACGTCGTGCGCAACGGCACCGGCACCTCGGCGGCGATTCCCGGGGTGACCGTCGCCGGCAAGACGGGCACGGCCGAACTGAAGACCGAGTGCACGCCGTCCTCAGAATCGAAAGCCGGCGAATCGGGCTCGCCGGAATCGGGAGCCTCGGGCTGCGTCGGCGCCAACGGCGAAGCGAGCAACACCGATGCCTGGTTCGCCTCCTTCGCCCCCGCGCTGCACCCGCGGATCGTCGTCGGCGTGCTGCTCGTCAAAGACGGCGCCGGCGGTGACACCGCCGCGCCCGTCGCTCGCCAGGTGCTCGAAGCCGGGCTGCGGGCCAGCCGCTAGACGTCGAGCTCGGCCGAGGCCGTCTCGGCCGCGTTGTCAGGATCGACGATCGTCAGCTTCAGCGGACGGTTGTCCAGCGAGACCGTCTGGATCTTGAACAGCAGCGGCGCCCCCTGCGTGGTGCCCTGGGAGGCGATCGAATCGGCCACCGGCAGACGGCCCTTGCCCGGCACCGCGCCCGCGCGGTAGGCGAACTGGTTGCTCGGCCCCGGCACGATCGGGATGTAACGGTTGCCCTGCGTGTCGGTGATCGTCAGACTGCTCGCGGCGGGCAGCGCCTTGGAGCCGTCGTTGTACACCTGCAGGAAGACCGCGAACCACTCCTGGCCAGGTTCCAGCTTCTGCTCGGTCGGCGAGAGTCCCTGCAGGTAGGCCGCGTCCTCTGTCGAGGACGGGTTCAGCTCGCGCGAGAGCTGAACCTCATAGACCAGCGGACCGACGTCGAGGTAGGGCGCGTTGGCGCCCGACTCGCCGGCGTACGTTCCCGTGGTGACCCGTGAATGAGAGTCTCCGCATGCCGTCAGCGCGCTCGCCGCGAGCAGGACGAGCGCGAGGAGCGTGAGCTTGCGCAGGCGGCTGGACATGCGACGCGGCAGTCTATCCGGCGGCGACCGTAACGCGGCTTCCGCGCTGCTCGCCCCGCTCGATGATCGCCCGCAGCCGGCGCATCGCGCGGCCGTTCTTGCGCTTGAACCAGCCGCGCGCGCCGAAGGACTCCATCAGCCGATCCGACAGCGTCGCCGGCACCGTCTCGAGCGTGAAGCGCACCCGCGTGGTCCCCGACGACGCCGGCGCCAGCTCATACGTGCCGAGCGTGCGAACGCGGTTGTTCTTGCCCGTGCGGCCGGCCTCGACGATCCGGTGCGGGCGCTCTACCTCGACGAACGTCGCATCGGCCCAGCTGAAGCGATTTCCCGGAGCCTTGACGCGGAAGCGCGCCCCCGCCCCGCGCCCGACCGAGTCGATTCGCGTCAGATGCCAGTCCACCAGGTAGTGGTCGGTGAACTCGGCGTGGTTGGCGATGTCCTGCAGGTAGTCGAACACCTGCTCGCGGGGAGCGGAGATGGTTGTCGAGACGGTCACGGGGTCCACGGCGACCGCCAGTCTAAAGCGCGCCCTGCGTGCGCGGCGCGCCGCTAGGCGGCGCGGGCCGTCAGCCGCACGGTGTGGCCGTGCTCGCAGTGGCGAACGAGCTCGCTCGCGACGGGCGCGTTGCGGCGCAGCGTGCGGCACAGCTCGCAGACGACTTCGCCGCCGCCGCCGTCGTACAGGTGCACGTGCTCACCGGTCAGCGGCGTGCGCCCGCAATCCGCGCAGCGATCGCGGTCAGCCTCCAGGGCGCCGACGCCGCGGCGCAGCAGGTGGCGCTCGAGTTGCTCGACGTGGGTCGTATCCGAGGCCATGACGACCTTGATTTCGCCACCCGGCGCGCTCCTCCTGCCGCGGCTGCGAGCGTGACAGCGGGCTTGCGGGCAGCCTTGCCGGCCGCCTGGCGCACCGGCCCGCAGGGTCGGCGGTTTGCCGCCCGCCGGCCTGGGGTACGAACCCGAAGCCGGGTCGATGCAGGGAGATCGGGTCGAGATCACAGGTCGTGCGCCTTTGCGGAAAATGCGGGAATCTGAAACCTGCCGCTTGGGCCAACTTGTTATGATCGCCACGATCTTTCCCTCAACAGGAGCACCGCGACGGAGCGCCTAACAAGAAGGGAGGAGCAGCATGGATCTACTCAGTGCGGGGACCTTCGTAGGTGCGGGGTCGTTTTGCTGCAGCAGCTGCGGGTACGTGCTCACGTTGAGCGGCCTCGACACGCTCACCGACTGTCCTGGGTGTGGCGGCACCGACTTCGTCCGCGCCTCGCTGTTCAGCGCCGAGCCTCAATCCGCCGGCGAGGAGACCGCCCGCCACGGCGGGATGCTGTCCGAGCCCGCTCCCTCTGACCGCGCCGCCCAGCTGGCGAGCACGCGCGAGCAGATCGAGCAGCCCGGCGAGTACCTCTGCTTCGAGGACGGCGGCGAGTCGCACACCGTCGCGCTGACGCGCGAGTGGACGCGCATCGGCCGCAGCCTCGCCGCCGACGTACGCTTCGACGACCCGACCGTCTCGCGCCGCCACGCGCTGATCGTGCGCCAGGCCGACGGCGCGCGCGTGCTCGACGACCGCAGCCTCAACGGCGTGTTCGTCAACGGCGAGCGCGTCGAGGGCAGGCTGCTGGCCGACGGCGACGAGATCATCGTCGGGCGCTATCGCCTCAGCTTCCTGGTCGTCACGCCCGAGCCATCGGCCGGTGCCGGGGGCGCCGGTTCGGTCTCTCTGCACAGCGCCGGTTGACCCGCCACGACGCCCACCCGTCGCGCGCTCGCCCTCTGGCCGGCGACGGGTCGGCGCGTCCTCGCCCGGCCACGTAGTATCGCCACATGGCTGACACGATCGCCGTGCTCTCGCAGAAGGGCGGAACGGGCAAGACCACGGCCGTACGCACGCTGACCGATGCGTTTCGCCGTAGCGGGCTGCGCACGCTCGCGATCGACCTCGACCCGCAGGGCAACCTGTCCGACTACTTCGACATCCCGCCCGACGCCGAGCCGACGATCTCAGACGTGCTCGCCGGGCGCGCGCAGATTGGCGAGGCGATTCACGAAGACCTGGTCCCCGCCAACCTGACGCTCGCCGAAGCGGAGCTGATGCTCGGCGGCAAGATGGGCCGCGAGTTGACGCTGCGGCGCGCGCTGGCCAAGGCGCCCGAGGAGTACGACCTGATCCTGATCGACTGCCCGCCGTCGCTCGGCCTGCTGACGGTCAACGCGCTCGTCGCCGCCGACCACGCGCTCGTGACCGCCGAGGCCCAGTACTTCGCGCTGCAGGGCGTCGAGCAGGCGATGGAGGTCGTCGAGCTCGCGCGCGACGGGCTCAACTCCGAGCTTTCGCTGCTCGGCGTCCTGCTCAACCTCGCCGACATGCGCACCGTGCACTCGCGCGAGGCGCTCGCCTCGCTGAAGGAACGCTTCGGCGAGCAGGTCTTCGACACGGTCGTACGTTCGTCGATCGCCTACGCAGAGTCCGCCGAGCGCGCACGGTCGATCCTCGACCATCGCCCCGACCTCGGCGTCGACTATCTCGACCTCGCCGGCGAAGTGCTGGCGCGCCTGCCCGGCCAGGCGGCCGCCGGCGAGCGTCTCGCGCAGCTGCGCTAGTCGGTTCGCGCGACCGGAGGTCGCGCAGTGGGGCGTGTGTCGTTGCCAGCGATGGCGACGGTATTTACACACCGTGGGGACAGGATGCGTCTTCGCGCTGTGCGAGAGCCATGGTATATACGATTTTTATCTCTATATATACGATTGCTATCGCGCTCCGCAGCACCGGGGCACGCTCCCACTACAGCTCGACGACGTAGGCGCCCTGCGACTCGAACGGCGTGCGCAGCAGCGTCGCCCAACCGTCGATCTCGCTGCCCAGCGCCTCGGCGACGGCGCCCGTGTGCTCGTAGAAGCACCACACCAGCACCGTCGGCCCGGCGCCGGAGATCGTTGCCCCGAGCGCGCCGAGCTCGTGCGCGCGCATAGCCAAGTCGTAGGAGCGCGGGAACAGCTGCGAGCGTTGCTGCTGGTGCAGGCGGTCCTGCAGGCCGCGCGCCAGCAGGTCCCAGTCGCCGCGCGCCAGGCCAAGCGTCAGCAGCGCCGCGTGGGCGACGTTGAAGACGGCGTCTGACAGCGCCACCTGCCCGGCCAGCGCCGCGCGCGCGGCGCTCGTGCGCACGGCCTCCGCGGGAACGACGGCCAGGGCCTCGAGGCCCGTCGGCGGCTCAAAGCGTGTGGCCCGACCGTCCGCGCACACCACAAAGCCCCCCAGCAGCGAAGCCGCGACGTTGTCTGGATGCCCCTCCACGGCGCTGGACTGCGCGAGCAGATCGATATCCATCTCAAAAAGGTGGTCGGCCGCCATCGTGCCCGCGACTATCGCCGCCGCGCTGGACCCGAGGCCGCCCGCCAGCGGGATCTCCGAGCGAATCCTGAACGTAAACGCGTCGGCCGGGTGCAGGCGCTCGAACGCGCGCACGCACAGGTTCTCCCGGCCCTTGGCGATCGGCAGCTCGGACTCCACCGCGAAGTGCCCCGTCTCGATCACCTCCAGCTCCAGCTTCAGCGACACCGCCGCCGCCATGCAGTCAAAGCCCGGGCCGAGGTTCGCCGAGGACCCCGGCACCCGCACGAGCCTCCTACGGATCACCCAACACCGCTTCCTCGATCGCCGCGGTCTCGGCGACGCACTGGATGATCCTGCCGTCGTTGTTGGCCATCGCCGTCTCCGGGTCCTTCAGCCCGCGGCCGGTCAGCACGCAGACGATCGACTCGGCGCCTTGCGCGCCGTACTTCAGCAGCCCGGCGACCGACGCGGCCGAGGCCGGCTCGCTGAACATGCCTTCCCTGGAGGCCAGCAGCTTGTAAGCCGACAGGATCTCCGCGTCGCTGACGACCCTGATCGAGCCGCGCGAGTCGGTGGCTGCCGCCATCGCGTCCTCCCAGCGCACGGGGTTGCCGATGCGGATCGCGCTGGCGACCGTTTCCGGGTGCTCGATCACTTTTCCCTCGACCAACGGCGCCGCTCCCTCGGCCTGGAAGCCGAGCATCTTCGGCGCCGCCCCGAGCTCGCGAAAGCCGCGCCAGTAGGAGGTGATGTTGCCGGCGTTGCCGACCGGGATGCAGAGCGCTTCCAAGCCGCCTTCCAGGCCCTCGTCGATCTCGAACGCCGCCGTCTTCTGGCCTTCGATGCGAAACTCGTTGACCGAGTTCACCAGCGCGATCGGATGCGTCGCCGTCAACTCGCGCACCAGCGTCAGTGCCTGGTCGAAGTTGCCCTCAAGCGTTATCACGCGCGCGCCGTGCACGAGCGTCTGCGCCATCTTGCCCTGCGCGATCTTCCCCTCCGGCACGATCACCGCGCACGTGATGCCCGCGCGCGCCGCGTACGCCGCCGCGCTCGCCGCGGTGTTGCCCGTCGACGCGCAGATCACCGCCTTGGCGCCTTCGCGCACGGCCGCCGACACCGCGCACGTCATTCCGCGGTCCTTGAACGACCCCGTCGGATTGGCGCCCTCCAGCTTCAGTCGCACCGTCGCCCCGACCATCGCCGACAGCACCGGCGCGCGCAGCAGCGGCGTCGAGCCCTCCTGCAGGCTGACCAGTTTGTCGCCCACGTCGAACGGCAGGCGCTCGTGGTAGCGCTCGATCAGCGGTACGTGCGTGCCCGAGAAGGCCGCGCCTTCGACCTTCGGCAGCGGCACTGGCGGCGGTGCCTCGCTCATACGAACTCCTCTTCTATCACCCGGATGGAGCGCGTCGGCGAGCGCACGAAGTCGAACTCGTCGACCTCGGCGATCGCCGCCCTCAGGCCCGACTCGAGCACCGGGTGGGTGACCATCACCAGGCGCGCGTGCTCGCCCATCCCGCGCTGCACGACCGACTTGATCGACACCTCGTGCTCGCCCAGCACCTTCGTCACGCACGCCAGCACGCCGGGCTCGTCGGCGACGTCCAGGTGCAGGTAGTAGGCGCTCTCGACATCTGTGACCAGGCGCAAAGGCAGCGGCGGCGCCGGCGGACGCGCGCCGCCGGTCATCACGCTGACGACATCGCCGAGCACCGCGCTGGCGGTCTGCCTGCCGCCGGCCCCCGGTCCCGACAGCGTCAGCTCGGTGATCGTCTCGGACTCCACCGTGACCGCGTTGAACGGCCCGGAGATCGACGCGAGCGGATGCCCCGAGTACAGGAACGTCGGATGCACGTGAACCGACAGCCCCCCTTGGCGGCGCTCTGCCGTGCCCACCAGCTTCAGCCCCAGGCCGAGCTCGCGCGCGTACTCCAGGTCGTCGCCGTGCAGGTGCTCGATACCTTCGTAGGGCACGTCGTCGAGGTGCACCGGCGAGCCGAATGCCAGCCGCGCGAGGATCGCCATCTTCGCGGCCGCGTCGCGGCCGCTGACGTCGTCTGACGGATCGGCCTCGGCGTAGCCGACGCGCTGGGCCTCGGCGAGCGCCTCGGCATACGTGCAGCCGCGCGTCATCTCCGTGAGGATGAAGTTCGTCGTGCCGTTGACGATGCCGTGAATGCGCTCGATCGGCGTCGCCGACAGCGACTCCTCGAGCACGCGCACGACCGGCACGGCGCCCGCCACAGCCGCCTCGAAGCGCAGCCGCACGTCGTGCGCGCGCGCCGTCTCGAACAGCTCCTCGCCATGCTGGGACAGCAGCTGCTTGTTCGCGCTGACGATGTGCTTGCCGGCGCGCATCGCTGTCAGCAGATACTCGCGCGCCGGTTCGATGCCGCCCATCACCTCGACCAGCAGGTCGGAGTCGGCGAGGATCTCCTCGAAGTCGCCGCGCGTTCGCGTCAGCACGCCCGTGATCACCGGTCTGCGCCCGTTGAAGCGCTCGATCTCATCGGCCCGCTCGTCCAGCAGCGCCGCGAACGCCGAGCCGACGGTGCCATGGCCGAGCAGCCCCACCCTGAACGGGGCCACCGCGCCGCCCGCGGCGCCACCCGCAGCGCCCTGCGCGCTAGCTGACATCGCGCGCGGTCAGATCGTCGAAGCTCTCGCGCCTGACCACCACGCGCGCGTCTCCGTCACGGCAGAAGATCACGGGCGGTCGCGGGACGCCGTTGTAGTTGTTGGCCATCGCAAAGCCGTACGCGCCCGTCGCCGGCGTGACGATCACGTCGCCCGGCCTCGGGTCGTCCAGCAGCGTCTCGCCCACGATCACGTCGCCCGACTCGCAGTGCTTGCCCGCCAGCCGGCAACGCGTCGTCCCGTCGAAGCGATCGGCGACGTGCGCTTCGTAGACCGCGCCGTAGAGCATCGGGCGCAGGTTGTCGGACATGCCGCCGTCCACAGCCACCCAGCGCGAGACGTTCTGCTTGACGCTCTGCACCGTGTACAGCGTCACTCCCGCGTTCGCGCTCAGCGCCCGCCCGGGCTCGATCAGCAGACGCCGCTGCGCGCCGCCGGCGTGCGCGTGCGCTGCCTGCACGAGCGCGGCGACGTAGTCCTCGATCGCCGGCGCAGGCGGCTGGTCGGCGGTGTAGCGCACGCCCAGCCCGCCGCCGAGATCCCACACGGGAAAGTCGCCGAGCTTGGCCAGCTCGGCGATCTCCGCGCGAAACGGGTCCAGGCCGAGCAGCTGCGAGCCGATGTGCGCGTGCACGCCCTGCAGCGACAGCCCGTCGGCGCTCTGCACACGCGCAAACGCCTCACCCGCCTGCGCGACGGAGAAGCCGAACTTCGAGTCGGCCTGGCCGGTGGAGATCTTCTCGTGCGTCTCTCCACGCACGTCCGGCGTCACCCGCACCAGCACCTGCTGCTCGCCCGCGCCAGCGCGCGCGCCCGCCGCCATCAGCCGCCCCAGCCGCTCGATCTCGTCGAAGTTGTCCACCACGATCAGCCCCACGCCGCGCTCCAGCGCCATGCGCAGCTCAGCCTCGGACTTCGCGTTTCCGTGCAGCACGAGCCGCTCCGGCTCAAAGCCCGCGCTCAGCGCCAGGTGCAGCTCGCCGGCGGAGGCCACGTCGCACCACAGCCCCTCCTGCGCGAACAGCGCCAGCACCGCCGTACAGGGAAAGGCCTTCGACGCGAACACCACGTGGAAGTCCTCGTGCCCCTCGTTGCGTCCCGCCGCGGTGAACGCCCGCGCACGCGCCCGCAGGTCGTCCTCCGCGACGACGTATGCCGGCGTGCCGAACTCCTTCGCCAGCTCGATCGTGTCGCAGCCGCCGACCTGCAGGCGCCCGCGCTCGTCCAGGCGGCTGCCCAGCGGGAACACGTCCGAGAGGCTCGTCTCCGTCGCCATGCGCGGATTATCGCGTGCCACCCATAGCCACCGTCGTACGACCGTCCCGGCGTGCGCCCCGGCGCAGCTCAGGCCGGTGCGGCGCGCAGCGCCGACGCGCCGCCGCGCCGCGCCATCAGCGCCAGCCACAGCGCGCCGACCAGCATCAGCGCGACGCTCTCCAGCTGCGGCGACGTCAGCCCCGCGAGCACCTCTTTGTTGCGCCTGATGAACTCGACCAGGAAGCGCTCCAATCCGCTCAGCGACAGATACAACGCGAACACCACGCCCGGCCGAACGCGGTCGCGCAGCTGCCACAGGCCATACGCCAGCAGGCACATCGCCACCGTCTCGTAGATCGGCGTCGGCTGCACCTTCACGCCCGGCGGCGTCGGCAGCGTCCCGTGCGGATAGCCCATCGCCCACGGCAGCGTCGAGTGGATCCCGTAGTCGCCGTCGCCCGACACCTGGCAGCCGATGCGTCCGATCGCGTAGCCGAGCGCCAGCGCCGTCGCGCACGTATCGAACATGCGCCGTTCGAGCACTCCACGCCAGCGCATCCACGCCACCACGCCGATCGCGCCGCCGATCGCGCCGCCGTACCAGACCAGCCCCGACCCGGAGAACACGCTGCCGAGCAGATCGTGCTTGACCGAGTCGTACTTTTCGATCAGGTAATACAAGCGTGCGCCCACCACGCCGCCGACGAGGGCCGCGAAGGTGATCTCATAGGCCCAGTCGACCGGCCTGCCCAGCTCGCGCAGCCTGCGCGCGACAACCGCGCCGCACGCGATGAAGCCGAGCGCGAACGTCACCCCGAACGTCTTGATCGAGATGCCCAGAACGTGGATCTCAGGCTTCATGGCAGCGAATCGGCGGGCATCGTGATCGTCGCGCCACTTTAGGGCAGACGTAGGTGCTTCTGCGACAATCCCCCCATGGCTTCCAGACGTCAGAGCTTCGGCAAAGACACCGGCCTGCAGGCGCGCATGCTGCTGACGCTGTTTCTGCTCGGTCTGCTCTACGCGGTGTTCGTCGGCGTGCTGTTCGCCGCCGGCGCCGGCGCCGGGCTGATCGTCGTCGTCGCCGTGGTGCTGCTGCTCGTGCAGCTGTTCGGCTCAGACAAACTGGCGATGGCCTCGCTCGGGCTCAAAGAGGTCTCGCCCGAGCAGGAGCCCGAGCTGCACGGCATCGTCGATCGCCTTTGCGTGCAGGCCGACCTGCCCAAACCCCGCGTGTGCGTGATGGAGACCTCGATGCCCAACGCCTGCGCGATGGGCCGCTCGCAGAAGTCCGCGACCGTCTGCGCTACGCGCGGCATCCTCGACATGCTCTCCCCCGCCGAGCTCGAAGGTGTGATGGCGCACGAGCTCAGCCACGTGATCAACCGCGACGTGATGGTGATGACGCTCGCCAGCTTCTTCGCCACGCTCGCCTCGATGATCGCCCAGTTCGCGCTGTTCTTCGGCGGCGGCTACGGCAACAACGAAGAGGAGGAGGACATCATGATCGTGATCCTCGTCTCAGTCGTCGTCTACGCCGTCTCCTTCGTGCTGCTGCGGACCCTTTCGCGCTACCGCGAGTTCGCCGCAGACCGCGGTTCTGCCGTGCTCACCGGACGGCCGAGCGCGCTCGCCTCGGCGCTGCTGAAGATCAGCGGCACGATCGAGCGCCTGCCCAGCCAGGACCTGCGCAAAGCCGAAAGCATGAGCGCCTTCTTCATCATTCCCGCGCGCGCCAAGAAGTCGCTGATGAACATCTTCGCCGACCACCCGCCGCTGGAGCAGCGCCTCGCCGCACTGGAGCGTCTGGAGTCCCAGCTGCAGGGCGTCGCCTGACCGTGGGGCTGCGCGACATCCTCACCGGCCGCCACCAGGTCAAGGGTCCGGCGCCCGACCGGCTGTTCGCGATCTCCACGGCCTACGTCACGCTGCAGTCCGAGCACCAGATCGACCCCAGCGGCAGCGCCGCGATCGTCTTTCAGGCGCTCGCCACCAGCGACTTCGAATCGACGCTGAAGGACATGGAAGAAGTCGTCACCGCGACCGGCGGCGACAGCGGCACGACCGTCTCCACCGAGGACGACAGCTACGGCTACCACTGGATGATCCTGCACAACCCCGACGGCGCACCGAGCGTCGAAGACCTCGCCGTCGGCATCAACGCCGTGTCGAGCTCGATCGAGACCGCCGGCTACGGCGAGCGGCTGCTGTGCGCCGTGTTCGCCTTCCTCGACGCCCAGAAACGACGCGTCTACTTCATCTACAACTACAAGCGCGGCTACTGGTACCCGTTCGTCCCCTCGCCCGGCGACGCCCAGGAGCGCTCGACCGAGCGCGAGCTGCAGCTGAAGGCGCAGATCGGCTCGGAAATGCCGCTCGAGCCGGAACTGGAGCGCTGGTTTCCGTTGTGGGGGATCCCGATCTAGTCGGGTATCAGACCCTCGCCCGTGAACTCAGCGCCGGCCTCCGCGAAGCTGAGGTCGGGGGGCGGCAGGATCAGGTCTGAGCCCGCGAGCTCGTCGTCGGCGGCTCGCGTGCCGTTGGAGCGCACGAAGTCCAGCAGCGCGGCGAACGTCTCGGCGTAGCCGCTCTCGTCGCCGTCAACGCAGGCCGCGACAACGGCGTTGTCCAGCTCGTTCAGGCGCGCGGTGAGGTTCTCGGCGAGGTGGTACTGGTCCTCGCCGGAGATGCGCACGATCATGCCTGACCGCTCTCGCTCGACGCCGAGCTCGACTGCTCGCTGTCGCCGCCAGCGCCGCCCGATGCGATCTGCGGGGCCTCGCCGGCCCCGCCCTGACCCAGCCCTCCGGGCTGTGTGCCCAGTTCGCCCTTCATCTTGGCCAGCTCGTCGTCGACCTCCGGCTGGCTGGAGAGCTGCTTGAGCTGTCGATCGATGTCGTCTTCGCCCGAGCCCAGCTGCGTGATGTCTTCGAACGTGCCTGCCGCTTCGAGCTCTGACACCGCGTCGGCGCGGGCTTTCATGTTTTCGGTCTTGTCGACCGCGCGCTGCATCGCCAGGCCGACGTCGGCCATCTGCTCGCCCACGCCGGTCGCCGCCTCGGAGATGCGCACCTGCGCCTCGGCCGCGGAGTACTGCGCCTTGATGACCTCCTTCTTGGTGCGGAAGGCCTCGATCTTCGCGCGCAGTTTCTGCTCGGAGTCGGTCAGCTTCTGCTGCTGGTCTTCGAGTTCTGTGACCTGCGTGTCGAGTCCCTGCAGCTCGGTCTGCGCGACGTTCTTGCGCTCCAGCGCGGTGCGCGCCAGCTCCTCGTTGCCCGCGGACAGGGCCTGGCGGGCCTGGGTGTCGAGCTTGACGACGCTCTGCTGCAGCGACTTTTCCTGCATCTGCAGACGCTTCTTGGCCGTCACGACGTCGGCGATGCCCTTCTTGACGTTCTGCAGCTGTTCGACCTGCTTGGAGTAGCTGTAGTCCAGCGTCTCGGCGGGGTCTTCGGCACGGTCCAGAAGTTTCGAGACCTTCGCCTTCACGACGGTTGACATGCGCCCGGTCAGACCGGCCATCTGATCCTCCTATTGCTTTCTGGGGGCGGCCGATCCCGGATCGGCCGGCTCTCTCAAGCGTAGCCGACTCCGAGCAGTCCGAGGACCACTCAGAGCCCGAGCGGGTGGCGAACCGTGTAGCCGCCGTTTTCGGTGCGCAGCGGGCGCCAGCGCGGACCCTGCTGATTGGTCGGGTCGTCGGCGGCGCTGGTGTCCAGGCGCAATCCCGCGATGTCCATGTAGGCGTGGCCGGAGTTGCCGAACACGGCGATCCAGCGACCGGCTCCGTGCGAGCCCCAGGCCATGAATTCGGAGGAGTCCTCCGGCGCGGTGACCAG
>Ga0208714_1000225_pt1 | contig 16533 bp, 15 predicted proteins | sample NGESurshal072012_3_FD_184461 | JGI IMG/M metagenome (GOLD analysis project Ga0208714, IMG submission 184461) | Arctic peat soil microbial communities from Barrow, Alaska - NGEE Surface sample 415-1 shallow-072012 (SPAdes) | ecosystem: Environmental > Terrestrial > Soil > Wetlands > Peat ... | reverse complement strand
CAACTGCGCCAGGCCATCGGCCAGCTGGCGTCCGCGTTGCTGCACGTCGGCGAGCAGCCGCGGGTCGTCGGTCAGCTCCAGCGCGGCAAGCGCCGCCGCCGCGGCGACGGGGCCGCCGGCGAACGTCGAGCCGTGATCGCCGGCGCTCAGCACGTCGGCCAGCCGCTCGCCGGTGACCAGCGCGCCGATCGGCAGGCCTCCGCCGAGGGCCTTGGCCGTCGTGATCGCATCGGGACGCACGCCGGTTTGCTCGTATGCCCACAGCGTCCCCGTGCGACCCATTCCGCACTGGATCTCGTCGAAGATCAGCGCGGCGCCGTGCTCGTCGCACGCGTCGCGGGCGGCCTGCAGGCACTGCTCGGAGAGCACGTGCACGCCGCTCTCGCCCTGGATCGGCTCGAGGATCACCGCGGCCGTGCGCTCGTCGACCGCCGCCGAGATCGCCTCGGGGGTTGCCTCGACGGCGCGAAAGCCCGGCACCAGCGGCGCGAACGGCGCCTGCTTTGACTCCTGCGGCGTCGCCGAGAGCGAGCCGTAGGTGCGACCGTGAAAGGCGCCGAGCGCGACGACGAACCCGCCCGCGGGCCGCGCCTTGCGCGCGAGCTTGATCGCCGCCTCGTTGGCCTCGGCGCCGGAGTTGCAGAAGAACACCTTGCCACCGAGGCTCGACCGCGACAGCTTTTGCGCCAGGCGCATCGACGGCTCGGTGTAGAACAGGTTGCTGACGTGCATCAGACGCCCGACCTGGTCGCGCACCGCCTCGACGACCCGCGGATGGCAGTGGCCGAGGCTCGTCACCGAGATGCCGCAGAGGAAATCCAGGTACTCGTGGCCATCCACGTCCCACAGCCGCGAACCCTCGCCACGGACGAACTCCACGGGCAGGCGGGCATAGGAGCCGATCACGCTCGTGCGCTCGAGCTCCTGCAGCTCGGCCAGGCTCATGGAGCGGCCTCGATCTTGGTGCCGATTCCCGCGTCGGTGAACAGCTCCAGCAGCAGCGAGTGCGCCACGCGCCCGTCGAGGATGTGCGCGGCGCTGACGCCGGCGTTGATCGCGTCCACGCACGCACCCAGCTTCGGGCGCATCCCGCCGGCGAGCTGGGGCAGGGCGTCGCGCACCCGCTCGGCCGTGGCCGTGCGGATCAGGCTCTGCGCATCGCTCGGGTCATCCAGCCAGCCCGGGACGTCGGTCAGGAAGATCACCTTGTAGGCGCCCATCGCGCCGGCGACGGCGCCGGCGGCCTCGTCGGCGTTGACGTTGTAGGAGAGCCCCTCGCGGTCGGCGCCGACCGACGCGATCACCGGGATGTAGTCGCTGGCCACGTGCTCGATCACGCCGATGTTCACGCGCTCGATGCGCCCGACGAAGCCGATGTCCTCCCCGCCCGGAGCGGAGCGACGGGCGACACGAAACAGCGAGCCATCATCGCCGCACAGGCCGACTGCCGGCTGCCCGTGTCGATTCAGGCGCAACACGATCTCCTTGTTGACCTTTCCCATCAAGACCATCTTCGCGACCTCGACCGTGTCCTCGTTGGACACGCGCAGGCCGCCCACGAACTCGATCGGCAGCCCCAGTCGTTCCATGTACGCGCTGATCTCCGGCCCGCCGCCGTGCACGACGATCGGGTTCAGGCCCACGTACTTCAGCAGCACGACGTCGCGCGCGAACTCCTCACGCAGCGCCGCGTCCTCCATCGCCGCGCCGCCGTACTTGATCACCACTGTCTTGCCGTGGAACTCCCTGATATACGGGAGCGCCTCCAGCAGCGTGCCTACGTCGCGCATTCGCGTGCTCCCTTCACGTGGTGTACTCAGCGTTGATTCGGATGTACTCATGCCCGAGGTCGGAGAAGAAGACCTCGGTCTCGGCCCCCTGTCCCGGCAGGCCGATCTCGTACTCCAGCTCGGAGCCCTGCACGGCCGCCTCAAGCGCCTGTTGGTCGTAGCCGATCGCCGCACCGGCCGCGCAGACGTTCATCCCCTCGATCGCGACGTCCACGGCGAGCGGCGCCGTTCCCGGCAACGCGGCGCCGACGGCCTGCACGATGCGCCCCCAGTTGGGATCGCCGCCGTGCAGCGCCGTTTTCACCAGCGGCGAGTTGGCGACCGCGCGCGCGACCGCCTCCGCGCCCGCCGGATGGCCGCCGCGCACGACGACGCGCGCGATGCGCTCGGCGCCCTCGCCGTCGGCGACCATCATGATCGCCAGCTGGCGCAGCAGCGCATCGAGCGCCTCGCCGAGGCGCAGCTCGTCCTCGCTCGCCGGCTCCACGCGCACGCCGCTGGCCCCCGAGCAGATCAGGATCGCCGTGTCGTTGGTCGACAGCTGCCCGTCGACCGACGCGCGGTCAAACGAGCGCTGCACGCACACGCCCAGCAGCAGCTCGGCTGTCTCGGGCGCCAGCTCGGCGTCGGTCTGCACGAAGCACAGCATCGTCGCGAAGCTCGGCGAGATCATCCCCGCGCCCTTGCACTGCGCCGTCAGGCGAACCGTTCCCGACGGCAGTGTCACCTCCAGGCTCGCGCGCTTCTCCGTCAGGTCGGTCGTCTGGATCGCCTGCTGGAAGGTCGCGTCGCCGGCCGGGCTGAGCAGCGGACCCGCCGCGAGGATGCCTTTGAGAATCCGCTCGACCGGCAGGTGGTGGCTGATCGCGCCCGTCGAGGCGAGCGCCACCTCGGCCGGATCGACAGCGAGGGCAATCGCCGCCGCGCCCTGCGTCTTGGCGGCATCGTCGAGGCCGCGCCCGCCCGTCGCCGCGTTGGCGCAGCCGGAGTTCGCCAGCACCGCTCGCAACTCGCTCAGGCGGCAGCGCCGTTGGCTTACCAGCACCGGAGCGGCCGGGGTGCCGCTGGCCGTGAAGCGCGCGGCGCTGACCGGCTTGTCCGCGTCGCACACGAGCACGCCGAGGTCGCGGTTGCCGCTCGGCTTGATCCCGCAGACGACCCCGGCCGCGCGAAAGCCCCGCGGCAGTCCGGCGTCCGGGCCGAGGTCGCGCACGTGCGCGGGCGCCGGCACCCAGCGCGAGTGAAAGAACGGCTGCGGCGGGCCGGTGGAGGTGCCTGCAGCGAGCGGCGAGGGATCGCTCATGTGAGGCCTTCGGTCTCGGCCAGCGCGAACATCACGTTGAGGTTCTGCACGGCCTGTGAGGAGGTGCCCTTCCACAGGTTGTCGATCGCCGACAGCACGACCACCTTGCCGCTGTGCGGATCGGCCTTGGCGAACACGCGACAGAAGTTCGTCTGGAGCACCTCGCGCGTCCCCGGCGGCGCGCTCACGACCTCGACGAAGGGCTCGTCTTGGTAGGCCGCCGCGAACAGCTCGCCCAGCTCGGCGTCGTCGACCGCGCGCGTCGTCGTCACATAGCAGTCGGCCAGCTCGCCCTGGTCGAGCGGCACGAGATGCGCCTGGAAGAGCACCGCGACCTGGTCGATCGCGCCGCCGGCGGCGCGCAGCGGCGCCAGCTGCTCCTCGATCTCCGGCGTGTGGCGGTGTTCGGCGACCTTGTACGGGAGGATGTTCTCGCCGGCCATCGACAGATGGGTCGTGTCGTCGAAGGCGCGCCCGGCGCCGGAGATGCCCTGCTTGGCGTCGATCACCACGTCGGCGATCAGGCCGGCGCGCGCCAGCGGCGCAAGGCCGAGCAGCGCGGCCGTCGGATAGCAGCCCGGGTTGGCGACGATCGCCGCGCCGGCGATCCGCTCGCGGTGCAGCTCGGTCAGCCCGTACACGGCGTCGGCGAGCAGGTCCGGTCGCGGGTGCTTGCCATACCACTGCTCGTACGTGGCCAGCGAGGACAGGCGGAAGTCGGCGCTCAGGTCGACCACGCGCGCGCCCCGCAGGCGCAACTCGGCGACGGTCGGCGCGGCGGCCGCGTGCGGGTAGGCGACGATCGCCGCGTCGAGCGCGCCGAACGCGTCGAGGTCGAGCTGCTCGATCGCCAACGGCACGCGATAGCGCGGATAGAGGTCGTCAAGGCGCCGCCCCAGCTCAGAGCGCCCGGTGACCGCGACGAGCTCAAAGCGCGGGTGGCGCCACAGCAGATGCGCGGCGAGCGCACCGGCAAAGCCCGTCGCGCCGGCGACGATCACGCGCGGCGAGCCGGCTGCGAAGCTCTGCGCGCCAGCAGCGCCCAGCGCAGAGCGGGTCGTGTGCGGCTCAGCCACGCAGCTCACCCCCCAGCTCGGCGAGCGCCGCGACGATGCGCTCGCGCGCCGGGGCGACGTCCTCGTCGGTCAGCGTACGGTCGGGCGCGCCGAACGTCAGCGCCAGCGCCAGCGAGCGCCGGCCCGCGCCGACCTGCTCGCCGGCGTACACGTCGAACACGCTGACGTCCGCCAGTATCTCGCCGGCCGCCTTGCGAGCGCTCGCGAGCACCTGCGCCGCCGCGACCTCGTCGGGCAGGATCACGGCGACGTCCTGGCGCAACGACGGCACCGCGGGAAACGCCGCGAATCCGATCGCCTCGGGGCTGGCCGCCGCCAGCTTGCCGATGTCGATCGCGAAGGCCGCGGTGCGCTGCAGGTCCCATGCGCCGGCGACGAGCGGGTGCAGCTCGCCGACGAAGCCAAGCGCCTGCTCGCCCGCGAGCACGACCGCGCTGCGACCCGGATGCAGAAACGGCCAGCTGCGCACCTGCACCGACCACTCGACGTGCAGCTGGTCCAGCAGCGCGGCCAGCAGTGCCTTGGCCGCGAAGAAGTCCGCTTGCGCCGGCGCTCCGCGCCACGAGCGCGGCGCGAGCGCGCCGCTCAGCAGCACGCCGAGGCCATGGTGTTCGTCGGCCGCGCGCTCGTCGTCGGAGGCGGTCGCCCGATAGACCGTGCCGGACTCGAAGATCGCGATGTCCGGGCCGTTGCGCGCCACGTTGTGCTGCGCCGCGTCCAGCAGCGAGCCGAGCAGCGTCGGGCGCATGATCGACTGCGCGTCTGACAGCGGGTTCTCCAGCCGCACGACGTCGCGCAGCGCGTGATCGGCTCCCAGCAACAGACGGTCGAGCAGCCGCGGCTCGGTGAAGCTCCAGCCGACGATCTCGTGCAGGCCGCGTCCGGCCATCGCATCCTCGGCCGCGCGGCGCACCCGCTGGGCGTGCGTGAGCATGCCGGCGGCTCCGCGCCGCGCAGGCAGCGTGGCGGGCAGCCGATCGACGCCGTCGAGACGCGCGACCTCCTCGATCAGGTCGATCTCGCGCGTGATGTCGTCGCGGCGCAGCGCCGGGACCGTCACGTCGAGGCCGTCGGCGGCGGGCTCGCAGGCGAAGTCAAGCGCCTGCAGGATCTCGGTCTGTCGCTGCACGGCCACGGGCACGCCGAGGATCGCCCGCACGCGCGCCTCGCGCAGGCGCAGCACCTGGGGCGCAGCGGGCTCCCAGGCAACGTCGATCGTCCCCGCCGCCGGCTGCGCGCCGCAGCAGTCGATCATCAGGCGCGTGGCGACGGCCTGCGCGTGCATGCACTGCTCGGGTTGCAGCCCCTTCTCAAAGCGCGACGAGGCCTCGCTGCGCAGGCCAAGGCGCCAGGAGGCACGATGGATGCTCGGGCCGTCCCACGTCGCCACCTCGAGCAGCACGCGCTTGGTGTCGGGGGCGACCTCCGAGCGTGCGCCGCCCATCAGCCCGGCGATCGACGTCGGCCCGTCGGCGTCGTCGATCACGACCATCTCGGAGTCGAGCTCGCGCGTCTGGGAGTCGAGCGTCTGCAGCTGCTCGCCGTCGCGCGCGCGACGCACCGTCAGCTTCGCGCCGGCGACGCGGTCGAGGTCGAACGCGTGCAGCGGCTGTCCGGTCAGCAGCATCGCGTAGTTGGTGATGTCGACGACGTTGTTGATCGGTCGTTGCCCCGCCGCCATCAGCCGCGCCTTCAGCCACGGCGGCGACGGCCCGATCGAGACGTTCTCAAAGACACGCGCGGTGAAGCGCGGGCACAGATCGGGACACTCGACGACGACCTGCGCGCCGTCGACAGATCCGCCCGAGCCCGGGTCGGCAAGCCACGGCTCGGGCGCGAGGGTCGCGCCGGTGGCCGCGTGCAGCTCGCGCGCGACGCCGTACACGCCGAGGCAGTCCGGGCGGTTGGGCGTGATCTCCAGCTCGAGCACCTCGGTGGCGATCGCCAGCACGTCGTCCAGCGGCGTGCCGGGCGCGAACTCCGCGTCGAGCATCAGCTCGTCGAGCACGAGTATCCCCTCTCCCCCGGTGCCGATCTCCAGCTCGTTCTCGGCCAGGATCATCCCTTCGGAGACGACGCCGCGCAGCTTCGCGCGCTCGAGCTTGGTCCCGTCGGGCATCACCGCTCCGGGTGTTGCCACGGCGACGGTCTGGCCGGTCGCGACATTCGGCGCGCCGCAGACGATCGTCGCGGGCCCCTCCCTCTCCGCTGCGCCGAGATCCACGGTGCACACGCGCAGGCGATCGGCGTCGGGGTGCGGCTGCACGTCGAGCACGTGGCCGACGACGAATCCCTCCACAGCCGGTACGCCGTGACGGTGAATCGCCTCGACCTTCGTCCCGGTCAGCGTCAGGCGCTGCTCGACCGCGCGCACGTCCAGCGTCGGGTCGCAGTATTCGCGCAGCCATGTCAAGGGAACGCGCATCAGAACTGCTCCAGGAACCTGAGATCGTTTTCGTAGTACAGGCGCAGGTCGGGCACGCCGTGCTTGAGCATCGCGATGCGCTCGACGCCCATGCCCCAGGCAAAGCCCTGCACCTTCTCCGGGTCATAGCCTGGCGCGTTGGCCGCGCTGGTGGGCACGTGCGCGTAGACGTTCGGGTCGACCTCGCCGGCGCCGAGCACCTCCAACCAGCCCTCACCCTTGCAGAGGGGGCATCGCGCACCGTCGCGCAGGAAGCCGGTGCCCGCGCAGTGAAAGCACGACACGTCGACCTCCACGCTGGGCTCGGTGAAGGGGAAGAAGTGCGGGCGCAGGCGCACGTCGCGGCGATCGCCGAAGACCGCGCGCGCGAACATCAGCAGCGTTCCCTTCAGATCGGCCAGCGTGATGTCCTCGTCGACGGCCAGGCCCTCGATCTGGTGAAACTGTGGCGTGTGCGTGGCGTCGGAGTCGGGGCGGTACACGCGGCCGGGTATCACCACATACAGCGGCGGTGGGTGGGCCTCCATCGCGCGCACCTGCATCGGCGAGGTGTGCGTGCGCAGCACGAGCTCCTCGGCGGCCAGCGGCGAGGGCGGCTGACCCGGGCGCGGCTCTGATGGCGCCAGCAGGTCCGGGCGGGCGATGTAGAAGGTGTCCGTGCGCGCCCGCGCGGGGTGCGTCGGGCTGTGGTTGAGCGCGTCGAAGTTGTAGTGAACGCTCTCGATCTCCGGCCCCTCCATCACGGTGAAGCCGAGGCCGAGGAAGATGTCTTCCAGCTCGCGGCGCATCGTCGTCAGCAGGTGCAGGCGCCCGACCGGCTGCGGCGGAGCGCCCGGCAGCGTCACGTCGACGCGGTCGGCCTGCAGGCTCTGTTGCAGCTCCTCCCCGCCTAGCTGTGAGCTGCGCTGCTCGATCAGTGCCTCGAGCGTCTGGCGCGCCTGGTTGGCGGCCTTGCCCACCGCGCCGCGCTGCTCGGGTGCCAGCTGGGCGACACCGCGCAGCATCTGCGGCAGCTCGGCCTTGCGCCCGAGATAGCGCACGCGCAGCTCCTGTAGCGCCTCGGCCGAGCTCGCCGCGGCGATCTCCGCCTCGGCCTGTCCCCGCAGCTCTGCGATGCGCTCGATCATGACGCCCGGACCCTAGATGAGCTGCAGGCGCTGTCGCCGCCACGCGTCACCTCATACAGCGCCACCGTCGCCGCCATCGCGGCGTTCAGCGACTCCGACGCGATCGGGATGCGCGCGCTGCGCGCACACGCCGCGACGATCTGCGCCGGCAGACCGTCGCGCTCGGCGCCGACCAGCAGCGTGAGCGCGAGGGGCGGGCCCTGTGCGTCGGTGGCGCGCAGAGCGTGCGGCGCATCGGCGACGAGCGCCACGCGTTCGCCGGGCAGCTCGCTCACATCGCCCACGCGCGCGAGGGCGACAGAGAAGATCGCGCCCATGCTCGCGCGCACCGCCTTGGGCGAGTGCGGGTCCGCGCAGCCCGGCCCGAGCGCCACGCTACAGGCGCCGAAGGCCTGCGCGGAGCGCATGATCGTGCCGACGTTGCCGGGGTCGCCGACGCCGTGCAGGTAGACGCACAGCGGACCTGCGGGAGCGCCCCAGCGCTGCTCGTAGACGCCGATCGCGCGCGTGCCCGAGCCGAGCGTCGACGCTGCCCGCAGCGCCGCCGGCTCGACGTCGTGAAACGCCGCGCCGCCGATCTGCGAGCCGGCCACGCGATAGCCCTCCACGGGGGCGCGCCCGGCCTGCACGGCGGCGCGCACGAGATCCTCGCCCTCGGCGGCGAACAGTCGCGTGCGCTCGCGCTCGCGACGCGTCGCCAGGCGCTTGAGCGCCTTCAGGCGGGGATTTTGTGGGGATGTGATGTGTGTCATCGAATTCGTCGGGCTGCGGGCGCTGCTTCAGACACAAAAAAAGCGCCGTCCTGTCTTCAGAACGGCGCCCGGGAGGCTTCGATGTCGATTGCCGGGTCAGGCAGCCGACGCCTCGCGGGCGACCTCGGCAAAACGTCGGAAGGTGTCGGCGTCGCGGACAGCGATGTCCGCGAGCACCTTGCGGTCGAGCTCCACACCGGCCAGTTTCAGGCCGTGCATCATCTGCGAGTAGCTCATGCCGTTGGCGCGGGCGGCTGCGTTGATGCGCGTGATCCACAGCCGGCGGAAGTCACGCTTGCGGTTGCGCCTGTCGCGGTAGGCGTAGGCGTCCGCCTTCATCAACGCCTCCTTGGCGCGCTTGTAGTTGGAGTGCGCCTCGCCGCGGAAGCCCTTCGTCAGCTCGAGCGTCGCGCGGCGCTTCTTGCGCGCGTGAACGGAGCGCTTGACCCTGGTCACTTGCCCACCCCCAGCATCCGCTTGATGCGCGGCGTGTCGTGATCGCTCATGATCTTCGGCCCACCGAGAGCACGCTTCTTTTTCGGCGACTTCTTCTCGAGGATGTGGCTCGTGAAGGGGTGCCGGCCACGCACCTTGCCGGTGCCGGTGACTTTGAAGCGCTTCTTCGCGCCGGAGTGGGTCTTCATCTTGGGCATGATCGCGAGCGAACGATTATGACACGGCGGTGTCCGCGGAGGCGTCCGCGGTATCGCCAGAGGCCTGCTCGCCGGGCAGCTGCTCGGCGGTCGCTGAGGCATCGTCGTCGCCAGGACCCGTATCGGCGGTGGCGACAGCACCGTCGCCTGAGGCCGCGCGAGCCTCGGGAGTCTGCACCGCCTGCACCGCCTCGTCGTCGAGCGGAGACGCCAGCGCGGTCGCGGCAACGTCGCCGGCCTCGCCCGCGGGGAACACCTCGTCGGCGGCCTCGCCGGCGTCGGCTTTGCCGGACAGGACGGCTTTGGACGGCGCCATCATCATCGTCATGTTGCGCCCTTCCTGAATCGGGCGCTGCTCGACGACGCCGAGCTCGGCGAGCTCCTCGGCGAGGCGATCGAGGATCGCCGTGCCGCGCTCGGGGTGCGTCACCTCGCGCCCGCGGAACATGATCGTCACCTTGACCTTGTCCTTGTGGCGCAGGAAGCGCTCGACGTGATGCTTCTTGGTGTCGTAGTCGTGCTCGGCGATCTTCGGGCGGAACTTGATCTCACGCACGGTGATCTGCTGCTGGTGCTTGCGCGCCTGCTTGACCTTCTGCGCCTGCTCGTACTTGTACTTGGAGTAGTCGAGCACGCGGCACACCGGCGGGCGCGCCTCCGGGGCGACCTCGACGAGGTCGAGGTCGCGTTCCTGGGCGAAGATGAGCGCGTCGGGCGTCTTGAGCACGCCGACCTGGTTGCCCTCGTCGTCGATCAGCCGAACCTCCGGAACGCGTATGCGCTCGTTGATCCTCGTCGTGTCCCGCTCGGGCGGGCGCCGGTCGAACCTGCGGGGAACCGGCACTATCTATCCGTGTGAACGCGCGTCAAGCGGCTGCTAGGCGTCGCGCTCTGATGTTTTGCGGGGCTTCAACGCGGGAGAGTATAGCTGTCCGTGTAGACGCTCGCAGAACTCTTTGACCGTCGAGGAGCCCGCATCTGCGCCGTGATGCTCGCGCACCGAGACCGCGCCCTCGCTCTGCTCGCGCTCGCCCACGACGAGCATGTACGGCACCTTGCGCAGCTCGGCCTCGCGGATCTTTCGCCCGACCGACTCGTTGCGGTCGTCGAGCTCGACGCGCACGCCGTCGTCGCGCAGCTCGTCGCGCACTACCGCCGCGTAGTCGTTGAAGCGATCGGAGACCGGCAGAACGATCGCCTGAACCGGGGTGAGCCACAGCGGCAGCTCGCCGCCGTAGTGCTCGAGCATGATGCCGATGAAGCGCTCGAAGGAGCCGAGCAGCGCGCGGTGGATCATCACCGGCCGGTGCTCGGTGTTGTCGGCGCCGGTGTAGAGCAGATCGAAGCGCTCGGGCATCGAGTAGTCCAGCTGGACTGTTCCCAACTGCCACGAGCGACCGAGCGAATCGGTCATGTGCAGGTCGATCTTCGGCCCGTAGAAGGCTCCGTCGCCCGGGTTCAGCTCGTACTCCAGGCCCTCGGACGCCAGCGCGCCGGCCAGCGCCGCCTCGGCGCGGTCCCACATCTCGTCGCTGCCGATGCGCTGCTCGGGCCTCGTCGAGAGCTCCAGGCGCGGCTGCAAGCCGAACAGCCGGTACAGGTCAAAGCCGAAGCGCAGGCACTGCACGACCTCTGACTCGACCTGCTCGTCGGTGCAGAAGATGTGCGCGTCGTCCTGGGTGATGTGGCGAACCCGCAGCAGCCCGTGGAGCACGCCGCTGGCCTCGTGGCGGTGCACCAGGCCCGCCTCTGAGTAGCGCACCGGCAGGTCGCGATAGGAGTGGCGCTCGTCGTTGTAGATCTGGATGTGCGCCGGGCAGTTCATCGGCTTCAGGCCCATCGGGCGATCCTCGACGTCGGTGAAGTACATGTTGTCCTTGTACTTGTCCCAGTGCCCGGACTGCTTCCACAGATCGACGTCGTAGAGAATCGGCGTTTTCACCTCGCGGTATCCGCGCGCGAGGTTCTCCTTGCGCCACAGCTCGGTCAGCGAGTTCCAGATCGCCATCCCGGCCGGCTTCCAGAACGGGCTTCCGGGTGACAGCTCGGAGAACATGAACAGCCCGAGCTCGCGCCCCAGCTTGCGGTGGTCGCGCGCCTTGGCCAGCTCGATGCGCTCCAGGTGCTGCTGCAGTTCGTCCTGGGAGAAGAACGCCGTGCCGTAGATGCGCGTGAGCATCGTGCGGTCGGAGTCCCCGCGCCAGTAGGCGCCGGCGACCGACTGCAGCTTCAACGCAGCGACCGACTTCGTGCTCGGCGCGTGCGGACCGCGACAGAGATCGGTGAACGGGCCGTTGCTGTACAGCGAGACGCTCTGCAGCGGTCGATCGGCGGGCGCGTTCTTGACCAGATCGTCGATCAGCTCGACCTTGTAGTCCTGCGCCTCGGCGGCGAAGCGCTCGCGGGCCTCGGCGGGAGAGACATCGCGCCGCTGGAAGGGCTCTGCGGCCTTGGCGTGCTCGCGCATGCGCGCTTCGATCTGTGGGAAGTCGGCCTCGGAGATCGTCACCCCTTCGGGGAACTCGAAGTCGTAGTAGAAGCCATCGGCGATCGGCGGGCCGATCGATATCTTCACGGCGCCGTAGAGCTCGAGCACGGCCTCGGCGAGCAGATGGGCGGCGTCGTGGCGGATCAGCTCCAGCGCCTTCTCACCGTCCTTCTTGGTGACGATCGCCAGCGACGCACCGTCGGGCAGTGGGCGCGACAGATCGCGCAGCTCGGGCGCTTCGCCCGCCTCCGGGTGGCTGACCTCGACGGCAAGCGCCGCGCGCGCGAGCCCGGGACCGATCGCCGCGGCCGCGTCGGCGCCGGTCGCGCCGTCCTGGAGCTCCAGCGCGTTGCCATCGGGGAGTGTCACCGTGAGCGTCATCTCAGCGCTGCAGGCTATCCGCCCGGCGCGCCGTGACGTGGCCAGCGCACGGCGCATGCCAAGCGCGCTACGTGCGCGCGCAGCTCAGGCCAGCTGCCAGAGGGCGTCGTCGCCGAGCGACGTGCGCCTGGCCACGCCCGACCCGACGAGCTCGACCAACGCCCGCTCGGCGGCTGGGCGATCGGGCAGCTGGTTGTTGTCCGTCATGATCGCCCCGACCTCCTGGGTGACGAGCCCACCGGGGAAGCGCTCCAGTGCCTGAAGCGGGCTCTCCGGTGGGGCCTCGCGCGCGAGCGTCGGGTCGAGGTTGGCGATCAGCACGTCGTATGCCTCGATGCCCTGAAAGCCGCCCGCCTCCAGACGCCGGCCGTCGCTCTCGAAGACCAGCGACGGAGCCGAGTAGCGAATCGGGCCATCGGTCTGGCGCGCCTTGCCCTGGAAGTCGGTCGGGCTGCCGGCGGCCGTGCGCGTAAGCGCCTTGTCGGCCTCATACCGCTCGATCGTGCGCTCGTCGTCGATCGCCGCGACAATCGCCGCAACGTCCAATCCCCCGGCGCGCTCCAGCGCAGTCGCGATGTCGGCGTCCTCGTCGAGCACTAGCGTGCTTGTGAACCAGCCGAACTGCAGCGCGCGCAGGGCGTCGTGCTCACGCCCGGGGTCGAGCAGGCCGGTGGCGACGATCGCGCGACAGGCGCGCGCCGTGGCGGCCACACGCGCGCGCGGCTCGGCGCCGAACGGCATGCCGTAGCGACGAAAGCCGAGGTTGCCGACTGTCATGCGCGTCGGCGTATAGCCCCGCTCGACGTAGCGCTGGGGATCCTCGGAGAGTCCGATCGTGACCATCCGCCAGTCAAGCTGTGCGCCGTAGCGCCAGCGCAGGACGGCCAGTGCCGGGCTGGCCGAGTAGGCCCACGGACAGCCGGGATCGCTGAAGTGCGTGATCGAGATCTGCCCCATCGAGACAATGATTGCACGTGCAACCGGATCTTCCGGCCGGCGCTCGGCGGGCGGCCTATTGAGAAACACTCATGTAGACGATCGTCTGCATATGCGAACATAACCGCATGCCCGACCGCGAGCCGGCCCCGATCACGATCGCCCTGTCACCGACGCAGGTCGATTCCGTCGTCCGCGCCGCGTCGCACGGCCACGCGCCGAGCATCGCCGCACTGGTCGCCAACTCGCTCGCGCGAACGCGCGACAACGGCAACGGCCAGCCCCACGACACGGCGAGCGCGGGCCAGACAGGCGTGCGCGGCGACTTCCTGTCCGGCGACGCCGACGATCCTCGGCTGTCGCGCTCACTGCTGCGCGGCTTCTCGCTGCTGGCCGGCTTCGGCCCCGACGGCGCCGAGCGCGGGATCGTGGAGTTGGCAAACGATCTCGGCATGAGCCCCAGCACGGCCCACCGCTACGCGCTGACGCTCGTCGAACTCGGGCTGCTGGAGCGCTGTCCAAAGACGCGCAAGTACCGTCTGCCGGCCGTGTAGCTCGATGCGGCGAAGGTGGCCGGTCAGGCGCCGCGGGCGACCAATTCGCTCAGGCCGGCGCGCGCAGCAACTCAGGTCCCTCGGCGTCCGGGTCGGGCTTGTTGACCGCCGGATTGGCCGGCGCGGCGGACAGGCGCGACTCGGCCAATGCGCCGCAAAGCGCGAGCGCTTCCGCGGCGTCGAGGCGGTCGTCGAGCCAGGCCTGCTGTGCGGCGCGGTCGGCGAGCACCACGGGCATGCGGTCGTGGATCGCCGCGGCGACACGGTTGGGCGCGGAGTCGCACGTCAGCAGCGCGACGCTGTGCAGCCACTCCCCGTCGATCTTGGCCGGCGTCCACAGCGCCGCGAAGGCGAACGGGACGCCGCCGTCCACGCGGAACAGGAATGGTTGACGAGGCGCGTCGCGGCGCTCGGGTTTCAGCCACTCGTAGTACCCGTCGGCGACCTGCAGCGCGCGCCGCGAGCCCTTCGGTATCAGCGCGCGATAGGCCGGTCTGCTGGCGACCGTCTCGAGCTTTGCGTTGATCATCTTGTACGCGCCTTTGCGGTCGCTCGCCCACGGTGGGATCAACCCCCAGCGCAGCAGGCGCGCCTCGGGCTCGCCCTTGGGCGAGACGATCGCCAGCACCTCTTCGCTCGGCGCGATGTTGTAGCGGTGCGTGCCCTGCTCTCCGGGAAACGGGACCTTGAAGCGTTCGTTGAGTTCCTGCACGCCGGCCGTGTTGGTGTAGCGCCCGCACATGCCCCGAGCATAGGCGGCGCTCGGGAGGCCGCAAGAAAAAGGAGGGCCCCGCCGCAAGCGGCGGGGCCCTCTGCGCGCTACTCAACTACGTGATCTGCTGTTGCTTATTTCGTGGCCTTGACCTGCAGCAGCGGCTGTTCGCCGGTCCAGCAGCCCGCGCTGTCGCGGAACGTGCCCGTGCCGCCTGCGCCGTTGTCGCAGTAGGCGCCCGTCCACGTCGAGCTCTGGAACACGTCAGCCGGTAGCGGCTGCGTGCCGACCGATGGGCCGGCGCCTTCTTCCACGCCGACGTTGAGCGAGTCATACGCGCAACGCGACGGGTTGAATTTGCTGCACGCGGCCGGGCCGACAGGGCTCGCGCCGTAGTTCGTCGTGTTGTAGGCAATCGCGACGATCGCTTCGTTGGGCAGGGTTCCGGTCAGCGGGAACGGGAACGAGGTCTCCTTGCCGTGGAAGCATTCTGCGGTGTAGCCGACGACCCCTTCGCCGTTCGGTGTGCAGAGTTTGTTGTTCGCCGACGGCCGGTAGGGGATCGCCAGCGTTTTGGTCGTTTCGCTGACCAGCGGGCCGACGGTCGATCCGGGGCCCAGTTCGTAGATCTTGACCGTGACCGGCCAGCTGAACGTGGCGTTGCCGTGCGTGACACAGCTCGTTCCCGAGCCTTCCTGACAGGCCCAGCTGCTCAGCACGATCGTGACGTTCGGGTTGCTGCGGTTGGTTCCCGCGGCCTTGATCGCCGCGCCGAATTCGGACGTCGAGGTCGCCTCGAAGGCCTCCGACGGCGTGTTTTTCGGTTTCGGGCTGATCAGGTTGTTGTACACCGTCGACGCTCCGGCACTCGACGCGGCGATCGCAAGGATCGCCACAGCCGCAAGGATCGCCCCGACGCACTTAGGAATCTTTCCAGTCATGTGGTCTCCATTCGTCTCCACTAGAGCCCGCGGGCCGTCCGGCCGTTGGGCATTTCGTCCCCTCCAGGGGCGCCCTCAGACGAGAACCACGATGGACCGGTGAGTTGTCCCTCCCCGTGCACCACCCGCAACCTCACGGCGTAGTGCCCCCATGTGCAGCCCCCGTATCGCGACGGACGGTAGTGCTCGGGGTTTCGATTGTCAAGCCTTGCGCCGATTTCGGCCGGCGTCGGGGCGCGCATCACGCCACATTCGCCACTGCCGGGGCGCGCCGCGGCCGAGCGCGAACTCTTCGGTGACCGCGAACCCGTGGCGTTCGTACAGCGCGCGGTTGCGCGGCGAGGAGGCCTCCAGATAGGCCGGCGCGCGCTCTGCGTCACAGCGCGCCAGCACGGCCGCAGCATCTTCATGCGCCGCGCGTCGCCGCGCAGCACCCACGTGAACGCCGGATGTCGAAGAACGACCATCCGACCCCCTATGCGTCGCGCTCGATGCCCTCCAGCGAAGCCGCGATCGAGCGCGTCAGAGACGCCGTCACCAGCGGGGCGACCCCCGGGATCGCCGACGCGATGCGGATGTCATAGACAAAGCGCGTTCCGCCGGCGGGCGTCGGCGCGAACTCCATCGTGCCGACGTGCCCCCGCAGCGGGCTGCCCTTGGTGATGCGGTAGACGATGCGCTCGGGCAGGACGAACTCGGTCACCGTCTCCTCGAACGGCGGCAGCGGGCCGATCTGCAGCCGGCGCGCGGAGCCGACGCCGTTGCGCTCACCGGCCTCGCCGTCGCGCAGGCGTGTGATCTTCGCGCCGAACACCTCGGCCAGGTTCTCGTGCTCTGCCAGGTAGGCGAAGATCCGCTCCGGCGGCTTGGCGAAGTCGTGCTCGATGTGCACGTGATGCGCTCGCATGGCGCCAGCCTACTCAAACGGGCTCGGGAGCCTCGAGCGCCTCGAGGTGCTCCAGCACGCGCGCGACCCACAGCTCGGAGATCTCGTCGGCCTGCACCGAGAGGCGCGGCGCGCCGATCTGCAGGTCTGAGGGCGCAACGATCCCGAGATGATCGAGCACGCTGCGCACTACCGCGTCGGTGCTCTCGGCGAGCTCCTCGTAGGTGATCTTCAGCGGCTCGTAGCCGAGGCCGAGGAAGAACGCGTCCCACGAGGCGTCGTGCGCGGTGAGCTGGCGCATCAGGTAGTTGATCGCACGGAAGGAGAAGACCGGATCGGGCATGCGCCCGGCGCCAGCAGGCGTATCGGCGTCTGCCTCTCGCTGCCACGCCTGTGTCTGCACCGCCTTCCACAGCGAGACCGCCTGGCGGACCTTGTCCTGGCGGGTGATCTGCACGTAGCGCAGCCCAGGGAAGGCGCGCGTGAGCAGATCGGGCAGTGGCCTGCCG
>Ga0208714_1000224_pt1 | contig 16571 bp, 13 predicted proteins | sample NGESurshal072012_3_FD_184461 | JGI IMG/M metagenome (GOLD analysis project Ga0208714, IMG submission 184461) | Arctic peat soil microbial communities from Barrow, Alaska - NGEE Surface sample 415-1 shallow-072012 (SPAdes) | ecosystem: Environmental > Terrestrial > Soil > Wetlands > Peat ... | reverse complement strand
CCAGCGCTTGTCCCTCGCCTTCGCCAGCCAGTCCTTCACAATATCTTGGAACTGCTCCACCGTCATGCCGGTGTGGGTCGCGACCATGATGGTTGCCAAGTCTTTCATGGTGAACTTCGCCATTGCTGCCTTGTCGCCGGTGAGTACCGCCTGAAATGGCTGCGTGGTCTTCCATTCCGGGTGCTGCGGCGCCAGGTCTGCAACCCGTTCAAAGGCGAATATGAACTGTGTGTACATCGGATGCTCGACCCACGTTGTCCCGTCCTGGTCGAAGGTTGCGATACGCAGCCCGGGTGGCACGAAGTTCGGACTCGCCGGGTCGGTCGTGACCTTAACAAAATTAACGATCGCCTGCTTCGCCGGCCCGTCATTCCATGCCGGCAGAGGATCCTGTACCTGCGCGAGAGAGTGGGCAATCAGTGTCAAGCAAAACAATATGGAGATCGAAAAAGACGAACGTGTCTTCATCACTTTGTCTCTCTTGTTGAAGCTATCGGCCATTTCCGCGTCAAACCTTATGAAGCTCCTGTAAACGAGCTACAGCTTTCGCTACCCATCTTCATCGGTCCGTTTTCTTGCAACGTGACCGGTTCAGATGGAGCAGATTCCTCCTCCGCCGGCTATGGCGGCACGTCGATCGAGCGCTGAACATTGTGGTGCGTCTGCACAGCTCGATGAAAGCGACCCTCAACGTCACTCCGCTCTAACTCCGGTTTCACGCAACCTTACTGACCGAGCGCCGTCCAGCTCTTGTCGGGATTGAACTCGGTCATCGCCGCGGCTGCGTCTGCGGTCGTCTTACCCAGGTCCTTCTGATAAACGACCCGACCCTGATTGATGAGGAACGTCATGACGCCGGAAACACCGTACTCGGCGGGATACGCTACATAGGCAAATCCGCCCGTCATCTTGCCGTTCACGACGTAGTCCTTTGCGCCGCCTTTGGCATCGGCCCCCTGCTTCAACAGTTCTTGGAAGTAGTATCCGTGGAACGGCACATGCTGATTGGCTTGTACCCTAAATCCTTCTTCGGTTGCGAAGGCCACCAGCGGCCCCAGCGGGCTCTTCGGCTTGCCTTCGGCGACCGTCCAATACAATCCGTTTTGCTTGCCTTCGTCGCTGATGAACTTCTGCGCGTACTGCTTCACGCCGTCGTGATGTTGCGAGAAGTATTCAGCCTGGGCGTCGGCAATCGCCGCGCAGATATCAATCGCGGCCATTTCGTTGCGTCCGATGCGCCGCGCCATGATCTCATCCTTCCCTGCCGCAGTATCGAAGGCCCACTGCCCGGAGCTGTTCTTCTTCAGTGGAATCGCAAACGCGTGGTTGTCGGACCCAGCCATCAGAATCTCAGTGTTGTCGTCGAGCTTTCGCCAGCGATGCATGACATCGTAGGACTTCGCGAATCCATCGAAGGACGCCTTGTCCTCCTGCGCGTCGCCAGAGTAGATGAGGTCCTTCGAGCCCGGACCAAACATGGCCAGCATCGCGTCCCGGTTGTCCGACTTGGTCGCATCCACCAAAGCCTTTCCCGCGTCATCCGGCAAAGCAAAAGTTTTCTGCGCAGCCTCGCTGGCGGCAGGTTGTTCCTGCTTCTTGCCGCACGAGACCAGGGAAATCACGAGCGCGAAGAGCGCCAAAAGAATCCAGCAATGCGAAACACCCCGCTTGAACTGCAACATTCTGATCCTCCGACCTTGTTGCTTGAGCTCTCACTTCCAGCTGAAATCCATAGACTTACCCCACCACTATCTCCGGCCGCCGCCGTGGAAGCCTCCTCCGCCGCCCCAGCCACCACCGCCGCCTTGGCTTCCCCACCCGCGCGAACTGGCCGAGCGATCTCCCCACCCTCCGCTGCCATAGCTCGAGCCGGAGTGGTCGCCGTAGCTGCTAAAGGCTGTAGCGTGACTGCCGGTGTCCTGCGAGCCATAGCCACGCGCTGCGTCCGAGCTTGCCCATCCTCCGCCCGATTTGTTGTAGGAATTTGCCGACTCGTCGCGGTTCACGTTCACCGTGTTGCCGCTGACATTGGTGTTGTGGCTGTAGTTGTTCTGTCCGGTGCGGTTATATCCACTGTTGTTGTAGTTGTTAGCGTGATAGCCGCTGCTGTTGTAGCCATTGTTGTAGGGGTGGTTGCCGTAATTGTTATAGCCGCCGTGCCATGCGTTATTTCCGTAGTATGGATGGTTACCGTAGTACACGCCGCCGCCGTGATACCAGTTGCAGTTCCAACTGCTCCACCCCCAGCCGCAGCAACCACCTCCCATCATGGCGCCCACCGCGATTCCGGCTCCGAACCCCAGCAGGCCGGCCGCCACCACGTCACCCGTGCTGTACCCGGGAACCACGTAGGGTGTGCCGTAGATGACCGCCGGGTTGTACTCCGGGACATAGACGACCTGCGGGTTCGTGGGTTGAATCACGATGGTCTGCGGCGACTGTTGCACCACGGTGATCTGCGAACCCGACTTCAAATTGCCGGCGGCCTTGGCCTGCGCGCGCAAGGTCTGGACCGCGGTCATCACGTCAGATGACTGGTTGTGATAGGCCTCGCCCAGCTGCGACGTCCAAACCATGTTTTGCGCCATGTTGTTCAGTACCGATGGAAACTGGGTTAGCGCCTTCACACTCGGGTCCCACGATTGCGCATTGACCGCCTTCCCCAGCGCGCTGCCTGTCAGGTTCTTGTTTTGCTGCAGCCAGGAGTTGGCCACCGCGATCTGGTCAGGATAGGTTGCGGCAGAAAGGATCTGGGCCACCAGCGCATCCGGATACAGGGCGATCGGGGCCACCAGGCTTTGCAACTCCTGCGCCGTCATGGGTGCGCCTTGCCCAGCGTATTCCGGAGAAGACGAGGATGCAGGCGGCTCCTGCTGTTGCTGGCCCATGACCAGTGCGCCGCTCTGTAACGGCATCGTGATCGCCACCAGAATAAAACTCAGCATGTAAGATAGGATCTTGCGATGGAATGACGCAGTCATCTCTTCTCCTCTGTGCACGATTACGCAACTCTCTTACCGCTCTAAAAGCTTGTGGGATTATTATCTAGGAAGCACGGGATCGCTGTCGGTGATGGTGGTTACGGGGCAAGGGTAATTCTTGTCGATATTCTCATTTTGGGAATTAGCGACCTGGCAACAGCATAAGACTCTGGCATGTCTAGCCTGACGCTTCTGGCTTCGGTTGCCGGTTCGTCAAGAACTACGTCATAGCGAGGAGTTTTGAAGTACGGCTTATGCGGGCAGTTCCGCCGACGTCGGGAAGCCGTGCTGCTCGCGGCCGACCTTGCCGTCATACTTCTTGGTCACCTTGTAGAGTTCATAGCGCCCGTCCGAGGCAAAAGACCTGCACTGTTCCCGCAGTGCTTGCATTTCCTGCTGTGGCATTGGCTGGAATCCCCGGGCCATCGCCAGGTTTTGCTCCAGCACCTCCATCGAATCCACGCCGCTAATGGTGGAGGAGACGGGCATGCTCATGGCATAGCGCAAAGCTTGCTCCGGAGTTGCCGCGCCATGGATAACGATCTCGCCACTGCCGCCCATACTCTTCATCCCCAGAACGCCCATGCCGCGCTGCTTCGCCACCGGCAGCACACTTGTTTCAAAGCTGCGAAAGGTCGCATCCAGGCAATTCAGCGGCATCTGCACCGTGTCAAAGGGGAAATCATGTGCCAGCATTTTGAGGTGGATGCTGGGATCCTTATGGCCAGTGAACCCAATGGCCCGCACTTTGCCTTGTTGTTTGGCTTCGAGCAGGGCTTCGGCTGCGCCGCCGGGACGAAAGATCAGGTCGGGATCGTTTTCGTAGATGACTTCGTGAATCTGCCACAGGTCGAGATAGTCGGTCTGTAGCCGCCGCAGCGACTGCTCCAACTGCTCCATGGCAACATCCTTTCCACGGCCGTGGGTACAGACGCTGGTCATGACGATGGCCTGTTGGCGCCTGCCTTTCAGCGCAGTCCCCACTACCTCTTCGCTGTGGCCGTTGTGGTATTCCCAGGCGTTGTCCAACAAGTTGATACCGGCGTCCATGGCGCGGGCAACGATATCATTTACCTCCTGCTGGTTTTTCGCCGAGCCCAGATGATAACCACTCAGTCCCATGGCGGAGACTTGGATAGCCGTGCTGCCAAGTGGCCGATGCGGCACCAGCCCTAAGACGTTTTCCTGCTCCTTGTTCTCCACTCTTTCTTGCTCCAGATCTTCCGGTGAGCGGTTGTCGTTGGTTGTCGTTACTCGTCCTCTATGGACCCTATCCGATCTTCGGAAAGGGATGCCCTGTATTCTTGGTCGCCTGTATCATCTCCTTCATCTCCACCTGCTGCATATCGACCGGAAATTCGTGTGCCAACCGCGCCTCGGGGTTGTCGAACTTCAGCGACATCTTGTACAGCTCGAAGCGCCCGTCGGCGGCCTGTGACTTCACCCGCTCGCGCAGCGCCTGCATGTCCGGCTGCGACATCGGCTCAAAACCCTGCGCGATCGCCAGATTCTGATGTAGCACATCGAGGCTCTCCATCCCCGTGATCGTCGTCGCCACCGGCAGGCTCATCGCGTAGCGGAGCGCTTCCGGCGCCGTAATCACTCCTCGGCTCACGGGCTCTCCATGCCCACTAATCGGCTTCATGCCCAGCGCCGCAATGCCGCGCCGGTTCAGTTCCGGCAGGACATGGGTTTCGAAGCTGTGAAACTGCGAATCGAACACGTTCAGCGGCATCTGCACGGCGTCAAAAGGAAAGCCGGTGGCCAGCATCTTCAGGTGAATGTCCGGGTGTTTGTGACCGGTGAACCCGACAAACCGCACCTTGCCCTGCTGTTTGGCCTTGTGTAGGGCCTCGGCGGCGCCGTTGGGCCGGATGAACAGTTCCGGATCATTGTCGAAACAGACGCCGTGCACCTGCCACAGATCGAGATGGTCGGTCTGGTACCGGTTCAGCGACTGCTCCAGCATCTGCATCGCGAGGTCGGCATCCCGGCCGTGGGTACAGACCTTGGTCATCAGGAAGACCCTGTCGCGGCGGCCCTTCAGGCCTTTGCCCATCCAGATCTCTGACTTCCCGAGGTGATACTCCCAGCAGTTGTCGAAGAAAGTGATGCCGCCATCAACGGCCTCGTGCACCATGCGCACTGCTGTCGCCTCGTCGGGGGCGTCGCCGAGGTGGTGGCCCCCCATACCTAGCGCGGAAATCCTGGCGTCGGTTTTGCCGAATTGGCGAAGAGGAATACCGGAACTGGCGGAAGCTTGCACCATAGATCAACAATCCTAGGTCATTGGCACCGAAACGATGCCGAATTGCGGCAGGCGGACTAGAACAGGAAAACCACCGCCAATCGATGCGTTCAGCATGGAGTCGAAGCCGGACACTACTTCTTTCCTATGAGTGACTGCTTTTCTGCTGGGATCTTTTTGATGTCGTCCTCGTCGAGATTCAAGTGGGAGGCAACCATTTCCGGAGGCAGACGCCTGATCCAGTTATTTAGGGAGAAGTCCAGAAACTCGCTCGCCTTGAACATTTCCAGGAATACCAGATCTGTATCGCCTGTGTTCTCGACGTAATGGCCCGCGACAGCTGGAACGTAGCCAACATCGTTGGCGTGGAAGTCCATCGTACGCGCATTTCCCACTGGGGAGAAAATAGTCATGCGACCTTTTCCGGCGATATAGAACTGCCATTCGGAGGCGTTCGGATGCCAATGCAGTTCTCGTATGCCGCCAGGCTTGATGGTAACGAGTCCGGCGGCGATATTCCGTGCGACCGAAAAGTTGCGGGAATCGACCACCCGAGCTTCTCCTCCAGCCGTTTTTTTCGTGGGAGGCATCGATTGCATCTTGAAGGTGTACTGGATCGGGGATTGCACTTTCTTTCCACCAACAGCCGCTCGGTCTTGCTCGAGGGAATTGGGAAGGTCCGCGGGGAAAATGTAGAGTTCGTCGGTCGGCAACTTCGCGAGAGCGCTCTCGTCCAGCCCAAAGTTCTTCGACAGCACCGATGGCGGAGTATGCGCCACCCACTCTGAAATGAGGAATGTATTCTCCTCCGAAAACATACCTTGATCAAAAACCAGTAGAAACTCGCAACCATCCGGTCCAAGTCCCTGAATGGAGTGCGGAAAACCGGCGGGAAAATACCAGATATCCCCTTCGCTTACGTCGTCGATAAAAATCGTTCCATCAGGGTTCAAGACGGTGACGCGGGCGCTGCCATAGAGCATGTAGGCCCATTCATCGGCGGTATGCCAATGCAGCTCACGAAAGCTGCCGGCGGTCAATCGCATATTGACGCCCGTAAGGTCTGTTGAGGGAGGCAATTCACGTTGGGTTACCTGATGCGTCCAGCCACCTGGTTGAATTCGTTTATGCGCCAGATCAAACGAATACCAAATAGGACCGAGGTCTCCGTGGTCGGTGGGAGGCGGCGTGTTCGAATTCGGATTTTCGCGCCGTAGGGGCCTATTTCCCTGCCTTGGGTCGCTTGCGGTTAGGCCCAGCCCTGCCTTACCAGCCTTTGCTCGCGATCTGGGGGAGGTACTCGACCCCGTGGATACTGTTTTATAAACAGCAGCGCGCCCCGCGCCCGAAGAGCTTCCTCTCCACAATCCGTCTGCAACGGCTGGCTTTTCATTCTGCTTGCTCATCTGTATTCGCCTCTATCGATATCAACTGTAATTTCGGTCTTATCTCTCGACAGCCCACACTATTTACTGTGCCCGTAGTTGTTGCGACAGGTACGCGCCAATACCTATTTCCTTGATGGCGTGAGCCTGCGCTTCGAGGAAGTCGGCGTGACGCTCCTCGTCCTGGATTATGCTCTCGAACAAGTCCTTGGAACCCGCGTCACCCAATTCGTCGCAGAGCTTGGCAGCGTTGTTGTATTGCCTAACGGCGTCAGCTTCGTCAGCGTAGTCGATCTCGATCTGCTGCTGTACGCTGGCGCCAACCTTGGGGGTCAATGGAATGTCTATATTAGGGGTACCATCGAGGAAAATTATTCGCTCAATGAAGCGTTCCGCGTGGTGCATTTCTTGGATCGCGCGCGCTTTGGTTAACCCGCCTAGCCGGTGGTAGCCCCAGCTTTCGCACATTCCTGCCTGCACCATATACTGCGCAATGAGCGTCACCTCTGCACTGAGTGCCGCATTCAACTGCTCAATCACTTTCTGGTCGCCACGCATGAACAGTCTCCTTGTCACCTTAGGGTCGCCTCATTGTACGCGCGGCGCTGTGATGTGGGTCGCCTCTAAGCTACTTCTCGGTGCAAAAGTAATCACTACCCACCGGGCTTCGGGATCACCACCCGCCGCACCGGTTGTGGTTTATACGTCTTGTCGCGCAGGTCTTTCCTGATTCCTTCCAACCACTTCTCTGACCCTTGCGACTCGATCGCCTCGAAGGTCTGCCCATCCACGCCGGCTGCGCCCTGGTTGGCTTTCACCAGTGCGTAGGCATGGCCCAGAATGTCCTCGCGGTAAATCTTGTCGTAGCTATGGGCACCAGCAAACAGGTAGCTCCTGACAACAGCGCAGAGGGGCAGGCTGAAAACCGGCGCGTGGTAATCAGAGTACTGCAGAATAAAGGCATCGCTGGAACATAAACACGTCCAGATTTTAGCGGCGAACTCATTTGCGAATTGACGCTTTCGATATCGAACTGGAGCGAGGCAGCTCTGCACGTGCGGAAGCGTTGTTTGTAAACCACTTTGTTATGAGCTCCCTTTCTGGTTTCTGTTTCGACCTGCGCCTCCTGCGGTGGACTTGCGCACAGCATACGGTGCGCCCAGTCACTGACACCGATGCATGCCTTGGAGATGCTGAGGCAGTCACTGCCTGATAGATTTGCCAGAGGAAATCGATGGTTAAAGCGGGCACGGCGAGCGACGTCAGTTTTATGGAACTCCCAACACTCCCCACCGCACTAAAGACTGCCACTTTCGACAGCTACCCACCCTACTCGAAGCTTGTTTGCATCCCCGTCCCACGGAGGTTTCGATGCGGTATTGGCCGACTTTCCCATTGCTCTTTTCTCGTCCCCTACTATACATCTCTAGTTTCTTGTTCGCCGCGGATAAAAGCATTTGCGATTGGCGCCATATTGCTGCCGATCATGCTCCTAGGCACAAGCGGCCACGGTTACGGTGGATCGAATCGCCCGGCTTGATAGCAGTTACAGTGGGCAGCGAAAACGAGCAGCTGTCGTCGGAAGCGATAAGCATCATTCCGTATTCCAATCACAATTTTCACCGGCTGGCACGACCAATATCAAATCGACGCTGAAGCCTTAGCTCTAGATCGGATGTCAGTGCTTAACAGAGGGAGAAAGTACATGATAAAGCAAGCAGAAGCGGTAGCAGAGGAACTGCTCGGCGCCTGGCGCTTGGTCAGTGTGGAGACAAGGCGGCCGAACGGGGACGTTATCTACCCCTTCTACGGCAAGCATCCCGAGGGGCTTCTCATTTACGACCGCAGTGGCTGGATGAGTGCGCAAATCGTTTCAGACCCCAAGCCAACCGTACCGAGTGGCAGCTCGCGTGAGAGATTCCTTGCGGCCAAGCCGACCGAAAAGATAATCGCGATTGACGGCTATTACGCTTATTGCGGGACATGGACAGTCGACCCGTTAGGTTCGACAGTTACTCACCATATCCAGCACGCGCTGTATCCAGCGGAACGAGGCGAGGGGGCGGTCCGGCGATTCACCATCGACGGGGACCAGCTGACGTTGGTCGCGAAGGCCCATGAGATGGGAGAGGATCGCGAGAGAAGACTCGTTTGGGAGCGTATCAAGAAGCTCTGGCATTAGCGAAAGCGGTTTCGCCACGGCCTGTTCGGTACAGGCGTGAAAATTTTCGCGGGTATCCCCGGAAAGGACTTTCCTCTGGAGGTTGTGCCACGCATGTAAAAACCGGGAAACCGGACGGGCGCGGCCTTTGGTGGTGCTTATCCTTTCGGCTTGAGAAAGGTGTGGTGTATGGCTGCTGCCGCTTCTGCTGCAGTTCCTCTCGATAAAGCCTCTATCGCCGATGTGTTCAGGAACCTGGATGTGAACGCGCAGAATGGCCTGACCTCCGCTGAAGCGCAGGCGCGCGCCGCCAAGTACGGCCCGAATGCGATCGAAGAAAAGAAAAGAAGCCCTTGGGCGATGTTCCTTGCATATTTCTGGGGGCCGATGCCGTGGATGATCGAAGCCGCGGCGATCATGTCGCTGCTGGTGAAAGACTACGTCGATTTCATCATCATCCTGGCGCTGCTGCTGTTCAACGGTGTGCTCGGATTCTGGCAGGAGCACCAAGCGGCGAACGCGCTGGACGCGCTGAAGAGCGCTTTGGCGGAACAAGCCCAGGTCTTGCGCGACGGCAAATGGGGAGCGATCGCGGCCAAAACGCTGGTGCCGGGTGATGTCGTGCGGATTCGTCTGGGCGACGTGGTTCCGGCAGACCTGAGGTTGTTCGAAGGCGATTACGTGGATGCCGACCAGTCGGCACTGACGGGCGAATCGCTTCCCGTCGCCAAGAGGGTTGGGGGCGAGGTGTATTCCGGGTCGATCATCAAGAAGGGCGAGATGAGCGGAGTGGTGATCGGGACTGGCTCGAACACGTTCTTTGGACGCACGGCTAGCCTGGTGCAGAGTGCAGGCTCGAAGTCGCACTTTGCTAGGGCAAACGAGATTATCGGCGATGTGCTGATTGTGCTGGCGCTGGCGCTGGCGGTGGTGTTGGTTACGGTACAGCTGTCGCGCGATGCGAACATCCTGAGGCTGGCGGAGTTTACCTTGCTGCTGCTGGTGGCTTCGATTCCGGTGGCGATGCCGGCGGTACTGTCGATGACGATGGCCATGGGCGCCAAGGCGCTGGCAGCGGAGAAGGCGATCGTGTCGCGACTGGAGGCGATCGAAGAACTCGCGGGGATCGAAATCCTATTTTCCGACAAAACCGGCACGCTGACCCAGAACATCCTCACCTTGGGCGATCCGGTAGTGTGGGGTACTGCGAAGGCGGAAGACGTGATCCTGGCGAGCTCGTTAGCATCGAAGGCAGAGGACAAAGATCCCATCGACCTAGCGGTGCTCAAGGCGCTGAAGAATCCGGATGACTTGAAGCGATACCAGCAGGTCGCTTACACGCCGTTCGATCCTGTGGCGAAGCGCACGGAGGCGACGATCAAGGAGCAATCAGGGCACATATTCAAGGTGACGAAGGGCATGCCGCCGGTGATCTTCAACTTGGCGAAACTGGACGGAGATGAACTATCGAAGGCGCTGGGTATCGTGAGCGACTTTGCCGCGAAAGGATACCGCACGCTGGCTGCCGCTCGCACCGACGACAGTGGCGCATGGGTGCTGCTGGGTATCCTGCCCATGTTCGATCCGCCCCGTGTGGATTCGAAGGAAACAATTGCGCGGGCCGAGGCTTACGGCGTGACGGTGAAGATGGTGACCGGGGACGACGTCGCGATCGGCAGGACGATTGCAGAGGAACTGGGGCTGGGCAGCAACATCGTGGCGGCACCGGATATCTTTACCTCTGAGGTTGGGAAGGGCGAGATCCCGCTGGAGCTGGCGCGACGGGTTGAAACGGCGCAAGGCTATGGGCGAGTCTTCCCGGAGCACAAGTGGGCGATCGTAAAGTCAGCGCAGGAATTGGGGCACATCGTGGGGATGACGGGTGATGGAGTGAACGATGCTCCGGCGCTGAAGCAGGCGGATGTGGGGATTGCGGTCTCCGGCGCAACCGCGGCGGCGCGTGCGGCGGCGAGCTTGATTCTCACGGCGCCGGGGCTGTCAGTAATCATTCGCGGTATCGAAGAAGCGCGGCGCACCTTCGAGCGCATGATGGCGTACGCGTACTATCGCGTTGCCATGACGATCAACATCATGGTGTTCATCGTACTGGGCGTGGTGCTGTTTAACTTTCAGGCGCTAACGCCGATCATGATCATCGTGCTGGCACTGCTGGATGATGTGCCGGTGATGCTGATCGCGTTCGACAACGCGACCGTTGATCCGAAACCGGTCAAGTGGGACATGAACCGAGTGATGCTGACCAGCTCGATCCTGTCGGTGGTGGGGATCCTACAGAGCATCGGACTGCTCCACCACCTGCATCGGGTTCTGCAGTTGCCGTTAGAACAGGTGCAAACGGGAATGTTCATGCAATTGGTCATCGGCGGTCATCTGCTATTGTTTTCGACGCGAGCCAAGGGACCGTTCTGGAAACCGCCATTCCCGGCCCCGAAGCTGTTCTGGGCGATCATCGGGACACAGTTGTTCGCTGCCCTGATCGCCGCCAATGGCTGGCTGATTCCGGCGATTCCGTGGCGGTTGATCGGTTTCATCTGGGTGTACAACCTGGTGTGGCTGTTTATCGAGGACTTCGTAAAGATGGGCATTCACCGGTCCATCGACCGGCGTAGAGCCGGAACGGCGCTGTGGCAAAGCTGGCTGAGGCCGTTGCGCGCGCAGTAGTCCCGAAGAAAGGGGTAGGTGGTGTCAGCAGAAAAGCGAGGATCGAAAATCGTGGACTTTCGCAAGAAGTTTGTAGTCGAGCCGGGGAGCAAAGTCAGGCTCAGCAAGGTTGACGCTGCCTACAAAGGCAAGGACTTCACAGAGGAGCAGGCAGCGGCAGAAACTCAGAAGGACTGCCAACGCATCAGCAAGCAGCAATATTTGTTGTACTCCGAGAAGAAGCATTCGCTGCTGATCGTGCTGCAGGCCCTCGACGCCGCCGGCAAGGACGGTACGGTTGACCACGTGATGGCGGCAATGAATCCCCAAGGAACAGCCGTCACGGGTTTCAAGGGGCCGACAGCCGAAGATCTGGAGCATGATTTCTTGTGGCGGATTCATCCACATGCTCCGGCCAAGGGAACGGTTGCCATCTTCAACCGCTCGCACTATGAAGATGTGCTGGTGGTACGAGTGCATAAACTGGTGCCGAAGGAAGTCTGGTCCGAACGTTATGAGATGATCAACGACTTCGAAAAACTGCTGTACCGGCAGAACAACACGCACATCCTAAAATTCTTCCTGCATATCACTCCAGAAGAACAGCTGGAGCGGTTCAAGCAGCGGCTGGACGATCCCACGCGTAACTGGAAGATCAGCGATAGCGACTACAAGGAGCGCGAATACTGGGACGCATACACCAAGGCTTTCGAGGACGCCTTCGAGAAGACCAGCACCAAGCATGCGCCCTGGTACATCGTCCCATCCAATCACAAGTGGTTCCGCAACCTTGCCGTTTCGAAGATTGTCGCGGCGACCATGGAAGATTTGGAAATGCAATTGCCGAAGCCTCAGGTTGACCTGGGGGTCATCCGCAGGGAGTATCACCAGGCCGCTGAAGAGGGAAACAGCAGCAAGACTGGAAGCAAGTCTCGGGCTAACAACGTCGGCGGGAAAGAAAAGAAACCCAACGGCAAGGGCAAGAAGAACAGGAAGAAGTAGGTCGTACCCGTGTGAATCGGGTGTGGAACCGTGATAGGAGAGCGAGGGGGAAACCGCGTGTCCGATGTTTCGGCGCTTTTGGCCAAGATTCCGGATGAACTCAAACCGCTAGCGTCGCTCGGCCTTGGGGCTCTCATACTGGTTTGCTTGGTGCTATTTCACGGCGCTGGCCTCCACCACATTCTTCGAATCAGTCGAAGAGGCGAGCGTCGTATGCTTACGGGGCCGCCTCATCTATTCAGGGCTGGCTTTCTATTCGGCTGGTCGATCTTCCTCATGCTTTCGCTGCATATCGCCGAGATCCTGATGTGGGCGTTCTCGCTGAACCATCTCGGGCTGATCGCGCGCGTTCACGACGCAATTTACTTCTGCGCGAATGCCTACACCACCCTCGGCTATGGGACCGTCGCACTGGAACAGCAATGGCGAAACATCGGCCCCGTCATCGCGATCTCGGGCCTATTCACCTTCGCTTGGACTACCAGTACGCTGGTGGACGTGGTCAGAAGCCACGGTGTACTCATCGAACAACTGGAGGACGAGCGCGAACGGGAAACCCAGTTGCGAATGAACATGCGGAAAGATGAATGGGATGCCCTGAAAAGAGAGAGGGCCGCCGAGCGGTCCGAAAAGGAGAAGACCAGGACCCAAACCGCACGAGCCTCATTCTTCCAGCGGCGCGGAATGTGGAAGGAAGAAAAGAAGAGAGTACAGGAGCTCCGCATGGCGAAAGCAGCAGAGATTGAGGAACTTCGCCGGAAAGAGCGGGTGGAGGAGGAGAAGCTGGGACCAGGAATGCCGCCAGCAGGCTCCGAGGGCAAGAAGCGGTAACGGCACCCACCAAATCGTCGCCTGAGTCTGTGCCGGACGGAAAGGACAATCGTGCGGCGACCATGAGCACACAAACCACACCACCGTCCGGACTAGACCACCCGAAGGCTGGTCAACCCACCGCGACGCACAGTGGCTGGCTGCCCCTGTTTCAAGGCATACGGCCGTTGAGTCGCGCGGGCGCGGCCCGCGATGCCCTGGCCGGATTCCAGCTGGCCGCGATGAACATCCCGCAGGCGCTGGGCTACACCAGGATCGCCGGCATGCCCGTGGTTACAGGGTTCTACACATTGCTGCTGCCGCTGCTGGCATTCGCGGTCTTTGGTTCCTCGCGATACCTCGTGGTCGCTGCCGACTCCGCCACGGCCGCAATCCTTGCCGGCGGGCTTGCAGGAATGGCGCCACTCGCCAGCGCTCGATACCTGGCGCTGGCCGGAATGGTGGCACTCCTAACCGCTGGGTTTCTGCTCCTGGCGCGAATCCTGAAATTGGGCTTCCTGGCTGACTTTCTCTCGCAAACTGTGTTGGTGGGATTTCTCGCCGGAGTGGGGTTGCAGGTCGGCATTGCCGTGCTCGGCGAGATGGTCGGCGTGGAAGTTCACTCCCGCAGGACCGTTGGGCAACTCCTTGAGGTCTTCCGCAGTCTGCCACAAATCCACCTACCGACCGTGGTTATCTCGGCGGTGGTCGTGACCGGCGTCTTTGCCTTAAGCCGGTTTGCTCCCAAGGTGCCCGGTCCGCTGATCGCTGTCGCTGGCGCAATAGCCGCGAGCGCAGCTTGGGATTTCGCGGGGCACGGTATCACCATCGTCGGGCCCGTCGTTGGTGGGCTTCCACATTTGGGTCTGCCCGACGTGCGCTGGAAGGAGGTCATGCCGTTGGTTGGCGTAGCCGGTTCGTGTTTTGTGATGATTGTGGCCCAAAGCGCGGCAACGGCCCGTTTCTATGCGGTGCGCCACCACCAGCAGCTCGACGAGGATGCGGACCTGGTCGGCCTATCGGCGGCCAACACTGTGGCGGCCTTGAGCGGGACGTTCGTTGTGGACGGAAGTCCCACCCAAACCGCGATGGTCGAAAGCTCTGGCGGTCAGAGCCAAATCGCGCAGGTGGCCACGGCGACGATAGTGGCACTCGTGCTGCTCTTTCTGACCAAGCCTTTGCAGTACCTTCCGCGCTGCGTGCTGGGCGCGATTGTATTCTTCATTGCTATCCGCCTCATCGATGTGCGCGCCTTGCGGGACATTCAGCGCGAGAGCCCCGGAGAATACGGTCTGGCCCTGTTAACGGCTGTCATCGTGGTGCTGGTCGGCGTCGAACAAGGCATTTTGCTGGCAATGGCGCTGTCCCTGCTCCGGGTTGTGCGGCATAGCTACCGTCCTCACACCGGAGTGTTCGTCGGAGTAGAGGAAAAAGCATGGCATTTGGTGCCGGCCTTGCCCGGTGCTGTCACCCAGCCCGGTCTGGTGATCTATCGCTTCGGAGCGGCGCTGTTCTACGCCAATGCCAGCCTGTTTGCGGAGGAGGTTCGCGGCCTAGTTGGGCCAGTTTCTTCGCCCGTGCGCTGGCTGGTGGTTGATGCTGAGGCGATCACGAACCTGGACTACACGGCCGCGCAGATGGTGCGCCAACTTCACCAGGAGCTGGTTCCTCGCGGTTTCGTGTTGGCGTTGGCACGCGTGTCGTCCTCGCTGAAAGCAGACCTAAAGCGGCACCGCTTGATGGAGGTCATAGGCCCAGCGCAGATCTTCGACCGCCTGCACGATGCGCTGGCAGCATTCACAGAGCTCAGGTAATAGACCTTGCAAGTTACATCGGAGAGGCAATCTGCATCAAACGAGATCTCGATCAGAACAGAGCCTCGGGGCCCGCAATTGTCGAGGTAGCTTATCGGCGGAGCAGACGGCTGGAGAGCACGAGGTTAAGTGACAGAGCAAGGATGGTTTGGCAGCCCAAACGGTTGTCGATGGTGATGGTGGTCGGTTCTTTGTTTCAGAAAGCCGAAGGCGCGAAGCGGCAGCGGCGAAACATCGCGATGAATTGCAGGATCGCTGCAGGCCTAACGCCCGCAATCGAACCGGCAGAGTAGACAAGAAAGCAGCCGGGAAGAACTCCGCCATCACTTCCTTGTCCCTACCCAACATCGCGGAGCTGATCACAGACGGCGAAATCAGTCGGCGTCCTCTCGTCCCGTCGGGCGTGTCGTCCCCGTCGCCGACGGATATAATAATCTGACCATGCTGACTATGTTGGTACGCCGCCGGGGCGAGACCTCGAGCGAGTCGCCAAGGCCTTCACCGAAGATATCTTCATTAACGAGATCAACCCGCCATCAAGGAATTCCCAAGTGTCCGCATCAGTCTTTCGTGGACATCCAGGGCGCTGTGCCATCCAGTTCCGACTCGAGAATCTGGCAGCAAAGCAAGAAAATTACGGTTTTGCCTTGACCTGCCATAGTTTCGCCATACACTTACAATATCTTAGAAAAAGAGTACGTTTTCGATAATAGTCCGGAGTATCGCGTGCGATAACCGGAAAACTGAACAATCGAAAGTGTAATGGATATGTTTGAGCGTCCGCAACATTCCCTGAGAGAACTCATCCAGCTTTCTCCCCTCGCAATCGAGGAACTCGACCTACAAGGCAATGTCAAGCTGTGGAACAGCGCCGCTGAGCGGATGTTCGGCTGGGAGGAAAGCGAGGTGCTAGGTCGACCGTACCCCGCTATTCCGTCAGAAAGCCGGGCCGAGTTCGAAGATGAGGTGCTCCAGCTCCTCGGGGGCGCGACGATCCGGGGCGACGAGGTATGTCGACTATGTAAAGATGGCCGGCGGCTTACCGCAAGACTCTGGGCCGCACCTATTCACAACCAGCGGAACGAGATCATTGGCATCACAAAGATTCTCGAAGACATCACCATCCAAAAAGGAGCGGAAGAGCGCCTGCTATTGCAGGCTACGGTGTTGCAAGCAACCGCCAACTCCATCGTGATTACCGACAACCAAGGCACAATCCTGTGGGTCAACCAGGCATTCTCACAACTCACCGGCTACAGCTCGGGAGAAGCTGTGGGCAAGAATCCCCGGCTCCTGAAGTCGGGTGAACATGACAGTGCGTTCTATAGGAATATGTGGGCGGCTATCACGTCCGGAAACATCTGGAATGGGGAAGTCATTAACCGCAAGAAAGATGGAAGTCTCTACACCGAGGAGATGACGATCACGCCACTGCATATCGGCACTGGCGGGATCACCCATTATGTTGCGATCAAACAAAACGTAACTTTGCGGAAGCTTGCCGAAGAT
>Ga0208714_1000222_pt1 | contig 16639 bp, 16 predicted proteins | sample NGESurshal072012_3_FD_184461 | JGI IMG/M metagenome (GOLD analysis project Ga0208714, IMG submission 184461) | Arctic peat soil microbial communities from Barrow, Alaska - NGEE Surface sample 415-1 shallow-072012 (SPAdes) | ecosystem: Environmental > Terrestrial > Soil > Wetlands > Peat ... | reverse complement strand
GGCGTCTCGATCCTGCAGATGCAGCTCTCGACCGGGTTCACCCTCAGTGGCCACCTCGGGAGCGCGCGGGTCGCCTGGAGGTCGCCCACGTCGCTGCCGATCGTGCAATGCGTGCGGGTGCGGCGGGCCGGCAACGCGTTCAGCGGGCTCCATATCGAGCTGCTCGCTCTGAGCCCACGGATCACGAGCGACGCCGACTGCCCGGCCCGGTTCTGAGCCGCGAGTGACGCAGGGATCCGGGTCCGGTCCGCGCCGCCGGTACCCTCAATCGTTCTCATGCGCAGGAACGTCCGCCGGACGCTGGTCGCGATGCTGCTCGTGCTTCCGGTGCTCCTGAACCAGCCGCTCGCGGCGCCGGCCGCGGGCTCCGGCCGCGTGGCGGCGGCGACGCACGCGCCGAGGCAGGTCTCGAAGTCTCCCTACACTGCGACCGCGCCGACGGCCGGCGCCCTCTACACGGACGGCCCAGACGGGCGCTACCTGCTCGGCGGCACGTGGCTGTTCCGGCCCGACGCGGTCGATGTCGGGGTGAGCCGGCACTACCAGAGCAGCGCGTCCACCGCCGGCTGGTCGCCGGCGACCGTCCCCAACGCCTGGAACGCCACCGATCAGAGCGATGCGAGCATGAACGGGTCGATCGGCTGGTACCGGCGTGACTTCAGGCTCCCCGACGCGAGCTCGAACCTAGCCTGGATCGTCCGCTTCGAATCGGTCAACTTTCACGCCGAGGTGTGGCTCAACGGCCACCCGCTGGGGACCAACACCGGCGCCTACCTGGCCTTCGAGTTCCCGCTTGCGCATCTGAATCTCACCGGGGTCAATCGGCTCGTGATCCGCGTCGAGGACCGCCTGGTCAACAACCCGGTGGCGCCGCAGCCACCGTACGGCTGGTGGAACTACGGCGGCCTGCTCGGCGAGGTCTACCTGCGCAAGGTCGACCGGGTCGACTTCGCCCAGGTCCATGTGCGACCGACGATCGCCTGCCCGCGATGCCGCGCCGATATCAGCGACCGGGCGACGATCCACAACTACAGCGCCGTGCCACAGGTCGTCCACGTCACGGGGGTCTACGGGCCGCTGCGGCTCGACCTCGGCCGGCAGACGGTCGCCGCCGGGCAGGATGCGATCGTCAGCGCGACGGGGTCGTTCGCCCGTCCCCGCCTGTGGTCCCCCTCGCACCCCAACCTCTACACCGCGCGGCTGATCGCGACCGCTGTGGCAGCGGGCCGTAGCGGCGCCAACCAGAGCCCCACCCGCGCGGCCGGCTACACGGTGCTGAGCGGCGTGCGGTCGATCCGCGTCGACGCCTCCGGCCAGCTCGTGCTCAACGGGACCGCGATCCGCTTCCGCGGCGTCGCGATCCACGAGGACAACCCGCTTCGGGGCGGCGCGATCGACAACGCCGACCGGGCGCAGATCATCGCTCTCACGCACGACGTCGGCGCGACCCTGATCCGCGCTCACCACCCACTGCACCCAGAGCTCGAGGAGCTCGCCGACCGGACCGGGATCCTGCTCTGGTCCGAGATCCCGATCTACCAGCTGAGCGAGAACGAGCTCGGCCGCTCCACCTACACGCATTACGGGCGCGCCCAGCTCCAGTCCAACATCCTGACCAACCAGAATCATCCCGCCGTCGCGATCTGGTCGATCGCCAACGAGCTGCCGACCACGCCGGGTCCCAACCAGATCGCCTACATCGACTCGCAGGCGGCGCTGGCCAAGCAGCTCGACCCGACCCGGCCGGTCGCCCAGGCGGTCGGCCTCAACCCGACCGCCGGGTGCCAGGCGCAGGCCTACGCGCCGCTCGACATCCTCGGGCTCAACGACTACTTCGGCTGGTACACGGGCGCCCAGGGTTCGATCGCCGACCGGGACGCGCTGTCCGGCTACCTGGATACCCAGCACGCCTGCTACCGCCACAAGGTGCTGGCGATCACCGAGTTCGGCGCCGAGGCCAATCGCCCGGGTCCGGTCGAGGAGAAGGGCACCTACGCGTTCCAGACCGACTTCGTCAAGTTCCACCTCGGCGTCTACCTGTCCAAGCCCTGGCTCGCCGGCGCGGTCTACTTCACGCTGCAGGAGTTCCGCGTCGCGCCGGGCTGGGTCGGAGGCGATCCGCTCCCGGATTCGCCGATCCACCAGAAAGGCCTGATCTCGTTCACCGGCTTCAAGAAGCCGGCCTACTACGTCGTACGCCAGATCTTCCGCGCCACCGCGCAGCACGACACGCGCGACGGCGCCGGCGGTTAGGGCGGCGGCCGGCCTCGCCGGTTGCCGCGAGCCGCGCCGGCTCTCCGTCGCTAGTGGCGATGGTTTCCGCGGCCCGGCGCCCGTGAGGGCACGCGGTGCGGATTGGTCACCGGGCGGCGAATGGGCTCGCGGGTCGGGCGGCGCTCGCGTCGCGGCAGCAGCTCGGAGAGCCGGCCGGGCTCGCGCAGGCGCACGCGGGCCGGGACCGCATCTGGCAGGGGGAGCCCACCCTTGGGCAGCCCCGACGGTCCCGTGGGCCGGCGCCGGTTGTTGCCCCAGCCGTCGTCCGAGCCCTGATCCGGCGGGTCGCGGCGCGGCGCGTCATCGCCGTCCCGCAGCGCCGGCAGGATCAACACGGTCACGCAGGCAAGTCCGACGAAATGGACCCCAGCGATCATCAGCAGCAGCTGAGATTCGCCTGACATGGTTAAAGACTAGCGCCTCCGATATGCCGCGACCAGAGGCGGCGGCATGCCGCGTCACCGTCGTCGGCCTCGGCCCGCTACCATCGTTCGCCGCCTATGGCAGTGAGCACCCAAACCGCGCTCGAAGTCGTCTCGCGGACCCCAGAGGGGTCGCGTGAAGCCCGGCGCCTGCGCCGGCAGGGCTTCGTGCTCGGCGTGGTCTACGGCGGCGGCGAGGACCCGCTCGCGTTCAAGATCGACGCGCGCACGCTGCGTCTCGCGCTGGCCCACGCCGGCGCCGTGCTCGACCTCATCATCGATGGCGCCAAGGGCAATCCGGTCGTGCTCAAGGAGCTCGTCCGCCACCCGGTGAACGGCGAGACCCTGCATGTCGACCTGCTCCGCGTCCGGCTCGACCAAGCCATCCAGGCCACGGTCACGCTCGAGCTGACCGGCGCCGACGACGCTCCCGGGATCCGGGACGGAGGCGTGCTCGAGCATTCGACTCGCGAGCTCACGATCGAAGCGCTTCCCGGCGACATCCCGGACTCGATCCAGCACGACGTGTCGGAGATGAACATCGGCGACACGCTGACGCTCGCGTCGGTGCTCGCGCCGCCGAACGTCACTCTCGTCGATGATCCCGAGACCGTGGTCGCGACGCTCAGCGCGCCGCGTCTGCAGACCGAGGACAGCGACGAGATCGAGTCCGAGACCACGGTGGTCGGCGAGGGCGAGGGCGGCGGCGAGGCCGAAGAGACGCAGGGCGAGAGCGCCGGCGACGGCGACAGCGAGTAGCGAGGCTCGGACATGCCACTCCCGGGTCGCCGCTCCGCTGGCGACCCCGTCGATTGGCTGCTGGTCGGGCTCGGCAATCCGGGCTCCGAATACGCGGGCACGCGCCACAACATCGGCTTCGAGATCGCGAACCTGCTCGCGCAGCGCTGGGGCCTGCCCAAGGCGAAGGCCAGGTTCGGCGGCCTCGTGACCGAGGGCCGCACCGGACCGGGCGGCCCACGGGTCGCTGTCCTGCTGCCCCAGACGTACATGAACGAGACCGGCAGGTCCGTGGGGCCGGCCCGCGGCGCCTACAAATTGCCGCTCGAGCGCGTGCTTGCGCTGCATGACGAGATCGACCTCCCGTTCGGCGAGATCCGGGTGCGGATCGGCGGCGGCCTCGCCGGCCACAACGGGCTCAAGTCACTCAAGCAGGGCCTGGGCAGCGCCGACTTCGCCCGCGTACGCGTGGGTGTCGGCCGGCCGCCGACCACCGATCCCGACCGGGTCGCCGCCTATGTGCTCGGGCGCTTCCGCGAGCCCAAGGGCGACGTGCAGGCGCTGATCGAGCAGGCCGCCGACGCGGCCGAGCGCGTGGTGACGGGCGAAACCGAGCTGGCCCCACCGAGTTAGCGGCAACGTTCCCAGGCCGCCACACGGCTCGTCCTAGACTCGGGAACCAGGCCGTGCTCCGAACTCTCCTCACCAACGCCGACACCGACCCCCAGACGCTGGAGCTCGCCGGCGAAGGCGGGCACGCGTTCGTGTCGCAGTCGCTTCGGCCGTATCTGCTCGCCGCGCTACTCGACCGCAACCCCGAGCAGCCGGCGATCGTCGTGGCCGGGGACGATCGCGCGGCCCGCGATCTCGCCGCGGCGCTGAAGAGCTGGCTCGAGCCGCGCACGGTCCGCTTCTATCCCAGCCGCGGCGTCACCTACGAGTCGCACCTGGCGCCGCCACCGCACCTCGTCGGGCTGCGGATCGCGGCGCTCGATGCGCTGATCGAGCCCGCCGACGCGGCGCCGGTGATCGTGGTCAGCGCGGTTGCGCTGTCGGAGAAGGTGCCCGATCCGGCGCTGCGGCCGCACGGCTTTACGCTCCGCGTCGGCGATCTGCTTGATCTCGACGAGACCGCGCGGGACCTCGTCTCGGCCGGCTATGAGCGTGTCGACCAGGTCGAGGACCGTGGTCAGTTCGCGATCCGCGGCGGCCTGCTCGACCTCTACCCCGCCACCGAGGACCGCGCCGTCCGGGTCGACCTGTTCGGCGACGAGATCGAGTCGCTGCGCTGGTTCTCGACCTTCACCCAGCGCTCGCTCGGAGACGCGGAGCTGATCGAGGTGGCGCCGGCCGCGGAGCTCGCCGAGGAGCACCGCGAGCTGGCTGAGATCGCCGCGCTCGAGGACGCGGCCGACCGGCCCGACATCGCCGAGCTGCTCCCGGTCGAGGACTTCTGCGCCTTCCTCGACCTCGCCCCGGCCGGCGCCGCGGTGATCGTCGCCGGCGAGGAGGACCTCGCGCCGGCGCTCCACGACCACTGGCAGGACGTGACCGCGGCGTTCCACGACGAGGACGCCCATCACCTCTACGAGCCGCCCGAGCGGATCGCGGCGGCGCTCGAGGAGCGCGCGCGGATCCGGCTCTCGAGCATCGACCAGGACCAGCCGTACCAGTTCCGCGCCCAGACGGCCGACATCGCCGCCCGCGGGCTCAAGGAGGCCGAACCCGAGCTCGAGAAGCTCGTGCGCTCCGGCTATCGCACCGTGGTGGCGTTCGCCGGCCGCGGCGAGGGCGAGCGCGCCGCCTACAACCTCGGGCGGCTCAAGGTCGGGTGGCTCGACGGCTCGTCGAACGGGAGCGGCTCGGCGGAGGGACGCACGCTGGTGTTCGCCCACGCGAGGCTCCAGACGGGGTTCATTGCGCCGCAGTTCAAGCTCGCCGTGATTCCCGAGCACCGGCTGTTCCGTCGTCGCCGGGCCGCGGAGCGTCCCGAGCGCGCCCACCGCCGCGGCGTCCTGCGCAGCTTCGCCGATCTGCGGACCGGCGACATCGTCGTGCACGAGGACCACGGCATCGCGCGCTTCGCCGGCTTTGACACCAAGACGGTGGCCGGGGTCACCCGCGACTACCTGTATCTGGAGTACGCCGGCTCGGACCGCGTGTTCGTCCCTGTCGACCAGCTGGCCAAGATCAGCCGCTACGTCGGAGCCGGCGGGGCGCATCCGCCGCTCTCGAAGCTCGGCGGCACGCGCTGGGAGACGATCAAGTCCCGGGCCCGGCGCGCCGCGCAGGAGCTGGCCGGCGAGCTGCTCAATCTGTACGCCGAGCGCAAGCGCCGCGAGGGCCACGCTTTCCCGGTCGACACCGACTGGCAGCGCGAGTTCGAGGATGCGTTCCCGTTCACCGAGACGCCCGACCAGCGCGACGCGATCGAGTTCGTCAAGGCCGACATGGAGGCGCCGCGACCGATGGACCGGCTGATCTGCGGCGACGTCGGCTACGGGAAGACCGAGGTGGCGTTGCGGGCGGCGTTCAAGGCGGTGCAGGACGGCAAGCAGGTGATGCTCCTGGTGCCGACGACGATCCTCGCCCAGCAGCACTTCGGGACCTTCTCGGAGCGGCTCAAGGACTACCCGGTGACGATCGGGCACGTCTCGCGCTTCCGCGCCGCCGCCGACCAGAAGGACGCCATCGCTCGCTTCGGCAGGGGTGAGGTGGACATCCTGATCGGCACCCACCGGCTGCTCTCGCGTGACGTGCGCGCCAAGGAGCTCGGGTTGCTGGTCGTCGATGAGGAGCAGCGCTTCGGGGTCAAGCAGAAGGAGCTCCTGCGCCAGTTGAAGCTGAAGGTGGACGTGATCGCGATGAGCGCCACGCCGATCCCGCGGACGCTGCAGATGTCGCTGGCCGGCGTGCGGGACATCAGCGTGATCGAGACCCCGCCCGAGGGCCGGCGGCCGGTCAAGACCTACGTCGGCGAGTACGACGAGGAGCTGGTCAAGCAGGCGCTGGTGCGCGAGCACGAACGAGGCGGCCAGGCCTTCTTCCTCCACAACCGGGTCGAGACGATCGAGGAGACGGCCGAGCGGCTGCGCGGCCTGTGTCCGAAGATGAAGTTCGAGGTCGCCCACGGGCAGATGGAGGAGCGCGAGCTCGAACAGCGGATGCTGCGCTTCCTGCGTGGCGACGCCGACGTGCTCGTGTGCACGAGCATCATCGAGTCGGGGATCGACATCCCCCAGGCCAACACGCTGATCGTCGAGCGCTCCGACGCCTTCGGGCTCGCCCAGCTCTACCAGATCCGGGGACGGGTCGGTCGCTCGCGTGAGCGAGCGTATGCGTACCTGCTCTACCCGAGCGCCGCCGCGCTGACGGTCGAGGCGGCCCAGCGCCTGTCGGCGCTCTCGGACTACACCGAGCTCGGCGCCGGCTTCAAGATCGCCATGCGCGACCTCGAGATCCGCGGCGCCGGCAACCTGCTCGGCGACGAGCAGTCAGGTCACGTCGCCGCGCTTGGGTTCGAGCTCTACATGCAGATGCTCGACGAGGCGGTCGGGGCGCTCGAGGCCGAGGGCGCCGGCGAGGACTGGGAGCCGGTCCGTCTCGATGTCAACGTCGACGCCTACGTGCCCGCCGACTACATCCCCTACGAGCAGGCCAAGGTGGACGTGCACCGGCGGATCGCCGCCTCCCGCGAGGTGGCCGATCTGGCCCTGCTCCGCGACGAGCTCGAGGATCGCTTCGGCGAGCTGCCCGAGCCCCTGCAGAACCTGATCGCCCTGCAGCAGGCGCGAATCAAGCTCGGCCAGGCCGGCGCCCAGGCCGTCACCTTCCGTGGCGGCCGTCTCGCCGTCACCCCCGTCGAGCTCGACTCCGTGCGCGCCAAGCGCATCCGCGCTGAGATCCCCGAGGCGCTGTACGAGTCGGGCAAGTCCCAGCTCTCGCTCCGGGTGCCCGACGATCCCGCCAAGCGCTTCCCGGCCGTGGTCAAGGCCGCCGATGTGTTGCTGGCGGTGACGCGGGAGGCGGCGTAGGGAGGCGTGGACGCTGTTGACCACGAATACCGTGTGTGGCGGGCGCCGCGGGTGATCGCGCCGCGGTTCTGGACCGGCCTGTCGGTGTTGCGGCGCCCGCCGCCCTTCGACCGCTCTTCGACCGCTCTTCGGCACCCTTCCACCGCTCTTCAGCACTCTCCCGCTACCATCACCGCCTGTTGATGAAGTCAGTGGTCAGGTCCATCCAGGCGCTCGGCGCTTTTTTTGTGGTCGCGATCGTGGTCGCGGGGTGTGGCAGCGGCGTGCCCGGGGACTCGGTCGCCGACATGTCCGGCAACCCGATCACCCAGGCGGCGTTCAACCACTGGATGTACATCGCGGCCAAGGGTCAGGCCTCGCAGTCGCCCGGCTCGCCGGTGATCGTGCCCGACCCGCCGAACTACACGAAGTGCGTGGCGACGGTGCGCAAGTCGATCCCGTCGCTGGCCAGCACGCCCACCAAGACGCTCAAGACCGAGTGCGGAACGCTGTTCACGCAGCTGCGCGACCAGGTTCTCGACTTCCTGATCCGGTCCTACTGGTACCAGGCGGACGCCGCCAAGCAGAACATCAAGGTCTCTGACGCCCAGGTCCAGAAGGCGTTCAACACCGCCAAAGCGCAGCAGTTCCCGACCGACCCGCAGTTCCAGGCCTTCCTGGCCTCTTCGGGACAGACGCTGAACGACATTCTCTACCGCGTCCGCGTCAACCAGGTCTACACCAAGCTCCTGGCCAGGGCCGGGTCCACGGTGACCCAGGCGCAGATCGCGGCCTACTACGCGGCCCACACGACGCAGTTCGGCAAGCCCGCGACTCGCGACATCCGGATCATCCTCACCAAGACGAAGGCCCAGGCCGACGCCGCCAAAGCCGCTCTGGCCGGCGGCGCGACGTGGGAGGCCACCGCGGCGAAGTACTCCACCGACGCCGCCACCAAGAACAAGGGCGGATTGCTGGTCAACGTCACCAAGGGCCAGCAGGACGCGGCGCTCGACCAGGCGGCGTTCTCGGCCTCGCCCGGGGTTCTGCTCGGACCGGTCCAGGGCCAGTTCGGCTGGTACGTGTTCAAGGTCACCTCGGTCACGCCCGGCAACCAGCAGACGCTGGCCCAGGCGACGCCGACGATCAAGCAGGTCCTCGCCCAGCAGAACTCGACGGCCGAGCAGGCGAAGGTCGATGCGCAGGCCAAGAAGGCCTGGCTCAGCAAGACCGAGTGCCGGTCGGGCTACGTGATGGCGGACTGCAACGGCTACAAGGCCCCCGCCAGTTCGACCACCACCACGACGACCCCGTCGACGACCACGACGACCCCGTCGACGACCACGACGTAGTGACGCCGGTCCCGCCGGAGGAGATCGTCGAGGCGCTCGGACGCCTTGACGCGATCACCCGGCGATTGCGCCGTGAGTGTCCATGGGACCGCGAGCAGGACGAGCGCACGATCGTCCCGCACACGCTGGAGGAGGCCTACGAGCTGGCCGACGCGGCCAACCGGCGTGACGACGCCAAGCTGCTCGACGAGCTCGGCGACGTCCTGTTCCAGGTTCACTTCCTGTCGCTGCTGCTCGAGGAGCGTGGCGCCGGCGACCTGGCCCAGGTGGCCGACCACTGCCGCGAGAAGCTGATCCGGCGCCACCCCCACGTGTTCGGCGAGGCGGAGGCGGCCAGTGCCGGCGAGGTGCTGGCCAACTGGGACAAGATCAAGCAGCAGGAGCCCGGTCGCGAGCAGGGGCTGTTCGGCGAGGTGCCCGAGAACCTGCCCTCGCCGCTCTACGCGCGCAAGGTCCAGCGCCGCGCCGCCTCGAGCGGCTTCGACTTCCCGGGCGTCGAGGGGCCGCTGCAGGCCCTCCGCGACGAGCTCGAGGAGCTGGCCGCGGCGGGCACGCCCGATGAGCGCTTCGATGAGCTCGGCGACGTGCTGTTCGCGGCCGTCAACGTGGCCCGCAAGCTTCGCGTCGACCCGGAGCTGGCGCTGAGGGCGGCATCGGACCGGTTCCGCGGCCGTGTCGGCGCGGGCGCCGGCCTGGCCGCATCCGAAGGGCGTAGCTGGGACGATCTTGAACCCGGCGAGCAGCTCGCCTACTACGCGTGCGCCCGCCTGACCGAAGGAGCCACCGACGAATGAGCCAGATCGAGCAGATCCACGCCCGGCAGATCCTCGACAGCCGCGGCAACCCGACCGTGGAAGTCGAGCTGAGCCTTCGCTCCGGTGCGTGGGGGCGTGCGGCCGTCCCGTCCGGGGCCTCGACCGGCGAGTTCGAGGCCACCGAGCTGCGGGACGGCGGATCGGACTGGCTGGGCAAGGGGGTCACGCGAGCGGTGGACAACGTCAACGGTGAGATCGCGACCGCCGTGCACGGCCAGGACGCGGCGGCGCAGGCCGCGCTCGACCGGGTGCTGGTTGAGCTCGACGGTACACCGAACAAGTCACGCCTGGGTGCCAACGCGCTGCTGGCGGTCTCGCTCGCGGCGGCCCATGCCTCGGCGGCCGAGGAGCGGCTGCCGCTGTGGCGCTACCTCGGGGGCGAGACGGCACACGTGCTGCCGGTGCCGATGATGAACGTCCTCAACGGGGGCGTCCATGCTGACAACAAGGTCGACTTCCAGGAGTTCATGATCGTGCCCGTCGGCGCACGCTCGTTCAGCGAGGCGCTGCGGATGGGAGCCGAGGTGTTCCACCACCTCAAGCGCACGCTGCACGCGAAGGGGCTCTCGACCGCCGGCGGCGACGAGGGCGGCTTCGCCCCCGATCTGAACTCCAACGCCGAGGCGCTCGACGCGCTCATCGCCGGCATCCGGGCGGCCGGCTACGTGCCCGGCGACCAGATCGCGATCGCGCTCGACCCGGCCGTGAGCGAGCTCTACCGGGGAGGCGCCTACGTGCTCGAGCACGAGGGCATGACCCTGACCTCGGAGCAGCTCACCTCGTACTGGGCCGACCTCGCCTCCCGCTACCCGATCGTGTCGATCGAGGACGGCATGGACCAGGAGGACTGGGCCGGCTGGGCCACGCTGACCGAGCGGCTCGGCAAGTCGATCCAGCTCGTCGGCGATGACCTGTTCGTCACCAACACGCAGCGACTCAAGCGCGGCATCGATTCCGGCGTGGCCAACTCGATCCTGATCAAGGTCAATCAGATCGGCACCCTGACCGAGACGCTGGCCGCGGTGCGCATGGCGCGCGAGGCCGGCTACACCGCGGTCATGTCGCATCGCTCGGGCGAGACCGAGGACGTCACGATCGCCGACCTCGCGGTGGCGACGGGGTGCGGGCAGATCAAGACCGGCGCCCCCTCGCGGACGGACCGCGTGGCGAAGTACAACCAGCTGCTGCGCATCGAAGAGGCGCTCGGGCCGGACGCCGCCTACCCCGGGCGGGCGGTCTTCCGGGCCTAGTTCGACTTGGGGCTCGAGGGCGGAGCGCTCCGGGGGGAGCAACGCGGGTTGCAGCACGAGCAACGCCGGTTGCAGCAGGAAGGAAGGCGGGCGCGGCGAACGAAGCGCTCACGGGATGCCCTCCGCTCGCTCCGCCTCCGCCGCCGCCCGTAGCCAACGCGCCGCGCGTGCCCCTCGTGTCCGTCCGCACCGGGGCCCGCGCCTCCTCATCACGCGCTCCGCGGCGACGCGGGTGCGGTGGGACCGGGTCGGTCGCGTGGGGCTGCTGATCGTGCTGGGCGTCGTCGTGGTCCTGTACTTCGAGCACACGCTGTCCTACATCTCGACCCGTCAGGAAGCGGGCCGGGAATCGGGGATCGTGCAGAAGCTCGTCCGCGACAATGCCGGGCTCATGCGCCAGGAGAAGTCGCTCACGGATCCGGCGACGATCCAGAAGGACGCCCGGGCGCTCGGGATGGTGCGGCCGGGCGAGCGCCCGTACGTGATCACCGGCCTGCCGAACAACTAGCTTTCCGTTCCCCTCCAGAGAGCCGGCGGGGCGCCTCTGCGATCCTGTCGGCTGTGCGCTTCAACGACGTGATCGGGTTGTGGGAAGAGGGTCGGCGACGGCTGGCCGGCGCTGATCCCGTCGAGCGGCCGGCGCTGGAGCGGGTCACCGACGAGCTCGTCGATGAGCTGCGGCGGAGGTTGGGCGGCCCGTTCACGACCGAGGATCTCGCCGCCGTGTACTCGGACGGGACGGACTGGTGCTTCGACATCGCCACGCAGGTGGCGCCGACGACACCGGCGGCGTGGGACGTGCCCACCGTCGCCGGGGCCGCGTTCGCGCGCTACGTCCGCAGCGCGATCGACTACGCGGGCGGCCGGAGGATCGAGGACCCCACATGAGCGTGAGGGCGTCCGGCAGCGCGGCCGCACCACGGCCGGCGCCTCCCAACGAGGGGAGTGGCGGCGCTACTCGTCGTCGTTGTCGTCGGAGCCAGCGCGGCGGATGACGATCTGGTCTTCCTCGATCGTCACCTCAACCGGCCGGTGACCGGCCCAATACTCGGCGTACACGGGGTCGTCCTGCACGGCGGGATCGAGCCAGAGGCCGTATCCCTCTTCGCCGTGATCGAACGTGGCCTCGAGCGGACCCGAGGTCCGTCGGCGGCCACGGGCAGTTCCACGACCGCCGCGGCGGGAGCGGCGGCGGCGGGCAGGCTTCTCCTCGTCACCGTCCCCGTCCTCGTCGGCCTCCTCGTCTTCTGAGCGCTCCGCTTCGGCGGCATCGAGCTCGGCGGCGATCAGCGCGTCATCCTCGGCGCGCAGGTCGATCTCGTCGTCGTAGTCGGCGGCGGGAGTCGGGCTGTCGGGATCTCCTGACGGCTCGAGACCCTGCTCGCGCTTGAAGGCCTGGATCTGCTGGACGGTGACCTCGAGTTGGTGTGCGATCCAGGCGTCGGTGCGTCCTTGACGCACCCAGGCCCGAATCTGATTGAGTTGTGGGCGTAGTGATCTGCGGGTCATCCGGGGCCGGAGACTAGTACAGCGGGCGGCGTCGGGCCCGTCTGGGGGCTGCAGCTCTCGCTTGTGCTATCGGAGATACGAGCGGTATGCTGGCGCTCGAGCGGGCCGGCTTCTGCTTGAGATGCACCGGCCGGACTGGCTTTCACAACCATCAGGCAAGCAGGGAGGCCATTCCCATGTTGGTACTGACGCGGAAGTCCAACCAGAGCATCATGATCGGCGACGACATCGAGGTCTCTGTGCTGGCGATCATGGGGGAGAAGGTGCGGATCGGAATCCAAGCCCCCCGCGACATTCCTGTGTTCCGGAAAGAGGTGTACCTCGAGATCCAGCAGGAGCGGGTCGCGAGTGGTAAAGGCGTGCGCGAGGAAGTCGACGCCGCCCTGCGTGGACTCGGAGAGTCCAGCTAAACAGCAGCCGGCCGGCGGGGGCGGGGCGGCTCAGCACGAGCCGCCTCGAAGACGGCTCACCCGAGCAGGTAGTACAGGGTCTCGAACATCGCCACGGTCACGATCACCGCGGTGGCGATCAGCGACAGCACGAGGAAGCCGAAGCGCCATGAACTGCGCTTCAGCTCCTTTTCGTGTGCGCGCTTGCGCGAGCGCTGAGCAGCCGAGCGCCGCAGGTGATCCCTGCGGCGCCGATCGCGCTGCATCTCGTGCCGGAACTCCTGCTCGATCTGCGCGAGACTTTGGCGCATCTTGATCGCCATCCCGGTGCGAGCCTACCAGCCTCGTGGGCGTGGGTGGACGCTCTGTGGGCGTCAGTGGACGCTCTGGCGCTCGTACACCTCGACGAATTGCAGGTAGTTGTCGGCGATCTGCGACGCGGCAGCGGTGCGCTCCAGGTCACCCGAGAGGAACCCCTTGAGGGCGTCCCACCAGATCGACCGCCCGATCGCGAAGCCGATGAAGCCCTCCACCGGAGCTGCCTGCTCGAGCCAGTGGATGACCTTCTCGTTCGACGCGCCGCGCCCGAGCAGCACCGAGGTCACGTGCTCGCGCCCCGGGCCCGAGCGCGTCTGCTCGGCGATCATCGCCGCGTCGGAGCGCTCGTCGACGCCTTCGATCTTCCACACGTCGACCTCGATCCCGTAGTTCTGGATCTCCTCGATCGTGCGGCGCATCAGCTCCGGCCGCAGCTCGGCGTCGTAGCGGTCCGAGTCGCCGCCCACCTGGGCCAGCTGGCCATCGGTGGCCGGCACGAGCAGCTCGAACAGGAACTTGCGATCGTTCGCGTGCAGCCAGTCGGCGAGCCGCTTGAGGCGACCGAGCTGGCGCTCGTTGAGGACCGCATCGTCCTCCGGGTTGTAACGGACGAGGACCTTGGAGAAATCGGGATCGAACGTCTCGATGTGCTCCCCGAACGCATCGCCGTAATCGAAGTCGAACTCGTTCTGACCGGACTTCTCGACCGGCATCGCCAGGGTCAGGCCCTCCGCGCGGGCGCGCGGCGGGATGTCGGAGCCGAACTGCTCGTCGACGAGCACCCCGGTCGCCTTGCGGTCGGCACCGCGTGATACCGCCTCGAGCATGCCCTCGAAGATCAACCGCTTGGCGTCGCAGATCGTCTCCGTCTCTTCAGGGGTGGGATCACCCTGGATCCCGAACATCTTCTTCTGGAAAGACCCTCGGTGATCGAATGCGAGGATGTAGAGCTTGCCGTCGTAGCCCAGGGCCATCTGTTCGTCCTTTGTTCTTGGTCGGGTCGCTCCCAGTCTAGGACGGCGGCCGCGCAATGTGCACTACGAGGTTTCGCGCTTGCCGCCCGCGCCAACCCCTAGTCTCACGCGCTGTGGAGCACCATTTCGACGGACCCGCGTTCACGATCGGGATCGAGGAGGAGCTGATGATCCTCGACGCCGAGTCGCTGGAGCTCGTCAACGCGATCGAATCGCTGCTCGAAGACGCTCCCACGGGTGAGATCAAGCCCGAGCTGATGGAGTCGGTGCTCGAGATCTCGACCGACCCGTGCGCCGACATGACCGAGGCCGGTGTACAGCTGCGTGGTCTGCGCCGGCAGGTGTCTGACACCGCGGCCCGGCGCAATCTGGCGATCGGCTCCGCGGGCACCCACCCGTTCGCGATGTGGGAGGACCAGCGCATCGTCGCCCGGCCTCGCTACCGAGACCTGATCTCGGCGCTGCGCTTCGTCGCGCGCCAGGAGCTGATCTTCGGAATGCACGTGCACGTCGGGATCGACGGCCCCGACAAGGCGATCCACGTCGCCAACGGGATGCGGGTGCACATGCCCGTGTTGCTCGCGCTGTCGGCCAACTCGCCGTTCTGGCGTGCGGACCTGACCGGCCTGGCCTCGACCCGGACCCCGATCTTCCGCGCCTTCCCGCGTGTCGGCATGCCCCCCACCTACAAGAACTGGGAGGACTACGAGCGCCGGATCGATTTCATGATCGGAACCCGGGTGATCGACGACTACACATACCTCTGGTACGACATCCGCCCGCATCCGAATTTCGGGACGGTCGAGATCCGGGTCATGGACTCCCAGACCCGGATCGAGCACACACTGGGGTTGGCCGCGCTCGTCCAGGCGATGGTGCGTGAGCTGGCCGTCCACTTCGACGAGGGTAAGCGGCTCTCCAACTACCCCTACGAGATGCTCGACGAGAACAAGTGGCTGGCCGCCCGGCACGGACTCGAGGGCGAGCTCGTCGACCTCCCCCACCGAGAGCGGGTCTCAACCCGCGAGCTGGCCCGCCGCCTGATCGACCGGATGCGCGAGCACGCCCAGGATCTGGGCGCCTCGGGCGAGCTCGACGGGGTCGAGGATCTGCTCGAGCGGGGCAACGGAGCCGCCCGGCAGGTTGTCGTCTACGAGGCCAATCACGACCTCCGAGAGGTCGTGGCCGAGATCGTCGCGGCGACCGCGGTCTAGCTGACGGCACCGCTTTCGGCCGGCTCACCGCCCCGACGCGACGGAACCTTCTTGAGCGCCACGGTGGGAGCCCTACAATCGACTGCTGTGAGTGCCGGCGGTCCCGACCTGTTCGTGGTGTGCAAGAGCTGCGGATCAGAGGTGAGCCCTTACATCACCGAGTGTCCGTACTGCGGCAACCGTCTGCGCAAGCGGGCGCCGAAGATCGACCGCGAGGGACGCGTGACCGAGAAGCGGCTGCGCCGGCCGCCCCGGCCCTCGCTGCCGCGCCTGCGCAGCGGCGAGATTCCCGGGATCGCACCCGACACACGCCCATACGCGACGATCGCCCTCCTCATCGGCGGCCTGGCCGGCTGCCTGCTGTGGCGCACCGCGCTCGTGCACCTGTCGCAGGTCGCGATCGTCGGCAAGCCGACCGGCCACTGGTGGCGCGTGGTCACCGCGGCGTTCACCTACACGAACACCGGCTATGCGTTCGTGACCCTGTCGTCGATCGCCCTGTTCGGCTGGCTGCTCGAGCGCCGTCACGGTCCAGCGGTCGTGCTGCTGCTGTTCGTGGTCGGCGGCATCGGCGGTCTCGCTGCGACGGCTGCGCTGTACGCGATCCCGGTCGCGGTCGGCGCCAACGGCGCGGCGCTCGCGCTGCTCATTGCCTGGGCGCTGCCCGACCTGCTCGACCTTCGCTCCGGGCGGGAGATCGAAGGCGACCTGATCGGCGCCGCGGTCCTGGCCGGAGTCCTGCTGCTGATGCCGCTCGTCGCGCGTGAGGCGAGCTGGGTGGCCGGCGGCGTCGGCGTGCTCGCCGGGCTCGTGATCGGTCTGCCGCTCTCGCGCGCCGCCCGCCGCTGACCCGCCGCTCACTCTCAGCCGACCCGCCGCTGACCCTCAGCTGACCCGGATCGAACCAGCCCGCCCCGCCACCAGGCGCCCGATCACAGGTCCCGGCACCTCGCCGGCCCGCTCCGGCGCCACGGCGGCCAGCAGGCCGCCGGAGGTCATCGCGTCGGACACGAGCCAGCGCCGGGCCTCGGGAACGCCCGCCGGCGCGAAGGTCGTGAAGGCGGCCGCATACTCGCGGTTGCGGCGCGTGCCGCCGGCGAGGGCCCGCTCCTCGGGATCGGCGAGCAGCTCCATGACCCCGTCGATGGCGGGGACCAGGCCGGCGTCGAGCTCGGCGGCGAGGCCGCTGGCCTGGGCCAGCTCGTGCAGGTGACCGAGCAGTCCGAAGCCGGTCACGTCGGTGAGCCCGTGGACGCCGGCGCGCTGGGCCGCCGTGGCGGCGTCACGGTTGAGCGTGGTCATCACTGCGATCGCCTCGGCCACCGGCGCCGGCAGGCCGCGCTTGGCGGCGGTGGCCACGGCACCGACGCC
>Ga0208714_1000220_pt1 | contig 16672 bp, 13 predicted proteins | sample NGESurshal072012_3_FD_184461 | JGI IMG/M metagenome (GOLD analysis project Ga0208714, IMG submission 184461) | Arctic peat soil microbial communities from Barrow, Alaska - NGEE Surface sample 415-1 shallow-072012 (SPAdes) | ecosystem: Environmental > Terrestrial > Soil > Wetlands > Peat ... | reverse complement strand
CGCGGCGTTTCGCGATGAAGTGGCGCGGGAAACCGCTCGCGCAGTCGACACCATTCAGGAAGAGTCCACCACCAGCGCGCGCACGGCGCAGGCCGCGGCGGCAGAATCGCTGAAAAGTGAATTGCCGCGATGGCTGGCTCCGCAACTGGAACAGATGACGCATGAACTGACTGCGCAACTGGCGCGGGAAGGCGCACTGCAACGAGAGCAGCAGGAGAAGCAACTATCCACGGCACACGAGTCACTGCAGACGTTGTGCACGCAAGCGGAAGAAGCGGCGGAAAAGCTGCGGACGCAGGCGGAAGTGGTGGAGAGCCAGGCCGCGGCTCACATTGAAGAAGCGGCGCGCAAAGCCAAAGAAGAAGCACAGCAACGCGACGAGGCGGCGGGAAAGCAGTTTGAAGTGCTGGCCGGCGGGTTGAACGAAACGCACCAGCGGGTGAGCAGTTCGCTAGCGGAAGCGCAGAGTGCGTTTCGGGAACAACTGGCGCGCGAAGTGGAAGCGGCGCAGGGCCGCTGGACGAGCACGCTGGAGAGCGCGTTGCAAGCGGCGGAAGAGAAAGCTTCGGAGCGGTTGCGGGAGAAAGCCAAGAACCTGCGCGCGGAATTCCTGGAAGAAAACGAAAAGCAAGGAGCGGCGCTGCAACAGGCGCTGGCAGAGCGATCGAAACAGGTGGAAGAGACGCTGGCGCGGGCGAATCAGGCCACGGAAAAGTTGGAGCACTATGCCGGCCGAATTGAAACCGTGCAGGAGCAAGCGCTGAACGGTTTTCAAACCCAACTGGATGATGTGCTGAGCCTGCACCGCAACGAACTGCACCGGCAATCCGACAGTTTATTTGAAGAGATTCACACGCGGATTCGCAGCAGCTTTGAAGCGGCGAACAGCAAGTCGCTGGAAACTTTCGATTCGCAGATTCAATCGCTGGTCTTGCCGCATGTGACCAAGGCGGAAGAAGCGGTGCACCGCCTGGCGGGAGGGCGGTCGCTTCTGGACGCGGCGATGACCATGCAGCAGGACCGCATTCGCAATTCGGCGGATGAGGCGTTCGCGGATTCACTGGCGCGCTTCCGGGAAAACCTGGGAAGCGTGGAACAGATTTTGAACGAGTCGGCACAAACCATCACCACGCGGAATCTGGATGAACTGGAGAATAAAGCTGTCGATCTGAAACATCACACCATGGAAGAGATGTTCAAATCGGCGGAGTGGTACGAGAAAAAGGGGCAATCGCAAGCGCAGTCGTTCACGGAAAAACTGGTGGAGCAGTCCGGGGCGCAGCTGCGGGAAAAAGCGGGAGAGATTTCCGGACTGTTCGCGACGGAACTGGATCACTCCAGCCGGAGCTATCTGAATCAGACGCAACAGCAACTGGAAGAATCCGTGCGGGACGCGTTTGAGCGGGTGCGCATGCTGTTTACCGAAGCGGCGGATACGACTTCGGCGGCGTTCACGGATGAAATTCAGCGAAATGCGCGGCAGGAGCTGGATGGCTTTAATGAGTTGATGCAGAAGTCCGTGGAGATTTCACGCGAACGGCTGGACGCCACGCGGGCGGACATAGCGCACAAGGTGAGCACCGAGCAGGAAGAGTTTCTGCAGCGGTTTCAGGAATCGATGAGCGGCGCTGTGGAAAAGGGCTTGCAGGAAGCGCAAGGCCAGGTGCAATCGAGTTTTGCGGCGCTGCTGGAATCGTGGAAAACGATGAACGAATCGAAGCAGAACGAGTTGCGCGGATCGTTTGGGAAAATCAGCGACGAGTCCGCGGAGCAATACCGGAACCGGCTGGAAAATATCTCCAATTCCTGGATGGTGGCGACCGTGGCGACATTGGATCATCAATCGCGAGATGTGATTGCAAAGATTGCGACGTCCGCGGAGGAGAAACTGCGCGAGGCGACTTCGGAAGTGTTTTCGAAGTTTGGGGAGACGTTGCGCGAGCGGTTGCAACAGATCGCCGCAGGCTTTGAGGCAGACCGGACTACGCAGAAGTAAGGCGAAGAACAAGAACAGCGGCGGTTGGCCGGCCTAAAGGCCGGCAACTACATTCGGAACTTCCAAGGCAAAATCCATTTCATTTACACTTGCGCTTGGTTGGCGCATCTAACCGGCTGGACGGTATAATCCTCTCACTAAATTATGGCAAATAGAGCTTATCTACGTGTGTGGACGCGCGATTTCAGCGATCAGACGATGATCGCGGAATTTGCGCGATTTTTGACCACCGTGCCGCTGGCGGAGCAGCGCACGGGGTTCGACCGGTTGATTGTGCAGGCGCTGGACGCGACGGAAACGCCGCTGGAGGAATGGGATCTGCGCGAGCAGAAATATGGGCCTGCGGAAGTGGGTGCCCTGGCGATTCAGCATCTCCATGCGGACACGGCGTTTTTCGTCAGTGCGCAATGGGATTTGTGGACGTTTGACATTGAGACGATGAAATGGCAACTGGGGCCGCAACCGCTGGAGCTAATTTGCCACGGGACGCTTTACGATGACGGGATTGCGACTTCGAGCGGGCATTTTATGGCCGACCTGGGCTTCGAACATATTTTTACGGGGCACGGCGGGCTGCTGGCGCCCGGGTTAGCGAGCAATCCGTTCGACACTTCGGACCATCCGTTTGAGAAAACATTTAAGAGCTGGATGTCCAGCAGCGAGAATTTGAAGCTGTATCACCAGAGGACCAGGGAAAATATTCAAAAGTTGTTCGGCTGGGTGGAAGCAATTGAAGCGGCGCTGCCGGTGGAGCGCAGCGAGCTGTGGAGCGAGGGCGAAGAGAACTTTGAGGCGCGGCTGGATGCGATTCAATCGCAACGATAGTTTATGGTGCGGCTACCGCCCGTTGAAGAAAGCGGCGTTGGGCTTGATGCTGATAACCGCTCTGGCTAGCGCACAAACGCCAAAGTCGATTCCAAAAAAGACAGCACAGCCACCAAGAACGAATGAACTGACGCTCGCGGGCTTGCGACCGGGACGAGACACCGTGACCAGAGCCATCGCGCTCTATAACGAGCCGAACAGCAAGAGTGAGAAAGGCGAGTCGGGAGTGACCTGGGGAGCTACTTGCCAAAAGCAGACCTTGTCACTTGATCTGGATAGTCTAAAGAAAATCCAGGTAATTCGCGCGATTGAAACAGAATGGGCGCTGGGTGATTGCAAGAGAACATTCTTGGGATCATGGAGCACAGGGCACGGACTCCGTGTGGGAGATCCGTCGCCGAGAGTCAGACAGTTGTACGGCGAGCCGGATTCGAAGAGTCCTAGCAGCAGAGGCGGGCAGCAGCTAGAATTATGGTATTACGCGTTTGATTGGGCCGGGGCGGACGTGCCGCAGGTTATGGAAGTGCTGTGCACGAAAGAGAAGGACAGAGTGCCGGGGCGAGTGATTGAGATAACGCTGGCGGCCCCGAGCTTGTAAGCGGAGCAGCGACGATTTTGTGGTAACACTGGCGCACCCGGCGCGTCTATTTCGGAAAGGACTGGAATGCTTCGCTCCCTTTTCATAGCTCTCACACTGACCTTTACCTTTGCGCAGGCCGGATGCGATTCGCAACCCACAAAAACTGCTGAAGCGGAGAAGAAGCCGGCCACGCTCGCGGTGCCGGAAGAATATCAGGATGCGGCGGAAGCACTGCTGGGAAGCGGTACGGAAGTGCTGTTGTTTGGCGACCTGGCGAAGACCGGCACGAAGCAAATCCTGGTGGCGAATGTGTTGCCGAATACGCCGAAGAGCGTGATTGCGGGGACAGTGGTTACGCGCGCGGTGGTGGCGGAGAACGAAAACGGCAAGTGGGTGGAGCTGGTGCGCGCCGACGAATATTTGAAAAATGTGAAGGGCTATCTGGGGCTGACGCCGTTGCTGCCGGTGAACGGGTGGAAGCTGCAGTATGAGGACAGCGCGGACAAGGGAATGACGCTGTACTTCACGCCGGTGAAGACCGGCTCGACGGAACGCACGCTGCCAATTGCGGTAAAATGGAACCCCGCCGCAAAGCGGTACCAATCCATGGACGCAAGCTATCAACGATTTTTGGGAGAAGCCGCCACGCTGGAGAACCCGAGGTCCACGCTGCGATGAGCACGGCGGCCATCGGCACGCAACCCGCGCAACAGAAGAAACCGGCGACGAAGCCAAAAACTTCGTCGTGGAAGAATCTGAGCGGGCTAGTGCCGTATCTGGGGCGGTACAAGAGCGCGATTGCTCTGGGGCTTCTAACGCTGGCGCTGATGGGGATCATTGGCAACGTGGTGCCGTTAGCCACGGGCATCATCACCGATACATTGTCCGGAACAGCGCGGCCCTTTGAGCATAACAATTCGCGGGCTGGAGCGCTCGGCGCGGATACTTTGGGCAAGCTGGTGCCCTACTACGAAGCCAGCAGCCGCAAAACACTGCTAATTTATTGCCTCGTGGTGGTGGTGTGCATCGGCTTGAAGGGATTACTTTCGTTCGCGACACGCTGGATTTTGATTGGAATTTCGCGGGACATCGAATTCGACATTCGAAATGATTTGCTGGACCGGTTGCTACTGATGGAGCCGGAGTTTTACGTGCGGAATCGCACCGGCGAGCTGATGTCGCGCGCGACGAACGATCTAAACGCCGTTCGCATGGTGCTGGGTCCCGGGATCATGTACAGCGGAACGACGATCGTGACCATGGTGCTGGCGATTGCGTTGATGGTGAAGCTGTCTCCCTCGTTGACGCTGTGGGTGCTGCTGCCGGTTCCGGTTGTGGCGATCGTAGTGCGGCACTTCGGGAAAGTAATTCACGAGCTTTACGAAAAGATTCAGGCTTCCCTGGCGACGCTTTCCGCCAAGGTGCAGGAAAACCTTTCGGGCGTGCGAGTGATTCGCGCCTACGCACAGGAAGAAGCGGAGATCCGTGGGTTTGATGAGCCGAACCGCGAGTACGTGGCGAAGAACATGCTCTTGATCCGCACCTGGAGCCTGTTCATGCCGTCGCTGCAGGCCATGATCGGAACGACGTTTTTGATTGTTCTGTGGCAGGGTGGATTTCGCTTTCTGCACGGGCAGCTTTCCCTGGGCGCGCTGATCACCTTCAATACTTATCTTGGATTCTTAGTGTGGCCGATGATCGCGTTGGGATGGGTGACGAATATTTTTCAGCGCGGGGCCGCGTCGATGGGCCGGCTGAATTATATTCTGGCGGCGAATCCGCAGATCGATGACCGCAACTCGATAATTCCCGCAAGGACAAAGATCGACGGAGCGATTGAATTTCGCGACTTGAATTTTGCCTATCCCACAACCGTGGCGGGGAACGGTGTGGCAAGCAGCAATGGCGCAAGCGGTGGCGAAACACGAGTGGTGTTGAAAGATATTAATTTGAAGATTCCGGCGGGATCGACGGTGGCGATTGTGGGGCCAACCGGAAGCGGGAAAACGACATTGGCGTCGCTGGTGGCGCGACTCTGGGAAGCGCCTGCGGGAGAAATACTGATCGATGGGCGCGCGATTGGCGAGTGGTCGCTGGAAACACTGCGGCGCTCGATCGGATTTGTGCCGCAGGATACGTATCTGTTCAGCGAGACGGTAGGCGAGAACATTGCGTTTGGCTTGGAGAAGTACGTGGAGGCGCAAGTGCGCGAGGCGGCGGAAATTGCCAGCCTGGACAGTGATATTCAGGACTTTCCCAAGAAATACGAAACGATGGTGGGCGAGCGAGGTATTACTCTGTCGGGCGGCCAGAAGCAGCGCTCGGCCATCGCGCGCGCATTGATCCGCGACCCGCGCATTTTGATCCTAGATGATTCCCTTTCCGCCGTGGACACGCAAACGGAAGAAAAGATACTCGGGCGCTTACGGGGCGTGATGCAGGGGCGAACGACGATTTTGATCGCGCACCGGACATCGACGGTGCGGCACGCCGACCAGATCGTGGTGCTCAAAGATGGCAGCATCCTCGAACGCGGAACACATGAAGAATTGCTGGGCCGCGGCGGATATTACGCCGATCTGTACCAAAAACAGTTGCTGGAAGAAGAACTCGAACGCGCATGAGCAATGTGCAACAAGAAGAAGAGGCATTAGGCAAGGCGTACGACTCTCGCCTGATGCGGCGGCTGCTGGAATACATGCGGCCGTACCGGGTGCGGGTGTTTCTGGCGCTGGCGCTGGTGGCGGTGGTGACGCCGCTGGAACTGGCTCCCCCTGCCTTGTTCCAACGCGCGATCGATAATTATCTGGTGCCCGGCGCAAACGGAACGCTGACACAAGCGCTGGCGCGGCACGGCATTTTGCTGATCAGCGCGTTCTATCTCGGCGTGTTGCTGTTCGATTTTCTGGCGCAATACATTCAGATCCGCATCATGCAGCGAGTCGGGCAGCAAACCATGTACGACATGCGCAAACAGATTTTTGCGCACCTGCAACGCTTGCCGATGACGTACTTCGATAAGAATCCGGTGGGGCGATTGATGACGCGCGTAACCACCGACGTGGACGCGCTGAACGATTTATTTGCTGCCGGTGTGGTCACTATGATCAACGATTTCTTTCTACTAGTGGTCATGGCGGTGCTGCTGTTCCGGATTGATGCCAAGCTGGCGCTGGCGGCGTTTGCGGTATTGCCGTTTATCCTGGTGGTAACGCTATTGTTCAGAAAATTCGTCCGCGACGCCAACCGCCGGATTCGCACCGCTATTGCGCGCATCAATTCGTTCCTGCAGGAATATATTTCGGGAATGGGCGTGGTGCAGTTGTTCAATCGCGAGCATAAGGCCCGGGAAGAGTTTTCGAAACGCAACAAGGACAACATGCTGGCGTGGCGGGACGCGATTCTGGCCTACGCTTTGTTTTACCCGGCAGTGGAGTTTTTGAGCTTTGCGACCATTGCCCTGATCTACTGGACCGGCGGCCTGCGCATCCTGGGGAACACGCTCTCGCTAGGCGTGTTGATCGCCTTCACGATGTATGCGCAGAGATTCTTCCGGCCGATTCAAGACTTGAGCGAAAAATTTAATATTTTGCAGTCGGCGATGGCGGCTTCTGAACGCATTTTCAAACTGCTGGACGAACCGGTGACGATCGAAACGAATGCCAATGCTCAGCGACTGGTTTCGCCTCGCGGAGCGGTGGAATTCCGTAACGTATGGTTTTCTTATCGCAACGTTCCGGAACCCGCCGAAGAGGATTGGATTCTGCGCGATGTTTCGTTCCGCATGGAACCAGGCCAAACGTTTGCGATTGTGGGGCACACCGGAGCGGGCAAAACCACCCTCATTTCGCTTTTGCTGCGGTTTTACGATATTCAACGCGGGCAGATTCTGCTGGATGGCATTGATGTGCGGCTGCTCAATTTGCAGGAATTGCGCAAACAATTTGGCATTGTGCTGCAGGATCCGTTCCTGTTCACCGGCACCATCGAATCGAATGTGCGACTGGGAACGCCGGGAATTACGCGCGGGGACGTGGAGCACTCGCTGAAGGAGATCGGCCTGGGCGACTTCATGCACTCGCTGCCGCAGGGCGTGGATACGGAAGTAAATGAGCGCGGGTCTACGCTATCGGTTGGGCAACGGCAACTGATCAGTTTTGCGAGGGCGCTGGCACACAATCCGCGTTTCCTGATTCTGGATGAGGCTACGTCGAGCGTTGATACCAAGACGGAACTGTTGATTCGCGAAGCGTTGAACCGGCTACTGGCCGGGCGCACCGCTTTGGTGATTGCACATCGCTTGAGCACAATTCAGTACGCGGATCGCATCCTGGTATTCCATAAAGGACGGCTGCGCGAGCAGGGCGCGCACCAGGAATTGCTGGCGGAGCGCGGAATTTATTACCGGCTGTACCAGTTACAATACAAAGAGCAGGAATTGCACGACACCAACGGCGGCAAGCGTGCCACGGATTCAGCCGCCTTACCCGCGCCCCTGCCCGCGAATGATTAACTGACGACTTTCCATGGCGCCCATCCCCTTACTTCTCTCCGCAGGCGAAGCTTCCGGCGATATGTACGCAGCGCGGCTGGCAAGAGCGCTGCAATCCCGGGTGGACGTGCAACTTTTTGGCATGGGGGGGCCGCTGATGCGCGCGGCTGGCGTAGAAATCATAACCGATTATTCGGAAGTGGCGGTGGTGGGGATCACGGAAATTGTGAAGCACCTGCCTTCCCTGCTGCGAGCCATGGATAGAATCGTCAGCGAAGCAGAGGCCCGCAAACCGGCGCTGGCGATCCTGACGGACTTTCCTGGTTTTCACTTGCGATTGGCAAGGAAACTGCAACCACGCGGGATACGCAACGTTTACTACATCTGCCCGCAATTCTGGGCGTGGCGGCCGTGGCGCGCCAGGCTGATTCGGCGACGCTTTGTGAAGGCGCTGTGCATATTTCCGTTCGAAGAAAAGTTCTTCCGCGATGCGGGAGTGTCCACGGAATTCATCGGGCATCCGCTGGTGGGAGAAGTAAACGCGACAAAAGACCGCAAAACGTTTTGCGCGGAGCAGGGCCTGGATCCGGCACGCACCATTGTCACCATTCTGCCGGGCAGCCGCGCGGGTGAGCTGGCGCATCATTTGCCGGTATTGCGGGAATCGTGCGCGCGAATCCATGCAAGGAAGCCGGCGCAATTCGTTGTGGCCGCGGCGCATCCAAAGGATCGTGAAATACTGAGCGGTGGATGGCCAAACGGGGTTAGCGTACGGGTGGTGGAAGGCGAAACGTATAACGCGCTGGCCGCAGCCGATGTGGCGATCGTTTCCAGCGGAACAGCTACGGTGGAAACGGCGCTATTGAATACTCCGATGGTGGTGGTTTACCGAGTTTCACCGCTAACGGCCACGCTGGCAAAACCGTGGGTGCGTACACCCTTTTTTGCGATGGTCAATCTAATCGCTGAGAAACAGGTGGTGCCGGAACTGGTGCAGGATGACTTCACGCCGGAGAAAGTAGCCGAAGAGACGCTGCGGCTGTTGCAAGATCCGAATGCGCGAGCGGCGATGAAGGAAGGGTTGGGCGAAGTGCGCAGGCGGCTAGGGCCTCCCGGTGCGGTGGAGCGCGCCGCGGACCAAATTGCACTATTACTGAGGACAGGCGCTGGCAACGCTTCCTGAGCCATTGTTATCCTATAGACAGACAGATTCGCGGGATTGAGCGGGGCTGTGGCGGATGTTGGAGTTCCCGAAAGGAATGAGATGAAGCGACGCGGTAGAGTTTGGGCTGCAGTTATGCCAGCGCTCCTTTTGATGATGTTATTTCCGGCTGCAGCGCTTCGCGCGCAATCGTATCGCGCGCCGAGCTTTCTGGCGGAGAGGTATGAAGTGTCCGCGTATGTGGACACAGCCGCGCAGGGGATCAACGCCGTTGCCAAGGTGGAGTTCCGGGCGCAGGAGGTCTCCTCCAACGTGCGCGTGGAGCTTCACGAAAATCTGGACGTCAAAGATGTAAAGGGCGCGGATGGAAAGAGCCTGAGCTTCCAGAGAGAATCGGAAAACCCACTGAACTTAACGGTGATGCTGACGACTCCGGTGGCGGCGGGGAAGACCATTACGCTGACGTTCACATATGGCGGACTGCTGGCCAATGAAGAAAACAGCCCGGTGCCGAACGTGCGGGTAGCGTCAATCAACAAGGATTGGGCGTATTTGTTGCTGCCTTCGCGCTGGTTCCCGCTGACCAATTTCCCTTCTAATCGCTATACGGCGACGTTTCGCCTGAACGTGCCGGACAGCATGGCGGTGGCGGGAACGGGAAGGGCGGAAGCGCCTCAACCACTGACGCCGCGCTCGCCCGCAGAGTCTCCGCGATTGATGTACACATTTCATTGCGACCGCGCGGAGCCGAATGGGTCGTTCGTGGCCGGGCCACTGCAATTAAACCCGAAGCAAGCCGAAGGCATTGGCGTATCGGTTTACGCGCCACGAACGGATTCCGGCAAGGCTCAGGAATTCGCCAACGTGGTGGCTCACCAGGAGATTATTTTTTCGGACCTGTTTGGTTCGCTGCCGGAACCGGACTTGACCGTGGTGCAATTGCCGGATGGAACGCTCCGGGATTTTGCGGGGCCGGGCGTGGTGATGCTCAGCCACCGGGTATGGGATCCGAAAATCAGCGATCGCACGCTGAGCCGTCTGGTGGCTTCGCAATGGTGGGGCAATCAGGTGCTGCCGGCAACGACGAGCGATGTGTGGATCAGCGACGGACTGGCGCGTTATTCCGAGGAATTGTACGCCGAGCAGAATTTCGGGAAAGAGGCCGGCCTGAAAGCGATTGACGAATTCGCCGTGGGCGCGCTGATGTTTGACAATTCCGCGCCGGTATCGCAATCGGCGCGGCTGGCTCCGTACTCCAGCGAATACCGTTCGGTGGTGATGAACAAAGGCGCGATGTTGTTTCATATGTTGCGCGTGCAGATGAGCGACGTGGCGTTTAAATCGATGCTGCATTCGTTTTACACAAAGTTCGAGGGCAAGACCGCGACGGTGCAGGATTTTGAACAGATGGCCATTGCCGCAACGGAGAGGGCGGCCAAGCCGAATGAAGGCTTGCCAAATCTTGCGGGGTACTTTGCGCAGTGGATGAATTCAACGGGCATTCCGGAATTTACGCTGGAATATGTGACCTACCGGACGCGCAAAGGATTTCGCGTGGTGGGAAAAATCCATCAACCGCTGGACACCTTTGCCATGCCCGTGCAAATCCGCATCGACACGGAAGGCAATCCGGAGATCAAGTGGATCGATGCCACGGGACTTGACTCCGAGTTCATGGTGGAGACGTTCGGGCGGCCCAAAGCCGGCGGAATCAAGATCGATCCGAACAATTATATTCTGAAGAGCACGCCCGGCTTGCGTTCGCGCGCTGCGATTGCGCGCGGCGAAGAACTGGCGGAAGTGGGCAAGTATTATGATGCCGTGCAGCAGTATCAGCGCGCGCTGAGCATTCAGCCGAACCGTTCGCTGGCAAATTTCCGCATGGGCGAGGCGTTTTTCTATCAGAAAAATTATCAAGCTTCGGCGAATGCGTTTCGCGAAGCGCTGAATACCGTGCCGGAGCCCTCGGAAAAGTGGACGGAAGTCTGGAGCCACATCTATCTGGGGAAGATTTTTGACCTGCTGGGGCAGCGCGAGCGGGCTTTGAACGAGTACAGCAAGGCCCGGCAGACTAATGACTCCACGGGTGGCGCGCAAGAAGTGGTGGAAATCCTGGTGAAGAAGCCCTACACCGAAGCGGGCATGCCGACGGTGACGCCAGGAACCACAGCGGACGCGAAAGCCGCGCCTGCAAAGGGCAAGACAGCAGAAGTTGCGCCGCCAGCCGCCGGGGATAAGCCCACCTTCAAGAAGCCCTGAGCGACTAGACGCCTTCGAACACAATTAGTTTTGCGTTGGGCACGGCTTTTTGCTGGATGAGGACCTGGAAGCGCTCGCCCATGCCTTCCGGGAATATGAGGGTTTTGAGTTGCAGGCGGGCGCGGACGCGCTCGGTTTCATCCATGCCATCGTCGTAGAGATCGGCAAACTCGTTTCCTTTTCCCAGCGCTAACAGAAATGCAGTCTGCGAAACCAGGCCGAGCGATTCCAGTCCGGCGCGCTGGCCCCAACGGCGCAGTGCGGTGAAGTTTACATGGGCGGTCAAGTCCTGCCGGCCGGGAGCAGCATAGTAATCTTCTCTGGCTTGGTGCGCGGCGTAAGCCAGCACCGTTCCCGACATGTGATGTGCATCGTACAGGCCGGCGGCTTCATGGCCGTAGTCGATGGTGAGAACAAAACCGCGCTCGAGCCGGCGCGCGATTTCGGTGATCCAGTCACAGGCTTCAAGGCTGGCCTCGGCTTGTTGGCCTTCCCGCAAAGTGATTTGCTGCGCGGAAAAATATTCAGAAATGGCACAGGTGGAAAGCGCCTGGGTGATTTCGGTGAAGTTTGTGCCATCGTGGGTGATGAAGAACTCCTGCAATTGAGAATTTTTCTGGATGACGCGATGGACGGCCAAAGCATCGAGCAGTTCGTTTGAGAAAATACAACCAGCGGGGATTTTTGCGGGGATTTCGATGGAGGCCGTGCACTTCCCTTCCCGGATGAAATTGGCAAGGCTGGTGGAGAGTTGTGCGGTGCGGGCTGGAGACCGCTCCACGGTAATGTAGCGAAGCGCAGCGTAGAATTCCGGCAATTTATTTTTTGCGAATTCCAGGATGTGGCCGGCCAGGCGGCCGACGCCGGAGCCTACTTCAACAAGAGTAAATGGCGCGGGCCGATCCATCTGTTGCCACATTTCGACGAATTGGCGAGTCAGAAGGCGGCCAAATATAGGATGAACATCCACGCTCGTGTAGTAGTCGGCGAAACGGACGGCTTCGGGCTGCGTGTAGTAACCGTGCAGGGGATGATAGAGAGCCTCGCGCATGAACTCGGCAAAGGTGATGGGGCCGAAACGACGAATGCGCTCGGCGAGTATCGCGGCAAGAGGAGTGGATGAAGAACTCACGCGCTGGCGGCTCCAGAAGAAAGATCTTTCCTCAGTTGCTCCCAGATTTTGTTGAACTGGTCGAAAGCAGCGGAATCGAACAGTACGAAATAAACTGTTTCCAGCGACGATTTGCCTTTTAGATGCTGAATTGCCTCCGCACACATGATCACTGCGCATTCATCCATGGGAAAGTCGGAGACGCCGGTGCCAATCGCGGGAAAAGCGATGGATTTCAAATTGCGTTCGGAAGCCAGGCGGAGCGAGTGTGCGGTGGAAGTGCGCAGCGATTTTGCAGTGGTGCGAATACCGCTGAGGCCCATGCTGGCCGCGTGAATGACATAACGAGCTTTCAGCTTGCCCGCGCCAGTGATGGCGGCGTAACCGACGGGGATACTACCGATTCCATCACACTCTTTTTGGATGGCGTCGCCGCCCTTGCGCTGAATCGCGCCCGCCACGCCCGCGCCAAGCTTCAAGTCGTTGTTGGCGGCGTTGACGATGGCGTCGACATCCATCTCGGTAATGTCGCCTTGCTGGATGATGATGCGCTCAGAGAGTGGCTTCATGTGCAGGTATTCTAGTACGACAGAACTCGCCACACAAAAGTACTGGAGTGCATAGATGGTTAGCGGACCGCCTCGGAAGGCGGTCCCTACACGGGTTCTTCGTAGTCGTAGACGCCGCGGCCGGATTTGCGGCCAAGGCGGCCTTGTTGCACAAATTGGCGGAGCAGTGGGTTCGGGCGATATTTTTCGCCGAGAGTAGCGTGAAGATATTCAAGAATTTTCAAGCGCACGTCGAGACCAACAAGGTCAACCATTTCGAATGGGCCCATCGGATGATTCAGGCCAAGCTTGACGGCTTTGTCGATGTCGGCGGCGGTCGCCACGCCCGCTTCGAGCATGGCGAATGCTTCGTTGCCAATCAGTGCGTTGATGCGGCTGGTGATGAAACCGGGCGCTTCATGGACGATCACCGTTTCTTTGTGCATACGATGGGCAACAGCGCAACAAGTCGCAACGGTATCGTCGGAAGTATGCGTGGTGCGAACGATTTCAACGAGGCGCATCTTCGGAACGGGATTGAAGAAATGCATGCCAATGCAGCGCTCGCGGGCAGCCAGGGTGCCGGAGAAATCGCTGATGGCCAGTGCAGAGGTATTGCTGGCAAAGATGGCGCCGGGCTTGGCAGACTTGCCGAAAAGGTTGAAGAGCTCGAGCTTCATCTGTAGTTCTTCAGGTACAGCCTCGATGATGAGCTCGGCATCGCGAATGGCTTCGCCCACCGCGGAAGAAAAGGATAAGCGGGCAAGTGCGGCATCGCGTGCGGCGGAGTCGAGCTTACCGCGTTTCACACCTTCATCGAAAGCATCCTGAATCCAGGAAGTCGCTTTGGATAGCACGGAGCCGGATACATCTTCGAGGAAAATTTTGTAACCGCCAAGAGCGGCGGCATAGGCGATGCCGCGGCCCATGGTGCCCGCGCCAATGACCGCGATGGTGTTTACTTCCATTTCATTCACCCCGAGATTGGTGGTTTGCAGAAATCGAGAAGTGCATGCCGCGCAAACAGCAATTAGGAAAGCGCGCGATACGCTTTCTCGTCGAAACCCAAGAGAATTTGCGAGCCATGGATCAGCACCGGACGGCGAATCAGGTTTGGCTCATTGGCCATGAGCTTAATCGCTTCGGAGCGCGTTGGCGGGTGCAGCTTCATTTTGCGCGAGCGGTACAGTTCGTTGCGGGTGTTCAGGAACTCTTTGTAGTCGCGGTCGCCGATCAGTTTGTCGAGCTCATTTTCGCTCAGGCGCTGCTTGTCCAGATCGCGCAAACTGAAATCGACTTTTTTCTCGAGCAAGAGACCTCTTGCTTTGCGGCAAGTGGTTCAAGTCAGTTTTTGATAGAACTGAATTTTCGCGGCCATAGGACCCCTTTCAATAACGCGGAACGTTGGGATCGATTTCGGCGGACCATCGTTCGATGCCGCCGGACATGGATTTGGCGGAGGTGATGCCCTGCGTGCGCAGCCAGTTCGCAACGTCAAGGCTGCGCATGCCGTGGTGGCAGTAGCAAATGACGTCGTCATCGGTGTCCAACTTCTGCAGGCTGGCGGGAATAGAACCCATCGGAATGTGCAGTGCGTTTTCGATGCGGCAATGCGCGTACTCCCACGGCTCGCGCACGTCCACCACCAGAAGTTTTTCACCGCGGTCGAGGCGTTGCTTCACTTCCAGCGGCGTAATTTCCAAATCGTTCGTCATTGGTCCCCGTTCACCATGCCACCCAGAATCGCGAACATCATGAAGATCAGTAAGCCCACGACGAGGCAGCCAAAGATCAATCCAAGAAATTTGCCGAAGCGAAGTTTAGCCAAGGAACATTTACTCCGTACGGAAAGTGCAGTGCGCCGCTCGCGCTAGTGCTTTAGCTTGCGAAGCGACAACGCGATCCGAGTTCCCGCATTGTACCCGATTATTGTATGGAGCCCTTGTGCGAAATCCACTGCTTCTCCATTGCCTCAATTTCGCTGACCAGCAGAACATCCGCGGGCTGCGGCAGCATATCCTTCAAGTACTCGTCAAAGCCCTTTTCGGGGAGTAACTCGCCGGTGACGCTGTACGGTTGCCGGGCGTATTCGCCGATGTAACGATTGAATTTGACGTCGGGCACGTAAAGCTTGTCGTGGCCCGCGGGCACATTTTTGTTGATCATTTCGACCAACTTCACGCATTCCTGGTGGTAGAGCTCGCGGCTATGCTCGTTCATGCGTTCGAGGTTTGCCGCGGCGATGGCGCTGGGCTCGTCGTAGCGGCCTTTCAGGCCCCAAACATAGAACCAGTGCGCGGAACTGGAACGGTCCACGCCAAAAAGATCCAAGCTAACGGGAATCCACTTATTGATGTATTTCTGAATGAGGTTTGTGGGAATGACGCCGGCTTTCACAATGCGCTTGATGCCATCCTGTCCCGTGCCCAGATGAAAGGACTCCTCCTTGAGCATGGGGATCATGGATTGCGCCAGCGGGGCGAAGCCGGAATAGCTGAGCATGGTGAGTTGATACTTTCCGTCGCGATCGACGAAATCGGTGTACACGAAAAAGTCCAGCCAGTTGTTCACGTCTTGATTGAAAGCCCCGAGCAGCCGCTTCTGATCGAACGCGCGGCGCTCCAGCATCTTCTGCGCTTCCACGCGACCGCTGTAACCAAAATGATTCATCAGCAGGTAGCACATCTGCCAACCGTGGCGCATTTCCTCGGTAACCACACGGCAGAGGGATTGCCGGTCATGTTCGCTGGGCGAAGTCTCAAACAGTTTGCGTTGCTGCTCGACGGAAGCAAATTCGGTGTCGCCCTGATAGACGATTAAATTAAGCAGAGCATCGCGCATGCGCTGGTCGGGGATCTGTACCACGCGCTCCCACTTGGAGCGGCCTTTGTACGCGCCGAATTCGACTTCATTGGAACGCGTTGGGCCGAATTTAGCTTCGAACTGGTAATTGGTAATTTCCGGATAATCCACGCCGATATCTTTCTGCCAGACGCGGAATAGATCGACCCAATCATCGAACGTGCTTAAACGAGTTGCAGGCATGGATTTCCTCCTTCGGAGCGATTCGTCCGCGGCGTGCAACTGGCACACATTCGCGGCGGTGGCGCTAAACTCTTAAGTCCGTCAACGGCCCGTAAATTTGGGCGGACGCTTTTCCATGAAGGCGCGAATACCTTCGCGGCAATCCTGGGAGTGAAAGCATTTGAGCTGGTGCTGAACTTCATTATCCAGAGCGCGGACGAGCGCTTCCTTGTCGCGTGAAAAAAGGGCCTGTTTCACCGCGCGAACGGCCACCTGCGGGCCTCCGGCAATTTTCCTGGCAAGTTTGTGGACTTCCGCCTCAAAGCGGTCCAAGGGGTAAATATGATTCACCAAGCCAAGGCGATGCGCGGTCTTGGCATCGATCATTTCCGCGGTATAGAAAAGTTCGGCGGCCATCGAGGGACCAACCAGTTCGGGCAGGAAATAGGTTCCGCCATAATCCGGAAACAAGCCAACGTTGGCGAAATTTTGTCCGAAGACGGAATCCTCGGTGGCGATGCGGATATCCGCGGCCGCGAAATGTCGATGGCGCTGACCGGGCTCAATTCGCGCGGCTACAAGAACTCGACGCTGCTGTTCAATCTGGCGCGGATCTTCATTGCCCGCTCGCCGGCGCGCGAATTGATCAACCCGCCGTGGAAAGGCATTGCCGAG
>Ga0208714_1000219_pt1 | contig 16744 bp, 15 predicted proteins | sample NGESurshal072012_3_FD_184461 | JGI IMG/M metagenome (GOLD analysis project Ga0208714, IMG submission 184461) | Arctic peat soil microbial communities from Barrow, Alaska - NGEE Surface sample 415-1 shallow-072012 (SPAdes) | ecosystem: Environmental > Terrestrial > Soil > Wetlands > Peat ... | reverse complement strand
CTCAGGCGCTAAAGCGCGATCCAAGAATTGACGGCAGTTATGCACGCCTGAAGGCGTGCTCCACCCATCGCCTATACACCAGATGTGAAACTGCTATAGCCCAGCACGCAGCCGAAGGCGGGAGTGCTGGGTAGAGTGGAGAAAATTAAGGAGTCCCTTCAGGGACGGCACAATTCTCACACACTCCCTGGAAGCCAGCTCTTCTGTAAGGCTCGCTCCTCTCCATTACTACCCGCGCTCCAGTTCGTCGAGCATGGCTTCCATCTCCGCGAGGGCGTGCTGATTCCGTGTACGGCGCGCGCATTCGATGCCTTGCTGCAACAGCGACTGCGCTTCGTCTTTGCGCTCCGCGCGCGCGAGGGTCTGCGCTGCCATGAAGTATCCGTTGGTGTAGTCGGGATGGCTCGCGAGTAAGCGTTGGAACTCCGCGAGTGCAGCGTCGGTCTCGCCCGAGCCCGAGTACTCCAACCCAAGCGCGTAGCGCGCAAAAGCGTCGTCGGGGTTTGCGTCCAGTATCTCTTTCAGCGCCGCCACGCGGGTTTCGTCGGGCATTATGCGATCTCCAGTCTCGAACGCATGTTACTAGAGCAGCCATCAAACGCTCAAACTCGATTACGGATTCCAATCGACGAGTTGGTGCATTAGTTGGAAGCGGTTCCGCACTGCCAGTACAATAGCGTTTAACCTTCACAGCCCGCTGCGGCGGACGAGGATTTTGTGGCCTGTCCCTTCTTCATGCCAGAACAGCGATTTGATTCGGACTGGCCGTTTCCGCAGCGGCTTCCCTTGGGCGCGGGATGGACGGGAACGTGCACCGCGCCCGGTCACGAGGGCGCGCGTCCTACTGACGAAGAACTGAAGTCGGGCTGCAACTTGGGCTATGCGAAGACCTGCAGCCGGCTGCCCGCGGAACGCCATGCCGACGCAGTCCGCTTTGTGTTGGGCGAGGAACGCGATGGCATTCTGCGCGTGCTCTTTGTCTGCGAGCGCGATTACCTGCCCGCGGGTCACGGGGAGCTGCTGTATAAGACTGCGAACGCATCGTGGCTCCATTCGCATCCCGACCCGCGCGTGCAACGGATGGCCGAGTGTTACGTACAGACGCAGCGTACAAGGCGCGCGAACCTGCTTCCCGCTGACCAGATCGCAACGGCTGCACCGGCTGCGGCGCAGCAAAGCGCGGCGACAGCGAAGTAAATCCAGTTCTACACAAGGAACGCTATGGAACCGAACGAAGGAAATCTGCGACCGAGACCGGTGAGCGACTCGAAATCGGAAATGATCGAGCTCGTGTTGCCCAATGACACCAACCCGCTGGGCGCGCTCTTGGGCGGCCGCTTAATGCACTGGATCGATCTTGCCGGTGCCCTGGCGGCGCATCGCCACTCGCACTCTTACGCCGTGACCGCCTCGATGGACCACATTGACTTCCTCGTCCCGGTGCACGTTGGCGACATGGTAATCTTGCAGTCGTCGGTCAATCGCGCGTTCAATACTTCGATGGAAGTTGGCGTCCGAGTTCTGGTGGAGAACTACATCTCAGCTTCGCGCCAGAAAGTCGCGACCGCTTATCTGACGTTCGTTGCCGTGGACCGGCACGGCAGAAGGCTGAAGGTACCGCCCGTCATCCCCGGGACCGAGGAGGAAAAGCGGCGCTACGAAGGTGCGCTGCGCCGCCGGGAAGCTTCGAAAGCGGAGCGCGAGCGCAGAAACGCGGCGCGAGGGGAAGAGTGAAATCCGCTGAGGAAGAACAATTTCAGAATTGGTGTATTCCGGCGAGTACGGGTAGAGCGGTGCTTCAGCCGGGGTCCCCGGCACACGCCGTCTTTGCGTGTGCTGGGGTGGTAGCGCCACGTTCGCTGCGAACCAACGAACCGCTTGAGCCGCAGCGGTCATTGAGAAACATGACCGCAGCGGCTCAAGCCTTATAGTGAGGGGCGATCTTGTACGCCAGCCTGAAGGCTGGTTCTACCCGGTCTACGCCAATTCTGGAACCGCTTTAGCCAGTTGCCAGGCTTCGACTTACGAGCGTCTCCCGCCTTTGCTGTCCGGTTGGCCGCTTAATCAGCTCCGTGGGCGGCAACAGCGACCGACGATAGCGCTGAATTCTTCTCTGGCCAAGGCGGGAGGAGTTTCACCAAAACCCACAGGATGACAAACGGAAGGATCGTCAGTACGACCGCCGTCAACAATCCTTCGCGAGTCGCAAAGCCCATCTTGTAAGTGGTATAGCCGAGAAAGCTCTTGGAGAATAGCTGTCCGCCGATGACGACGTTCCAGCGCATGGCGAAGATGCCAATCATGGTCAAGCACCCAGCCACCACGTAAATCCGTTTGCGCTGCTTGTCCGCCAGCTTCAGCACCTGGGTCGCGCCAAGCAACAAAATCGGAAGCACGGTGCCCAACAGGATTTGAATCACCACCTGCGACAGGTACAAACGCGTGTGGACCATGAAATCGAGGCTGCGGAAGGATTCGTCGGCTTCATAAATCCGGTGGATCAGGTCCAGCATCTCCAGACTGAAGTCGATGATGAAGGTGTAGAACAGGTATTTCGCCACCGTGTCCACGCAGCCCATATCAATCGGCTCCCGGCGAATCCGGCACATGAGCATGTAGAGCAACAGCACGATAGCAATGCCCGAGACCATGGCGGAGAAAAGGAACACGACCGGCATCAGCGGCGAGGACCACCACGGGTTCGCCTTCACCGAACCAAAAATAAAACCGACATAGCCATGCAGCAGAAACGCGGAGGGAATACCGATCACCGTGACCAGCCAACCCACCCGTTCGTCGATATGCAGCGATCGCTCGCTGATGTTGCTTGAGCCTAGCGTCAGCGCCCGATACACCAATCGCTTCCAACCGGTTGTGCCTTGGGACATCACTACGATGTCGTGCCGATAGTCGAGCCAGATTTCAACCACGAGCACAGCCAGCAGATACCACAGGTAAACGAAACCAAACATCGCCATCGCGGAAGATCGGTGAGGCGTCAGGTACATCTCGAACGAACGCTCCGGATGTCCTAAATGCAACTGCAAGGGCAGGGGAGCGACGATCAGGAAAGCGAGCGCCGTCAGCAGGGCGAGCCGATACGTGGGCTTTACCGCCTTCACCATGAAGACGCGTTCCAGCGAGGCCAGAATGAACGCGCCAGCCACCAGCCCCGTGAGGAACGGATAAAGCACGATCAGGACGCTCCATTGGAGTTCCACTTCGTTCGGGTACATGAAGCCTTCAACCGGAATCTGCAACAGGAGCTCCTTATCGCACCGAGCCATCCAAGCCGTAGTAAAACAGCTTCGAGCGGGTGGCCAAGTAAGGTTTTAGGACTTGCACGGCATGAGTTTTCAAAAACTCGTGAATCGGGTCGTTGGGATTCTTCAGGTCAGCCAGCTGGCGCGCGCCGGTCGGACAGTTTTCGCAGCAGGCGGTCGTGAGGCCTTTCGTGATCCGGTGATAGCAGAGCGTACACTTCTGGGCAGTTTCCTTCTTCGGATCGACGAAACGGCATCCGTACGGACAGGCCTGCACGCAATAGCGGCAGCCGAGGCAGTATTCTTGGTCCACCAGCACCACGCCATCAGGACTGACAAACGTCGCACCCACGGGACACACCTGGGTGCAGGGTGAGTCAGCGCAGTGATTGCACATCTTGGGAACGAAGAAGTTTTTCCCGTCGCTGAAGCTAGACGGCGGAAACCCGTTCTTGCCGCCATCGGGCGAATCCACCTTGGGGTTTTCAATGTCAAAGTCGGAAACATGATAGCGTTCGACCCAGGTGCGGAAATAGCCGTCGGGGACCTGGTTCTCCATCTGGCAAGCACGCACGCAACTGCCGCAGCCAATGCACTTGGTGATGTCCACCAACATGCCCCACCAGTGCTCCGTCATGTTGTAGTTGGGTGAAGTTTCAGGCGTTCCCGCCAGGATGCTCTTCCAGGCAACGGCGGCAGCAGGCAACAGAATGAGCAGTTGACGGCGAGTCATGTTCATTGGCTGCCTCCCGCAACCGCAACGATGGCGGGACTGTGCGGCTGGTGGCAGGTCTCGCAAGGAGCGCCGCCCGAGTGCTCGGCGGAGACGACCTGGGGAAAGGTCTTGGGCTTGGCAAGATTTGCCTCATGACAACGGACGCAAAGCACGGCCGTGTCCAGCTTTGCCGGCTGGACCGAGGCAGGATCGTCGGCGTGCTTCGCAAGCGGCCCATGGCACGCCTCGCAGGCAACTCCCTTATGCACGCCCTTGCTTTTCACTTCGAGGATGTCGGCATGGCAGCTCTCGCAGACTTGATGGCCGGCATACGAAATCGGCCGCGCCGCCGCGGCCTCTTTGATCGCATTGCCCCGATAATGTCCGTACTGCCCAAAACTGCTAGGGACGAGAAAGCCGCGCAACACCAGGAACAAAACGCCCCCCACCAGGAAGACCGATGCCAAACGGAAGAGGTGACCTGCATCTTTGAACATCTTCATAGCCGGATTTGCAACCACCCATTCAGGCAATCTTCGTTAATGGCATTCTGGCTGGAGGGGCACAAACGACGGAAGCCCCGCTGTGAGCAAGGTGTCGCTGAGGGAGTTGCGCCGGAGCGTGTCACGGATACGCGTTCGTACGTGAGGGATTTTGGTCGCCCAGAAGTATGGGCAGCGACTGCTGGCTTGGTGACTCGATGCATTCCTGCGTTCTCCACATGCGTCCCTGGGCTTGGGCGGTTTCTTTGAAGCTGTTGAGTAGAAGCTATCTCATAAATTCGGCTTTGAAGGGGCACGGCTTCACAGACTACGGAAAAAGCCGGAAAAGCAGGTCCCTCGCGAGCTGAAGCCCGCTCGTGATGATAAAAACAAAGAGCTTAGCGGCGCACCTAAATGTGCGCCCCTTCAAGACACCGGCCGAAACCGGCTTTTTCAGCAGCCTCTGAAGCCGTGCCGCAAATGGCCCGTTACGGTCTGGGTTTTAGCCCCTGAGGTACTTCGGTTTCGCCTGTTCCGGTATTTATGAGATAGCTTCTAGATATAGGAGAACGGTCCCAGGCCGCCGTGTTCCACGTCACATACAGTGGTGAGCATCCTCACTTGCTGACCGCGCGACTCAAAAACAAAAAGCCGCGCATTGCGACCACGCAGGTACGGCAACTGCGAAAACGCTCGAATGGACTGAGCCTCACGTCTGCTACGATTTGGTGGCGTCGCCAAAATTGAAGTGGAACAGAGCTGGAGAGGTTCGACTGAATGGTAACTCCGGGGCGTGTTGGACGCGCCGTTGTAGTGTATGTACTATGTGTCACCGCCGTGCTGCTGCTCTCGGTGCCTGGGTTCGGCACCACGGTAGTGGCGTTGATCGATAAAAAACACCACCGGGTGGTGCTGGCTGCCGACAGTCTCCTCCGCCTTAGCTATGCTGGAACGACCTTCCAACAATGCAAGATCATTCGCCAGCCTGAATGCACATTCGCTATGGCCGGTCTTCTCAACAAGGAGTCTCCTCCTCTCAACTTAAGAGACCTCGGAGAAGCCGCTTGTGGTTTACCGGGAGACTTGCGCCACAAAGCAGACGGGTTTATGGCACTTGCCAAGGAGCCTGTTACTACCGTTGCTGATTTCCTTCGCGTTAACGAACCCCAGTTCTATGCAGATGCGATTGCCAGCAGCGGAGGGGAGCTGGTAATGGTGGCCTTCGCCGGCGCGGAAAAAGGTAATCCGTCAATCTTCGTAAGGGGCTTCAGGATCGACACGAACGGCGGCGTTACTCCGATCTCATACAACGTCGTGGCGCCGAATGACTTAGGCTTCTTTGCGGGATTCACCGAGAGCATAGCCGCCTACATTAAGGCGAATCCCCAGTGGACCAAGATGAACCGGGTTTCCGCTGCTCGAAAATTTCTGCAATTGGAGGTTGCCGCACACCCCGAAGGCGTCGGCCGGCCAGTGTCCATTTTGACAATTGATAAGATGGGTCGGCAGAAGTGGATTTCACCGGGACTATGCACGGCCCCGGCATCTGGTAAACCAGCAATACCGAAGAGTGAATAAGCAGCGATTCCGCCATAACCGGAAGGCCAGCAGGTTGAGCTTGTAAACCATGGGAACGCTGAAGCAGGATTTCCGTTATGGACTACGCATGCTGCGCAAGAGCCGCGGCTTCACCGCCGTCGCAGTAATCACGTTGGCCTTGGCGATCGGCGCCAATACGGCGATCTTTTCGGTCCTGTATCCAGCGCTCCTGCGTCCTTTGCCGTACAGACAACCCGACAGGTTGGTGACGCTGGGCGAGAACCGCCCGCAGTTGCCCTGCTGCGGCTACACCTCCTCGTACCCGGATTACCTGGACTGGAAGCGCACCGCGAGAAGCTTCGAGTCGCTCGCCGGATTTGCCGACGATAGTTTTATCCTGACCGGCAACGGCGATCCTAAAACCATTTATAGCGCCATGGTCACGCCGAACTTCTTCTCGACGCTGGGTGTGGGCCCGATGCTGGGCCGCGATTTTGCAGAAGGGGAGGTCCTGCATGAAGCTTCCGGCCCTGCCGTTGCCATCCTCAGCTACGGCTTGTGGCGAAGCGATTTTGCCGGCGATCCACACGTCATCGGGCAGACCATCCGCCTGGACAATAAGCCGGTCACGGTGGTCGGAGTTCTGCCACGAAACTTCGAATTTGCGCCGGAGGGATCGGCGCTGCTCTGGGTCCCGCTGTACCTCAACGCGTATTCCGCCACCGCTCGAAACGCGCGCTGGCTGAACGTGATCGGACGTCTTGCGCCGGGCGTTGCCCTGCAACAGGCGCGGGCTGAGATGGAGAGTATCTCCGCGCAACTGGCGCAGGAATACTCCCGGCAAGACGCTTCGGTCTTCGTTACGGTGGGAAGCTTGCGGGACGAGATCGTCGGCAACATTCGGCCCTTGCTGTTGATCTTGTTTGGAGCGGTGAGCTTTGTGCTGCTGATCGCCTGCGCCAACGTTGCCAACCTGTTGATGACTCGCTCGATCGATCGACGGAGGGAATTTGCGGTGCGTGCGGCGCTGGGCGCCAGCCGCTTCCATTTGCTGGCCCAACTGCTCACCGAAAGCCTGCTGCTGTCGACTCTGGGCGCAATCCTCGGCGTGCTGGGAGCGATTGTGGGCGTGCGCGTGCTGGTCGGCGCAATCCCCGAAACGCAGCTTCAATCGATGCCGTTTCTGGCCGACGCCGGTATCAACCTTCCCGTGCTGGGTTTTGTTTGTGGTGTCACTGTGCTTACGGCAATTCTGTTCGGAGTGGGCCCGGGCTTTGCCGTTCCGCAAACTCCGCTGAGCGAGGTGTTGAAGGACGAATCGCGAGGTGGAACGAGCAGTGCTCAGGCGCGACTTCGCAATGTGGTGGTGATTGGCGAGATCGCCATTTCCATGGTGCTGCTGATCGGTGGCGGCTTGATGCTGCAAAGTCTCCGCAAACTGTTAAAGCAAGACCCGGGGTTCGATGCACAACATATATTGACGTTCGGCGTCAATCTCCCAGGCGTGTCTTACCCGAGGGTGAAGCTGTGGCCGTATAGCGATCCCAACGGCCTTCGTTTCGAACATGAGTTTGTGGAACGACTGCGCAACTTGCCGGGAGTGCAAGGGGTCTCGGCGGTGAGCGGACTGCCGGCCAGCGAGAACCGCACCCGCAATCGTTTCCTGGTGGAAGGCCGGACCACCACGGAAGGTCAAGAAGAGTCTTGCATCACCCGGCGCGTGGGAACGGACTACTTCGCGGTCATGAAGATCCCGCTCAGCGCTGGCCGGTTGTTCACAGCGTTGGACGCGCCGGACGCGCCGCCCGTCGCCATCGTCAACCAGGCGTGGGTGAAGCGTTACGCCGGAGGGCGTGATGCCATCGGCCAGCGCGTGCGGTTGACATTTTCCCCGGATGAACCGTTCCGCCAGATTGTCGGTGTCATTGGAGATGTGGCTGAGGACAGTCTGGCCGTCCCGCCGCCGCCGGTCATGTACTTTCCCTTGGACCAGGATTCCGGGTTCACCATCTTCCTCGGCTACGTCATTCGAAGCACGCAGGACCCGGCGGCATTGGTCAGTTCGGCGCGGGCAATACTGCGCGGGCTGGACCCGCAATTGGCCATCGTGGAACCGCGGTCGATGGAGCAAATCGTCAATGAGTCGCCAGCCGTGTTCCTGCGACGCTATCCGTTTTATCTGATCGGTAGCTTCGCCACGCTTGCCTTGGTTCTCGCCATGATCGGCTTGTACGGCTTGATTTCGTACTCGGTCCTGCGACGCACGCGCGAGATCGGTATTCGCTTGGCGCTCGGCGCGCAACGTGAAGACATACTGCGGCTCATTCTTCGTCAAGGAGTGATCGCCACGCTTGCTGGAGTTGGCATCGGCCTGGTCGCTGGGCTGGGATTGACGCGAGTCATGGCAAGCCTGCTCTACGGCATAAACTCGGGCGATTGGATCGTCTTCGTCGGCGTCGCCGCCTTCCTGGCAGCGGTCGCCATCACCGCATCGTATGTCCCCGCTCGGAGGGCAACGCAGGTGGATCCCATGGTTGCCCTGCGCAACGAGTAGCCGGAAGCAATCCCGCCTGCGGTACCATGTCCAGCACCATGTTTCGCAGGCGAACATTCTTCATCTTGCTTCTTCTGGTGGGCTGTCTGCTAACCTCCAGTGCATGTGCCAAGCACGGTCACGGTCCGGCGAGTTCCGCCGACAACACGCCCGGCAGCTTCGACTACTATCTGCTCACGCTTTCCTGGGCGCCGGAGTTCTGCGCCACCCACGCCGGCAATGCGTCGTCGAGCGAGTGCGATCCCAAGCGGCACTTCGGTTTCGTCGTGCATGGTTTGTGGCCGGAGAACGACGACGGATCATACCCGCAGGACTGCGCGCCGGCGCAGCCGGTAGCGCAGCCGACAGTCCAGCACATGCTTGCGATCATGCCTGCTCGCGGACTCATTCAGCATGAATGGGCCAAGCACGGCACGTGCAGCGGGCTCGGGGCGCAGGATTATTTCGCCGCCATCGAGAAGGCGTTTCGACAGGTACAAATCCCGCCGGAGTATCGCGCGCCAAGGCAGACCATCCAGGCCAGTCCGGCTGACATCGAGCAGAAGTTTGCGGCCGCCAACCACGTGCCGGCTGGCGACTTTCGGGTCTCTTGCAGTAACTCGGAACTTGTGGCCGTGGAAGTGTGCCTGACGAAAGACTTGCAGTTTCGCCAATGCGGCTCAGGCCTGCGCGATTGCTGCGCGCCGCAGGTGACAGTCCAGCCGACGCCGTAGCGTCGAAGAGTTGGTGGGCCCGGCTGGAATCGAACCAGCAACCCTCAGCTTCGAAGGCTGATGCTCTATCCAATTGAGCTACGGGCCCACGCGCGGCGCGAACTAATTGCGATCGCCACCTTCACCATACACGACAGGCATTGGCGGGCATCATAGGTTGACCGGTTTTACAGCCGAAGGCCTGGCCAAACTCCGGTATGTTCTGCACCACGCCGGTCTCGATGAGGGAGATGGTAGGCCCGGCTGGAATCGAACCAGCAACCCTCAGCTTAGAAGGCTGATGCTCTATCCGATTGAGCTACGGGCCCACAGGCGAGCGCATGGCACGAACGGCGACTCGCCAACTCATTATCGCAAATCAGAGTGGCAACCCCGCCTCCGGCACCGGAAAAATCGTCTAGTCTAGAGCAGTCTCACCTTTGCTGAATAGGGTGGAGCAGCGCTTCAGCGCTGCATTTGGCGATCGCTCGGGAAACCGGCTTCAGCCGCTGAGGTAAATAAAACCCATGTACCTCAGGCGCTAAAGCGCCGATCAGAAAGTGCCGCTCACAATGCACGCCTGAAGGCGTGCTCCCCCCGTTGCCAATACATCAAAGGCAAGAATGTTTCAGCCGGATGCGGACTTAACCGCGCTGACCGGCTCTCCAGACTGTACGCGCTGCAGAAAGGCAATCGCCTGGCGCTCGGCCCAGCGGCCATCGTAGCCATTGGCTTCCGCGAGGAAGGCGCAGTGTCCGCCGTGCTCGGTTTCGACGTAGGCGATATGCGGGTTGTGCAGCAGCTTCTCCTGGGTTGCAGGCAGGATGCGGATGAAGGGATCGTCGGCGGCGTGCAAGATCAGCGTAGGAACCGTAATGCGGTCCAGCACGTTGGAAGCCGACGCGCGCGTGTAGTAGTCCTGAGCGTCGAGAAAGCCGCAGTAACGCGCCGTGATCTGGTCGTCGAAGTCACGCAAGCTGCGGAGCCCGCGCAAATAGCGCAGATCGAAAACGCCGGGATACAACGCCGCCTTGCGTTGCATACGCCGGCGTAAGCCCCAGAGAAATTTCATTTCGTAGACACGATTGGCTCGGTCGTGCAGCGCGTCGGCCGAAGGCGCGAGATCCATCGAGGGCGACACGCCAATACTCGCCATGACCTGTGGGGGCGCATTCTCGCCCCACTCACCGAGAAGCTTCAGCACCAGGTTCCCACCCATCGAGAAGCCCGCGAATGCCAGTTTCTGCAGGCGCTCCTCCGCAATGAGCGCTTCCGCCACTGCTCCCACATCGGCAGACATGCTGGAGTTGTAGAGCGTAGGCCCAAGCGACTCGGTGTTGCCGCAGTTCCGCATATTCATGCGGACCACATTCATGCCGGCGCACCAGGCCTTGCTGCCGGTGCCAATCACATACCCAGATTCGCTGGACCCTTCGAGTCCGTGCACGATGACCAGCGTCATGGCGCTGCTCCGGTCCGTCTGCCAATGGCAGTGGCATAGCACCTGAACATCGGGCTCGACGTAGAACAGGCGATCTTCTGGCGGAGGCAGTTGGTTGCGACGAGGGAGAAAATTGCCTGCGATGGTCTGAGCGTGGGCCCCACGGAACCCACGCCGTGGCCGGAACGGCTCGCCGAAAAAATCACGTTCACCCGTTGTCGCGAGGGAATGCAAGGCCGCATCCCTCGTAAATGAGTGCTGCCCCGGTCCTGGTTCCTGCGAGGTGGGATTACGCTCCTGCATCTATAATGGTTGTATCATTCCTGGCTATTCGGGTGGGTGCGAGTTTGCACTTGTTCCGACTAACTTTTCCCTGAAATTGATTGGAGTCGCGATGCCGATTTTCGAATACCGCTGTGAACAGTGTGGAAACAAGTTCGAGGCCATCCTCTTCGGTGAGCAGAAACCCGAGTGCCCCAACTGCCACACCCACAAACTCGAACAGCAGCTCTCGACGTTTTCCGTCAGCACGAGGAGCAGCGCACCAGCGGCGTCGGCAGGTTGTGGACAGGCCAACTGCTGCATGATGGGCGGCTGCTCAGATAACTGAAGCTTTCGACCTGTCTCAGCGCTGCGAAGGCAGCGTAAGCCTGCCTGATTCCCCGCAAAGTGTGCGGCTGCTGGATGTTATAATTTTCGGATACGGTGGGTGTAGTTCAGTGGTAGAACTCCGGACTGTGGCTCCGGCTGTCGAGGGTTCGAATCCCTCCACCCACCCCAAAATTCCTTTCCGATCCGCCTCGCTCGACCTCGAAATTACCGTACCGGCACCCCGCTCAACGGCACTTTGCCCAAATCAACCCAGCGTTCTCCATTGCCTTTCACGAAAGTGAGCGAACCGATCCGGAGCGTACGCGTGTCAGAGTAGGTCCTCCAGCGCTGACGAGCGATGGCTTCTACCTTCTGGGCCTCGTCCACCGTATCCGCTTTTACGATGGTGAGATGCGGCATGTACGGCCAAGGCTCTTGATAGTCCAGCGCGCCCCGGTTGAGGAGATCGTGCAATTCGCGCATCCGATAGGCGCCGCGCGCCACGCGCAGGAAGACGGTGGGAGTGATAGGGACAAAGCTCTCCACGTCCCCCATAGTGACTTCGAAGGCTGCGACCGTTTGGCAGATCTCCGTCAGCACGCTTAAGGCCTGCTGTTCGGTACCCCGCAGGGGCCGCGGAGGCAGCACGGTGAGGTGAGCGTCGGCATGCGTGTGCGCTGGATGCAACTCGCGGCGCAACTCTTCCACGAAGATCCCAACCGGGCTGCGGACGTACGCAACCGCAGCGTATACGAGGCCAATCATGAAGGTTACATTATAGCGGCCACTCCGCTGGAATGGTTCGGGGTCAAGCGCTATGCTCGATCCGACTTCACACCGATACGCCGATCCTGCACCGTGCTTGCCGTTTATGCAGGTCTGGGCAGCGCGAAAGGCGCACGCTGGCCCGCTCTACAGACTCTGGACGCGGCCCGGAAGGTCCGCTCTACCAAAACACGACCCATCAGCGACCTTTTTCAGCAGCCTGTGAGGCCGGACTGTCGTCGCGCCCCTTCAAATCAAAGCTTCACTGTACCCGCACTTCGATTTGCAGCTTGCCCTCGCCGGTCACCTGGACCGCTTCTCCGCCTTTCAAATAGGGCTGCAAAACCGCGGGATTGCCCCACTCCAGGTCCCAGCCATTGGCCAGAGCGAGCACGGTGTACTGGCCTGGCACAACATTCGGAAGGGTGAAGGTGCCATCGCTATCGCTCTGGTCCCGGCGGAATAATGGCGAGTTGTTGGCGGCATCCTGGGGAACGAGCACGATCATCGCCCCAGAAAACGGCTTGCCGCCGCGCACTGCAACTCCATCCACCTGGGCGAGACCCCGCGCTACCGTTGCGGCAATGTGCACACTGCTGCTGCTGCCGATCTCCAGCGTGCGCCCCGCTAGTTTTGCCCCGGTCGCCGACATCTTCCTGAGAAAATAGCCGCCGCCACTCTGAAGCACCACGGTGTAACGTCCCGGCTTCACTCCTTCGAACTCGAACTGCCCTTTGTCAGAGATTTCGCTCCCGAAATTTTCGCCGGTCTCTTCATTCAAGAGTCGCATGGCCAATCCCTTCGGTACTCGCTGCGCGCCCTCAAACAATATGGAGCCGCCGACGCTAGCGAATCCGGAGCTGTCATTCGGATTCAACTCGATATCGCCCGCCAGATCAACTTCGCGGTACCCGCCTCGATTGGCGCCTTTGTCATTGACACCCTTCGAACTCGGCATCTCGATTACGTAGTGGCCAGGCGCCAGACCGGCGATATCGACCACGCCCGGTTCAACCGATGATTCGGGAGCGTTGAATACGGAGTCCAGGTAGCCATCGAAGATGCGCTGGGACACTCGCGGAAACCCCACCATCCCGGGACCGCCAGCGCTGCCAGAATTGCTGGTGCGGATCCGAAGATGCAGCGAGGGCACAGCGCGCATGACCACGTCCGCCGTGCCCCGCTCACCGGGATGTAACACGATGGGACTCGCGCCTGCCGAGTCCGGGGAATTAGGGTAGAAGGTGAGAGGGTAGGTCACATCGAGGGCAGCGGCCTCTTGCGCAGATCGGGCATCGGCGTCAGGAATGTTCGATTTACGCCGGAGAGTCACACGATTGTTTTGCGCATACCAGGGACGCGCCGAGACCGCGAGGTAATACGTTCCGGGGGCCAGATGGCCGATACGGAATTGGCCCTGATCGTCGGTCTGGCCCTGGTTCATGGGGATGGTTCTCTGTCGTCCATCTTCCATCGATTGTTGGAAGAGGCGAACCATTGCGTTCTGCACCGGGTCATTGTTCTCGTCGGTGACTTGGCCTTCGACGGAAGCGTCCGGTTGCAGCCGGAAAACCAGGTGCTCCGAATCGAGATCCGGACCGGCCACAATGGCTGTGGCGTAATTGCCGTGACGCTCGAAGTACTGCAACATGAACCCGTGGGCGGCCGCCATCAGCGAGTACTTGCCGCGACTCAGGCCGCCGAAAGCGAAGCGGCCGTCGCCGCCGGTAATCACTGTCCGTGATATCTCCCGGTCCGTGCCTTGCGCAGTTGGAGCAATCGCAACCGAAGCTCCAGCCACCGGTTGTCCGGTTACCCAGTTCACCAGGACTCCAGCAATGAGGTAGCCCTGCTGGACCGATGGCGCATGGACCGCCTGATTCGATTGCGCAGACAATCCGAAGGTGAAAAGCACGACGAACGCTAGGCGCGCAAGCATCGCAGTCAGTCTCCATCCCCGGTGCGTATCAAATCGAGAACGACTTGCGTCTTCTGATTTGGCGCCAAGGTGACGTGCGCGGCTTGCGAAGCATAAGCTTGCAGGACGTCAGGATTGGAATACTCAAGCCGGTCGGCGTAGTCGAACGCGTAAATCAGGTACTCGCCGGGAGCAAGCCCATTGAAAGTGAAACCGTTCTGCAAAGACGAGTACGCGACCTTGGCGGAAACCCTGGAAGCAGGTTCTGGGACCGCCACCACGGTTGCTTGTGCCCCAGTCCCATCGGGGGATTTCACCGTTCCCGTTAAGGTTGCGCCGTCGTCGCGCAAGACGATTTCCATCGGATAGCTTTGTCCCGCCGATGCGATTGAGAGGTCGTCGTAAAGCAAGTTCGTCTGTCCATACTGGGCAGACTGCACGTACCACGCCCCCTGCGGCATCAGGTCAACCGAATACTTCCCTGGGTCCACGTTCTGCAACGCCACGGAATAAGCCCCCTGGTTGCCGCGTACGACGGTTGAGTAGGATTCGGGAATGGTTGGGTCGGACGGAATCAAACGCACGGAGACTGGCGGCGGGCCTTGGCTTCCTCCAGTTCCCGCACCTTGGTTCGAAGACGCTCGCGACTCCATCCGTACTACCAGTGGAATGGACATGGCCGGTCCAAGAACCAGGTGCAGGTTCTCGACGTTGGCAGCGACGTTCAGACGCGCCTCCGCGCGGAGTGGGCGGTCCGGATCCGCCCGCGAAAATGCCTTCACCACGTAACCGCCCGGGGGCACACTGTCCACGTCAAAGCCGCCGGTTTCCATGTTGAACCTAGCGGGGAGGGACAAATCGTCCCCGGACTGGCTCAAGAACATAACCCCTACGCCTTGATGCGGAGGATATCCGGCGACAGTGCCCGTGACGTGGTAAACAGGGCCTGCGCTCATGGAGAACTCCGCTTCTGCGTGCTGGCCCGGGGCAAGCTGAATCGGCGCCGCTGACGCCAAGTCGGGTACGCCTGGATAGTACACGCTGGCGTAACCGGTCTTTGGCCTCTCGGTTCCGGCCAGAAGGCGCGTGTCATCGCTACTGGGTCCAGCCGCGAGGTAGTACGTGCCAGGCATCAGGTTGGCAAACCGGTACCGGCCATCTTCATCCGTCTGCTGCTGACCCCGCGGCTCCCAATGTTTGCGTCCCTCGCGCAAGGGCTTGGCCGTCAATCGAACCGGCATATGCTCGATTGGCTGGCCCGTGGTATCCGTGACGCGGCCCGAGATCGCACTTTGCGGAGTAAGCTTCAGCACCACCGAGTCCGTAGTGCCGACGGTCACAAGCCCTTTGTCGGCCCTACCTCGCAACTCCTGCGGGCTGAAGTAGCCCGGCTTCTGCGCGCTGACAGTGACCATTCCCGCCGTCAGTCCCTCAATCTGGAAATGCCCTTCGCCGTCAGCGAAAACCGTGCGTTGCGAACTGCCCTCTATCCGTACGAGCGCATGGCCAACGGACTCTCCCGTGACGGAGTTCATGACCGAGCCACTTAGCGTAAAGGCGGCGTCGCTCTTGCTCGATCGCGATGGAGATATCTGCGATACCGCAGTTCCGCTCAAGACCACCCCCAAGCTGAAAACAAGCAGCAGGGATGACCGTTTACCGCAGATCGGCGGAAGCCAGGGGAGGTTCATGTTCGCGATGCCGTGCGTAACAGATTGCCGTTTACAAGACACGATGGATTGTCGATGGCTCAACCGGATATCGGGTGATGCCGTCATCATAAACCCGGCGGACCGCATCATGACTCGCCTCTCGTAAAAGGCACCGCGCGGGGCTACGGACGTTCCCGCCGGAAGTGCAGCAAGCTTTGAAAGGGCGCGGCTTCAGCCGCGCCGCATATGCGTGGAGAGTTGGGCTTCAGCCCCTGAGGGAGGTCGCACTTCGTTTCAACACCGAAGTCCCTCAGTGGCTAAAGCCATCAATTAATGACAACAGCTAACGGCCCGGCTGAAGCCGTGCCCCTTCAGAGCGTTGAGGTGCTCATGGATGATCCAGGTTGAGGCCGCCACTACCCGGGCCACAGCCACCATGGAGTCGCTCCGGATTGTGTAATCAGGCCACAATTTCAGAGGTTGCGACCAGCACTGGAGCGGAGAATTTCGTTCCCCGCCTCGGCTTGGTACTCTTGCCGGTTTTATCGCGTGTACCAGGGACCCGCAGATAAAGTTGTCTCAGTTCCTCCGTGGTGCGCAAAGCTTCCTTGTACTTCTTATGCGCAGTCTCCTCGATTTTCTTCACCACGCCGCACTTCTTCCCGTGCTGCAACACTTCATGCGCGATGCCGGTCAGCTCCACCCAATCGTGCCACTCTCCGATCGCGTCCTGGACCCGCTTCAATTCTTCGATGAGCTGGTGCTGTTCGCCGGTCTCCTCGTCGGCCATTTCCAGTACAGAGCGAAGGCGTTTCACCTCGATGCGATAGGAGTGCAGATTGTTCGGTCCGAGATGGGTCACGGCGGCCAACTCCTTGGACAATCGAAGCGCCACGCTCACTGCATGCAGGGGAGCATCCTCGGTGTGCGACTTGTGCTGGTGCTTCAAATCCACCTTGGTCTTAGCGAAGCGCTTCACTAGCGATTTCACCTTGCGCTGCGAGCGCCTCAAGCGGTGGCGCAGTTCCTTCGCATCGCGCTGCACAAGCGAGTGGAGCTTGATGGCGTGGCGCTGCCGCTCCACCCCGAGGTGATGGAGGAGCCGAATGATGCAGCCGGGTTCATCCTCCAT
>Ga0208714_1000218_pt1 | contig 16783 bp, 15 predicted proteins | sample NGESurshal072012_3_FD_184461 | JGI IMG/M metagenome (GOLD analysis project Ga0208714, IMG submission 184461) | Arctic peat soil microbial communities from Barrow, Alaska - NGEE Surface sample 415-1 shallow-072012 (SPAdes) | ecosystem: Environmental > Terrestrial > Soil > Wetlands > Peat ... | reverse complement strand
GTCCATCCGGAGCTGCCGTGGGGCGCCGTAGCGCTCGACGCGGGGGCGGTCAACGCGTCCAGCGACTCGGTGGAGATCGTCGTCGAGGGCGAGCCCTCCCATGGCGCCTACCCGCACCACGGGCGCGACCCGATCCTGGCGATCGCGCAGATCGTCGTCGCCCTGCACGCGCTGGCGACGCGGCGGACCGACCCGCTCGCACCGACCGTGCTCAACGTCGGCGTGCTCGAAGGCGGCGGGGCCGAGAACGTGATCCCCCCGCACGCGCGGGCCCGCGCGACCATTCGCGCGCACCGTCCGCAGGATCGCGCGGCGCTGCGCGAGCTCGTCGCGGAGGTCGTCGTCGGCGTGGCCGCCGCGCACGGGTGCCGCGGTAGCGCCGAGCTTGTGCCGGGCGAGCCTGCGCTGGAGAACGACCCGCGGATCGTCGCGCGCACGCGCGCGCTGCTGGCACAGGCGGGTTTCGTGGCCGCTCGCGAGTGGCGCTCGTGCGGCTCCGACGACTTCTCCTTCTACGGCGAGATCGCACCGGTCGCGATGGCCTTCGTCGGCCTCGACGGCGCGCCAGGCTTCAGCGCGCGACCGCTGCACCACCCCGAGCTGCTGCCACCGGACGAGGCAGTCGGCGCGGTCGCGCGCGCGCAGGCGCTGCTGTACGCCGGCGCGGCGGCGGCCCTCGCCGGCGCATAGGCGTCCGACGCTTGACATCACGCGACCTTGGCGGTACAGCGATTGGACTGCTCCGGGCGCGATCTGTAGCATGGCTCGCTCAGTCTCAGCGGGGACGCACGGGGACACGCGCCAGTGAGAGGGACGGGTGTGCAGGAGCCAGCGACGGAGCGTTATCGCGTAGGTCGACCGCGCGTCACAGGCGGAGGTCGGCGTGCAGCCTGGCCGCTGCTGGCTGCGCTCGCGGTCCTTCTGGCGATCGTCGCCGCCGCGCCGGCGTCCGCCGCGCCCTTCGGCGCAGCCTCGTGGGGGTACAACGAGTTCGGACAGCTGGGCAGCGGATCGACGGCGATCAGCCGAGTGCCTGTCGCCGTGTCCGGACTGGGCGGGGTGACCGCCGTGTCGGCCGGCGGAGAACACAGCCTGGCACTGCTTTCCAACGGCACGGTGATGGCCTGGGGCGACAATCGCGAAGGCCAGCTCGGAAACGGCTCGACCGCCGCCAGCCACGTGCCGGTCGCGGTGTCCGCGATCACCACGGCAGTCGCGGTCGCGGCCGGCAAAGAACACAGCATGGCCCTGCTGGCCAACGGCACGGTGATGTCCTGGGGGAGCAACGAAGAAGGGCAGCTGGGCAGCGGCAGCAAAGCGACCAAAAGCACCGTGCCGGTCGCGGTCGAAGGCCTGACGGGCGTCACCGCGATCGCGGCCGGTGGCCAGTTCAGCCTGGCGCGGCTGAGCAACGGGACGGTGAAGTCGTGGGGCGCCGGAGACGAAGGACAGCTGGGCGACGGGAAAATGGCCAAAAGCCTCGTGCCCGTCGCAGTGAAAGCCCTCAGCGGCGTCACGGCGGTCGCGGCCGGGGGCGAACACGCGCTGGCGCTGCTGAGCAACGGCACAGTGATGTCGTGGGGCTGCAACATCTCGCTGCAGCTCGGCCTGGCGGCGAAAACGAAAGTGGTCAAAGAAGAAGAAGAATTCATCGAAGAAGAAGAAGAAGAAGAAGAAGAAGAACCGGAAAACCTCGACGTGCCGGTGGCCGTTCAGACGGTGACCGGCGCCACGGCGGTCGCCGCCGGCGGCGAACACAGCCTGGCGCTGCTGAGCACCGGGGAAGTCGATGCTTGGGGCGGAAACGGCAACGACCAGTTGGGCAACGGCACTGCCGGAGGGATCAGCAATCACCCGACTCCCGTCGCCGGGCTGAGCGGTGTCACGAGGATCGCTGCGGGCGGCGGTCACAGCCTGGCGCTGCTGAGCGGCGGCACGGTCGTCGCCTGGGGCTACAACCCTGACGGCCAGCTCGGCGACGACTCCAACCTGAACAGTCCGGTCCCCGTGGCGGTCGCCGGCCTCGGTGGGGTCGCGGGGGTTGCGGGCGGCGGCTCGCACAGCCTCTCCTTCGGCGTGCCGACGGCGACCGCCACGGGCGTGAGTCCCAGCGTGGGGCCGCAGCCGGGCGGCACGACGGTGACGATCGCCGGGTCGAACCTCGGCGAAGCGACGGCGGTGCATTTCGGCGCGGCGCCGGCGAGCATCTTCACGGTGAACTCGGCGACGTCGATCACCGCCGTCTCGCCGCCGGGCACAGGGGCGGTGGACGTGACTGTCAGCACGCCCGTGGGGACGACCCCGACGAGCCCGAGCGACAGGTTCACCTACCAGCCGCCGCCGGCCGTGGCGAAAGTCAAACCGAACAAGGGTCCGGCGGCAGGCGGCACGAGCGTCGTGGTCACCGGCACGAGCCTCTCCGGCGCCAGCGCGGTCAGCTTCGGCGCGACGCTGGCTGCGAGCTTCACCGTCAACTCGCCGACCTCGATCACCGCGGTCTCGCCGGCAGGGACATCCGGCTCGGTGGACATCGCCGTGAGCACGCCGAACGGCGCGAGCGCGACCTCCTCGCACGACGTGTTCAAATACGAGTCCCCGGCGATCTCCGGCCTGAGCGCCAACGCGGGGCCGGTCCAGGGCGCCAAGAGCGTGACCGTCACCGGCAGCGGCTTCGCCCCGGGCGCGGGCACGACGGTGTTCACGTTCGGCAAAGCGGCCGCGGGCTCGGTGGTCTGCGAATCGACGACGACGTGCACGCTGGTCACGCCGCCGGGCAAAGCGGGGACGCTCGAGGTCATCGCCAGCGTGGGTAAAGCCAAGAGCAAGAAGGACCCCCCGGCTGACGCCTACACGTACAGCTGACGCAGCCGCATATCCGAGCCCGTCGTCCACTGGTCCGCCGCATGCGGTTCCTAGTCGAGGAGCCGCATGCGCTGGACCAACGTTGGCCCTACCCGCCGAGCGGCGAAGGCGGGATGCGCGGCTCGCCGCGCACCTCGGGTATGCGCATCATCAGCTCGTCGGGAAAGCACCAAGACCAGTCTTCGCGCGGCTCAATCGAGCGGATGATCGGGTGCCCGCTGGAGTGGCTGTGCGCGCTGGCGTGCCGGTTGGGCGAGTCGTCGCAGCAGCCGACGCGTCCGCACTCCAGGCAGATGCGCAGGTGCAGCCAGGGGTCTCCGGTGCGCAGGCAGTCCTCGCATCCCTCGACGGCCTCGGGCAGCTCGGTGACATGGACGTGATCGAGGTGCGTGCAAGCGGGCATGGCGTTTCCTTTCTGTCAGCTCTGGGGGAAGGGCAGGCGCACGCGGAAGGTCGTGCGACCGGGGGCGGAGTCGAGCGTCAGCGAGCCGTCGTGGCGGTCGACGACGATTCGCCGGGCGGTGCGGGGCTTGGCTCGGCGCTGGCGACAGCTGCAAGATCGGCTTGCGCGGGCATCGCGCTATTGACAGTAGTGGCTCGCCGCGACCGTCAGGCGGCAGTCCGACGCATCGCGGCCGCCGAGGGCGGGGCTGGCGTATCGTCCAGCGATGCCCGAGCGGATGATCGCTGCCAACGGGATCGAGCTGAACGTGCTCGACGAGGGCGACGGCCCGCTCGTCGTGCTCTGCCACGGCTTTCCCGAGCTGGCGTACTCGTGGCGCCACCAGGTGCCGGCGCTGACGCAGGCGGGGTACCGCGTGCTGGCGCCGGACATGCGCGGATACGGACACAGCTCTGCGCCGCCGCAGGTCGAGGCCTACGACGTCGTGAGCCTGTGCGACGACATGACCGGGCTGCTCGATGCGGTCGGCCAGGACTCGGCGATCTTCGTCGGCCACGATTGGGGCGCGAACGTGACGTGGCAGCTGGCCGTTCTGCATCCCGAGCGGGTGCGCGCGGTGGTGGGCCTGAGCGTGCCATTCGTCCCGCACGCGCCGGCTGCGCCGATCCCGATCATGCGCCGGCACCTCGGCGAGGACTTCTACATCGTGTGGTTTCAGCAGCCGGGCGTCGCCGACGCGGCGCTCGCGCGCGACGTGCGACGGACACTGACGACAAGTCGCCAATGGACGGCGCAGTGGGCCGACGAGGACGGTTCGCCGCGGCGGCCGCAGCCGTGGCTTTCCGAGGACGAGCTCGCGGTATACGTGGAGGCGTTCCAGCGGACTGGCTTCACTGGGGGCCTGAACTGGTATCGCAACATCGACCGCAACTGGGAGCTCACGGCGGACGTCGCCGAGCGGCGCGTCGAGCAGCCCGCGCTGTTCCTCACCGGCGAGCGCGATCCCGTCCGCCGCTTCATGCCAGCCGAGGCGATGCACGGCTGGGTGACCGACCTGCGCGCGGAGATCGTCGTAGCCGGCGCGGGGCATTGGGTGCAGCAGCAGGCGCCCGACGCGGTCAACATGGCGCTGCTGGATTTCCTGCGCGGGCTCTGAGCCAGCTGATCGCGACGTTTCCAGGGGCGGCGATGTTGATGTCGGTACTTCAGCCGCCCTGGCGTGTTTGATAGGGCACAAGGAGATGAGATCGATGCGGCATAAGAACATGAGATCGATGCGCGCAACCTGTCTGGGCCTGCTTGGCCTGGTCTTGCTCGGAGCGCCGGCGCTGGCCTCGGCGGAAGAAATCCCGGCGCCGACGGTCAGGGTCAAAGCGGCGGCGGTCGCGATCCCCGGGTTTCCCGGCACGGGCAATTTCTACGGCAAGGGCGCCGACGTGGAAGCCACCCTCGAAATCGAAGGATCTGGGTATGGCGCGACGGCGCAGAACCCGAAAGGCAGCCCGCCGCCGATCTCCGCGGTCAACATCTACCTGCCCAGAGGCGTCAGGCTCCACCGGTCCGGCTTCGCCTCCTGCACTGAAGCGACGCTCAAGAACATCGGCCCGAGCGGCTGTCCGAAGAAGTCGATCGCGAGCGCGCTCGGGAGCGCGCTCGGCGAAGTGACATTCGGCTCCGAGCGTGTGCCCGAGCCCACGTCGCTTCAAGCCTTCTTCGCCTCCGGCGGCGGGCTGCTGTTCTATACCCAGGGCTCGAGCCCGGTGAGCCTCGAAGTTGTCTCCACGGGGAAGTACGTAAGGAGCTCCGGCAAATACTCCTGGGAGCTGGAGACACTCGTGCCGCCGGTCGCCACCGTGCCCGGCGCGCCGCTCGCGTCGGTGAGCAAGATCCACCTGAAGGCGGGCGCCGCGTTCAGATCGCACGGGAAAGTGGTCCCGTACGGCACCGTGCCCAAGAAGGGCGAATGCCCGAAGGGCGGCTTCTTCGGCAAGACCGAAGTCACCTTCGGCGGCATGTTCGGCGGCGAACGCGAATTCGGCATCTCGCCCAAAACCGTCACCAAGGTGATTCGCGTTCCCTGCCCACGCAGATAACGCCGTGGATGCGTGGTGCTGACGGTGGTATTGAGCTATGGGCGATCCAGGACTCGAACCTGGGACCTCTTCCTTATCAGAGAAGCGCTCTAACCATCTGAGCTAATCGCCCGCGCGTGAGGCGCGGGATGCCTCGGTGGGGGGCTCATGTTATCGCTGGCGACGGGTTCCAGCGCGGCCTGCAGTGCCGTCCAGCGGGAGCCGTTGCAGCATCGCAGGCTCGTCCTGGCTGCCCGAAAGCTTCCGCTACCTGGAATGCTCCAAGAGGCCCGGTATCGCGCGTGGGCGCACCCGCCGCGCCATCTCGATCGCCTCGTCGGCCGTCCGGAATGAAAGCTCGGCGCGGTATCGACCATCGCGCGTCGTCTTCACGCTGACCTCGACACCAAGCGCCGCGCCGAGCGCCTCGGCGATCTCCCGCGCCGCCTGCTCCTGGTCGGGGTGAACCTCGCCCGAGGCTCTGCCGCGGCGGGCGACGCGCGGGCGAGCCGACCCGGCGGCGTCGTTCTCCGTGCGCGCGCGCGCTTCCACCGTGCGCACCGACCAGCCCTCGTGCACAGCCGATCGTGCCAGGCTCGTCCGCACCGCGTGGTCTTCGGCAAGCAGCAGCGCGCGCCCGTGACCCTCGCTGAGCGCGCCGTCCTGGATCAGCTCGATCACGTCGTCGGGCAGATCGAGCAGGCGCATCAGGTTGCTCACCGCCACCCGGCTGCGCCCGACCCGCCGGCCGACCTCCTCGCGCGTCAGGCCGAGCTCCTCGACCAGCGCCGCGCACGCGCGCGCCTCCTCGACAGGGTTCAGGTCCTCGCGCGCCATGTTCTCGATCAGCGCCAGCTCGATCGCTTCGGCGTCCCCGCGCGGGCGCACCAGCGCGGGGATGCTCTCCAGGCCGGCGATCCGCGCCGCGCGCCAGCGGCGCTCGCCTGCGACCAGCTCATACGTGCCGCCGGCCTTCGGGCGCACGAGCACCGGCTGCAGCACGCCGCGCTCGCCCAGCGAGCCCGCAAGCGCCTGCAGCCCGTCCTCGTCGAAGCGACGCCGCGGCTGCGTCGGGCTCGGCGCGATCAGCTCGAGTGGCAGGTCGCGCAGCTCATCGGCCCGCTCGGCGTCGGCGTCCGTCGACACCGACAGGATCGCCTCCAGCCCCCTGCCCATTCCCGGTTTTGGCCTAGCCACGTGCGGCCACCTCCTTCGCCAGCTCGAAGTACGCCTCCGCGCCCGCGCTGTGCGGGTCGTGATGGGTGACCGGCAGCCCGTAGCTCGGCGCCTCGCCGACGCGGACGTTGCGCGGGATCACCGTCGAGAACACCAGATCGGGAAAATGCTCGCGAACCTCGCGCTCCACGTCGCGCCCGAGGCGCGTTCGGTTGTCGTGCATCGTCAACAGCATGCCAGCAACCGTCAAGCGTGGGTTCAGCTCGCGCTGGATCAGCGCAAGCGTATCCAGCAGTCCGGCCAGGCCCTCCAGCGCGAAGTACTCGGTCTGCACCGGCACGATCACCCGGTCGGCCGCCACCAGCGCCCCGACCGTCAGCGGTCCGAGCGACGGCGGGCAATCCAGCAGGATGTACTGAAAGCGCTCGCGCAGCGGCTGCAAACGGTCGCGCACCCGCTGCTCGAAGCCCTCGATACGCGGCAGCTCGACGTTTGCCCCGGCCAGCCCCGCGCCCGCCGGGATCACCTGCAGGCCCGCGACGCTGCAATCCGTCAAAGCCTCTTCCGCCGTCGCCTCGCCCGTCAGCACCTCGTACAGGCCCGGCGACTGCGTGCGGGCGATCCCCAACCCGACCGTCGCGTTGGCCTGCGGGTCGACGTCCACCAGCAGCGTCCGGTAGCCGGCCTCGGCGATGCAGGCGCTGACGTTCAGCGCCGTCGTCGTCTTTCCCACGCCACCCTTCTGGTTGGCGATCGCGTAAACCGTGGCCATCACTGCAAGCTAGCGACGTTCGCGGTCAGAGGCGGGCGCAACGCACCCAGCCAGCGGGGAAACCTCGACCATCTGCACCTCGACCATCTGCATCCGCGCCGGTGGCTCCCGGCGGGCGGAGGTTGCGGTCACGGTTTCAGCCGCCGAGCGGGCGCTTGCGCGCCATCCCTGCGCGGCGCGGGAACCGCGACGGCGTTTCGCCGGTCTTCGTGAACACGTGCACGTGCCGGTCGCGCGCCCCGGCGAACGGCTGTACCCGGCGGATCTCGCGCAGGCGCAGGCCAAGCGCCTGCGCAGCGTCGGCCGCCGCCCGCTCCTCCTCGTCGCTGCGCTTTCCGCGCCAATCGACCAGCGTCCCGCCCAGGCGCAGCAGCGGCGCCGCGTACTCCAGAACCACCGGCTGCGCGCCCAGCGCGCGGGCGACCACGACGTCGTTGCGCATCCTGCCGTCCTGCCAATCCTCCACTCGCGCGCACACGACCGTCGCGTTGGCGATCTCAGCGCGTGCGCAAAGCCCGCGCAAGAACTCGCACTTGCGTCGCTGACTCTCCACGAGGCTGACCGGCGCGCACGGTAGGGCGACCGCCAGCGCCGTCCCCGGGAATCCGGCGCCCGACCCCAGGTCGGCAATCGCGCACGCCGATCGAATCTCATCTATATCCAAACCCACGAGCGAATCCGCGAGATGCGCGTGAACCGCCTCGCGCGCGTCACGAATCGTCGTCGGCGCGTGCTCGTCGTCCTCCAGCTCGCGCAGGATGCACTCGAACTGCGCCAGTTGCCTCGCGTCAAAGCCACGGCCGTCGAGCGTCTGCAGCCAATCGTCCCGATCGCCGGCCATTGCGCGCCGCTCCTAGGAGTGTTTCACGGGAAACACTCCGCCGGCAGGTCAGTCGTCCGCGGGCGAGACCACGAGGAAGCGCTTGGGCTCCTCGCCCTCGCTGTGCGTCTCCACGCCGCCGCGCTCACGCAGGTATTCGTGGACGATCCGCCGCTCCGACGGCGGCATCGGCTCGAGCGCGACCGAGCGGCCATCGCGCAGAGCCTCCTCTGCAGCATCGTCGGCGTCTTCGCGTAGCAGTTCGGCGCGCCGCTCGCGATAGCCGTCGGCGTCGATTTCCACGCGCACGGGCGAAGGCCCATCGGGAAACACGATCCGCTGGGCCAGGTGCTGGACCGCGTCGATCGTCTGTCCGCGCCGGCCGATGAAGAGTCCCACGTCTTCGCCCCTGATCTGTCCGCGCAGCAAACCCTCGGACTCCTCAACCTCAACCTCAACCTCAAGGCCAAGTCCCGCCGTGATTTCCTCCAGCAGCTCCTCCAGCAGCTCCGCCGGCTCGAGCTCTTCCTCGTCCGAGCTCAGCGCCTCCGCGTTCGGCTCATCGCTCATCGACGCCTCCCCGATCGCTTCTTCTTCTTGCGCGGCGGGCGCGGCGGAGGCGCGGTCGCTTTGCCGTCGTCGTCGCCCGAGCCCTTTGCGCCACTCGCGCCCTTCCCCCTGCCTGCCTTGCCTGCAGAGCCCGACGCGCCCGACGCGCCTGCGCTCGAACCTCCTGAGCCGCCCACCCCCGCGCCCGCCAGCGCGGGCTTCAGCGAGCGCGCGGACTTCCCATTGGAGCTGCCCTTCGTCTCCGCCAGCGCCGGCGGCGGCCCGATGTGGCGTTTGATCAGGTACTGCTGGCCGATCGTCCACAGGTTCGTCGTGATCCAGTAGACCAGCAACCCGGCCGGGTAGCGGTAGAGAATCACCACGAACACCAGCGGCAGCAGCAGCATCAGCCTGCGCTGGTTCGGATCGGCCGTCGCCGTCGCCACCAGCGTCGAGGCCACCTGCGACCCCACGTACAGGAGAATCAGCACGATCAGTGCCGCGCCCGTCGCCTTTTCGGTGATGTCCGGCAGGAACAGGAACTTCGCCGAATGCGGTGCCACCGCGTTGCAGCTGATTTCCGACAGGCCTTTGATGTGCGTTCCGGCGCGCGTCACCGCGTTTGCCGGAATTTCGCCGTTGTGCAGGATCGGGTGCCCCAGCGCGCTCGAAAAGTGGTCGCGCAGCTGCTGGCCACAGATGTCGAGCTTCAGGTCGGTGCGCAGCATGTAGAACAGCGAGATGAACACCGGCAGCTGCAGCAGCAGCGGCAGACACGACGCCAGCGGGTTGATTTTGTTCTCCCGGTAGAACGCCATGATCTCCTGCTGCTGGCGCTGCTTGTCGTCCTTGTACTTCTCTTTCAGCGCAGCGATCTGCGGCGAGAGCCGCTGCATCTCCTGCATCGACTTCAGCTGCCGGTAAGTCAGCGGGACGAGCACGGCACGGATCAGCACCGTCAACCCGACTATCGCCAGACCCCAGCTCCCGCCCACGACGTTGCCGTGGATGAACACCATGATCGACTCGAACGCGCTGATCAGCGGCGAGAACGCACTCTCGATGACGTTGGCGATGATTGGCATGCGCTCTTAGGTGCTCTCGGCAGTCTCGTTACGCGGCTGGTGGCTGATGGACCGAACGGGCGTCACTCGCCGCGCGGCGGCTGCTCGCCGCCGATCGTCCGCTCAGACGCCCGTGCGGTGGCCGGCACTGAACACCCGCTGAGCCTCCACGGGATCGTACCCGCCGTAGCTCCATGGATTGCACCTGAGCAGGCGCCACGCCGCGAGCACCGCGCCCCTAAGTATGCCGTACTCCCGGATCGCTTCGACCGCGTAGCGCGAGCACGTCGGCTCGTACTTGCAGCGTCGCGGAATCGCCGGCGACACGAGCCGCTGATACAGCGTGATCGGGGCGACGGCGACAGCCCGTGCGAGGCGAGCGAGGGCCGTGCGACGAGGCCCATCCGGGGCAGATGGGTCGACATAGGTCATCCCGAGGTCCCCGCCGGCGGATCTGCGCCCGGTCGATCGACCTCGCGCATCCCCGCCTTGGCGATCAGCTCACCGAGCGACGCGTCCACCCCCGCCAGACCGTCGCGCTCGACCAGCTCCGCCGCCGACGGGCGCGCGACAACCACGATGTCCTGATCGTTGCGCAACTCCCCCTCCACGCGCGCGAACGCCTCGCGCAGCATCCGCTTGACCCGATTGCGCTCGACCGCCCCACCCACCTTGCGCGAGACCGACAGCCCCAGCCGCGGCCTGTCGGCGGACGGGTTCGGGAACGTGTACAGCACGAGGTGCCGGTTCGCCGTCGAGCGTCCCTGCCGGTAGACCCGCTCGAACTCCGCGCTGCGCGACAGACGACCGCGACTGGACGAGCGCGGATTCATCACGCAACCGTCACCCTCAGGTCGAGAGTCGCTTGCGCCCCTTGTCGCGGCGGCGCTTGAGCGTCAACCTGCCCGCGCGTGAGCTCATGCGGCAGCGGAACCCGTGAGCGCGGGCTCGCTTGCGCTTCTTTGGCTGGTAGGTGCGCTTCATGGTGTGTTCGCCGCGTGAGCCCCGATTCCTTGCTCGCCACCGGTCACGATGGCCGGCGCGGGGCGCGGCGCTGAAGTATAGGACCGTATCGCCTGCTTCGTAATTTTCTCGGCAGTTGCGGCCAGCCGATCCAACGCTCCGAGGACGTCGGTTATAGTCGCCTGACCGGGGCCCGCGGGCCCTCCTCTGAATAGTCGTCAACGTTTTCTTCCGGGAGACAAGCGGATTCACGCTGCCGTGAGCGCCGAGCTCGAGCACATATGGTCGCGCGTGCAAGCCGAGCTTGCGCTGTCCGTCGACGAGCCCACATATCGAATCTGGCTCGCGCCGCTGCAGCCCGTCGCGCTCGACGACGGCCGGCTGACCCTGCGGGCACCAGCGCAGAGCCGCGCGTGGATCCGCGATCGCTTCGGCCGCGTGCTCGAATCCTGCGCCGCAAAGGTCATCGGCGAAGGCACCAGCGTCGAGCTCGTCGAGCCCGACGCCCCCAGCGACGGTCCGTCGGATCCCCCCTCACGTGAGCGCCCGACGGCAGCGACGCGCAGCGGCGCGGGCAGACGGCGGATCACCACATCCCGCTCAGACGCGAGCTCCGCCTCCGGCGACACGCTCGCCGCAGACCAGCGCACAGGGCCGCTCGGCAACCCCAAGCTGACCTTCGAGCAATTCGTCATCGGCGACTGCAACCGCCTCGCCCACGCCGCTGCGCTGACCGTCGCCGAGATGCCCGCGCAGGCCTACAACCCGCTGTTCATCTGCGGACCCCCCGGCGTGGGCAAGACGCACCTGCTCAGCTCGATCGCCACGCTGCTGCTCGCCCACAGCCCCGGCCTCACCGTGCGCTGCACAACCGGCGAGGGCTTCACCAACGACTTTCTCGACTCGCTCGGCGGCGGTCGCACCGATGCATTCAAGGCCCGCTTTCGCGACATCGACGTGCTGCTGCTCGACGACGTCCAGTTCCTCGAGCGCAAGACCAAGACCGAGGAGGAGTTCTTTCACACCTTCAACGCCCTGCACGACGCCGGACGCCAGATCGTGGTGACCTCCGATCGCCCGCCGCACGACCTGCAGGCGCTGGAGGATCGCCTGCGCGAGCGCTTCGAGGCCGGGCTCGTCGCCGACGTCAAGCCCCCCGAGCTCGCCACACGGCTGGCCATCTTGCGCAAGCGAGCCCACCACGATGGCGTCGAGATAGCCGACGAGCTCGCACTGCACGTGATCGCCGAGCGCATCGAGAACAACGTTCGCGCCCTCGAGGGCGCCCTGATCCGGGTCGTCGCCTTCAGCTCGCTGACAGGTCGGCCACTCACGGCCGACCTGGCGCGCGAGGTGCTCAAAACGCTCTACCCCCGCGCATCGTCCGCCTCGACACCCACACCCAGCTCGATCGCCGAGATCCAGGCGGCAGTCGGCGAGCACTTCGGGCTCACTCCCGGCGAACTGCTTTCCACGGCCCGCACGCCTCGCATCTCCTGGCCTCGCCAGATCGCCATGTACCTGTCACGCGAGCTCACCGGCGAATCGCTGCCGGCAATCGGCAGGCACTTCGGCGGACGTGACCACACAACCGTGCTTCATGCCTGGCGACGCACCGCTGCGCGGATCGCCGACGACGAGCAAGCGCGGGAGGCTGTGGAGAAGCTGTGTCGCACCCTCAACTCACGGCGTCCATGACCGACCCTGCCCCGACCGACCGCATCGCCTGAGAGACTGCTCTGCGCTATGCACAGCGCCGTCCACCGGCTCACCGCCGGCGATACCAGTCCCCAAGGCATATACACATACCCACAGCCCCTACTGACTACTTCCCTCTCTCTCGACACCGTATGAAGCTTTCCCTCTCCACCTCAGAGCTCTTGAATCAGTTGCAGACCGTCACGCGGGTCGCCTCGACACGCAGTGCTGTTCAGGCGCTGTCCGGCGTAATGATCTCCGTCGGTGAGGACTCTGCGCCCGAGCTGCGCGCCACCGATATGGAGATCGGCCTTCGCGTACCGCTGAAAGCCGAGGCCAGCCGACCCGGCAGCGTGGTTCTACCCGCTCGCCTGCTGCTCGACGTGGCCCGCTCGCTGCCGGCCCCCGAAGTCTCGCTCGAGCTGCGCAGCGCAGAGCAGGACGTCGAGCTGATCTCCGGGCCCGCGAGATTCCACCTGCGTACCCTTCGTGCCGAGGACTTTCCAACGCTGCCCGAGCCTTCGCCCGAGACGCGCGTCGCTGTTCCTGTCGATGCATTCGTCGCAACCATCTCGCGCGTCGCCCGCTCGGCGTCACGCGATGAGACCAGGCCGGTGCTCACCGGCATTCTCATGTCCGCCTCCGGTCAGGAGCTGCGCATGGTCGCCACCGACTCCTATCGACTCAGCGTCAAGGAGACGGCGCTGGACGCGCCGTTGCAGGGCAGCCTCGAGGCGAACGTCCCCGCCCGCGCGTTGCAGGAGCTCGCACGCATCGCCCAGGCCGCGCCAGCCGAGTCGCTCGCCGTCAGCGTCGGGCAGAACCAGGTCGTCTTCGAGCTCGGCGACATCGTCCTCTCCTCTCGCCTGATCGACGGGCAGTTCCCCAACTACCGCCAGCTGTTGCCCGAGTCCGTCGAGCACGAGCTGCGCCTGGCAAGCGCCGAGCTGACCGACGTCGTCAGGCGCATCAGCCTGCTCGCGCAGAAGAACGCGCCGCTGCGGCTCAGCTTCAGCGAGGGCACGCTGACCGTCTCGGCGCAGACGCCCGACGTCGGCGAGGCCAGCGAGGCCGTCCCCGTCCCCTTCCACGGCGAGGCCTTCGAGATCGGCTTCAACCCCGACTTCCTGCGCGACGGGCTGGAGAGCATCGAGTCAGACGAGCTGGTGCTCAAGCTGATCAGCCCGCTGCGCCCCGGACTGATCGAATCGCCCGAGTCCGGCGATTTCGTATACCTGATCATGCCGATCCGATTGAACGTTTAGGGGCATGAAGTGCGCGTGCTCAGCGTGCAGCTGCGCGACTTTCGCACCTACGCGCGCGCTGAGGCCGCCCTGGGCCCGGGTCTGACCGTCGTCCACGGGCCCAACGGCGCCGGCAAGTCCAACTTGCTGGAGGCGCTGTATTTCGGCTGCACCGGGCGTTCGCCACGCACGCGCAACGAGCGCGAGCTGATCAGCTTCGGCGCGCAGGCCGCGCGGGTCGTCGTACGCGGCAACGACGGGGCGCAGGAGCACGAGCTGAGCGTCGCCTACGGCGCCGGACCGGACGGCGAGCGCGGCGTCAAGCGCATGACCGCCGACGGGGCTGCGGTCGAGCGGCTGCTCGACGTCGACTTCCGCCCGCTGCTCAGCGTCTTCGAGCCCGACCGCCTGGAGCTGCTCAAGGGTCCGCCGGCCGTCCGTCGTGCGCACCTCGATCAGGTCGTCGCGGCAATCTGGCCGCTGCGCGCAAACGACCGGCGCGAGTACTCGCGCGTGCTCGCGCAGCGCAACGCCCTGCTCGCACGCATTCGCGCCGGGCGCGCCTCGGATGCCACGCTCGCCACCTGGGACCGTGAGCTGGCGACCGCCGCGCTGGCCGTGCGCGAGCATCGCTCCTCGGCCGTCGAGCTGCTGGCCGAGCCGTTCGCCCAGCGTGCTGCGCAGCTGGGTCTCAACGGTGACGCGGCGCTCGACTATCGTCCTCGCTCGCGCGCCGCCGGTGTGGACGAATTCGTCGCCGAGCTGCAGGCGAAGCTGGCGTCCGATCTCGAGCGAGGCTTCTCCGGACACGGCCCGCACCGCGACGAGCTGGCGATCCTGCGCGACGGCAGGGAGCTGCGCTTGTACGGTTCTCAGGGCGAGCAGCGCCTGGCGCTGCTGGCGCTGCTGCTCGCCGAGCGAACCGTGCTCGCCCGTGAACGCGGGCGCACGCCGCTGATGCTGCTCGACGACGTGATGAGCGAGCTCGACTCCCAGCGCCGCGAGCTGCTCGCCGCCGAGCTGTCCGCCGACGGACAGAGCGTGATCGCCACGACCGACCTCGCCCACGTGCCCGGCGCTGGCGACGCACGCGTCGCGCGCCTGCGCGTGTCGTCGGGGACGATCCTCCAGGAGGCGCTCGCCGCGTGAGAAGACCGGCCCCTCGCTCGCTGTCGGTCGCCCTGGACGGGCTGACCGCCACGCTCGCTCCCGCCACGACGCTCGCCAGGGTGCAGGAGGTCTGGGAGCTCGCCACCGGGCCCGTGATCGCCTCCGCCGCACGTCCGACCGCCGAGCGCGACGGCGTCCTCACGGTCACCTGCGACGCCGCCGTGTGGGCCCAGGAGCTGCACATGATGGCCGGCGATCTCGTGCCGGCGCTGAACGCCGCGCTGGGCGCCGAGACGATCCGCGAGCTGCGCTGCCGAGCCGGCTGACGACGAATCTGCGGGCGACTTTCGCAGACGCGGGCTCAGGCGGGCGCTCAAGACCCCGTTTTCCATGCAATTTGCAGGGGTTTAGGGGGCTTGCGGCGAGCCGGACCGACCCCGCTGCGTGCTATTGTTATGTACACAGTTAACCCGCCCCGGTCCGCATCCTGAGCGCCGCGGATTCCGGGGCGTTCTGACGTAATCGGAGGCCGATTGGCTACAGGTAGCGACAGCTCTGACGGGAGTTCCAAGCAAGCGACGAAGGGCGGCGTCAACGATCCGTCGATGACCGGCGGGTCGGGTACTTACGACGCCCAGGACATCACTGTCCTGGAAGGCCTCGAGGCGGTGCGCAAGCGCCCTGGCATGTACATCGGATCGACCGGCGTGATGGGTCTGCACCATCTCGTCTACGAGGTCGTCGACAACTCCGTCGACGAGGCGCTGGCGGGCTACTGCAGCAAGGTCTCGGTGACGGTGCATCCGGACAACTCGGTGACCGTCGTCGACGACGGTCGTGGAATCCCCGTGGCGATCATGGAGAAAGAGGGCCTGCCCGCCGTCCAGGTCGTGCTCACGGTTCTGCACTCCGGCGGCAAGTTCGGCGACGGCGGCGGCTACAAGGTCTCGGGCGGTCTGCACGGCGTCGGCGTATCGGTCGTCAACGCGCTGTCCGAACAGCTGCACGTCGAGATCCGCCGCGATGGCCACGTGTACTGCCAGGACTACGCGCGCGGAGCGCCGCAGGGCGAGTTGACCGAGGGCGAGAAGCTGCCGGCGGGCGCGCCGACCGGCACGACCGTCACGTTCCTGCCCGACGCCGACGTCTTCGAGACGCTCGACTTCGACTTCCTCACGCTCGAGGAGCGCCTGCGCGAGACCGCCTTCCTGACGCGCGGCCTGGAGATCTCGATCGTCGACGAGCGCGCCGACGGCCACTCGGCCACCTTCCGCTACGAGGGCGGGATCGAGGACTTCGTCTCGTATCTGAACGAGAACAAGGAAACCGTCCACCGCAAGGTCGTCTTCTTCGCCGGCGAGTCAGACGAGGGCGCGGCGGAGATCGCGATGCAGTGGAACTCCTCCTACCAGGACTCGATCCACTCCTTCGCCAACAACATCAACACCCGTGAGGGCGGCTCGCACATGAGCGGCTTTCGCTCGGCGCTCACGCGCACGCTGAACAAGTACGCTCGCGACCACGGCCTGCTCAAGGAGAAAGAGGACAACCTCTCCGGCGAGGACGTGCGCGAGGGCCTGACGGCCGTGATCTCGGTCAAGCTGCGCGACCCGCAGTTCGAGGGCCAGACCAAGACCAAGCTCGGCAACCCCGGCATGGCGGGCTTCGTCGAGTCGATCGTCAACACCGGCCTGGGCGAGTACCTCGAGGAGAATCCGAGCGAGGCCCGTGCCGTGATCATGAAGTCCGTGCAGGCGCAGCGAGCCCGCGAGGCCGCGCGCAAGGCCCGCGACCTGACGCGTCGCAAGTCCGCCCTGGAGAACTCCACGCTGCCGGGAAAGCTCGCCGACTGCTCGGTCAAGGACCCGTCGCTGGCCGAGCTGTTCGTCGTCGAGGGCGACTCCGCAGGCGGCTCTGCCAAGCAGGGCCGCGACCGCAACACGCAGGCGGTGCTGCCGCTGCGCGGCAAGATCCTCAACGTCGAGAAGTCGCGCATCGACAAGGTCCTGCAGAACACCGAGATCCAGGCGCTGATCACGGCCATCGGCAC